>Ga0233431_1001502_pt1 | contig 39936 bp, 24 predicted proteins | sample SI_118_April2016_FD_179867 | JGI IMG/M metagenome (GOLD analysis project Ga0233431, IMG submission 179867) | Seawater microbial communities from Saanich Inlet, British Columbia, Canada - SI_118_April2016_200_MG | ecosystem: Environmental > Aquatic > Marine > Inlet | place: Canada: British... | reverse complement strand
TGCAAACTTTGAAAATGAATTATCAATAGTTATCGGTTCATAACAACAAAAATGAAAAAAATTTGCATTAAAAATCAATTAGAAAGAAGCCAAAAAAAAATCAAACCCCCATATAATAACAACTTTAGATTCAGTGGCTTAGCCCAACATGATTTAAAACTCAATTGAGCAGAAGTATCCATACATTATAGCTTCAAAAAAAATGCGAAAAAAATATCAACTTTTTCGCATTTTTTTTTGGCTCAACTGAGCCTTAAATCCTATGATGTTAATTTAGCAGGAAGGTACACAAAGAATAACAGCCCGTGCACGTTCTTAAACAATTTTATAACAACCATTTCGGAAATCCGAAATAAGCTGAATATTAGCATTTGTCAATAAATAGTTGGATTGTAAATTTACAGTTCTAAATCAGGGCAAATTTGAATATTTTGGATTTTTTGCTACTTTCCTTCAAAATCTACCGGAATTGAAAACAACAAATGATTTTCTACCTTTGTTATGTGAATACTGAAATTGACACATATAAATTTTTGCCATAAAGCAATAATTAAACTTTTTTGTAAACAGATATGACCGCTTCTTAGTCCATTATTTTTTTTGCCTCGGTCCTGAAGGAAGAAAATGATGGACAAAGAAGCTACCCCACTAAAGATATGCTACAATAATTCTCAGAAATGATTCGGCTATTTTCAGAACAGTAGCAAACCGATTTGTCGGGAAATCATCCTTTAGGACAGAGGCAAAATTTGCTGACAAATTGGTTTGCGGTCAAGACCCTAGCTCATATATGACCGCTTCTTAGTCCATTATTTTTTTTGCCTCGGTCCTGAAGGAAGAAAATAATGGACAAAGAAGCTACCCCACTAAAGATATTCTACAATAATTCTCAGAAATGATTCGGCTATTTTCAGAACAGTAGCAAACCGATTTGTCGGGAAATCATCCTTTAGGACAGAGGCAAAATTTGCCGACAAATCGGTTTGCGGTCAAGACCCTAGCTCGTGCGGATTTGCAATCCGTGCGCCTATTAATACTAAATTAACATTAATTCTAATGAATAATTTTTATTTTTGCTGAATGTCTGACAAATATAAAATTTATTAGAAATTATTTTATAACACTTCAATTGAAGCTTATGCGTAATACTTTGGATTCTATCTATTATTGACGCACGGATTGCAAATCCGCGCTAGCAGGGGTGAAAATGGCCCTAATGAGAAAGACTTTCAAAGCATAATTGATAATATAGGTAATGATTCTACTGGTGCTAAATCTACTTTATATGTTGATCAAAAATTTGATAATGAAAATTAATAATTCGATTGGTATAATTTTTTCTGTTTTATTGCTGTCTTCAATGTTGACTTATTCTCAAAATCTATCCATAAAGAAGAATAGAAGGTTCAGCTCAAAGGGATATATTTTAAACATTTTACATGTTTGTGAAAAAGAAATTGATAATAGAAGCTACGATATATTTGTTAAGGGCAAGAACTCATTTTGCGATTCTTTATATCAGTTAGGATACCCAATTTTTGGTTTTAGTTATATTAAACCTGTTGATTCATTATTTAAACAGCTACATAAAAATAGGATATTTATTGTTCCTAGGAGTTTAATGAATTTCGAGTATCCTGTATCAGATAGTTTGGGTCTTATTTCCCACGTTTTTAAAAGTTCTATAATTGATCAAAAACTAATATGTGACAGCTTATATAAACCTGGAGCATATTATAGGATTGAAAAAGTTAAGATTAGAGGTTGGAGAATTAAATTCAAACGATTTTATATATTAAGAAATTTTTACTCATATTATAGTTCAGATTCAGGTAATAATAGTGAAAGAATAGGCTGTCGTTATTTCAAAATGTCTTCACCATATCCAAATAATCAATCAGTTGAAGCGATAGTTGAAGACAGAATCTATTTCTATAATGACAGATTCTTAACTAAATTTGAGGCTGAATTGATAGATTTGTTTTATGAAAAGTTATATATTGGTCCAAAAGTAAAAGTTAAGAAGTCGTATCCAGAAGCATTGAAGCAAATTAGAAAGATAATGGATGTAGAGTAAGGTTTTACTTCAAAACAAAAATATTTTTCCTTGCACAGTCTTAGGTAATTCTATAACAACCATTTCGGAAAGCCAAAATAAGCTGAATATTAGCAAGATCTCAACAAATAGTTGTATTGTTCATTTATAGTTCAAAATCAGGGCCAATTTTATAATACTATTTGATTTTAGGATTATTTTTGAGATTTTGCTGCTATATAAAAAAAGTCCGACTAATTGAAGGTTAAACCAAATAAGTGATTTAATTTTTTTATATTTGTCAAAGGAGATTTGAATTTAAATTTTTAAATATGAGAATTTATACAATTTTATTGGTTTTATTACTTGTTCCGTCTTTTTTCTTTTTTTCTCCAATATTTGCACAGAATGGTTTAGACTTTGATGGTATTGATGATTATGTTTCAACAAATTTTCAAGGGATTTCAGGAACCTCTCCCAGAACAATTGAGGCATATATTAAAACAACTGCCAATTGTAACCCTACTTACGGCGGTACTCAAAATGTTATTTGTTGTTGGGGAACATTTATTAATGGCCAACGATTTACCTTTAACGTATTGTGGAGCAATGCAATCAGGCTTGAAGTCGGAGGTGCCGGCATAAGTGGAACAATACCGGTCAATGATGGAAACTGGCACTATGTAGCAGTAGTGTATAATCCATCGGCAACATATAAAATTCAATTGTACGTAGATGGAGTGCTTGACACTCAAGGAAATCTTACACAGTACCTGAACACAATTAACGGAACTCCGATGATTATTGGAAGACGAATAGACGGAGTAAAATATTTTGACGGAACTATTGATGAGGTACGTGTGTATAATTATGCTAAAACAGCAGCTGAGATTAATAATGTAGCAAATTTTGAACTTTGTAATCCTCCTTCAGGTCTGGTTGCCTATTTTAAATTAAACGAAGGAGTTGCGGGAGGAACAAATACCGGTATTACTACAGCATATAGCAGTGTTGGTAACTACACAGGTACTTTATATAATTTGGGATTGTCAGGTACATCATCCAATTGGGTTACAGGTGCTCCAATAAGTGGTGATACTTATAATACTATAAATGTAAGTAGTTGTGGTAGTTATACTTCGCCCTCCGGAGTAACTTACACTGCTTCAGGTACTTATTCCGAAACACTTCAAAATTCGATTGGTTGTGATTCTATAATTACGATTAATTTGACGATGAACGGATTTGCCACCGATAGCCTGTTTCCTGTTCTTTGTGATTCATATTTCACATCACCAAATGGAAATGTTTACGCACAATCCGGGATATACTACGATACTATCTACAATACTGTGGGTTGTGATTCACTCATTATTATTAATCTTAATGTTTTGTCATCCACACAAAGTTTAATAAATATTACGGAATGTGGAACTAATTATACTGCCCCTTCAGGAAATATTTATGCTACATCAGGTGTTTATTTCGATACCATTTCCAATTCAGTTAGTTGCGATTCTATAATTGAAATAAACCTTAGCTTTGAATCAGCAACTTATAGTAGTATAAATGCTTCAGTATGTGATTATTATATTGCTCCATCAGGGAATATCTATTATCAAGCGGGGCAATATACCGACACCATTGTTAATAATATGGGTTGCGATTCTATCATGACTATAGATCTTACATTGAATTACTCTTCAACAATCAATATCAATGTAACAGAATGCGATTCTTATCTTTCATCAGGAGGTAATATCTACAATCAATCGGGATCATATTCCGATACAATTACTTCTGTTTCTGGTTGCGATTCGATAATTGAAATAAATTTAACCATTGTAGATGAAGTATATAGCTCATTGTCGGTTTCAGAATGTAATAGCTATACAACGCCGTTGGGCAACCAAATTTCACAGTCGGGGGTTTATACCGATACACTTTCATCTGTTCTTGGTTGCGATTCTATAGTTACAATGAACATTGACATTTTTGAATACTATACTGATACTATTTTAGCTCTGGAATGTGAATACTATATAGCACCTGGCGGGACAATATACACTCAGTCAGGAGTATATCACGATACAATTATGACAGGGGCTGATTGCGATTCACTTTATGTTATTTCTCTAACAATTGCAGGAAGTACATCTACACCTCTGGAAGTTACCGAATGTGGATATTATACATCCCCGACAGGTAATATTTATACTCAGTCAGGAATATATTACGATACCCTTTCAAGTATTCTGGGCTGCGATTCCATTATTGTCATCAATTTTACAATGACCGAATTTATTAATGATACTCTTTATCCGGTTTCATGCGAATCTTATATTTCACCTAATGGAAATCTGTTTTACCAAACAGGAATCTATTATGATACAATTCCATATCTTGCAGGCTGTGATTCATTAGTGGTTATTGATCTAATTATTCATAACTCTATTTCAAGTATGTTATCGCTTTTAGATTGTGAGCAATATATTTCGCCTTCAGGAAATGTTTATTTTACAAGTGGGACTTATTATGATACTATTCCGAATGCAATGAGTTGTGATTCTGTTATCCAAATTGACCTTACAATTAATACCATAAGTTCAAGTTCCATGGTTGTGAATGAGTGCAGTAGCTTCACCTCAGCATCAGGGAGTGTATATACTGTTTCGGGGACATACTTTGATACCTTGACTAATGCGGCTGGTTGCGACTCAATTGTTACAATCAATCTTTCAATTAATAATTCTTCGAGTTCGCTGATGGTAAGTGAGTGTTATAGTTTTACTTCACCATCAGGCAATACGTTTACTACCAGTGGTTTGTATAATGATACTATTCCAAATTCGATGGGCTGTGATTCAATTATTTTCATTGATTTAACTATAAACCAGGCTTCAAGTAGCAGTATCGGCATAGCTCAATGTTACAGTTACACTTCACCATCGGGGAATATTTTTACTTCATCAGGTATATTTACAGATACTATTGTAAACTTCTTGGGTTGTGATTCTGTAATCACAGTCGATCTTACTATTTTGGATGCTTCTACAAGCCAACTCACCATATCGGAATGTGAATCCTATACAGCTCCTTCAGGAACTATATATACTTTAAGTGGTAATTATTTTGATACCATCTCTAATTCGGCAGGCTGCGACTCAATAATCACTTTAGATATTACAATAAATACAAGTAGCTCAAGTGTAATTTCCGAAAATGCATGCAGTAGCTATACTTCACCTTCAGGAAATGTTTTTACCTCCTCAGGCCAGTATTTTGATACTATCCCAAATGCAATGGCATGCGATTCTGTAATTACTATAAACTTATCTGTCAATAATTCATATAGTTCATATTCAATATCTGAATGTAATAGCTATACAGCTCCATCAGGAAATGTTTATACAACATCCGGGATATTTCAGGATATAATAACAAACTCACTGGGCTGTGATTCCATAATCACTATTGATGTAACAATCTATCCTTCGACAAGTAGCAGCATAAGTGCCACACAGTGTTATAGCTATACTTCACCCTCGGGAAATATACTTACTACTACCGGAATTTACACCGATACCATACAGAATTCACTGGCTTGTGACTCAGTTATTACCATCAACCTTAATATTCTGTATGCCACATCAAGCCAGATTTCTGTTTCTGAGTGCGAGACATATACATCACCGGCAGGAAATTTATATACAGTTAGTGGACAATATTCAGACACCATAATAAATTCAGTAGGTTGTGATTCAGTTATCCAAATCAATCTGACCATTAATACAAATACCTATTCTACAATTTCGGTGTCTGAGTGTAGCAACTATTCTTCCCCCGCAGGTAATGTTTATACTACTTCGGGTTTGTATTATGATACTATTCCAAGTGGTGCAGGTTGTGATTCGATTGTCGCCATTAGCCTTTCTATTGAAAATACAACAAGTTCGATTTTAGTTGCAGAATGTTATAGCTTTACTTCCCCATCGGGAGCAATTTATTCAAATTCAGGGTTTTATCAGGATACAATACAGAATTCATTTGGTTGTGATTCCGTAATTTCAATTGACTTGACAATTTATGGAGACAGTTACAATACATTGGATATTTCGGACTGCTATTCCTATACATCACCATCCGGCTCTGTTTTATCAATATCAGGAACTTATTTTGATACAATTCCTAATGCGGCTGGGTGTGATTCAATTATTGAGATTAACTTAACTATAAATGAAAATGTAAGCAGTAGTATTTTAGAATCAGGATGTGGCACTTATACATCACCTTCCGGAATGGTATATTCAAATTCAGGAATCTTTATTGATACAATTCCCTCATCAAACGGATGTGATTCCATTATTACTATTGATTTAACGATATTTGAAACTACATACAACTCTATTATGGAGACTGCCTGCGATATTTATACAGGCCCTTCCGGATCTGTGTATGCTGCATCCGGAATCTACTTTGATACTTTAATAAATTCGCAAGCTTGTGATTCGGTAATTGAAATTAATCTTGTTATTTTAGAATCAACATTTAGTTCTTTAGAAATCGCAGAATGTTCAGAGTACATCTCTCCTTCGGGGAATGTTTACACAATTCCGGGGACATACATCGATACTATTGAAAATTTTATTGGCTGTGATAGTATTATTACAATTGAGTTTTCCTTAGTTGAAATGAATATGAATGTTACAATTGATGGAAATCGCATTTGGGCAAATCAATATAGTGCTTCGTACCAATGGCTTGATTGCGACAATGATTTTGCTGAAATATCAGGAGCTGACAACTTGTTTTATGATGTTACTGCTATAGGAAATTATGCTGTAGAAATCACTTTTGAAAACTGTGTAGATACTTCTGACTGTGTTTATTGGTTAGAGATTGATGATTTGTATATTCCGAATATAAATATATTTCCGAACCCTGTATCTAAGAAACTATTTGTTGAGTTTGATACCGGCAACGATACGTATGACATTCAAATATTTAATACCCTTGGTATTGAAATACTCAGCCGAAATAACTACGGTGATAATTTGATGAAAATTGACTTTATTTTTCCTGCAGGTGTATATTTTATTCTTATTAGAAAAGACATGATCTTATTTCAACAAAAAATAATAAAAGAATAGCAGTATATTTTTAAAATCTGTCAATATCCATACCTGCTCCGTGTGAATATTTCTGTAATATTGATGTTTTAAATTAAATGAATGTTACAAGTTGTCAATAAATAGTTGTATTGTAAATTTACAGTTCTAAATCAGGGCAAATTTGAATATTTTTGACTTTTTGCTACTTTCCTTCAAAATCTACCGGAATTGAAAACAACAAATGATTTTCTACCTTTGTTCTGTGAATACTGAAATTGACACATATAAATTTTTGCCATAAAGCAATAATTAAACTTTTTTGTAAACAGATATGACCGCTTCTTTGTACATTATTTTTTTTGCCTCGGTCCTGAAGGAAGAAAATAATGGACAAAGAAGCTACCCCACTAAAGATATGCTACAATAATTCTCAGAAATGATTCGGCTATTTTCAGAACAGTAGCAAACCGATTTGTCGGGAAATCATCCTTTAGGACAGAGTCAAAATTTACTGACAAATCGGGTAATAAACAAACTTGAAAGTGTTTTACAACAAATATCTAATTTCTATAATGCAGCAAACCGATTTGTCGGGAAATCATCCTTTAGGACAGAGGCAAAATTTGCCGACAAATCGGTTACAGTCAAAAACAAATAAAATTCCAGTAGCTCAGAAACTTATACCAGAGATAGATTAAGAAGGAATAGTATTTGCATTTGATGCTTTATACTGTCAAAAGATAATATTTTAAATAAAAAAAGAGATTTTATACAAAGTTCGTAATGTTCAGAAAATAAGTAAATTAGTTATTATGCAAATTAAGAAATAAAGATGTTTAAATAAAACTTGGTTTAAATAATACAAATTTTTATAATTTAGTGCAAAAAATAATAATAAGCTTATTTGATTAACAGAAATAGGAAAATGATAAAATATCAAGATCAACTTATAGAACTTGCAATAAATGAAGATATTGGCGATGGCGATCATACAAGCCTATCGTGCATTCCGGAAAGTGCTATCGGAAAAGCACGCTTGATTGTTAAAGAAGATGGAATTATTGCAGGAATCGATATTGCTGCAAGAATATTCAAAAAAATAGATGAAAATCTGCAATTGGATGTCATTCTAAAAGATGGGGATAAAATTACTAAAGGAGATATTGCATTTACAGTGGAAGGTAAAAAACATTCGATTTTGCAAGCAGAACGGATTGTCCTGAATTTTATGCAACGAATGAGCGGAATTGCCACCAGAACTTCCGAATATGTTGAACTTTTAAAAGGTTTAAAAACCAAAGTTTTGGATACTCGGAAAACAACGCCGGGACTTCGATTTATAGAAAAGGAAGCTGTGCGAATAGGTGGTGGCAAAAATCACAGAATGGGACTTTACGATATGATAATGATAAAAGATAATCATATAGATTTTGCCGGAGGTATTGTTCCTGCAATTTCGAAAAGCAAAGAATATATAAAAAGCAAGAATAAAAATCTAAAAATCGAAATCGAAGTAAGAACAATTGACGACATCAAAACAATTCTGCAAGCTGGAGGAATAGACAGAATTATGTTAGACAATTTTTCGATTGAAAAAACCAAAGAGGCGGTCGAACTAATAGCTGGAAAATATGAAATAGAATCGTCCGGTGGAATTACATATGAAACAATTAGAGACTATGCAGCTTGCGGAGTTGATTATATTTCAGTAGGTGCTTTAACTCATCAAATTAAGAGTTTGGATATGAGTTTGAAAGCGGTTTTTTAATTATGAATTATGAATTATCATTCTTTAAACTTTAAAAACTTTACGAACTTTAAAGAGATTCCTGCTTTCGCAGGAATGAACTTTACAAACTTTCAGCTCAATTTATGATTGATGACAAGACATATAAGTTGTTTAATAACAGTATTCACAGAATAATTCGTTTTATTCAGCGAATTACTTTGCCCGGTTTCGATAGAGTGCCCATTTTCGATGTAGGTGTTTTTTTCGTAAAAGGGCTTGTCAATGGCTCGCTCACAACCCGTGCTTCGGCTGTTGCATTTAGTTTTTTCCTTGCAATATTTCCTGCAATAATTTTCTTTTTCACGCTAATTCCGTATATCCCAATCAATAATTTTCAACAGGAATTGTTGATGCTACTTGAAAGTATTTTGCCACAGAATGCCTATCTGGCTTTTAAAGAAACACTTACAGATATTGTAACAAAACAACGAGGTGGCTTATTATCGTTTGGAGTAATTGCAGCACTCATTTTTTCTACAAATGGAATAAGTTCAATGATTGATGCCTTTAATGCAAGCCATCACGAAATTGAAACACGAACGTGGATTGCTCAAAGACTAATTTCCATTGTGCTGGTTTTGATACTTTCATTGTTGATAACTACAGCAATTATTCTTATTGTTTTTAGCCAAACGGCTATGACTTATCTTGTAGAGCAAAATATTTTAGAGCTGAATTTCACATTTTATTTATTATCAATAGGGAAGTGGCTTATAATTGTTGCATTGTTCTTTTTCGCAATATCATTTTTATATTATTTTGCTCCGGCAAAAAAGCGGAAATGGAGATTTATTTCTGCCGGCTCAACTCTTGCTACGATTCTTACAATAATTGTTTCTTTTTTGTTTTCCTTTTATATCAACAATTTTGGACAATACAATAAACTGTATGGCTCAATTGGGACCTTGCTTGTAATTCTTTTGTGGTTTTATATAAATGCAATTATTCTTCTCACCGGTTTTGAATTGAATGCAAGTATTAAAAATGCTAGTATTCAGAAGGAGGATTTGTAAATTGCCTCATCTGATTATTGTGAGAAGATTTTTTTATTTATATAATGGGTATGAAGTAATTGTGATTTTGCAGAGGATTATTAGAAAATAATTGTTTTACAGTAATAAGCTATAATTATGAGACTTGAAGATGAGTTTACCTATGGAAAGCATAAAGGAAAAAAAATAATTGATGTATTTACTGGTGTTCTAATCGATCCTATTAGAACAGGGAAGATAATTGAAGCTTATTTACAAGACTTGCTTAATCTATTTTCTCCATCGCTGAATAAGCATTGTATTTATTTTTTTAATAATGATATGAGAAAAGTTGCAAAACAAAATAAACTTTATGTGGATAAATGGAAGACACAACCAAATGCCAGATTTAGAGTAACTCAAAAGTATATTTTTATTGAAAATTGTAAGAATAATTTGTTGAGTATTTATATGGAATTTTTGAATTCAATAATGAATTTAAATTATACAAACAATGGTTCAACAGAATATTGGACTAGTACTAATTATCCCAAAGCCTCATCTTCTTTACATATGAAAAATATTAATCCGAATCCATCATATATTAAATGGTGTATAAAGCATATTGATGGTTTTTATATTTGTTCTGACGAGATTGAAATGCTGAAAGACATTAAATCCTTCTATTTTGAAAATTTCACGATAGAAATAGTTAATGATGAGATATTAATGTACACTCCCAAAATTAGAATTAATGAATATAAAATATCTGATAGTTTCATTGAAATGAATAGACGAAAAGAAAATGAAGTTTTAGATGATAAATACCCTGAATCCAATAATTGCGAAAATAATCAAGATACATCATATGAACAGTTCGATGGCCCATCTGATGGGTATGGAGGTATGCTATCAGATGGCTTTATAAATGATGTATTAGATGGTGATTCTGAGGCTTATTGGAATGTTGATTAATAAGAAACTATATGTTATTGTACCCATGCATTGTAAAAATATAGATTAGAAGTTTTTCAATGAGAATAGATAATTTTTTATTATTGAAATATGTACTTGATCTATTCACTTAATAATAAGGCTAAATAGTAGAGGTATCAGGATACATATCAAATATCCACAAAATAAGATTTTCATATCACCTCATATGTTCATACCTACTAGCATCAAGTCTAATAAAAATAAAAAGTAAAATCGTAAACGCCCAAAGCGAAGAACCACCGTAACTAAAAAATGGCAACGGAATACCAATAACTGGAGCAAGTCCAATTGTCATTCCTATATTTATGGCAAAGTGAAAAAACAAAACTGAAACAACTCCATATCCATAAATTCTATTGAAAATAGAGCGTTGCCTTTCTGTAATTATCAATAAGCGAATCAATAAAAACAAATATAAAAGTATAACTACAGAAGTTCCGGCAAAACCCCATTCTTCGCCAACAGTACAAAAAATGAAATCGGTGCTTTGTTCCGGCACAAAATCGAATTTTGTTTGCGTTCCCTTAAGAAAACCTTTTCCCAGAAATCCTCCCGAGCCAATTGCAATTTTCGATTGATTGACATTGTAGCCTGTGCCGAGTGGGTCAGATTTTAAACCAAGCAAAACATTTATTCTCGACTGTTGATGTTCTCCTAAAATATTGTTGAAAAAATAATCGACTGATGAAGTATAAATCATTGCTGATAGTAAGCTGATTGTGATAATGGAGGCAATATTCAGTTTCTTTTTATAGGCTAAGAAAAAGTAGAAAGTGCTTGAAATAATAGTTGCTACAAGAAGCAATTGGTATATCGGAATTTCGTATTTAATCTGCTTTTCGGCAAAAAAGATAATAGAAAAAACTAATGCAAATATTCCTACACCAATTCCAATTTCTTTTTTTCGAGGTCTTACTAAATAATAGAAAAGCGCAGAAACAATTAGCAAACTAATGAATAAAGTTTCTAAAGAAAAAACCAATGAAAGAATAAATAGAACTGCGATAACTAAAGTGAATAGCAAAAAAGTTCCGGATAATCCCTGACGGTAGAATACTAATATAAATGAAGCATATACTAAAGCCGAACCGGTATCATTTTGTATAAGAATTAAAATTGCAGGCAAAAAGGTAATTATTCCAATTTTGACAAGAGTTTTAATTTTATGAATTTTCAAATTGTAGGAACTAAAATATTTGGCAATAGCCAGACAAGTAGCAAACTTTGCAAATTCCGAAGGTTGAATCAATATATTTCCAATTTCGAACCACGATTTTGCACCATTGATTTCTCTACCGAAAATTAGTACAAAAACCAGTGTGAAAATCGAAATTCCGTAAAAGAAGTATGCAAAAAATTCGTAAAACTTGCTGTCAATTATGAGAATAACAATTATTAAAAATAATGCTGCAAAAATCCAAATCAATTGCTTACCATATCTTTGCGTACTATCGAAAATGCTCTGGTGTTCTTCGTTATAAACCGCAGCATAAATATTTATCCAACCAATAAAAATCAGTATCAGATATAAAAAAACCGTAAGCCAGTCAATCGATTTGAATATGTTAGTCCTTCTTCTCAATATTTTTATAATTAAAATCTAATATTTTGTTTTCTCTCCATTTATATGAAACAGTATCTGTTAAATATTTCTCAATCATAAGGCAGGCAATCGGCGCTGCCCAGGTAGAGCCAAAACCTGAATTTTCCACAACCACAGAGATTGCAATTTTAGGATTTTCTTTTGGTGCAAAAGCTATAAATACCGAATGGTTTGCCCCGTGCGGATTTTCGACTGTTCCGGTTTTTCCGCACAGCTCAATATCTTTTATTGGATACCAGCGTGCAGTGCCATGTTCTCCAATAAAAACATCGTGCATAGCATCAATAATAATATCGAAATGACTTGAATCAATAGTAGTAATATTTTTTTTGTAGGGAAGATAATAGGCAGTATCAACATTTTCAATTTTCCTGACAATGTGAGGAGTATAATAAAAACCTTTGTTTGCAATTATTGCTACTTCGTTTGTCAATTGCAGTGGTGTGGATAGAATTTCGCCCTGCCCAATAGATAGCGAGCGAATAGTTGTTGCACGCCAACCTTTTTCGCCGTAATATTTATTGAAATAGCTTTCGACCGGAATATTTCCGCTACTTTCGCTTGGTAAATCAATATTCAATTTTGAGCCAAAACCAAAACTTGTGATATGGTTTCGCCAGCAATTAAAACCCTCTTGCACTGTTGTGAATTCTGGTTTTTCTATTATTGTTTTAAAAACATTCCAGTGATAAGGATTGCATGATAATTCTATCGATTCGCTGAGATTTACAGGCGAATAATGGAAATGACTACATGCAATGGGATAGCTCCCCTCTCCTTGACAAGAATATTTTGTTTCAGCAAAAACAACATTTTCTTGCAGACCTACCAAGCCATTCACAGGTTTGAAAGTTGAACCAGGAGAATATTGTGCCAACAATGCCCTGTTGAATAAAGGTTTAAGCGAGTCGTGGGAAAGTTGTTTGAAATTCTCGGAACGAATTCTTCCTACAAGCAAATTTGGGTCGTAAGCCGGAACTGAAACGAGTGCCAAAATCTCTCCGCTTGATGGTTCCATGGCAACTACGCTACCTATCTTATTCTTCATTAATTTTTCGCCATAAGCCTGAAGTTCAGCATCAATTCCTGTGTAAATATTTGAGCCTATTTCAGCTTTTGTGTCGTAATCGCCGTTGTGGAAAATTCCTTGCACTCTATTATGAACATCTACTAAAAAAAGTTTCCGACCTTTTTTGCCTCTCAATTCCTTTTCGTAAGATTCCTCTAATCCGCTTTTCCCAATATAATCACCTGATTTATAATACGAATCAGACTTGGTAATTTTTTCGTCAACCTCGCTAACATAGCCCAGAATATGAGCAGCAATTCCTTGTGGATATTTTCGCAAAGTTCGTGTCTGAACAAAAAAGCCTGAAAATTTATAAATCTTTTCTTGCAAAATTGCATAAGTCTCAGCAGAAATTTGCTTCAGGAAAATTGAAGGTTTGTATCTCGAATAACGTTTTGCAGCTTTCAGTTTTTCATCGAACTGAGTTTTTGAAATTTTTAAAATATAACAAAACTCAGTAGTATCAATCTCAGAAAGTTGGCGTGGAACAATCATTAAATCGTAAGCAGCCTGATTTTCAACTAATAATTGTTTGTTTCTATCAAAAATCAGACCTCGCGCCGGATATTGAATTTCTTCTCGCTGCGAATTGTTTTCTGCCGAAAGTTTGTAACTTGTATCAACTACCTGAATAAAAAATAGCCTGACAAGAAAAATCAAAACTATCAATATAATTATTCCTCCAATAATATATTTTCTATCAGAATATGGATTTTTCATAAAATTCTACACTCACAAATTTCTATAATTAAGCAATTTAAGTATTTAAGCTTTCAATATTTCGACTTCTGCAAAAGTGATAAATTGATTGCTTAAAACAAAATGGATTTTGGGAGAAAATAATATCACAATTTAAATATATGTTTGTAGTATTTGACTTTAGCTTTGATTTTTAAAACAGTTAAAAATACAATATCTTTGGCATAAATTAATTATTGTATAAAATGAAGATAAGTATAGAAAATTTAGGTCCCATAAAGAAATTTGACTTCGATATTGATAAAGATTTTCATATTATCTATGGAGAAAATAATATTGGAAAATCTTATGCAATTAGTACGGTTTATATTCTTCTTAAGCATTTAGCTATTGAACCATTTGATGTAAGTAATTTAATATTAGGCAATTTATTAATTCAGGATAAAGAAAAGCACCCAGAATTAGAAAAATTAGAAATTGCTTTAAAAAACAAGATACTTGATAAAAAAACAAAAGAGTTTTCAATAACAAAAATTTGTGAAAATGTTTTGAAAGAAGCGATAGCTAAGTCTTATCTCCCAACCATAAAACAAAGTTTTAAAAATTCTTTCTCAAACTTTGAAAGTATGAGAAACCAATTGAGTAATAAAGAGTTTTCGCTAAAAATTTACTTAACAAATTTTCAATTTACAATAAAACTATCTAAAAATAATGAATTGTATATTAGCAATTTACAGCTTGAAAAAAAAATCTTAATTAGGTTTATTAATACTAATAGAAAAATTAGAGAAAGAGAAAACCAAATATTATTCTACATTAATAGTACTAATTTTACATTTCAAAAATTAGAGGCTGAGATATTGGAATTTTTAGTTATTCAAGTTTTTTTATCGATTAGTCGTCTTAAACGAGTTTTTAATGAGATGTATTTTTTACCTGCATCTCGTTCAGGACTATATCAGGCTATGAATATTTTTAGTTCTGTATTTGCAAAACTTTCTCAAATCAGACATCTTGTAAATAGTCAAATTGATATCCCTGCACTTTCTGAACCCGTTTCTGATTATTTTCTGAAATTATCAACAATTAAATCTTCAAAAATGTCCGATAAATTTTCTGCAATAGCAAAAGAAATTGAAACCGAAATACTTGACGGGGAAGTAATTTTTAATTCCGACACAAAAAAAATTGAATTTATTGAAAAAAAAACAAAGTTGAAATTAGATTTATCTGAAACATCTTCTATGGTATCTGAGATATCGCCAATAGTTGCGTATTTGAAATATATAATTAATGAATCTGATGAGAAAAACGATTATGGTAGTTTCATTTATAAAACCTCTTCTGCAGATTACACTAATTCAAAAAAATTGATATTTATTGAAGAACCCGAAGCACATTTGCATCCTGCAATACAAGTAAAATTAGTAGAATTTTTCACAAAACTGATAAAGAATAACATAAAAATAGTGTTAACCACTCATAGCGATTTCATTTCAAATAAACTTACAAATTTAATTCTATCAAAAGATTTAGATTTTAAATCAGTATCGAGCTGTCATCTTGTGATGAAAGAAGGTGGTAGTACTGATTCTGAAGATATGAAAGCTACTAAAGAAGGAATTGAAGATTTTAATTTTCTTAAAGTTGCTGAAAATTTATATGAAGAAAGAATTAAATTGTCGAATCCGGAAAATGAATAAATATGCTTTTAGAAACAATAAAGAAACATTCTGAATTGTCAAAATTTATTCATAGCAAATGCGAGGATGAAGGTATTTGTATTGATTTTGATAATCGAATTTCTCAGAAAGATGTTTTGGTTATAAAAGTTGATGATTTTTATAATAATCTTAAGCTTTCAAAGGTGCCAGCTTCACCAGATTGTTTGATAGTTCAAAAATGCAGATTTGGTTTTGCAATTTATATTGTTGAATTAAAGGGGATTAAATCATCAAAAGGTTTTGTTGTTGAAAATATGTTAGAGAAATTCTCAACATGCATCGATGATTTTATTTGTAAAAGATTTAAGGATGTTTTAGAAATTGATTACAAAAGAATAAAACTCTATTTTGTTAGTAAAATTGAAATTTATAAACGAGATGCCGGTTTGAAATTGCGGATTCTTCAAAACAAACAGTTTAAGTATCGCAATAAGAAATTTTTTATCGAAGCCAAGATGCCTGTTCCTGCTATTAAACCTTGTTACTAAGAAATGATGAAATCTAAATTAATTTTTATATTTATAATAATTTCCTTTTTGTCCTCATCTAAAACAAGTGGACAGGAAAAATACGAAGAAATTATTATTGAAAATAAAATTTATAAACCCGGAAGCAATTGGTTATCGATTGGAGCCGGTTTGTCTTATAATTTCGATAGAGTAAAGATTGAAAGAGATATAAATGTGTCTTATCATCAGCGTATAAAAAATCACCACTTTAATATTGGCTATCATACATCTCGGGAAGAATCCTTTCTGTATATATCTAGTCAGAGACTGAACGATTTGTATCTGGGATATGGCTGGAGGTGGGAGAAACAGAAAACTCAGCAATCTTTATTTCTTGGGACCTCTTATTCCTGGGGCGGCAGTTTTCATCATAATGAAACTACAACTATTGATTCTGTAACTATTGAACTTGTGCCGTTCTACAGATATTTTGTTGAGCCGGGACTTTATGTAAACTATTGTCTTACTTATAAATTTTATTACGATCTTGGATTGAGTGCTAATTTTTTTGTCAGTGCAAATCAATATTATCAAGTTGCCGGAATACGATTTAGTGTTTATTTTTCAGGGGCTTACAAAGGAAAAATCGAATAGTTTCTACATTTGAAATTTATTCTAAAGAGTAAATATAGATTTTCGATTCGGAGTCGCTAACGAGATAAATTGTATTGTTTACGAAAACAATCCCTTCGGTTTTTTCCTCATTAATCTTATACTTTTGAATTGAATTTCCAAACAAATCGCATTTCACTATTAATTTTGATTCTTCCGATACAACCCAAAAATTATCTTCGATATTGTTATAACAAATTCCTGAATAATCGGCTGCAAAATCTAAATCATAAGTGTTTAGAGTTACAAAATTTGTATCAAGTTCAATTAATTGACCTGGATCTTCTTCGTTAAGTAAATATATGTGTTGATTGTTGGTATTATAAGTAATCCCTTCTAAACCTTTATTATCGAGATTCATTCCACTTACATTGTTTGTAGAAAGGACATTTCCTAATATGTCGATTTCGATAATTGCCCTATTTTTTTCTTCAGCAATGAGAAAAGAGGAATTGTCAGGATTAAAGCTTATACCTTCTAAATCATTACCAACATCTTGATACTCAGCAATCAATTGCCCTAAGAGGTTAAGCCTGTAAACAGATTTGGTTGAATCTCCTACAATATAGAAACAATCCAGAAAATTGTTGAAGCACATGCCTGAAGGTTCAGGAACTTCAATTGAAATTGAATTTATTGGTGAAAGTGTTTGCAATTCATCATTTTTATTACATGATAGAAAAGCAAGAAAAATAAAAATATATAAAATTGATAATTTCATTGTTATGCATGTTATGATAAAGGGACAACATTTTATAAGTTCGAAGCTAAAATTCTTCGGTCATACTATTTAGCGATTATTTAAAACTCAAAACAAAATTCAAATAATTCATTCACTATGTTGGAGCATTAGCATCATCTTCATCGAAATATAGATTTATATTATATATATCATCTAAATCGTTCAATTCTTTCAATAAATTGTCTCCTTTCGAATTGTCTTTGAGCATCACATGGTAAAATGCTTCAAGTTCTTCACCGTATCCGATATTTTTCAGGTTTACGAGTTTTACTTTTTTACAAAACTTGCTAAGTATTGTGGACATAACAATTTCGCTATCCATATTAGCATTATATGAAATTTGTAAAAGGTAGTCTCTACGGCGAGTATTTCCCCAATTAAAGCTGACTAAGCCTAAAATTACAATGCTTATTATTAGAGTTCCAACAATAGCAATCATTGTGAGCCCAACACCTGAAGCCATTCCAATTGAAAGCGCGAAAAATATGAAAATTATATCCATAGTGTCGCGAACAGCAGTACGGAATCTAATAATTGACATTGCACCAACAAGCCCAAATGCTCTTGCCAAATTGTTTCCAATCACGAGTAAAACTATCGAAGTAATCATCGTAAGCAGTACCAATGAATTTACAAAGGTTGTTGAGTAATTAGGCCCGCGATAGGTTATTCTGTAAGTAACTGAAATAAGTAAACCACAAATTAAAGAAATTATCAGATTGAAAATAACATCAGAGGCTGATGTTGGAAATAGGTCTAAACTTTGAAAATCTATAAACATATCTATACTAGTTCTGTTTTTTTATTATTAAAAAGTCGCACATAAGTAAAAGCAGCTGGTTTTAAAACTTTGTTAAGCATATTGTGCGAATCTATGCAAATTGTATATTTCGATGCTGGGACTTTACTTAAATGTAACACCCCAACAATGGGTTTCATCCACGACGGATAATAGTCGTTAAATTTCACTTCTAAAATAAAATAATCTTTCAAGGCGTAACGAATTCTTTTTTCGTTATACAAATCGTCAATTGTTGGATATGGCGAGCTCCGAAGATTTTTATCGAAAGTAATTCTTATATTTCTGTCAAGTTTCCCCAGAAATGGCTCTCTTTCATATATAACATTTACTACTGGCAAAAGTTTTCTTGAATATATTTGATAAAAAAATCGTTTTGCATCGTCAACTGCGTTTGGGAATTTTAAGTTATTTTCAACAAAACTTTCAATTGATTTGCCTTTAAATATTTGTTTTGAATCTTCATATTTCAAAGGGCATCTGTTTTTGAAAATAGGAGCTTCATATTTCCTTTTAATTTCCAAAAATACTGTATTTGATGCATTTTCTGAATTGTATCCTCTTAAACGAACTTTTTTGCGATGCTTTTCGTGATGAACTTTTTCGGTATAAAATTGAAAGTATGGTGAATCAAAATATATACTTTTCACAGTGTAATGATTTCCCGGTCTGCCTTTTGCAAATTTGTCGATATCGACAAATGGTAGAATCATTTCACGCAATTTTTCCATCTTGCTTTTGTGAACTATATATTTATACTCACTTCTCATCTATCTAATTGTAATTTTTGTGGCTCTTTTGAAATATTCGAAAATTGTTACCGGTGCACAAACAATTTGGCATTTTACTACCATTCCGGAGCTATAACTGTCTTGGTCAGATTTTATTATGGTTTTTGTAAGAATGGTTTGTTGATTGTTGATTAATCCAACATAGTCGTTCACTTGAGAAATTGATAAAGAAATCTGACCTTCTGAGTTTGGAGCTAAAAATTTAATTTGGCTCGAATCTGTAAGGTATTGTCTATTATTAACCTGAACAGGGGCTATCAAAATATATTTGTTTGGTTCACAAATTGTTAAAATTTCTTCTGGGAGATTATTCAAACTAATTTTCCCGCTCATAGGCGAAAGTATCGTATAATTCAACTTCCTTTGTTTAAGATTTGCAATTTCTTTTTCCAAAGACTTTATTCTCGTTTTAATAAGCTGAATTTCTTCTGGCTTATTTCCGGATTCAGAGGCAAGTAGTTTTTTTTCGGCAATCGAAACTTGAATTTTTGCCAATTTAAGTAAATTCAATTCTTCTTCGTAAATTTTATCTGTGTAAACAGAATCTTCATACAATTTTTCAAATCTTGCAAACCTCAATTCTTGTTGTTCGAGTTGTTGTTTAGTAAACTTGAGTTCTTCTTCAGCAATTTCAATATCTTCAATTCTTAATCCGCTTGTATTTGTTTTTAAAAGTGCTTCTTCAATTAATAATTGATTTTCTAAATTTAAAATCTGTTCGTCAATTAATAGAGTTGTGATATGAGCAATAGAATCATTTTTATGAATGTAAACACTTTTTTCTAATTTTCCATTTATTCTGATGTTAGCTATATCGCCTCGTTCAAATTCATAATTTGTAAAATGGCTTTTCATACCACTATAGTTATCAACCATAATGCTATAGAAACTTCCGTTTGTTTCTTTAATTAGTTTCCATTCTTTGGCATGATAAATTCTTCCTGTAACATCAAAAGAATATGGTATCTTGAATGGAGAAAATAATATAACTAATAGAATTATGATTAGTGATGCTAGTATAATTCGTCTGACAATTTTTGGATTCATAAGGAAAAATGCTTTTTCTTCACTTTAGTTAAAATACTTATTTATTTTATATAGTAGGGTCTTTGGGTCAATAGGTTTTGAGATATAATCGTCGCAGCCTGCCGAAATACTTTTTGCTTTTTCGCCGGCATGAGCATATGCAGTCTGAGCAATAATCGGAATTTTTTTATTGAAGTGCTTTATCTGTCTTGTGGCATCGTATCCGTTCAATATTGGCATCTGAATATCCATGAGTACGATATCAATTTTTCTGTTCGATTTGCATATTTCTACTGCATGTTCTCCGTTCTGAACCGATATGATTTTTGCTTTCGTGGGGGTCAAAATTTCTTTTAATAAACGATAATTCATTTTTTCGTCTTCGGCAATCAGTATAGTTTTGTTTTCCCAATTCAAATCTTCAATATCAATCTCAAATCTTGGAATCTCTTTGGGTATTTCTTCTAATTTTAATAGAGGTAACTTTAAATAAAATGTTGAACCTTTTCCTAAAGTGGAGCTAACACTAATACTTCCTCCCAATAATTTTGCAAGTTCATAAGAAATGTACAAGCCGATTCCAATACCACGATATCTTTTTTTATCCGATTTGTTTACCTGATAGTATTTTTTGAAAATTTCGTTGATATGTGTTTTTGAAATTCCTATTCCTGAATCTTGTACATAGAATTCTAATTCTTCTTTTTTATATCTGAAACCAATTTCAATATTTCCAATATCTGTATATCTCAGTGCATTCTCAATCAAAAAACCTAAAACTTGTCTGATCCTATATTTGTCAGACTGAATTATTATATCATCATTTATGCATTCATTGTTTATTCTGAGGCTAACATATTTGAGCCCCATTTTTTTTCTTACTTCATTAAAAGTATGAAAAAGTTCGTTGATAATTAGATTTACCTGACATGCTCCTTCAATTATTGATATATTATTCGATTCAATTTTTTCCAAATCAATCAAATCGTCTAAAAATTTAAGTAGCCTTACACTACTTTGATATATCATACTTGAGTATTCTTTTCTTTTATTATCAGATATCTCGGGTGCTGCCAAAAGGCTCGAAAATCCTATCACAGTATTCATCGGAGTACGAATTTCGTGCGACATATTTTCAAGAAATGAAGATTGAAGCTTATAATTACTTTCTGAATTTTTTTTCTCCAATAAAGAAATTTTTTGTTCCAACCTCTCAATTTTCTCAAATAATTCTGAGTGCAATTTGTCCATAAAAATATAAGTTATTCAGTCGTAAAAATAGAATAAATATTCAATACTTTCAATACTTATTAAAAAAAATGATAATTTCGCATAATATTTATAAATGATAGATTATGAGAAAAAGTATTACAATTATTGTAGCCATTTTATTATTCAATATTAGCTATGCGCAGATTAATAAAATTAAAATTAATGAGTTCCTAAGTATTAACGATAGTGTGAACGCTGATAGTTATGGGGAATTTAACGATTGGATAGAGATTTACAATAGTGGAACTGAAACCATTAATCTTGCTGGGTTTTTTCTTGCCGATACTACAGCAAAATCATTTGCATATCAAATTCCTACAGGGAATGACTCCACAATAATTAGCCCAGGCGAATTTTTCCTGTTTTGGGCAGACAATGATACAAATCAAGGAGTTTTTCATTTGAATTTTAAGCTTAGTGGAAACGGTGAACAGGTTGTCTTATTCGATACAGATACAAATATTATTGATTCTATCACATACGATGTTCAATTAAGCAATATTTCATATGGACGACAAAATGACGGAGAAGATATTTGGACATTTTTTCCTGATCCAACTCCCGCAGCTACAAATAATCCTGGTTCTATATTTAACAATACTTCTCAAACTATAAATGTTTTTCCAAATCCTGCAACAGATTTTATTAAAATCTCTGGTTTGCAATCTAAAAAACACATCCGGATTTACAATATATTTGGAGAATGTAAATATTCCAATGAAACAATGGAAGAATCAACTTACATTGATATTTCAAAATTTCAAGCTGGTCTATACATAATTGAAGAATTGGGTAGTGAAAATCGGGCAATTGGAAAATTTATAATTAAATAGATCAACCATATAATTTTCAAATTGGTTCATATTCAAAGCTATTTCACTCAATATAGCATATAATTGTGTAACCACTAATTAGCACATATTTCTTTGCTTGCCAATTTCGAATTTTACTTCCTGAAAATGCAAGCTTGATAAGAAAGTTTTGCATAATAATATTTCAGCTCTGAGCTTAATAAATCAATTTTTTGTATTTGCAGTTACTCACACACAAAAATGCAAATTTCGGATTTGTTCGTTTTTTGACGAAGTGTTTGAAATGCTTAAAGTGCTGTATTTGACTATTATAGATTACTATTGATGAATTTTTGATGTAATTTAATTTAGTTTTTGATGTAGTATAAAATAATGATTATTCACTCAGTCTTCATTATTTTTGTGATCTGAAAGTTAAAATATTTTTTGTCAAACTAAAATTAATTAAAATGAAGAAAATTTTTATTCTATTAATTGGAATGCTTAGCATTACGGTAAGTTTTGCTCAAGTATTTACAGATTTTGAAGGTAACCAGAACCTTACTTTTACTGGTTGGCCAAATGCGCCTCAACAAGTTTTTAATTCATTTCAGTCAGGTATAAATGTTAGTGATAGCATTGGTCTATGGGCTCGAGGTGGCGAACAGTGGGCACATTGTTATGCCGATTTGGCTAGCGATTTAGACCTTTCTACTAACAATATTTTTGAGTTGAAAGTGTATTCGCCAATTGCAAGCTCAGTTTTGTTGAAGCTTGAAGATCAAGCAGGAACTCCACCTGTTGAGATTTCTCTAAACATTTCTACTCCAAACACTTGGGAATTGCTTTCCTTTGATTTTTCTTTTGCTCAGTCAGGTGTCTATGATAAGATAATAATCTTTTTTGATATTGCCAGTTTTGGAACAGACACATTTTATTTTGATGATCTTGAATTAATTGCTCCTACTGGAACTGTATTGAACCAAATTGATTTACCTGTAACTTTCGAAGATGTTACTGTAGATTATACAGTTACAGATTTTGGAAATAATGCCACAGTTTTAGGTGCCGATCCGTTGAATTCTTCAAATGTTGTAGCAATTACAACAAAAGGTGTAACAGCAGAAACCTGGGCAGGTACAACAATTAGTACCGCAGCTGGATTTGCCAATGCTATTCCATTTACAGCCGATGCAACTATAATGTCAATTTTGGTTTATTCACCTGATGCTGGTATTCCTGTTCGTTTGAAGGTTGAAGATGCAGCTAATGGAGGAATTTATGTTGAAACTGAAGCCCTTACGACAATTGCCAACGCATGGGATACTTTGGAGTTTGATTTTAGTAATCAAGTTACAGCAACGCCAGCTCTAAATCTGGTGAATACCTATGACAAGGCTTCTATCTTTTTCAACTTTGGAACAGATGGAGCTACAGCCGGATCCAAAACTTATTATTGGGACAATGTAGAATTTCTACCACCAGATACAACAGGTACCCCAAGCAGTACTTCTGCATATTGCGAAACTTATACAACTCATTTTAATATACCTGCTGAAGTAAACTCAGGAATCAACCTAACAATCACCAATGTTGATGCTACTTCAATGTATGTTGAAATTGAATCGGCAACAGCCGACCCGGTGAATTTTCTATTAGTATCAGGTGGCAGTGGGGCAACAATTTCTGATCCAGACACTTCTGTAGCAGGAAAAATAAGAAGGACTTTAACCTGGAGTGTACCTCCCGCTGATGTTGTTCTGAATATATTATGGAGCAAACTTACGTTTGGAGGAAATTGGCAATTAAGCCAAGCAGATATTACTGTTCCTTTTGCTGCAAACTGTGAAAATATTACCATTCCATTATCTCAGATGGACTTACCAGTTAACTTTGATGATACAACTGTAAATTATTCGACAATCGATTTTGGAGGAACAGCTTCAATTTTTATGACAGATCCAGCAGGAGGAACAAATCAAGTTGTACAAACTACAAAGGGAGTTGGAGCAGAAACCTGGGCAGGAACCACACTTGCCACAGCAGGCCCACCTGAAGAAGGTTTTGCTAATGCTATACCTTTTACTGCTACTCAAGCAAAAATGACAATAAAGGTTTTTTCACCATCAGTAGGAACTCCTGTAATGTTAAAGATTGAAGATGAAACAAATCCTGGAATTTTTGCCGAAACGCAAGATACTACTACTGTTGCCAATGCCTGGGAAACTTTAACATTTGATTATAGTGCTACTACTGGTGGTTCATTCTCAATTACTAACACTTATGATAAAGCTGTGATCTTTTTCAATTTTGGGACAGCCGGTGCTGGTGAAATTTATTATTGGGATGATGTAGAATTTGACAATACTGTGGTCGTTAATCCAAGCTATACGATTTTTACTGATTTTGATGCTAACGAAAATGAAGAATTTACCGGTTGGCCAATTCCAACAGTAAAAGTTGCTAATCCATATCCTTCAGGAATTAACACCAGCGATAGCGTAGGTTGTTGGGCACGAGGCGGAGACCAATGGGCCCATGCTTATTCCGACCTTTCTACACCAATCGATTTTTCGACTTATCAAGCTATTGAAGCAAAAGTTTATTCGCCAATTTCTTGTACCGTATTATGTAAGCTGGAAAGTTCATTGGGTGCATTACCTCTAGAGGTTTCAATGAACATTTCTGGAGTTAACACTTGGGAAACACTATCATTTAATTTCACTGGAGCTACATCCGGAGTTTATGATAAGTTAATCTTATTTTTCGATTTTGCTACATGGGGCACCGATACTTTCTATTTCGATGATGTTCAATTAGCAGCTGCATCACTTGCACAAGTTGACCTTCCTGTTGATTTCGAATCCTCAACAGTTGATTATTTACTCGTTGATTTTGGTAGTACTTCAACCGTTTTGGGAACAGATCCTGTTGGTGGTGCAAATATTGTTGCAATAACTACAAAAAATGCCGGTGCTGAAACCTGGGCAGGAACAACAATTGGAGGAAATGGTTTTGCTACTGCTATTCCATTTACTGCTATTGATAATAAAATGAGTGTAAAAGTCTATTCTCCTGCTATTGGTACTCCAATTTTATTAAAAGTTGAAGATCATTTAGACCCAACTCATTCGTGTGAAACTCAGAGCCTTACAACTGTAGCAAATGGATGGGAAACAATTTTATTTGATTTTACAAATAATGCAGTTGGAACAACTGCTTTAGATTTATCATGGACATATGATAAAGCTAGTATCTTTTTCGATTTTGGTAGTTATGGAGCAGGGGACGTATTTTATTGGGATGATGTAGAATTTGTTCCTTTCACCGCAGAACCAGTAGATTTACCAATAACTTTTGATGATGCAGCAGTTGATTATACATTTGAAACCTGGGGTGGAGATATTGCTGAATTAGTAGTCGATCCTGTTGACCCAACTAACATGGTTGCAAAAACTATAAAAGCTACAGGAGCTGAAACATGGTCGGGTGCTGCTGTTGTTGGAAATTCAAGTGGATTGGCAAATCCAATTCCATTCACAGCAACACAAACCCAAATGAGCATGAGAGTATATTCTCCTGCAATTGGAATTCCTATTTTGATGAAAGTTGAAGATAAAACCAATGGAGGTATCTCTAGCGAAACTCTTGAATATACAACAGTTGAGAATGCATGGGAAACTATAGTTTTCGATCTGGCAAACGGAACTCCTGCTTTGAACTTATCCAATGTTTATGATAAAATTGCAGTTTTCTTCAACTTTGGTAATTATGGTACTGGAAATGAATATTATTGGGATGATATTGAATTTGTTGATACTACTGTAGTTAATCCTACATATACAATTTTCAACGATTTTGATATGAACGAAAATGAAGTTTTTGAAGGTTGGCCAAACTTTCCAATGAAAGTTGCAAATCCAAGTATGACAGGACTAAATACGAGTGATTCTGTAGCCCAATGGGTACGGGGTTTTGAACAATATTCTCATGTTTACAGCAATTTGCAAACTACTGTCGATTTTTCTACTTATGAATATATTCACGTAAAAGTTTATTCTCCTATTGCTTGTACTGCTTTATTGAAGTTGGAAACTCAAAGCGGAACAGGAGGATTTGTTGAGAATTCTCAAAATATTACTTTCGTAAATGGTTGGCAAGAATTAGTTTTCGATTTCACTGGAGCAAGTTCCGGATTATATGATAAAATGGTTCTCTTTTTAGATTTTGCTTCTTTTGCTGACAATACATTTTATATAGATGATATAGAATTAGGAGAAGCACCTCTTGTTTCATACGAAAATTTTGATGATGCCAGTGGTTTAGTATGGGGTTTCTGGGACGGACAAGCCGGCGGTGATTTTGACGTGGAAGCTATGAATCCAAATACAGTTGGAAATATTAGCCAAAAAGTTGGAGATTTTTACAAATCAGCTACTTCAAGCGAATGGACTCACAGTTTTGCTATTTTAGGAGACAAATTGGATTTATCTGAAAGTAATACATTCCAAATGAAGGTTTATAGTGAATCAATAGTTACATTTTCATTTAAACTTCAAAACAATGAACTTACGGAACCTTGGACAACAGAAGTAACTGCTAACTATACAGTTTCAGATACTAATAACTGGGAAATTGCTGTTTTAGATTTCAGTTCTGCTGCCAACCGTACAGATTTAGACAAATTAGTTATTATGGTGAATTCCGGTGTTGTTATGGAAGGAAATTATTTTGTCGATGATATTGAAGGTCCAGCATTTACACTTCCTGCTACCTCGCCAGTATTGGATGAAGCAGAAGTTGCAACTGATGGAATGACTCTAAAATTGAAATTTGATGATGCAATGGAACAAAATCCACTGAATGCAGAAAATTTTGTAGTGATGGTAGATGGAGCCGCAAATGCTGTTGTATCAACTGCATTAGATGCATTGAATGACTCAATTATAGATCTTACAGTAACTGATATTATCGAATCAAGTTCAATTGTTTTAGTTTCTTATTTACAAAGTGGAACAATAACTTCAGTAATCAATGGAGTTCTTGAGGTATTTACTGATGAGCTTGCCACAAACAACTCATCATATGTATCACAAGTTACACAATCAGTTAATTTTAGCACCGGTTGGACTATTTTTTCAACCTATGTTGATGTATTCGAGCCATTACTTGATAGTGTTTTCGCACCAGTAGTTTCTGAGCTTGTTCTAGTGAAAAATTCTGTTGGAAGTATTTATTGGCCACTTTTCAACATCAATGTGATAGGTTCTTTAACAATAGGAGAAGGTTATTATGCTAAATTTAATACCCCTCAATCTGTTGATTTTGTTGGGCTGCCAGTACAACCAGAGGCAACTCCACTTTCAATTGATCAAGGTTGGAGTATAATTGCATATCTAAGGACTTCTTCGGCAGATGCTACTCAAATGTTTAGTTCAATAGAAAATGATATAACTATTGTTAAAAATACAAATGGTTTAGTTTATTGGCCAACTTATGGAATAAACGGAATAGGTAACTTAAATCCGGGCGAAGGATATCAGATAAAATTGATAAATGCAGTAGTATTTACTTATCCTGCAAACGCAACTTCAAATTTTGCAAAGTCTGATTTTATAAGCCCTGATTATTACAAGCAAAATATTGTTACTGGTAGCAATATGACTATCGGATTTCCAAATGATTGTTGGGATTTTAATATTAATTCAGGCGATCAAATTGGAGCTTTCGATAAAGAAGATCAATTGATTGGAAGTGCTGTGTACAATAACAAAAATTTAGCCCTGACAGTTTGGGGTAAAACAAATTTGGACAATGAAGGTATTGAATTAGGCGATGACATTGTTTTAAAATATTGGTCGAAGCAATTAAATAGAGAATTTGTTATTGACATTAAAGACTGGAAAACCGGAAATAGTTCCTATTCAGACAACGGAATAAGTGTAGTAGCTAAATCTTCAATTCAGGAACAATTATTTGTAGAATCTTATCCAAATCCTGCTTCAACAAAATTTAATATTAACCTGAATGTTGAAGAAACTCAACTTGTTCAAATTAACATTTACAATGTTTTGGGTGTACAAGTAGATCAGATTGTAAATGCAACACTCGAAAGTAGAAATTATAATTTTGAGCTTGATCTTGACAACTATACTTCAGGTTCTTATTTTTTCAAAGTAAAAATAGGAAATGAAGTAATGAGTGATAAATTTCAAGTTGTAAAATAGTTTTTGAATTATTTATAGAAAAGAGAGCAAGATTTTTTCTTGCTCTCTTTTTTTTTGAAAAAATCTTTTAATATTTGATTTTTATTTCCTGATTTAATTATTGTAAATTATTCATACCTTTACCTTTATGAAAAATATATTTAGCACGATTCTAATAATTTTTTTTGTATCAATATTTGCAAAAAATTCATTTAGCCAAATTGACCATTGGGAAAAGGTAGTTGAAGCTTCAGACAATTGGAAATATTTTTTAGGAACTCAGGAGCCACCTACAGATTGGTCTGATATTCAGTTCAATGATAGTTTTTGGCTTGAAGGTGCTGGAGGTTTTGGATATGGCGATGGCGACGATTCAACTGAAATTCAGCCTGTAAATTCAATTTACTTACGAAAGACATTCAATTTATCTGATACTTCTTTCATTGAGGGAGCTCTTTTTTATATAGATTATGATGATGCTTTTGTTGCCTACCTCAACGGAAAAGAGATAGCAAGAGGAAACATAGGAGTTTTCGGACAAATTCCATCCTACAACACATATGCTGATAATAATATACATGAAGCCCAAATGTATCAAGGTGGAATACCTGAATATTTTGCAATTCCGCCAAGCTCTTTGGATACTATAATGCTTGCAGGAAACAATGTACTTGCTATACAGATACACAATTACGGAACAAGTTCAAGCGATTTGTCGGCAATTCCATTTTTATTCGTCGCTACTTCAGATACAAATTCTAATGCAAGCCTACTTCCTGAATGGTTTGATTCAAATCATTTTGCATTTAGTTCACATTTACCTATCATCTCGATTAATACTAACAATCAACAAATTATCGACGATTATAGAATTGTTGCAGATATGAAAACTTTTGAAAATAGTGATGGACTATTTAATTCAACTTTAGATCAAGCAAATACTGAATGCAAAATAAATATCGAAATCAGAGGAAGCAGTACCCAAATGTTCGATAAAAAATCGTATGCTTTTGAAACACAATTAGAAAATGGCGAAAATCTTAATATACCATTATTAGGAATGCCTGAAGAAAATGACTGGATACTTTATGCCCCATATACTGACAAATCACTGCTTAGAAATGTTCTGGTTTATGAACTTGCACGTGAAATGGGCTGGTATGCTGTTAGATGCGTTTATTGCGAGCTTTTTATCGATTCCGAATATAGAGGAATATACGTTTTGATGGAGAAAATTAAACGGGATAAAAAAAGGTTGTCTATTGATAAAGTTGACAATGACGATAACTCTGGAGATTCCTTGACCGGTGGTTATATTTACAAAGTTGATTGGGCCGATGAAACTGGTACTTACGACTGGCCTTCTCCAATTTCATCATTTAATGGAAATAGTCTGAATTTGCAGTATCAATATGAATATCCCGACAGAGACGATATTACAGCGGAGCAATCAGTATATATTCAGCAATATGTTTCATCTTTCGAATACTCATTAGCAGGAAGCAATTTCACCGATATACAATATGGTTATAGAAATTATATCGACATTCATTCTTTCGTCGATTATTTTATTATTCAGGAACTAACTTTTAATGTTGATGCCTACAGATTGAGCAATTTTTACACTAAAGTGCGAGACTCCAAAGGAGGTAAAATATTTGCAGGACCGGTTTGGGATTTTAATTTGGGTTTTGGAAATGCTGATTATGGCAGTGGCTGGATGACAAGTGGTTGGGCTTTAGAAAATCCATATGTTATAGATGTTATCCCTTTTCACTTAAAACGACTACAAGAGGACAACGATTTTCAGGATTTGCTCCGATGCAGATGGGATGAATTAAGAAATTCTATTCTTTCTGAGGCAAATATCTATGAAAAAATTGATTCTCTAACAGGCTATTTGGGTGAGGCAATTGATAGAAATTTTGAGAAATGGAATATTCTGGGCAATTATGTTTGGCCAAACTATTTTGTTGGAAATACTCATGATGAAGAAATTAACTATCTGAAAAATTATATTTCTGAGCGGACAATCTGGATTGATAATAATTTGTATGGCAGCGGAGTTTATTGCAATTCATTTTATTTAAGCAAAATTGTAATTAGTGAAATAAACTTTGAAAACACAAATCCAGACTATGCTTCCGGCGATTGGTTCGAGTTATATAATAAAAGTAGCACTTCGATAGATATGTCGGGTTGGACAATAAAAGATGAAAATAAATTAAATTCGTTTACCATTCCGATCGGTACAGTTTTGGCCTCACAAAACTATCTTGTAATTTGCTGTAATGCTGAAGAGTTTTCGTCATTCTATCCTTCCGTAAACAATTTTGTAGGTTCATTCAATTGGAAATTAGGCTCGAACGATTGTATTAACTTATACGATTCCGATGGATTTTTGATAGACATAGTCGATTACGAACAAACAAACAATTGGCCAAACCTAAACAATCTTGGGGCTACTTTAGAGCTCGATAATATTAATATCGGCAACAATTTGCCGCAGAATTGGTTTGTTGGTTGCCCGGGAGGCTCCCCAGGAAAAGCATATTCTCTGCCATGCGAACACGATATTTTGGCTGTTCAGGATAGCCAACAGACTTTTTCAATAGTTTTTGATTCCGGTGAAGACAAATTATATATTTTATCGCCAATAGCAGAAAAATTCACTTATGAAATATCAAGTTTAGATGGAAAAATCGTACAATACGGTATTATTTCTGATAGCGATCAATCAATTAAGTTAACGAAAATTCAGAATTCTGTTTATGCTATTAGAATTGTTAGCTCTACGAGAAGTATGACAAAACTATTTGTAAAATATTAATGATACTTCAGCTTTTGAATTGTAATTTCTGATTTAGAGGGATTTGCAATTTCCCAATCAAGAATATAAATTCAAAAAATGTTTTTTTGGCATTTTTTTTGTAAGGAAATTGCTTTATTTTTAAATTTGATATTATGAAAAAAGTTATACTTGTTCTTTCTATTTTTATATTTTTTACCAACACAAATTTCTCACAAATAATTGCTCCAAATTTTAGTTTTACCGATACCGAAGGTAATAGCTATAACCTTTATGATGAGCTGGATGCAGGTAAAACTATAGTTTTAGATTTCTTTTCGGTAAATTGTAGCTCATGTCAGGTTGGTGTTCCGTCTTTAGAAACTATTTGGCAAAATTCAGGTGCTACCGGCACAGATGTATGGGTTTGGGGCATTGAATCGCTTTGGGGAACAAATTCCGAAATTGACAGTTTTTTGATTACCTATGGAGGAACTTATCCATGTTTTGCTACAAATGCTGTTGATTCTGTTTTGACTTTATATAATATTACCTACACACCTCAGCATTTTGTAGTCTGCTCCGATCATACTATGAAACCATGTAGCTTGACAGATATTCCTGCAATTATTAGCGGTTGCCAATCTATTGCTACCGAAGATGAAATAGCATTTGTTAGAAAAGCTGAAATATTAGGTATTTCTTCTTATAATGAAGTTTCAATTGATTTTTATAATGATAGAGCTAGTGATATTTCCATTGAAATTTACAACCTGCTCGGAAATAAAATCACACAGTTTTCGCAATTTTTGCCAGAAGGTAAAAAACAAATTAAGTTCTCTAAGTCGAAGCTAAAATCAGGATATTTTATAATTAGACTTATTCAAGGAAACCAACTGGCTGATGTAAAACGTTTTGGTGTTTATTAAACTGAAAATCTGATATTTTCGTTTTGGAACTTAAAGTAGAATGCCGATAATTTTTGTCTCAGTCTTTAAACTTTTTCAGGGAAACATCTTCTCCATCAAAAACTCCATAAGTGAAATTGTGTAACCAATCTCCAAGATTTAAAAATTTTGAAGTTTCGTTTAGCATCAATTCAATAGGCAAATGTCGATGTCCAAAAATAAAATAATCGAAATGCTCTTTTTCTAATAGCGATTTTGCATATAAAATCAACCATTCTTTATCTTCGCCCTTATATTCCGGATACTTATAATTTACTCGTTTACTTACCGACCAATAGTTGCCAATTGCCACAGAAAAATTCGGGTGAAGCCGCGAAAACATCCATTGAGCAAATTTGTTTGTAAAAACATTTTTCATGATTTTAAACTTACGGTCGAATGGACCTAAACCGTCGCCATGAGCAAGATAGAATTTTTTAGCATTTATAGTTTTAACTAATGGTTTTCTGTGCAAAATTACGCCTGTTTCTTTTTGCAAATAATCGAAAACCCAGATGTCGTGGTTTCCAGTGAAAAAGTGAACTGGAATTCCCGAATCGCAAATCTCCGAAATTTTCCCCAAAAATCGGGTAAAACCTCGTGGCACAACTCGTTTATACTCGTACCAAAAATCGAAAATATCGCCAAGCAGATAAATTTCTTCCGCATCCGATTTTATACTATCTAACCAATTTACAAATAGCTTCTCTCTCCAGAGAGCCTTTTCGTAGCTTGGCATCCCGAGATGAAGATCGGAGGCAAAATATATTTTTTTGTTTTCGCTCAAAATAAAATTCAATTTTTGGCAAATATAGAAGGATTTTAAGGATTTGTAAAAAGTTCTATTCTATTAAAGTTGACAGCTTTTGAAAAGCTGTCAGGTTTTTGGTTTTCAAGTGTTTATACCCTGCGGGTTTTCAAAACCCGCAGGGTATTTTCCATAACTATAAAATTATAGCAAACCCATGGCTTTATAAATAACTTCCTGCCAGCTTTTTGCATTTTTTATATAAGGATGATTTGCAGGCAAAGCATTTTCAAAAATATCTACAGATTTGTCGATATATTCTTTTGCTAGCTCATTTTTTTTTAAATCATAATAAGTTGCTGCAATATTCCAATAAGAAACAGCCAAAGAAGGATGATTTGCAGGAAGAACTTCCTCATTGATTTTCATTGCTTTTTTATGAAATTCAAGAGATTTATTATAATCGCCAAGATTTCCATAAGTTAATGCTACATTATTATATGAAGTAGCCAAATCAGGATGATTTGCAGGAAGAACTTCCTCATTGATTTTCATTGCTTTTTTATGAAATTCAAGAGATTTATTATAATCGCCAAGATAGCGATAAGTCTCTGCCACATTATTATAAGAAGTAGCCAAAGAAGGATGATTTGCAGGAAGAACTTCCTTACAGATTTTTATGTCTTTCAGACCAAATTCAAGAGATTTATTATAATCGCAAAGATAGCCATATGTTAATGCCACATTATTATAAGAAGTAGCCAAATCAGGATGATTTGCAGGAAGAACTTCCTCCCAGATTTTTATTGCTTTTTTATGAAATTCAAGAGATTTATTATAATCGCCAAGATTTTCTACAACTAAAGCAAGATTGTTTATTAAGGTTGCAAGATTTTTTATTGCATCCTTTTGGAAAGTTTCTTCATTATAAAAAATATTAACAATACTTTCAGCAAATGGAATATATTTTGTAAGTTCTAAGCGATTACCGTAAGCATCAATGGACAATAATCCGGCAAAATTATCAATAAGCTCAAAACAATTTTCCAAATCCGGTTTCAGATTGTCGAACACCACAGCTTGCACAAGCTGGTGCATTTTATATTTGTTCTGGTTTTTCGTAAACCAGCCGTTTTGGTATAGTTCAGAAATACCTTCTTCAAATTCAATTTCTTTTTCGGGTTTTACAAATTTTTTAAGCAAATCCATAGAAATTTCCTGTGCCGGCAAAACCGAAAAATACCGTAGCAGTTTTTGTTTTTCCTTATCATCAATTTTCTCAGGCTCGAAAAGAGTTTTTATATAAATTTTAAGACGGGTTTGTTTTAGTTCATTGTTAGCGGAATGTGAGCCAATTTCAATTTCTCTTTGTAATTCGGGGTGTTTGAAATCTTCCTTTTCCAGCAAATCTAATAATTGTTTTGCTGAGAAATTTCGGAGTTTTCCAATTTTTGCAAGCAGTTCGGTGAGCAGGCTGTGGCGGTTTATATGTTCCAAAAGTTCATTAAGTTTCTCTATGTTTGTCAAAGTTCCCGCTCCATAATGTTTTTCAAACAACTTCCTCGCATCTTTCAAGGGCAATTTGTCAATTTCTATATAATTTGTGCTTTCAGGATTTACCCTTGAAGTAATCAATACCTTCCATTGCAGCGATCGCAAAAAAGCTTTATTACGGATAATTTGCTCGCTTTTGTTTGCATTATCAATTATCAGTAAATTGTTGTCGTTTTGGAATTTTTGTAAGGCATTTTTTATTATTTGCAATTTGTCCTGATTGTTTTTTGCCTCAGTAAATTTCAGATTCAGAGCAATTTGCATATGGCTGATAAAATTGTCCTGCAAATATGTGTCTATCGGAATCCAAAAAATTCGTTGGTAATTTTTGGAATATTCAGGGCTATAAATATATTTTTGAGCAATATATGTTTTGCCAATTCCACCAAGGCCGTTCACTAATAGTAGTGGCTCATTTTCAGAAAGTTTTTCATGAATTTCTTTTAGTTTTTTTTCTCTTCCTACAAAAAATTCGGGTGGTGCGGGCAGATTGTAGTTTTGAGGATTTTCTTTTAAATCTTCCGGTCTCAGGTTAGAAACAATTTCCTTTATTTCCTTAAGATCTTCAGAATTCTCATAAATCTTATCTATATAATTTTCATTTCTTTCCAGTTGTTTTAATAAATCATCCTTTTCTAACTTTTCTTCAAAAAGCTTGAAAAATTCTTCTACTTCATCTTTTTCATAAACTATGTTTTTGTTTTTATCAAATTCGGCAATTACTTTTTCAAAATTGTAATTTTCATAAAACCTGAATTTCATTAATTCTTTTATATTAATATCAGATTTGTAAAAAGTACATTGCCCTGGGTTTTCTTTTTCAAAAGGATGAGCAATAGAATATTCATCAATAGTTTCATCAATAAGATTTGATAATCGTTTTACAAATTCCGAGCGATTATCTTCTAATAATTTTGAAATTTTGCCTGCACCTTTTGTTATAAGGTAAGCAATTATTGAGCTTGCTATTGATAAAAAAATTGGCATAATCGAAATCTTTAGTTTGGATTTATTCTGTAAAAGTAAAAAAATATTAGCAAAAGGGAGTTCACGATTTTGGTTTTATTAGGAATTTCAGAAATACAATTTTATAATAACTTTGCGGCGATTATGAAGAAGGTTTCTAAATATATTGCCTTAATACTGATTCTCATTTCGGGAAGCTTGATTATCAATTCATTATTTGAAAAAAAACCATTACAGAAAATTGATTTTACTAAACGTTATAGATCTAAAGCAAAAAATAGTAGCAATGAATACGAATACTACTCTGATGCCGAGAAAGACAAAATTTTTCAATTTATTTACCGTCAGCAAGTTAATTCGCTTGATTCATTCATGAGAATTGCAAAACCCAATTATAGATTTAATGGCAATATTTTGGTTTCCCGAAAGGACAGGCTAATTTATAACAAATCTTTCGGATACTCGAATCTTAAAACTAAGGAAGAATTAAATTCAAATTCAATTTTTCAATTAGCCTCTGTAAGTAAGCAATTTACAGCCATGGCTATTATGATTTTGAAAGAAAATGGTAGATTAACTTTCGATGATAAGGTAACATTATATTTTCCTAATTTGCCATATAAAACCATGACAATAAGGCATTTACTAAATCATACTTCGGGCTTGCAAAATTATATGTGGTTGTTAGAACATTATTGGGACTTAAAAAACAAAGGCTATCCATACAACGACGATATGGTGAAATTACTGGAAAAACACAAACTTCCACAAAACTTTAGATCGGGAACTCGTTTTGAATATAGCAACACAAATTATGCTCTTCTTGCCGCAATTGTCGAAGAAATTACAATGAAATACTTTTCAGATTATCTGAAAAAAGAAATTTTCGATCCATTAGAAATGCAAAATACTTTTGTTTATAGCAGTGCATTTGAAAAAAAATATCCACAAAAAAAAGTAAACGGTTACAAAAACTCCTGGCGTAGAACAAAAATTTACGATAATGTAAATGATGGAACAGTTGGCGACAAAGGAATTAATTCTACAGTAGAAGACCTATATAAATGGGATCAAGCTTTGAATAATGCCACCCTCGTATCCAGAGAAACGCTTGATGAGGCATACTCAAAAGGCAGTTTGAAGAATGGGCGTAAAATTTCCTACGGTTTCGGTTTTCGATTGAAAGAATATAACAGGAAAAAGGTAGTTTATCATCATGGCCAATGGAGCGGTTTCAGGAATACATATGAAAAACATGTTGAGGATTCATTGACTTTTATCCTTCTGACTAATACAAACTTACCGTCAAAAAATACTATCGATTCGAAAATAAATAAAATAATACATAAACCTATTTCGCATTTTTCCGAGTATTTATATAGAAATATAAATCCTGATGATATATATAGTTCAATCAGATCGTTAAGCGATCAAAAGCTAATTAGTTACGGCAAATCAAACGAACTTTTGAGCTTTAGAAATTTATTACTGAAAATGAATAAAACTCAATCAGCCAATATTATAACTGACATTTTAAACAAAAACTAAATATTTTACTATGAGATTTTCAAATTATTTTTTCCTTGCATTTTTATTTATTTACGTAAATGCAAATTCACAAATTATCAAAACCGATTGGGAAAACAATTTTCCTGACGGATGTACATCAATCACCGTTGGGAAAAATGCATCTGCGGATGGTTCTGTAATGACCTCGCACACAGACGATAGCCATAGAACACGTTCATGGATGGATATTGCTCCTGCAAAAAAGCATGACAAAAATTCAAAAATGCCAATGTACAAAAGAGTGAAAGTGGATACTTTTGCAATGCCAATTTATGGTCATGAAAAAATTGGAGAAATTCCCCAAAAAGAAAATACTTTTGGCTATATAAATACAGCATATCCGTGCATGAACGAAAAACAACTTGCTATAGGTGAATCTACTTTTGGAGGAAGAGAAGAACTTCAATCTGATGCAGGACTTATTGATTGTCAGCGACTTGTTCAAATAATGCTCGAAAGAACGAGCACTGCACGTGAAGCTATAAAACTTGCCGGTGAACTTACTGCAAAATATGGTTGGCGCGATGCCGGCGAATGTTTGACTATTGCCGACAAAAAGGAAGTCTGGCATTTCGAAATTGTGGGTCCGGGAAAAAATAAAGTAGGGGCGGTTTGGGTTGCACAAAGAGTGCCAGATAATCATATTAGCGTGAACGCAAATGCAAGCACAATTAAACAAATTGATATTTCGAATTCCGATTTTTTTATGGCTTCGAAAAATATATTTGAGATTGCAATAGAAAACAATTGGTGGAATGAAAAAAGAGATGGAGAATTCCAATTTTGTTACGCATATGCACCGGAAGGCAGGACATCTTTTGCTGCACGCCGAAGAGAATGGCGGGTTTTCGATTTAGTTGCACCTTCTTTAAAATTAGATCCTAATGCCGAGAATTATCCATTTTCTGTGAAACCGGACAAACAAGTTTCGCTTGAAAAAATGGTTGAACTATTTCAGGATTATTATGAAAATACACCTTTTAATTTTGTGAAAAACATTACCGTAACCAACGATAGCGGAAAAACTGTATTGTCGCCGCTTGCAAATCCGTTTATGCCATATGATATGAATAAAGTATTTAAAATAAATGGCGGCTGGGATTGGCGTGGCGAACGTACAATTGCCAGATGGTACACTATGTATGGAACTATAACTCAATCGAGAGATTGGCTGCCCGACTATATTGGAGGATGTGTATGGCTGGCACAGGATAATATTGCTAGTTCGATATATATTCCGGTTTATTGTAGCGTAACAGACTTGCCGGAATCTTATAAAACTCCAGGACGAGTTACGGGTATGTCTAGAAAATCTGCTTGGTGGGCTTTCAATTATTTAGGAACCACTGCTGCTCAACGTTGGGGTGACATGAGACAAGATGTTGATGCAGTTTGGGGACCTTGGCAAAAAGAGTTATTTGAAAATCAAGAAAAGATTGAAAAACAAGCTCAGGATATCACAAATTCAAAAAAACGAAAAAAGTTCCTCACCGATTATACAAACAAATGGGGAATAAAAGTTGTAGATAAAGCATGGTCTTTAGGCGATTTTCTATGGACGAAATATGATGAGAAATTCTAAACTTTTCTGATAAGATTTTGATCTAAACCAATGAAATTACTTTTTTTAGAGAAGTATAGTATTATGAAAAATGCAAATATTTTTGCTATAAAGTTTATACAAATCATAAGGAGTTTGAATCGGTTTGCCAAAATGTAAATAAACTATTAACATATGTGTCTATTCAATTGAAAAAAATTGTTTACTTTTGCATTTTAATAGAGAATGTTATGGAAAAAGAGAAAATGACATATGAGAACGAAGAGTGGAAATATTTAGATTTCACTAAAGATAAATATCAGGTGAGCAACTACGGTCGAATAAAAAGTTTCTGCCATTCGCCTAAAGAAGGAAAAATTGTAAAAGTTAGCAATATAAAGGGTTTTAATGCCTATAGTTTTATGGTTGGCAAAAAAAAGAAGCAATTTTATGTGCATAAATTAGTTGCCGATGCTTTTGTGAAAAAAGAAGATACTACTCAAGCCAAAGTAATTCATTTAGATTGGAATAAACTTAACAATCACTATAAAAACCTTCAATGGGTAACAACCAAAGAAAGCTACAAACGAATACAAGATAAATTGAAAAGCAATGTAGAAAAAACCGGAAAATCTTCAACTGCTGCTAAATTAGTTTCAGACGATGTCATACTATTAAAGTATATGTTAGAGAAAGGTATTAAACAAAATGTTCTTGCTAAACTATTTGCTATTAGCGAAATGCAAGTTACACGAATAAAAAGAAAAGAAAATTGGGCAAATATTCAAGTGCCTGACAACTACAAGATATAAAAAAATGAACATAATCTCTGTTGGCATTTGATTTGATATTCATTCTGGAAAATATAATTTTAAAAACCCTCCCAATTTTGAGAGGGTTTTTGTATTTATGAAACAATGGTAGTTCAAAACAGTAATTCCATTATTATATTTAGTGCCTCTAAGAAAACAGTTCAAAATTAAAAACATCTCTTTTTGCGATATTTCTATTTTTTTCATTTGTCTAATACAAAAGCATTTACTGCATGAAAGAAAATAGAAATATCATCAAAAATAAAT
>Ga0233431_1001500_pt1 | contig 39948 bp, 38 predicted proteins | sample SI_118_April2016_FD_179867 | JGI IMG/M metagenome (GOLD analysis project Ga0233431, IMG submission 179867) | Seawater microbial communities from Saanich Inlet, British Columbia, Canada - SI_118_April2016_200_MG | ecosystem: Environmental > Aquatic > Marine > Inlet | place: Canada: British... | reverse complement strand
AAACCTCATTTTTCTTAAAAATCTCATTCCTAAGGTGGATTAACACGTTTTGTCCAAATCCAATGATAACGAAAATCATGGAAATCATCTTTAAACTTCAAATCCCCCACAAAACGTTAGACTCAGGCACATCCTGGGAAGTACCTAATAAATAATTTGCTAAATCTAATATGCCAATTGCTTTTCTTTTATCAGCAGGGTTATACTCAGGATATTTTGTTATTTCAGGTGCATTTAGCATTCCTACATATAGACCTTCACGGTTTATACCATCAATTATTTGATGTTTTAGAGTACAACTTCTTCCAATGTAGTCATATTCATTTATCCATGTAGCCTTATTCTTCCAGGCATCTATTCCAATATTTACAGCAGATGTATTTTTATCATATTTCAGTCCTTTAACAACGCTTTGCAACGATGTAAACTCTAAATCAGAAGTCCTTGTTCCAATTACATTAACAGTGTCTGTACCAGATTTTATAGAAACAGTTGCAACAGAGCAAGCCTCTGTAATATAAATCGATTGTACTCCTAAAGTAATTAGTAATCCAATAAATATTTTAATAATAAATTTTGTTTTCATACACATTCTCCTTATTTATTATTATTAGGTTGTTGAATTTTTATTTATAAAGAAAAAATATTCTTATAACAATATTTGATTTTATCATAGAAACTTACAGCTGTATAGATAATGAGTGCAAAAAAAACAGGTAAAAAATGTGATTCTGAGAGAAATAAGCTTAAAACGGATATTGCTTGAGTTAATATGGTATAACACCTTGATGTACAATGAAATAAGTTAAAATACTTGCAAATATTTTTGTATTTTTACTGGCTACTATTTAGCCTCAAGTGTAACATATAATAATTTATTATTTTGGATTATCAATAAAATAAATATAATATATAGAAGAAATTCGTGGCTACGAAATTGCAAAATTTTCAGGCTCGAGCTAGGCACGATAAAAGTCAGCAACATCCGTTAAAACCCACTATTAGAACTTATGTTAAATAAAAATTGATGGAGGGAAATGATAAGTTGAACTTATTAATGACCTGTAGTATATAAATAAAACCTGAGTAACTCTTATATTTATTGACTATCTTTTAAATGTTTTTAATATTTAACTGCCTATCATTTACAGTAAAATTCTTTGCCAGCAATCAAAGGACTGCAGTTTATACCCACAATTAAGAAATAAGATAAAAATAAATTAGTGATTATTATAGACTATATATTTCAACTGGATTTTCTGCTGCATTCTGCCTAGAGAAAAAGAAGCCATCAATTCGAATTGATGGCAAAATATTGACACAATATACATATGCTAATATATATTGAGGTTAATTAGTTGCTCTTACAAGATTTATTGCTTCGTGTAGAACTTCCAGGTTTTCATGTCTTAATAAATAAGTATCATTGCCCATAGCTTCAGCAAAAGCTTCAGGGATTCTTGTGTATTCAACAACTATATTACCAAGTCTTTCAAATATTTCTTCTTTACAGTAAACATAACTTAAATGGTCTCTTCTTGAAACATTTGAAACATTGAAATTTCTATCATAATGTAGCGTGTCGACTCCATTAACCACAAGTTGAGCCCAGATTTTATATAAATCTATATCGCATGAAAAATTTTGCATGTCAATAGAAAAACCTCCAGGAGGTCTTACGTTTATTTCAAGAGCCATATGCTGTCCATCATGTCTTCTGAAAAATTCACAATGAAAAAATCTTTCTTTGAGGTTAAATCCTTTTACTATACGTCTTCCATATTTAACCAATTGTTCAGGTATATCTCTAGTATAGAAATAATACATATCTTTTTTATTAGTTAAAATATCAAGGACGTTATCGCTAAGTTCAAAAGAAGAGTAAAACATTATATCACCGGATTTATCAACTAAACCGTCAAATGTAACTATTTTACCTTCTACAAAAGGTTCTGCAATATATCCCGGAGGCAAATCTTTTAATACTTCACTAAGCTCAGACTCATTATTAATTTTGTATGTATTAGCTGCACCCATTCCTTTGTCCGGCTTAATAATTAGAGGGTAACCATATTGTGCAACAAAATCATTTAAGATATCAGGATTGGCTACAAGTATTGCATCAGCACAAGGTACGCCTGCGCCATCAAAGATTTTTTTCATGCCAAGTTTACTCTGGTTGATATATAAATCTTCAGGTCTCTGTCCGAAGATATTAAAATCAACTCTGAGTTTAGCTTCTAAATCAAGCCAATATTCATTTTGTGAATCTATTCTGTCTATCTTGCCATATTTACTGGCAAAATAAGCCATAGTTCTATAGACCTTATCATAATCAAGCATATCAATCTTACAATATTCAGTCAGTGAATCTTTAAGCTTCTGGCGAAACTCATCATACGAAGCATCACCAATTGCTAAAACGTTGGCTCCGGCTTTTTTTAATTCTACACAAAAGTTAAAAAAAGTTGGAGGAAAATGCGGTGAAATAAAAACAAAGTTCATTATTTTACTCCTTTTTTATTGCTATTATTATCTTTCTTTGCCCATGAATCTCTTAGGGCAACAGTTCTATTAAAAATAAGTTTGTTACTTGTAGAGTCTTTATCCACACAAAAATAACCAACTCTTTCAAATTGAAATTTATCATTTGGCTTAACACTGCTTAAACTCGGCTCTAAATAACAGTTTGTTATTTTTTTAAATGAATCATTATTTAAATTATCTAAAAAAGAATCACTTTCAGGATCTTTGTCAATAAATAATCTATCGTAAAGATTTATTTCAGCTTTAATCGCATGTTTCGCAGATACCCAATGAATCGTACCTTTTATTTTCCGTCCATCAGGAGCAGTACCTCCGCGTGTTTCAGGATCATAAGTACAATGTACTTCTATAATTTCGCCATTTTCGTCCTTAGCACAATCAGTGCATTTCACGATATAGCCATATCTTAAACGCACCTCTCTTCCAGGGACCATCCTAAAATATTTTTTAGGTGCTTCTTCTCTAAAATCATCTTTTTCAATATAAAGAACTTTAGAAAACGGAACTTTCCTAGATCCGGCATCTGGATTTTCAGGATTATTTATTGCATCGAGTTCATCTTCCATATCATCCTGATAGTTAGTAATAACTACCTTTAGAGGATTTAGCACACCCATTACGCGTGAAGCTTTTTTATTTAAATCTTCTCTGATACAGAATTCAAGCAATGACACATCAATAATTTGTTCTCTTTTTGTAAGTCCGGCTTTCTCAAGAAAGTTTTTAATTGATTCAGGGGTATAACCGCGTCTTCTTAATCCTGAAATAGTAGGCATTCTTGGATCATCCCAGCCATTTACATATTTACCTTCGACAAGCTGTACAAGTTTTCTTTTACTCATAACAGTATATGTAAGGTTTAAACGGTTAAATTCAATCTGCTGCGGATGACAGGCTACTTTCAATTCATCTAATATCCAATCATATAATGGGCGGTGTATTTCGAATTCAAGGGTACATATAGAATGAGTTATTCCTTCAATAGAGTCTGATAGACAGTGTGCAAAATCATACATGGGGTAAATACACCACTCATTCCCAGTTCTATGATGATGTGCATGCTTAATTCTATATATAGCAGGATCACGCATATGAATATTAGGAGAAGCCATATCTATTTTAGCTCTCAACGTTCTTTTGCCATCTTCAAATTCAGCGTTACGCATGCGTTTGAACAAATCTAAATTTTCTTCAACTGAACGATTTCTATAAGGACTATCTTTACCTGGTTCAGTTAGATTTCCTCTGTATTCCTTTATTTCAATCGCACTCAAATCACAAACAAATGCTTTCTCTTTTTTTATCAATTCAACAGCATAATTATAAAGTTGTTCATAATAATCAGAAGCATAATAAAGATCATCGTTCCAATCATAACCCAGCCAGTTAATATCTTCTTTTATAGATTCCACATATTCAACGTCTTCTTTTACCGGATTTGTATCATCAAACCTTAAATGACATCTTCCGTTGAATTCACCTGCGATGCCAAAATTTAAATTTAAAGCTTTAGAATGGCCAATATGCAAATAACCATTCGGTTCAGGTGGAAATCGAGTTATTACTTTCCCATCATTCTTATTATTCAAAATATCTTCAGTGATTATTGTTCTTACAAAATCCAAAGATTTTTTTTCTTCATTATTTTCAACCATTGTTTATCATTCCTTCTGCTATATCTAATACCTTACCAATACGATATATAATTTTATCTCTACCAATTAAGGTTAAAGTTTTAAATAAATCAGCTCCGCCACTTTTGCCGGTTACGGCTATTCTTACAGGCTGATTCAATTTACCTTCAGGTAAATCAGCTTCCTGTTGAGATAATGTAATAGTTTTTTCGTAATCACTTTCTGACATGCTTTCAGGCAATTCAGAAAGTTTACTTTTGAATAAACTTAATGCTTTAGTAGTCTCCATTTTTTTAAAAGTTTTTTTAGCTGCTTTTAAATCATATTCATATTTTTTATCTACTAAATTAGTTTCGATGTTTTCAGCTGTATCAAAAAAAGATGAATCATCAAAAAAGAAATATTTCCAATCACTTACCTGAGAATAAAGCTTAGTTCTGGACTGCATAAATTCTGCAATTTCTTCAAATTTAGATAATTGAATGTCATTACACCAGCCCTGTTTCACTGCTTCTTCGTAAGCATTTTTAGTAAAACTATCTTTATCGACTTCTGACATATACAGAGCATTAAGGTTTAGTAATTTATTCATATCAAATTGTGCCGGTGAACTTTTAACTCTAGCTAAAGTAAAAGAGTTTACCAGTTCATCAATACTCATTTTTTCTCTATCGTTGCCAGGCGACCAGCCCAATAAAGATAGATAATTAAAAAGAGCAGCAGAGAGATAACCTTTTTCTTTAAAATCACCGACAAAAGCATCGCCGTCACGCTTACTATAAGGTTTTCCGCTTCTATTAACTATCATAGGCATATGAGCATAATGCGGTATTTCTACACCTAAAGCGTCAAAGAGCAAAATATGTCTATAAGTATTTTCCACATGATCGTCTCCGCGAATAATATGTGTTACACCCTGTTTTATGTCATCATAAACATTTGCCAAATGAAAAACAGGAGATCCGTTACCTCTTACAACAATAAGATCTTTCATGCCATCTAAAGGTTTTGCCAACTCACCTTTAATTAGATCACTATAATAAACCTCCCGTCTTAAAAAAGAAATTTTAGAACAGGCTTCAAAAGTGAATGATTTTTTATTTGATATAATATCATTAATATTTTCTTCTATGCTAAATATGATATTATTGTCGGTATCATATATTTTTAGTTCCCTAAAACCTGCAAGAGACGCAAAATTTTCAACAGGTTTACCTTTCTTGCTAATTGTACAAAACCTAACACCTGTAAGATCTATTTTAAGTTCAGATTCAGGATGAATTTCTAATTCTACATTACTTACTGATCTAATATTTTTATTATCATTCCATGGAATTCTAAATAAAATAGGACTTTTTTCACCTTCTTTTACAGGCATAAAGTAAGCTTTTTGTTCATCTAATAATTTTTTAGCTGTATTTACATGTTCTTCTTCATGTTGGCTCTGGTAGTAAAATTCTCCGTCACAATCAAGACCAAGCCATTCCATGCATTCTAAAAGCCTGTCTATAGCACCTTGTGTAGATCTTTCTTTATCGGTATCTTCGACTCTTAATATAAATTCTCCACCAGTGCTTCTGGCAAAAAGATAATTAAATATAGCTGTTCTAATATTGCCTATATGAACATTGCCTGTAGGGGATGGTGCAAATCTTACTCTGTTCTTCATGTAAATTCCTATTAATTAAGCAAAAGTTTATAAGTGAATTATAAAAGTATAAAGAAAGTAATATAGACTTTTTTCTGTATTTTTAAATGCACTTATCAGTATTGATATTAAGAAATTATACTAACCTAATAAATGTTATCTTATATTATAGAATATTTTGCAGGATATAAGGAAAAAGGCTAAAATCTATTGAAGTAGATTTTAACCTGAAATAAGTTTGCTAAAGTATTTTAGTAATGTAGATTTATTTTATCTTTTTTCTACGTCCTATCATCTTATTTTTTTCTTTATCTTTATTTTTTTGCACCACCATTAAACCATACAATGGAATACTGATTAACAATAGAATCATTACATAGTAAACCACCTGTTCACTTGAACTTGCAATAGCAAAAATTGAAAAAGCAGCACCTACTACACCAATAAAAATATTAATCTTTACTCTAGTTAGTTTCTGCTTATTTCTGTAAAGATAAACTATTTCTGCAATACATGTATATAAATAAGCAATTACAGCTAAAGATGTAGCTGATAAGATAAAAATCTCAAACTGTTTAATTATATTTAAATAAGATGTTAAATAAAACAGTACAGATGAAACGACTGTTGTTATGAAGATACCCCAACCTGGAACACCAAATTTGTTTCTCTTTCCAAAAACCTTAGGAAATAACCCATCATCTGCTGCAGACATAGTTGCCTGAACTCCTAAAAGAGTCCATGAATTTATCGCTCCAAGTAGAGAAAACAATGCACCAAACGTGATAATAAATCCACCAAAACTACCTAGTAATATTTTACCGGCTTCAGAAAATGGGAATGTTGATACTGCAAGTTGTTTCATTGGTATCATCCCCATAATAAGAGTACATGTTATTATATAAAGTGCTGCTGCTGCGAGTGTGCCTATAATAGTAGCCAATGGTATATTCCTTTTAGGTCTTTTTACTGATCCTGCAGGAACTGTGGCTGCCTCTACTCCTAAAAATGACCATAATGTCAAAGCTGCTGCAATTGTAAAGGCAGAAACTGCAGAACCTCCTGAAACATTAAAGCTCGAAGTTAAATAAGAAGGATGGAAATATGCCCAACCTAACGCAACAACTATAATTAGAGGTATAAATTTAAAAATTGTTGTAACAACACTTACCAGCCCTGCATTTTTAACACCAAGCATATTGATTATTCCAAAAAGCCAAAGCAATCCAACGCCAATATATGCTGTATAATTAGTTATGTGAGGGAAAAAGAAAGCCAAATAGCCTATAGTTGCTGGAATATAAGAAATATTTCCTACCCAGGCAGTTAACCAATAGCAATAAGCTGTCTGAAAACCTACAAAATCACCAAATTCTGCATGTGAATAAGCATATGGTCCACCGTTAGCAGGCATAACAGATCCCAATTTAGCGAAAACTAATGCAAGGAATACAGCACCAATAGCAGTTACTATCCATGAAAGCAAGCCTATGGAACCATATCCGGCTAATGATGCAGGGAGCATATATACTCCTGACCCTACAATTGTCCCTGCAACAAAAAATGTTAAAATCCACGCTCCTATTTTTTTGCCTTCTTTATGAGTACTCATAAGTCCTTTTGTATTTAATTATTGTTCTAAATATATAATTTTATTTAAGCCTAAAAAGAATTTAATATAAACAATTTATTAAATTTTACCAAATTTTACTAGATATAGCTAATTGAAATAATATAAAAGAACAGGAAACTTTAGCATTTAATTTCTTTTCCTCTATAATATACAATAACCATTTAGAATAAAATAAAACAATATAGGCTGGAATTATATATGAATATTAAATGCCCTAACTGCGGACATAAATTTGTAATTAACGAAAAATATAGCGATAGCGACTTTGAATGTACTCAATGCAAAACAGTTTTTTCTGCAAAACAAGATGTTTTAGCTGGAATATTCAGCATGATATTTCATGTAGGAATGATAGTAAATCTCTTGCTTATTTTAGCAGCTCTTTTGATTAACCTGAGGGATTATATGTTTATAGTGAAATGTATATTGTGTGCATTATTTCTACTTTCCGGTTTTTATATCTTTACACTTGAAAAAAAGAGATGCATCAGAAGTGTCACGCTAATACTGATGGCAATTATATTTAATCCTTTTTTCCTCTTCTTTATTTCTAGATCAGCATGGATATATATAGATTATGTTGCAATCGCATTAATTATATTGATATACTTATTTACTCTAGTAAAAAATAAGTCAGGTCAGAAAAAAGCTACAGTCTGAGACAGAGAAAATGACAAAACAACTTTCTATTTTTTCAAAAACAGATAAAGTTATTGTCAATACCTTCTGCTGTATTGGCATCTTATGTTTTATTCTTTTAGCATTATCCAATATAATTGTAAATATTTGCGGCGATTCTCCCAAAAATATTTTTATAGACTATAGATATCATACTACATTTTTCGTTATAAGATTTATCCTTTTTATAGTTCTTATAATATTATTTCTTTGGGGGGTAAAAGCACTTTTTTATAGCTTCATAAAACGAATAAAAATCAAATTGCTATGCAGTCTTTTAATTCTTGTCTTATTTTATATTTGCATAAATAACCCATTTTTATACATAGATATGGGATTTGTAGGATGGGGCATTTTAAATACAGTAGGATGTTTTTTCCTGATCTATGTGATGTGGGCTAATCAAAATAATTGATACTTATATAGGCTCTTAGCATTAGTATCAATTATTTTTTATTCATCTTGGGATCAATTGCGTCTCTCAACCCATCACCGACAAAGTTAAATGCAAAAAGAGCAATAGAAAATATTACGCCTGGGAAGAAAAGCATCCACGGGAACTCTTCCATCACCTGTGCTCCATCTCTAATTAATAGTCCCAATGAACTCATCGGAGGCTGAATTCCAAGACCTAAAAAACTAAGAAATGCCTCTATCATCATGACACTAGGAATAGTTAATGTTGCGTAAACAATAACAACTCCTAATATATTAGGAACAATATGGCGACAGATTATCTTTCTTTTAGATAAACCTATAGCTTTAGCTGCATCAATAAACTCCATTTTTTTTAATGATAAAACTTCACCTCTAACTATTCTTGCCATTGTAAGCCATTGGATAATACCGATAGCAACAAATATTAAGATGAAGTTTCGGCCAAACCAAACCATTAAAATTATAACAAGCATCGTAAATGGCAGTGCATACATTATATCGACAAAACGCATCATTAAAGAGTCTGTTTTTCCTCCTGTATATCCTGAAACAGCTCCATAAAAAACACCAATAGTTAATGAAACAAATGTAGCGCAAATACCAACTGCCAATGATACTCTAGTACCATACATGATTCTGACAAGTAAATCCCGCCCTAGCATATCAGTGCCGCACCAATGTTCAAGCGATGGAGCAGAAGCCCCTAGCATTAGGTTTTGCTGAAAATAGTTATATTTAGTAAAAAATGGACCTAATATTGATACAAGAAACAATAGTGTTATTATCACAAGCCCTAAAAGTGCCAGCTTGTTAGATTTGAGTCTATGCCATGCCTCTGTCCAAAGAGATATCCCTTTTTCTGTATCATTTTCAATGCTAATAATATCTGGTTTTTGTTTTTCAATATTCATTTTATCGTTTTGTATATTCATTAGATTTTAAATCAGAAACAAGTTTTATTCACTGAAAGATCTTCTAGGATCTATCAAAATTTGAATGACATCAACAACCAAATTCAGAATTACTATCATTAGTGCATAAAATAGAACAGTTCCCATTATCATAGTATAATCTCTATTAAATGCTGCCAATACAAACAACCTTCCTAATCCTGGTATTTGGAAGATTACTTCAACAACAAAAGAACCTGTTATAAGTCCGGCAACTGCAGGTCCGATATATGAAACTACTGACAATAAACCACCTTTTAATGAATGCCTTATTATGACCCATTTTTCAGAAATTCCTTTAGCTCTTGCAGTTCTTATGAAATCCAGAGAAAGAACTTCCAACATCCCTCCCCTGCTTAATCTCGCAATATTAGCAGCATACATTGCACCTAATGTTATTACTGGCAATATGTAATCAGTAGGAGTATTCCAGCCTGAGACATTGACCCAGTTGAGTTTTATGGCAAAGATCCATATTAAAATAGGACCTAAAACAAAAGCAGGTATGCAAATTCCAAGCATAACAAAAGACATGCTAAAATAATCCCTCAAATCATTAGGTTTCGTAGATGCTATAATGCCGAAAAGAATGCCTACAATAAGGGCAAGAGCCATTGCCATAGAGCCTAATTCCAGGGATACAGGAAAAGCATTTCCTATCATTTCATTTACAGTTCTATTAGGATACTGAAAGGAAGGTCCTAAATCTCCTTTTAATAAGCTCTTCATGTACTCTAGATACTGAATATAAATAGGCTTATCCAGTCCATAATGCCTATTTAGATTGGCAAGCACTTCAGGTGTTACATTCTTATCTAAACTGAAAGGTCCTCCAGGGGCAATTCTTATTAAGAAAAAAGTAATAGTAGCAACAATAAGTAATACCGGTATTACATGTACGACACGTTTTAATATAAAAAAGAACATGAATAATGGTTTAATTATTAATGGTTAATTATTAATGCAAACAGCATTAGTGCTGTCGATTCGCTATCAGTATAGTTTATTTGGATTCTAAATAAACATACTTTAGAGGATGATGGTCTAAAATATTAGGATACCATCCCTTAACTTCAGGTTTAATAAGAGCTAAAGAAGTATAATAATAGAGTGGAATTATAGGCATTTTACTTATTAATATCTTTTCAGCTTTACCGAATAAATTATTTCTTAGTTTTTTGTTAGAAGTATCAGAAGCCTGTTGCATTATTCTATCATATTCTTTATTGGACCAACACGCTCTATTATTTCCTGCACCTGTCATCCACAAATCCAGAAAGGTACTAGGGTCATTATAATCACCGATCCAACTGGCTGTAGCAATAGAAAAATCTCTTGTTCTAAAAGAATCCAGATAAACTTTCCACTCTTTATTAACAATACTCGTTTTGATATTTAAATTTTCTGCCCACATTTCCTGAATAGCTTCAACGATTCTTCTATTTCTAACAGAAGAACTATACATAAGCTCAATAACAGGAAGTCCTTTGCCGCTAGGATACCCAGCTTCAGCTAATAAATATTTAGCTTTTTGTACATTGTAATCTAAATCTGTATCTGCGGTATATCCGGCAGTATTTGGAGGAGTAAAACTTTTGGCCGGAATTTTACCTCCTTTAACTACGTATTTTGCTAAACTAGTTCTATTAATAGCCAACGATAAGGCTTTTCTTACTAAAAGATTATTATAAGGTTTTCTATTTACATTAAATATTAAATAATATGTTCCCAAATAAGGAGTAATCTTAATAATACCTGGTTTGTTTTTCTCATATACACTTATTTTACTGGTTGGTACAGTATAAGTAACATGGAGTTGTCCAGATCTAAAAGCACGCTCTTCTGTTTGATTATCATTAAATGGATAAAAAATAATTTTATTTAACTTAACCTTTTTAGCATCCCAGTAATTTTTATTTTTTACGACTACTATAGATTTATTTATATCCCATTGTTTTAAGATAAAAGGGCCATTACCAATTAAATGCCCTGGAAGTGTCCATTTCGTACCACGTTGAGCAATTTTACCATATTTTTCTATAATATTTTTATCAACCGGAAACCATGCCATGTGAGTTAATAGTGACAGGAAATATGGTATAGGTTTATTTAGTGTAATCTGAAGCACATATGGCGATACAGCTTTAACTCCTACTTTGGAAAAATCTGTTATCGTACCTTTATTAAACTTCTTTGCATTTTTTATGCAATAAAGCATATAAGCATTCTGACTTGCCAGGGGGGGGGATAAAATTCTTTTATATGAGAAAATAAAGTTTTTAGCTGTAAGCGGTGTACCGTCTGACCATTTAGCATCTTTTCGCAAAAAGAAAGTATAAACTAAACCTTTATTACTAATGCTCCATGATTTAGCTACTCCAGGCTCAGGTGCTAAAGTTTTAGGGTTTTCGCTCACCAAACCTTCAAATAATGCTGAAATAATTCTTTGTTCAGGAACCCCTGTTACTGTTTGCGGGTCTAAATTTTGAGGTTCAGAGCCGTTTCCCAGGTATAGTATTCCTTTTAAATTGCCGGTAGATACATTTGTTTCTTTTTTAGCACAACCAAAGACTAAAAAAACAGGAATAAAAAGGACGAGAAAAAACCATATTTTCTTTTTCATTAAAAATACTCTTTCGATAATAATATTGCGTTAAAAAACAAGGAATAAACTTAAAACATTATGATACTTACAAGTTTTAATTTGCATAATTTAAAAAACAAAATAGTAAATAATTAAAACCCTAAGTCAGGTTGAATTATACCCCAGTCATCATCTGAGTCAATACTATCTCCACTCTTTTTTTGCGAAGTATTTTCTTTTTCCTGATTTGTTTCATCAGGTATAATTTCATTTGGTATTTTATCTTCAGTTTTATCCTCTTCTATCTTCTCTTTTTTAGATGGGAGATCATCCACAGAATCATTTTTTTCTGTAGATTTAGGTTTTACTTCTATCTTTTTTTTTGCTGTTCTTGATTCTTTTATAGCTTCTTTTTTGACTTCTATATTATTATCTTCTTTTGCCTCAATAAACTCCACCTGATCGTTGATGTCTTTAGCTGGTTTTGTTTCTTCGGCTGAACGATGTTTTACGGTCTTAGTTCTTTGAATTTTTATACTTTTTTGTTCATTTATAACATCTTCAGGTTTAGTTGATTTATCATCGTCATCTGAAACAATATTTTCTGCCTGTTTTAAATATTTAAATTTAAGTATTTTTCTGTTTGTAATCTTAAAGCCTCTTGCGCCTACACTTCTCATCTGAACTGTTGAGAAATCAATATCAATAGAATCTGGTTGATGCTTTCTACCCTTTGTTATTTGGCATTCATAAACGGTGTTCTCTCTTGTTATTATAAATTCCAACTGGCATCCTGCAGGTAGTATGTTGTACTGTTTATCTCTGATAAATTTATCAATACAACATCTTTTGACGAAATAGATCCCGCGTTTCTTTTCCTTATAAATGATAGAAAAAATTGTTTCTTTCTTATATTTACCAAAATAGAACAGACGTCCTACATACATTTTTTGAGGGATATACTGTATTTTAAATTTACCCGTTTTTTCTATCCCTAGGATATAATCAAACTCATTACACATAACAGAGTCTTCGCTCTTTATATTCGTTCCGATATAGCAACTTTTTCTATCCCACCCTACTTTTATATTATTTAGAGCTGCAGATTTTTTATCTACCTGCTTAAAGTTTTCAATTTCTGTATGTCTGGGATAATCAGCTCCGTACTTTTTAATTAATCTTTTTATATATTTTATAGTATAATTTTTTATTGAATTTAGATTCTCTTCTGTTATTTCAATATTCTTTAAAATATCATCAATATCTTTTCTGTTTCTATTAATATCAAATTTAGAAATTTTCCTTATTTGTATAATCAATAGTTTTTCTATATCGTTGCCGGTAATATCTCTCTTCAATAAATGTCTAAATTCATTTAAGCCGTCTCTTATTTCCAGAATGACGGCATCATAAGTTTCACACTCTTCTATTCTTTTATAAATCCTGTTCTCAATAAAAATTCTTTCAAGAGTTTTATCATGGAAGCTCTCATTGAGCCTGTCAAGTTCAATTTGAAGTTCCCATCTTAAATATTCAAGCAATGCATCTGTGTTATATTTCAATACTTCTGTAACTGACATTATTTTAGGATATTCATCTTTTATTACTAAAATATTTGATGATACACTGATAGAGCAGTCAGTATAAGCGTATAGTGCTTTGAGTGCTTTTTCTGGAGAATAACCACGTGCCGGAACTATCTCTATTTCAACACTTTCACCCGTGTAATCATTTATTGAACTTATTTTCAGTTTACTTTTATTTACTGCTTTTTCTACTGAAGCTATAAGCTTTTCAGTAGTTGTCATGGCAGGAATTTCTTTTATTATTAATTTTCTGCCATCCTGTTCTATTTTAGCTCTCAGAGTTATTTTTCCATATCCATCATCATATTCAGATGCATTCATTATACCGCCTTGAATAAAGTCGGGATAAAGTTCAAAACTTTTCTCCTTGAGAATAGCTATTTGTGCATTAAGCAGCTCATTAAAATTATGAGATAATATCATAGTTGTCATACCAGGTGCAATTCCTTCCTGACCTGACATCAATAGAGCTGGAATTTTAGCTGGAAAAGAAATGGGCTCTTTATTTCTTCCATCATAGGAGTCAACAAAAGAAGTCGTATCAGAATTAAACATGGTTTCTTTTGCTAACGGGGTTAATCTAGCTTCAATATACCTCCCGGCAGCAGCAGCATCTCCTGTAAAGATATTACCAAAATTACCCTGTTTATCTATAAAATAATTTTTGTTGGCTATATGAACTAAAGCCTGGTAAATCGAAGCATCACCATGTGGATGATACTGCATAGTATGGCCCACAATATTTGCAACCTTATTGAACTTACCATCGTCCATTTTGTTCATAGACCATAAAATACGTCGCTGAACAGGTTTTAATCCATCATTAATATGCGGAATAGCACGTTCTTTAATTACATACGATGCATATTCTAAGTAGTTGTAACTAATAAGTCTTCTGAGGTGGGTATTAGTATTATCGTTAACAGCCAAGTGATCGGTATTATCATGTTCCTGTTCATTTTCTATATCGACAGAATTATTCTCTAGCTGATTTTCTATATTATCATTCTCTTCAGCTTTAATTTCTGTATTTATCTGATTGTCTTTCTTATTATCTTCTGACATCTCTTAATAATTCAAGTTATCGCACTTCGTGCAAGTTAAAGGTTATCCTATTAAAAGTTGCAGGTTTGCTGAATTACTCCAAGCTATTTTTTTGATTCTGTAGTTTATTAAACTTTAAGAATTTTAAACCTTATAACTTTTAAAACTATACATTTACACTAAATTTTTAACTATATAATCCCTACGTTCCGGAGTGTTTTTTCCCATAAAGAACTCCAAAATTTTAGGTACATCACGCATATAATCAACATTAACTTTTATTAGACGAATATCTTCGCCAATAAACTGACCAAACTCTGAAGGTGATATTTCTCCAAGACCTTTAAATCTTGTAATTTCAACACCCTTTGCACCAAGTTTTTTTATTGCTTTATTTTTTTCTACTTCATCATAGCAATACATTGTTTTTTTCTTATTTCTAACTCTAAATAACGGTGTTTCCAATATATATAAATGACCGGATAAAACCAGCTGTTCAAAAAAAGTAAGGAAAAAAGTAATAAGAAGATTTCTAATATGAAGTCCATCAACATCTGAGTCAGTAGCTATCACGACTTTATCATATCTCAAGTCATCCATATCCTCTTCAATATTTAAAGACTGCATAACGTAATAAAGTTCTTCATTTTTGTAAACCTTATCAAATGATTCTCCAAAAGTATTTAGCGGTTTACCTCTTAATGAAAATATTGCCTGCGTTTCAACATCTCGACAGGTAATCATAGATCCTGCTGCTGACTGCCCTTCAGTCAAAAATAACGATGATTTTTTGCCTTTTATATGTTTACCGTTAAGATGATATTTACAATCTTTCAATTTAGGTATTTTAAGAGACATTCTTTTGGCTTTTTCTTTTGATTGTTTTTTGACCGCCTGAATATCTTTTCGTACCTTTTCATTCTGATAAATTTTATCAAGAAGTATTTCTGCATTATCTTTATGTTTGTGAAGATAATCAACTACTTCCTGCTTAACTGTAGCAACTATCCAGCCCCTGATATCAGTATTTCCTAATTTGTTTTTAGTCTGAGATTCAAATACCGGTTCTTTTATTTTTATAGAAACAGCACCGACAACACCATCCCTAACATCAGCACCCTGGAAATTCTTTCCTGCGAACTCATTCACTCCTTTTAATATACCTTCTCTGAATGCAGACAAATGAGTTCCGCCATCATTTGTATATTGTCCATTTACAAACGAATAATGATTTTCTCCGTAGTTAGTGGTATGACAGAATGCGAATTCTAATGTGTTATCTTTATAATGTATGATGTTATAAAGCTTGTCATCTTCTACTTCATTCTCAATTAAGTCCTGTAAACCTGTTTTTGAATAAAATTTTTCTTCATTGAAATATAGAGCTAATCCACTATTTAAATAAGCATACATCCATAAACGTTTTTTTATGTAGTCTAAGTCAAAAGCATATTTAGGAAAGACATTATGAGAAGGTATAAATACAACTTTAGTTCCATTTCTTTCATCGGTATCACCTTCATCCTGACTCTTTAGTGTACCATTACTGAATGTCGCACTAAAGAACTTACCCTCTCTGTGTGATGTTACAGTAAAGGTTTCTGATAAAGCATTTACGGCCTTTGTGCCGACACCATTCAAGCCAACAGAAAACTGAAAAACTTCATCGTTAAATTTTCCACCGGTATTAATAATAGAGACACAATCAATTACCTTACCAAGTGGTATACCACGCCCAAAATCTCGTATTTCGATTTTATTTTCAGAGATTGCAATGTCAATTTTTTTGCCTGCACCCATTATAAATTCATCAATGCTGTTATCTACAATTTCTTTAAATAGAACATAAATACCATCATCAGGGTGAACACCATCACCTATTCTTCCAATATACATTCCAGGCCGAGTTCTAATATGCTCTAAAGAACTCAGTGTCTTGATCTTATCTTCTGTATATAGGTTTTCTTTGCTCATTTTCTCAATATCAAAAATTTAATAGGATTACTTATATTATATAATAAATTATAAAATTAATTTATTCAATAATTTATAAAATTTAACAGGAAGTTTAAAGATTATGCGAAATATATATTAGAGAATCTTACGCCTTACAGCTTCAAAAAGTACAACTGTAACAGCCTGTGCAACATTTAAAGATTCAAATCCGCCAGGCATAGGAATATTAAGTGGTATAGAACTTTTTATTTCTTCTACTCCATTAGCTTCATTTCCAAAAATTATTACGCTTTTATCAAAAAGCTTTCCTTCCTCAAAACAACTTTTACCATTTACAGGTTCAGTTCTATAAATATTTTTATAATTATTCTCATTGGCTATAACAAGTAGCCTGCTTAAGCTATCGTATTCATGTAAATTTAAGGTGAACTGGGCAGATAAAGCAGACCTGATAGTTTTTTCTGAATATGGATCTACACTTCCTTTGGAGAACCAAATATCTTTTAATCCGACAGCAGCACATGTTCTTAAAATGGTCCCAAAATTTCCTGGATCGGCTATTTTATCAAGCACAAAAATAAATGGTACATCTAATTTATCTATTTCTGATTTTTTAGGAATTTCTACAATAAAGATAATTCCCTGAGAACTAACGGTAGCTGAAATTTTTTCAAAGGCATTTTTATCTAATAAATAAAAATCAATGCCTTCGAAATATTCAGTATCAATATCATTTACAGCAACAGCAAATTTTATTATTTTTGGGCTAAAATTATATAATTCTCTACAAGCTCTTAAGCCTTCACATAAACATAAATTATGCTCCTGTCTTTTTTTTTTCTTATATAATGATCTTATAAGTTTTTCCTGATTTTTACTAAAATAATTCAATTTTACATCCAATCGTGCTTTTCATATTACATTGTTATTTAAAGTATTATTAAGGCTGATAAGTTAAATTATCAGTATTTAGTAAAATATTTAGTCCATGCTTCAGCTATTTGTGTTCCTACCAATCTAGAAGAGCGTCTTATTTGGTCTGTTAATGAAAACATCTCTTCTCGAGGAAAATAATTTAGTTAGTTCAAATATATCATTGGCAACTGCTTGTGCTTTTATATAAACCATAAGACCTTTGTAACTGTCAGCATGTTTTATATTTTACAACTTTTTTACTGATTATTTCACATTTACAGATAAACTACAAAGACTAATTAATTCTATTCAACAAGCTATCCGCAAGTTTAGGCCATCCCTTACATTCTTTAGCGCTTACTGCAGCTGCTGATTCCAGTAAAGGTTTTGCTTTTATCATATCACCTAGTTCATAATAAATTCTTCCTGCAGCATATTCTGCCTGACATCTAACTGCTGATGGAATATTTTCTTTACTCAACGCAGCAAGTTGTTCTGCTGCCTGTTTTTTATTGCCCTGTTCCTCTACAATATAAGCTTTATTCACTTTTGCAATTGAAGCTGGATATGTAGTTAAATTACCTTTTCCCAGTTCATTGTAAACTTCTATGGCTTCTTTATATTTTTTCTCATTTGCCAAAAGAGCTGCAAGTTTAAGTCTAGAATATTTTGTCAGCTCAGCATTTGGATATTTTTTTATGACATTTTGAAGTGTTTGAACTGTTGATGCGCTTTCTATTTCGATTACAGCCTGCTTCCCTAACCCGCTATTATAATCCTGCACTATCAGAACAGCTCCAACAATAATTACAATGCCTATGGCAATATAAATATATAACTTCCAGTGTTTCAATAAAAAATTATCAACTACATCAAGCTCTTTAGATATTACATCTACGGATTTAAAACTTTCCTGTCGTTTTTTTCTTACCATAACCTGAGTATTCTCCTAAAAAATTATAATAAAGATTTTCTATATATTAAAACTATAAAATATATATATGCCAATTGCTATTACAATAAATAAAGATATTTATTTTACTTGAGAATTAATTAAGTGAAGTTAAATTGATTTTGTATGAGTTTTTTATAATACTCAAAGATCTGATAACTACAGCAACAAAAACAATAATACAGCCAATTATACTCCACATTCCAGGTACTTCTCCATAAAATAAAAATACCCAAATAGGATTTAAAACAGGTTCAATTAGTGGAATCATAATTCCCTGTAAAGCTGTAACTTTCTTAATTGCTATTACAAACAGTACATATGAAAGACCAATTTGAAATACACCTAGAATAATCAAATAGACCCAGCTTATGGAAGACGGCATAGCAGTAAACATAAAAAAAGAACAGATTATTACAGTAATTATATTACCGATGACTATTGAGATTAAAGGATTGGCATTTTTTTGCATACGAAGGAAAATAACTAAAAATGCAAATGTTACTCCACTCATCAAGGCCAATATATTACCGAATAAACCTCCTGTAGTCAGTTCATCAAAGAAAAAAAGTATTATTCCTAAAAAAGCAATAATAATCGATATAACATCTATAAATCTAACTTTTTCTTTCAAGATAATACCGCTAAAAATTATCACATAGATAGGAGCTGTATATTGCAAAACTATCGCATTAGCAGCAGTTGTGGTTTTAGTGGAAGCAACAAATAATATAACTGTAAACGCATAGCAAATGCCGGCATACAAGTAAAGAATATTAAACTTGAAAGATATCTGTTTTCTAAGTAAAAAAATAAGCAATGGTAATGCAAAAAGACTACGCATTCCAGCAATAGCCATTGGATTCAGATTAACTAATTTTATCAATATACCACCGGCACTCCAAAGAATAGCCGAGGCTAAAAGTAGAAATACAGCATTACGCATTATTTAACTTGACTCAATAATATAATTAAATGATTTTATTTGCAGTAGTAAATGCCATTAGTTTAGCATCAATATAATCTCCTGCTTTTATTTTTTCTAAAATAAAAGCATTTAACTTAGCTGCATCTACTAACATTACTTCAATATCTTCTGTTGGCTCAACCTTCTGTTCAGGGTTCTTATTTATAGATAAATTTTCATCTACTTCAACAAAAACAAAAGCCAGCGATTCATTACTCAGACCTGGAGAACTATATACAGGTTCAGTGATTTCTTTTATTTTACCTTCATAACCCGTTTCTTCCATCAATTCCCGCAAAGCAGTAATACCTAATTCTTCTCCTTTATCAATTAAGCCGGCAGGAAATTCAACCATGTAATTATCTACCGGAGGTCTATATTGACGAATCAAAATAATTTCATTAGACTGCTTAATTTTTGCAATTATAACAACTGCACCATTAGTTGTTCTGCTTACATTTTCCCACTTTCTTATTTTATCTTTGGCATCTTTGTAAGTTATTTCTTCAAATCTTAACCAGCGACCTTCAAATTTGGTTTCTTTTTTTAATGTTTTTGGCATTTTTATTCCTTGATATATTTAAAACTATTTTTATATATAAAATATTATTCTCTTTTTATGCTTGATTTTGAGTATTTGAAATATTATACTTTTTTACAGTTACTATTCAAATTAAATATCTCTTAAATTCTACCCGTTCTTTTTTAACACGAGTCAATTTAAGCCTTGATATAATAAAATAATTCAATCTATCTTATGCAAAGCAGTCAAAATTCTACTATTAAACCAAAATGAAAAGTTTCAATAAAATGGTCGCTCTAACTGGTGGAATAGGCTGCGGCAAGAGTACGGCACTTAAGATATTTAAAGAATTAGGCTGTTTAGTAATTGATTCAGATGCAATATGTCATCAAATTTATGATAAACCTGATAAATTGTTTACAAGTAAAATACTGGCAAGATGGGGCGATAAGATATTAGTAGGCAATGAAATAAATAGGAAGAATATAGCAGAAATAGTTTTCAATGATAAAGCCGAATTACATTGGCTAAATAGTATTTTACACCCTATGGTATTTAATAAAGGACAAGAAATAGCCGATAATAATAAAAATAAATTAATAATTTTTGATATACCTCTACTATTCGAAACAGCAATGCACACTAACTTCAAAAAAACAATCTCTATTTGGTCCCCGAAAAAGATTCAGATAGAAAGACTAAAGAAAAGAAATTGGAATATTGAACACATTAATAAACGGATTAACTCCCAATTATCCAAGGATATCAAATTGAAAATGGCAGACTACGGAATAATCAACAATGGAGATATTGATTATTTAAAATTACAATGCAAACATATAATAATTAACATAGAGTAAGGAAATTAAATATGCCTACAAAAAAAGATGCTGAAATTTCTAAGGAAGAAGTTAAAGATACAGAATCTAAACCAGTAAAAAAAAGAGTCGTAAAAAAAACAGTTAAACCTGTAGCTGAAAAAAAAGAACCTATAAAAAATGTAGAAAAAGCTGACACTCCGGCACCTGAAACAAAAGAAGAAAATAGAGAGCAGACTACAACAAACGAGAAAACACCTGAAGCAGATCAGTCTAAACAAACACCAAACAACAATGATCAGAAAAATAATTACAAGAAACCTTTCAAGAAAAACAATTCTAGAAGAGGTAGAGATGATAATCATCAATACAGAGATAAAACAGCCCCAAGCTTAGATCTAAGTGAGCTTCAGGCGAAAGAAATGCATGAGCTCGTAGAAATGGGAGAAGGTTTAGAGATTGTTGGACTAGGTGCTTTAGAAAAGCCTGAACTCATCTTTGAAATATTAAAGGCAAATGCCGTAAAAAATGGACTTATGTATGGAAGCGGTTTTTTGGAAATACTACCTGATGGATTTGGTTTTTTAAGATCTGCCAGCTACAGTTATCTACCCTGCCCTGAAGATATTTATTTAAGTCCGTCACAAATCAGAAGATTTTCATTAAAAACAGGTGATTTTGTTGCAGGTCAAATTAGACAACCAAGAGAAAAAGAACGCTTTTTTGCTATGCTCAAGGTTGAATCAATTAATAATGAACCACCTGAGAAGAAAAGAGGAATTATACCATTTAAAAACTTGACTCCTTATTTTCCTACTGAAAGACTTGTATTGGAAACTGATCCTAAAGAATTAAGTACTAGAATCGTAGATTTGATAACACCAATAGGAAAAGGTCAGAGAGGACTCATCGTTGCTCCACCTAGAACAGGAAAGACAGTCCTTCTTCAGAAGTTGGCAAATAGTATAATCACAAATAACCCGGAAGTATATCTTATAGTTCTTCTAATTGATGAAAGACCAGAAGAAGTTACAGATATGAAAAGATGTGTAGATGCTGAAGTAATTTCATCTACTTTTGATGAACCGCCGGAAAGACATGTTCAGGTAGCAGAAATGGTTATCGAAAAAGCTAAGCGTATGGTTGAATACAAACATGACGTAGTAATTTTACTCGACAGTATAACCAGATTAGCCAGAGCTTATAACACTCTCCAACCACACAGTGGAAAAATATTATCCGGTGGAGTTGATGCAAATGCACTGCACAAACCAAAAAGATTTTTCGGTGCTGCAAGAAATATAGATTCCGGTCCAGGCAGTCTTACTATTATTGCTACGGCTCTTATTGATACAGGGAGCAGAATGGATGAAGTTATCTTCGAAGAATTCAAAGGTACAGGAAACATGGAACTTAATCTTGATCGCAGACTTGTTGATAGAAGAATTTACCCTGCTATCAATATTGACAAAAGCGGGACAAGAAAAGAAGAACTACTTTTACATCCTGACGAATTACAAAAGATATGGATGTTGAGAAAAGCTTTAAGCGGTGTGCCTCCAATTGAATCTATGGAGCTTATGATAACTAAAATGAAAAAAGTTAAAAATAATATTGAATTTCTCATGACATTACACATATAATATCAATTAAGAAAAATATTTTCTTAATTAATCGTTTTATTATTAAAAACAAACCCTTTAAATTGGAGAGTACTTAAAAGGACGATGGAAACAATAGTATGCCCATATTGTGATGCTGAAGTAAAAGTATCATTAGTAGAAGCCGAAGAAGGTTGCTGTCCCGAATGTGGTTCAAGCATTACACCTTCAACAATTTTCGGTAACCCAGGCGATAGCGATTATGACGATTACGATGATAACGACGAGTATGACAAAGATTATGACGAAGACGATGATGACGACAATGTAGTTGGCGATTTTGATGATGATGATGACGACGAAGACGCATATCGGTAAATAATATATTTCGCAAATAAAACTTGGAAAGGTATTTATGAAAAGACTGTTACATATGGTATTTATAGCCGTATTAGCAGCTATAGCTGTTACTTCAGTAGTTATGGTTTTTCCAGCTTTTCATAAATATCAATCTCTACGCAAAAGAAATTTTGAATCCCAAAACGAATTAAACCAAAATAAAGCTGAATGTATTAGGCTTAGAAAGAAATTAAACAATCTAGATAATCATACAGAACAAATAGAAAGAATAGCAAGAGAAAAATTTAATTTCTGCAAAAAAGATGAACTTATCATAAAGTTCAAAAAACAATAACTTCCCATATTAAGCGTGTACAGTTTCTCCTAATTTAATAACACCATCTTCCATCTCATAAATCGTATCAAAGACACCAAGCGAACGATGGTCATGAGTAACAACAATTACAGCAGTTCCATGTTTATGTGCAACATCTCTAAATAGCTCCATCACATAATGTCCTAGTTTGCTATCTAGTGCCGCTGTAGGCTCATCTGCCAGTATTAGTGCCGGATTATTGGCAAGTGCACGACAGATTGCTACACGCTGTTGCTGCCCTCCAGAAAGCATTGGAGGATAATTGCCAGCACGGTCAGCTAAATCCATTTCACCTAATAAATCAAGCGCACGTTTCTTAGAATATTTTTTATTATTTCCATTTATTTCCAAGGCTATCTGAACATTTTCTATTGCTGTAAGAAAAGGTATTAAATTTGATTTTTGAAATACAAAACCAATGTGTTGTTTTCTAAAATTCTTTAGATTTACCATAGCCTTAGGACCATCCAATACTAATTGATCACTAATTGTAATCTGACCTGCTGTAGGAGGATTAATAAGTCCTGCTGCTGTAAGAAAAGTTGATTTACCTGAGCCGCTAGGTCCAAGTAATGCTACTATTTCACCATAAGAAATAGACATAGATGCATGCCGCATAGCAATAACTTCTGTGTTGCCGCTGCCATATATTTTTTTCAAACCTTCAATTTTAAGTGCCAGTTTATTTTTCATAATAATCTTAATTTAATGCTTCATTAGGTTTAACCTGCAATGCTTTAACTATTCCAAGCAAGCTAGAAACGACAGAGATAACAAGAACTATTATTCCTAATTGAATGAGATCATCTGCCGACAATATTACTCTTCTAGGAAAATGCGGAAATATTTTTTCCCCTAAAAAATAAGCAACTGCGTAGCCAGAAATACCTAAAATAAAAGCTTCCTGTAAAATTAATTTTAAAATCATCCAATTAGAAGCACCTATAAGTTTTAGCAATGCAATACTATGGATCTTATCTAATGTCAATGTGTAAAGTATCAATGCCATAATGATAGCTGAAATAATTGTCAGAAGAATTCTAAATAATCCTATTTGTTTCCGAACTTTTTCAACTGAACCTTTTAATAATAATTCTCTCTCACCATTACTTGTATATGCTGAAACATCTCCCCAACCATCAATAGTCCGCATGATTTGTTTTTTATTTGCACCAGGAGCTAGTTTTAGTATCACTGCACTAACAGATGGACTTGATAGTGCCGGCAAATGAGATGATTCCTGTTGTGCATATTCTATTAAAGCCGGCTGTTTAAGACCTAAATCACTTTCACTCACTCTAACACCGCGGGATATTCTTTCGAGTCGAATTGCTTCTCCCGATGTATCAAACTGTATATTAAGGGCATCCTGAACTGTAAGAAATCCAATTCCATCGCCACTTGAGCTTATCATATTTGACGTAATGCCTACTACAGTATAAGTGTTTTTACCCAGTTTTATTTTTTCACCGAGATCCAGACCAAGTGATTTATCTGCAATCATCTGATAATGATTTTCAGTTAATCTTTTCCCGGTAACCAGAGGAACCCATCCCCCTTTATCTACAGGCCAATCCAAACCAACAACAGACATGCGTAATTGCCTACCCATATATTGACGCTGTATTGTATGCTGCACAAAAGTTCGAGCAGTTTCAACCCCAGGTATTATCTGTGCTCTATATGCAATATTTTGAGGAATACGTGAAAGTTCAGCAAAAGGACCGCGTGTATCATACTGCACAATCCATATATTGGCTCCTATATCATCAATAAGCAATGTCGCATCTTCGATAATTCCCCTGTATATTCCGCTCATCCCCATAACAACCATGAGAAGCATTCCAATTCCTAGAGAAGTAAAAATAAAACGACCTAGATTATGTCGAATATCTTTAATTGCAAGATTCATTTAACATATATCCTTGTGTTGTCTTTCAGCTTATTTTTTAAATTAACTGGATTTAAGACATTGTTTCCCTTCTGTAACCCTGAAATTATTTCAATAAAATTTCCATCATGTAAACCTGTCTTAACAAAATGCCATGTGGCATGACCTCCATTATCGACAAAAACACCTGATAAATTATCTCTCCATCTTATATATTTTCCAGGTATAAAAAGTACATTATCTTTCGTATCAGTTTCAATATAAACTTCAGCTCTCTGCCCTATTGCCCAGTTTATTGGTAGTTTATTAACATTAACATCTACAATAAATTCACGTGTTTCGCTATCTACTTTAATTGCAACACGAGCTACACTGCCTGTGTATACATGATTAGGATCTGAGCGAAATATAACTCTAGCAGGTTGCCCTACTTTTATATTTTTCAGATTTGTTTCACCAACCCATGCCCTAATCCAGAGAATTTTTGTTGAAACAAGAGACAGAATAGCACTACCGGGAATAACGATATCTCCAGGATCTCGTTCTCTTTTAGTTATTATTCCATCAAAAGGAGCTTTAATATAACTATCTTCTAATTGAGATTTACTTAATTCCAGCATTTTTTCTGCTTCAATAATTTTATTTTTACCTTCAATTAAAGCCTCTTCTGCATGTCTATATTTAGCAATCGCCATTCCATATTCTTCCGTAGCATTATCAAATTTTTCCTGACTTATAGCTTTTTTAGAAATGAGTTGCTTGTATCGTTTATAATTTATTATTGCGTTATTTAATACAGCCTGATTATACTCTAAATCTCTCTGGAGCTTATTAGCCGTTGATTCTACAGTTTTAAGGTTGGCATCTTCTACTTCGACTTGCAATTTAAACTCTTTACTGCCCAATGTTACCAGTAGCTGACCTTTAGTAACTCTGTTACCTTGGTCAACCAGAATTTTTTCTATTCGTCCTGAAATTTTCGAACTTATAGTCATTTTTATTTTTGCATCCAGAGTTCCTGTTCCCATTGCCTTCGCTACTATTTTACCTTTTTTCACTTCATATTTTTTTACTGAAACAGGCGCAAACTTATAGAAGTAAATAGCAACTGCTGCAATTATAAGAAATAAAAATATTTTTAAAACTTTTTTAAATAATTCTCTATTTATTTTCCAATTCATATTTCATAAGTCTCTTTTTATTTTATTATTTAGAGATTCCTTTTATAAATATTGCCCAAAATCCTTCTGCCTTTGATGTTGGCAGAAAAGCTCCACCAGAAGTAATACACTGTAAAATTATCGATTGAATAAGACCTAAGTAAACCATGAGAGTAGTTTTAATATCTAAATCAGTGTTAAAAGTTTTGTCGCCTACACCTTGGCATAGTATAAGTCTTATTGATTCTGTATATTTTTTAATTACGACTTTCATCATAATTTTCACACTGGAATTATCGCCATAACTTTTACTTGTGAAAATAATTAGAGGAGTTCCTTTTGTTTTTTCTAGAAGTGCAATATGATTTATAAATATCTGCTTTAATCTTTCAGCTGGGGAATCTATAACTTTTGAGTTGGATACTATTTTTTGCAGATTAGTATCTATCATTTTTACAATGTCTTCGACGATTGCATTCTTGCTGGAATAATGTCTATAGATATTGCTTTTTGTTATACCTACTTTTTCTGCAATTCCTGCAACTGTAAGACTGTTTAAACTTTTATCAGCAATGATTTCCATTGCCGCTTCTCTTATTTGTCGCTGTCTTATTTCTGTTTTAACTTTTAAATTGGACATATAAATACCGTTTTACTATTGCACTTCGTGCTGTTTAAAGGTTATCATGTTGAATGTTCTCGCAATTTGAATTAATTATCTTTCGTAATAAAATTTAATGATAATTAATTATGTGAACTATGATTCACATTATCACAAGTAAAATAAAATTACAAGGCTTTAAACAATAATTTTATTCTTTAGGAAAGTTATTTCCGATTAAAATATATCCAAAAGATATTCAGGCTTACTTATTATGATATCTGCATCAGCTTCGATTAATTCAGCTTTACTTCCATAGCCATATAAAACTCCACATGACAGAATATTATTATTATTTGCTCCGACAATATCATTTTCCCTATCGCCTATCATAACAGTTTCAGCTCTAATTAGACCTTCTTTTTTTATGATATAATCAATTAGTTCCGTTTTATTATTACGGGTACCATCTAACTCACTACCATAAACATTACTAAATAAATCATAGATATTAAGGTTTTTTAGTATTTCATCTGCAAATACTTTAGGCTTTGCTGTAGCTAGATAAATGCTAAAATTTCGTTCAGTTAATTTATTAAGGACATCAACTATACCTTCATATAAAAAACATTCTAAAAGACCTTTTTTCTTAAAATTAACTCTGTAAAGCTCAACAGCTTCTAAAATTAATTTTTCACCTGCATCTTTAAGTAAAATAGAAAAAGAATCTACAAGAGGCGGTCCAATACACCATTCCAACTCCTCAGAAGACGGAACATTCGCACCTAAATGTTTCAAAGCATAGCTAGCGAATAGAATTAGTGATCCCCTTTTTGGGATCAATAATAGTCCCATCCAAATCAAACAGAATATTTTTAATGTTTTTCATTAGTTGTCAAGCATTGCTTTCAGATATTTAATGACAGCCTGAGGGTTAGCTTTCCCCCTGCTCAGTTTCATTACCTGACCTACAAAAAATTGAAGAACCGCCGTTTTACCTTCTTTATACTGTTGAACCTGTGAAGGATTGTTTTCTATAGCTTCTTTAACAAAATTTTCTATTACAGATTCATCGGTAACCTGAACAAGACCTTTTTCTTTAACAATAACTTCAGGAGCTTTACCTGTGGCAAACATATCTGCAAAAACTGTTTTTGCTATTTTACCGCTAATTGTATTATTATTAATCAACTCAACTAAGTTCGCTAAATCTTTAGGGCTTATTTTTATTTCATTGATAGACAATTCCGACTTTGAAATTTCCCGCAGCAATTCAGAAATAATCCAATTGGCTAAAAGTTTAGGTGTTTTTGTATTAGAAGCTGCTTTGTCAAAATACATGGCAATATCTTTTTCTGCAGTTAATACCTGTGCATCAAAGTCAGTAATTCCATAATCATTCACAAAACGCTGTCTAATTTCTTCAGGCAGTACAGGTAAATCACTTCTAAAATTATTTAATTCTTCATCTGTAAATAGAACAGGCATTAAATCTGGCTCAGGAAAATATCTATAATCCTGCTCGCTTTCCTTAACGCGCATAAGATATGATCTACCTTTATCATCATTCCATCCTCGTGTTTCCTGCACTAAAGAACCACCTTCATCAAGGATATCTGCCTGTCTGCCTATTTCATAATTTATAGCTCTGTGAATAGCCCTAAAACCATTCATGTTTTTAAGTTCTATTTTAGTCCCGAGTTCAGTACGACCTTTAGGCTTTAGTGAAATATTAACATCACAACGCATCTGCCCTTTTTCCATATCACAGTTGCCTATTTCTCCATACTGCATAATTTGTTTAACCAAAGAAAGATAAGCATAAGCTTCATCTGCAGTGGACATGTCAGGTTCACTAACTATTTCCATTAATGGGACTCCGCCTTTGTTGTAGTCTATGCCGCTGGATCTAGCAAAATGAGTTGATTTTGATGCATCTTCTTCAAGATGTATTCGCGTAATTCCTATGTCCTTACTTTTTATTTCTTTTCCTGAAAAACCTTTCCCGTCAACATGGATTTTTCCACCAAGACAAAAAGGAAAATCATATTGAGAAATTTGATAATTTTTAGCCATATCAGGATAAAAATAACTCTTTCTATCAAACTTACTAAAATTAGGGATATCACATCCGCACATCATACCCGCAATGACAGTTTTTTCTATTGCTTTTTTATTCGGTACAGGAAGTGCACCAGGCTGTCCAGTACAAACCGGACATGTTAAAGTGTTTGGTTCTTCACCATATCTGTTTGGACATGAACAGAACATTTTAGAATCGGTCTTTATTTGAACATGGACTTCAAGTCCTATAACTACATCATAATCAGTCATTTGAATTTAGCCTTATCTTAAATTTGCGGAATAAAGGATTTAATTTTTCTATTATCTTCCAGGACCTTAGCAGTTTTCAATATTTTATCTTCTCCAAAAGCAGGACCTATAAACTGCACGCCTAGCGGTAAATTCATTGATTCCGTAATATCGACAGGAACACTAATTGCACAAATACCTGCCAAATTAACAGATATAGTATAAATATCAGCTAAATACATTTGAACTGGATCTGTAACTGCACCAAGTTCAAATGGCGGACATGGTGATGTCGGCGATAAAATAACATCACATTGCTCAAAAGCTTTATCGAAGTCATTTTTTATAAGTGTTCTTACTTTTTGAGCTTTCAAATAATAAGCATCATAATAACCACTGCTAAGCACAAATGTACCAAGCAGGATTCTTCTTTTCACTTCATCTCCAAACCCCTCACCTCTTGTGTTTAAATACATATCCAAGAGATTATCACTATCTTTAGATCTATGACCATATCTGACACCGTCAAATCTTGCAAGGTTGGCACTGGCTTCTGCTGTAGCTATAACGTAGTATGAAGCAATTGCATATTTTATATGAGGCAGAGCAACATCAACAATTTCTGCACCTGCATTTTCAAGAACACTTACAGTATAATTAATACTTTTCTGCACATTTTTATCCAATACGTCCTTAATATAATACTCTTTAGGCATTCCTACTTTAAGACCTTTAAGATCTCTACCGGAGTTAATCAGTGTATCTAAAAAATTAGGATTATCAGAATTTAGAGAAGTACTGTCTTTCTCATCTTTACCAGAAATAATATCTAAGAGTAATGCTGAATCGGCAACATCTTTTGTCAAAGGTCCAATCTGATCAAGACTGGAAGCATAAGCAACTAAACCGTATCTGGAAATTCTACCGTATGTTGGTTTCAAGCCTACAACACCACAGAAAGCAGCCGGCTGTCTTACTGAACCTCCAGTATCTGAACCTAAAGAAGCTCCTATCTCTGAAGCTGCAACTGCGGCAGCTGAACCACCGCTGGAACCACCTGGAACACAATTTAAATTCCATGGGTTTTTAGTAGGATAATAAGAGCTGTTTTCACATGTAGATCCCATAGCGAATTCATCCATATTATTTCGTCCAAACAATACAAAACCTTTATTCCTGAGTTTTTCTACAACAGTAGCATCATATATAGAGTCAACACCTGATAAAATCTTAGAACCGCAGGTGCAGGGATCGCCTTTTACTGCAATTAAATCTTTAACGGCTATAGGTATTCCGTCATAATCACTTAAAGTTTTTCCGGTATTTCTTCGTTCATCAGATTTTTTAGCCTGATCCAGTATTTTTTCTTCATTGAAATACACGAAAGCTTTGATTCTATCTTCAACTTCATTAACTCTATCTAAATAAAGTTTACATAACTCAATAGATGTAATATCACCATTACAAAGCAGTTTAGATGACTGCACCAGTGTTAATTTTTTAATATCAATCATTATTCTGTATCTCCTGACATCATCTGCGGTACTTTTATCAATTCATCATCTACTAATGCAGGAGCATTCTTTAAAATTTCCTCAGTAAAATTACCTTTAACAGATTTATCTTCCCGCCAAACATTATTAAATTGAGCTGCATGTATTGTAGGTTCAACATCATCAAGATCCAGTTCAGAAAACTGATCAATATAATTAACTATTTTAGTCATGTCTTCCTGCAGCTGTTTAATCTCTGAATTATCTATTTTTAATCTTGCCAATTTAGCAACGGACGCAACATCAATAGCTATGTCATCCTTCTTGCTATTATTTTCCATTATTATTTACCTGTATTTATAAATTAACTATTTTTTCAATTTCTGATATTGTTTTTTCTGTAGCTCCAACATGTTTCAGTACTGTATTTCTAGCGGTATGTCCTAATTTAATTCTTTTTTCAGGATCATCCAGTAATTCTTTCAAAACCGTAATTAAGGAATCATCAGCAGCAGTTATAACTGCATTGTTTTCAACCATCATTTTAAGTACAAATCTAAAATTTGATAACTCTTTTCCAGTAACAATGGCTTTACCCAATAAGGCTGGTTCAATTATATTGTGTCCACCATCATTCCCAGCAAAACATTTTCCCATAATAACAATATCTGCACTGTTCATAAAACCTAACATTTCACCTGTAGTATCTGCAAGAAGACAATCTATCTCTTTGCTGCTACGCTCATTATTAGATCTTCTATAATAGTTAATATTGTTTTCTTTCAATGCAGATACAACCTCAGGTGCTCTTTCAGCATGTCTCGGAACGAATATAAGCCTTAATTTTTGATAATCTTCTTTCAGTTTTTTAAAGATATTAATTATTAATTTCTCTTCACCGCCATGAGTACTTGCACCAAGTATATAAATATAATCTCCTTTGCCAAAAACTTTTTCTAAATCAACATCTTTAAATTTATCAGGAAGAGCCTGATCAAATTTCATCGTTCCGGTTTTTAGTATATTTAAACTTCTACATATAGTTTTCAATCGTTCTACATCTTGATCCGTCTGTGCACACGACAGAGAAATTTTGGATAAAAATGGATTTATAAAACAGCTAAAACGTTTATAGCCTTTAAATGAATGATCAGATATTCGTGCATTTACCTGTATTACTTTAATGTTTTTTCTATAAGCTTCGCATATCAAACTTGGCCATATTTCTGTTTCAAATATAATTAATGCTTTAGGTTTTATCAGATTAAATGCTTTTCTGACAAATAAAAAATAATCTATCGGACAAAAAATTACTATCGCTTTATCTGCTAATTTATTATTCGCTATTTCCTGACCGGTAGTTGTAGTAGTAGAAATCACAAAATTAATATTATTATTTAGTTCTTTCCATTTATTTATGAAATCAACAGCAAGAAGGGTTTCGCCAACAGATACAGAGTGAATCCATACTACATCACCCTTTATATTTTTTAGTAATGCTTTTTTCTCCGCAGAAAAGATTGCAAATCTTTCTAAAAAGTTTTTTTTATCTCCGCCTCTTTTTATATACTTATATATAATACCAGGGACAAAAAATAAAAACGCAATAGGAAATAAGAGATTATAAAGAAAAAATAACATAGCTAAATTACCATAATTTTATTATTAATAAAGTGAAGACCAATCAGGAGAAGTCAAATTTAAACCTGAAGAAAGCAGTTTTCTAGCCTTGCCGGTCCACGTATCTACAACATATAATTGAGATTTGTAATTAAGTTTTCTTGAACAAATAATATGTCTGTTATCAGGTGCCCATGAAGGACTAAACCAATCACCGGCGGCATTCAAACCGAAAGTAGATGAAGTGCCGGTTTTTACATCATAAACAGCAAGGGTATAATGTCTGCCAAATTTAGCAGAATAAACAATTTTTTTGCCTGATGGAGACCATGAAGGCGACAACGCTTCACTACCGACCGTTTTTATCCGTGTAGTTTTTTTAGTTGCAATATTATAGACATAAAGTCCAGGTCTGCCGTATTTTAAATTAGAAGCATAGCATATATTCAAACTGTCAGGTGCCCAGCAAGGTGTTCCTTCAACTGCATCATTATTTGTAACTCTTCTTAACCTTGTACTGTTAATTTGTTTTATATAAAGTTCAATTTTTTTATCTTTACTTAAAATTACAGCAAGAAATTTTCCGTTTGGCGAAATAACACCGGCATTATTGAGTCCTGGAAAATTAGCCAAATTATAAAGTTTTTTCTTGTTGAAATTATAACCCACAACATCTACATAATTCCCCCTGTAAAAAGTATAAACAAGTAATTTATTATTCATACTCCATGAAGGTTCAAGAGAAAGACTACCGTTATTTGAAATTTGCTTTATCTCTGAACCATCAAAATTACAAGTAAATATTTCTTTAGTTTTTCCTGTTGAAGATTGAGTAACAAAAGCTATTTTAGCCGCACATATTCCATTGATGCCGAAGAGTTTTTTCAAAACATGATCAACAAGTTGATATGAAGTCCATTTAGGATTTTTGCTGTTAATCTTAACTGAAACATTAAATGAGCTAGCACCGCGAACATAAATTTCAATTTGAGTGCCAGAAGCCTTGCCGGAAACAGTGTATTTAGATGTGCCGCTACTGACGACATCAAACCAACCGCATTTTTTCAAATCTGACAATATATATTTAGAAAAAGTAGTATTACCTGTAATGCCTTTAAATATAAGTTTAGGATTATTAGCAGTTGCCTGTTTGACTACAGTGATTTGATTTGCATTCACTGTACAGGCAATGAATAGAATTGTGATAAAACTAATAAAACATTTTTTAGAAATCATTTACGACTACACTCCGAACTAAAATATTGACATTTAATGTTATTTCTATAATAAATTTAAATGAGAAATTATAAATCTAATTTTCAAAAAAACTAACAAAATAAAGAATTAATGCAATTTTAAGTATTTAATATTATTTGGTTTTTCCCACTTAATAAGATATAATCATTTTAATAATAACATCTTAGAGTAAGTACCCTCATCTAAAGTTTTACGCTGAATATTAGCTGTAAATTTTAGTGTTTTTTTTGTAAAAACTTTAACTCAACTAGGTCTACATGAATAAAAAATCTAAGATTTATCTAGTAAATGAGGCTTTTTTAGTATAGTTTTATTAGTATTTAAGCTACCAAGTTAGCTTTTTACGAAAAAGTCTATATAATATACTCTTTTTCGCCGTATAACTTATTAATTTTAAACAGAGGTAATCATCTATGGATTGGGTAACATTTTTAATCTTGTTCCCACTAATCCCAGCGATAGCATTACTATTCACTAAGAAGAATTATTCTGCTCAGAAGTGGATAGTATTGATATCATCAGCTCTCATTTGCATTGGCGTAATAGCTCTTGCAGTTGAAGACATGGCGTCCCCAGGGATTTACTACATTATTCACTCAGGCTTCGCCAACTCAATGGTGATACTGGGAGACATTGTACTTGCACTAACATTTTTATATGTATGTCGCAAGTTACCGTTCAAAAGATACTGGATTCCTTTATTGGTTGTTATTCAGTACGGTTTAGTCATTGCCTGGGACTTATCAGGCAGTATGCCAGACATGAACCGCTACATCTATGTTGATAATCTTTCCATCATTATGGCATTGGTTATTGGTATAGTCGGTACACTTATTGCAGTCTACACTGTGGACTATATGAAAAAGTACCATGAACAACATAAAGATATTTCAGATAGATCACATTTATTCATAGCAACAATATTCTTATTTTTCTTCGCTATGTTCGGGATTGTATTTTCAAACTCAATCGACTGGATCTACTTCTTCTGGGAAATCACAACATTATGTTCATTCATAATGATTGGTTATAGCCGCAAACCTATAGCACACACTAACTCTTTTAGAGCTTTATGGATGCTTTTATTAGGTGGCCTGGCATTTGCTATGGGAATTCTTTATGCAGCAGACGTTTGTAAAACTCTTGACTTACAAATGTTGCTCACTATGAAGAAATCAATCGTATTACTACCTATTCTTTTACTATGCTTTGCCGGTATGAATAAAGCTGCTCAATATCCTTTCGGTGGTTGGTTACTAGGTGCTATGGTTGCACCAACTCCTTCTTCCGCATTGCTTCATTCAAGTACAATGGTTAAGGCTGGTGTATATATGGTACTAAGATGTTCTCCAGTACTAGAAAACACTGCTGCCGGTGCTATGGTTGCAATTATTGGTGGTGTAAGTTTCCTTGCTGGTTCCGCTCTGGCGATATCGCAGCGAGACAGCAAAAAAGTTCTTGCATATTCAACGATAGCCAACCTTGGTTTGATTATTCTTTGTGCAGGTATTGGATCTAAGTTCTTATTAGATGCTGCATTACTGTTAATCATATTCCATGCTGTTGCTAAAGCTCTTATGTTCCTTTGCGTTGGTTCTGTTAGCCAGGTTACAGGAAGTCTCAGTATCGACGATATGCGTGGATTTATCTCAAGACATTTCTGGATCACTATTGCTATGATCATAGGTCTTGGCGGTATGTTCCTTGCTCCATTCGGTATGTTAATCAGTAAAATGGCTGTTATCGAAGCACTTGCTGTAAGAAATCCAATTTTCCCTCCGATCGTTATTTTCGGTGGTTCTATTATGCTTTTCTTCTATATGAAGTGGATGGGTAACTTAATTACAGTAACAGGTTCTGAACCTCCTAAAACCACAAAAGGTTTAGGTTTAGAATGGTTCTCTCTTGCAGCACTGTCAGCACTGACAATAGTTACAGTTATTGCTTATCCTTTCATAGGCAAATACTGGATTCAACCAATGTATGGCTGGACTCCAATGTTTAGTGAAGGAGTAGAAATAACAATATTGCTAATGTTAGCACTTATCGTTATACCACCAATCTGTTTTGTTTTACGCAAAAAGAAACTGGTATACACAGAACCTTATCTAGCTGGGCTTAATTTAAAAGATAGGTCAGAATATCTGAACTCTTTGGGGCAGCCAACTAAATGGTCATTTACTAACTACTACATTGATAAATATTTCAGTGAAGAAAAGTTACTTAAAGCGACAATTATCGGTTCGTTATTACTTTGGATTCTAATGTTTTTTATGGAGACACTATAATGAGTACTACAGCTATAATTTGGGTTATTGTATTTATTGTACTGGCTCCAATAGTCGGAGGCTATATCGCCGGTGCAGACCGCAGAATAACAGCACGCATGCAGGGAAGAGTTGGTCCTCCATTGGCACAGCCTTTCTATGACGTGTTTAAACTATTGGGAAAACAAAATCTTGTGGTTAATAGATTTCATGGTGACTACGTAAACTGTTTTCTTCTATTTACCGTTGTTAGCGGATGTATATTTTTCAGCGGAGGTAACTTACTTTTAGTTATATTTGCTTTAATTGTAGCAGATGTATTTCTTGTTCTAGGTGCATATTGTACAAATTCACCATATGCTCTTATTGGAGCAGAACGTGAACTATTACAAATGCTTGCTGCTGAACCTATGCTTATTCTTACAGCAGTTGGTTTATTTGTAGCAACAGGATCATTTAATGTTTCTGTCATGGTTAATACAAGCAAATGTGCATTTTTAGTAATACCAGGAGTATTTATTGCATTTACTTATGTATTGACTATTAAGTTCAGAAAATCTCCATTTGATCTATCAACATCACATCATGCGCATCAAGAGCTTGTTAAAGGACTTACAACAGAGTTTGCCGGTCCATCATTAGCAGCATTTGAAATTGCTCATTTTTACGAAACTGTTTTACTACTTGCAATGGTTTATCTGTTTTTCGCAAACATTTGGTGGTTAGGTGTAATTGTTGCATTAGCGACCTATTTTGTAGAAATTCTTATTGATAATATCAATGCTCGTATTAAATGGGAATTAATGATAAAATCAGCATGGGTTGTTACACTGATACTTGGTGTAGGCAATTTATTAGTGCTATATTTTATTTATCACTAAATAAGGAGTTTTAAAATTATGGGATTTTTTAAAAAATCACCATGGGTTCTCCATTATGATGGATCAAGTTGTAATGGTTGCGATATAGAAGTACTTGCAGCTTTGATGCCTAAATATGATATAGAACGTTTTGGAATGATAAACACAGGTAATCCAAAACATGCTGATATATTTTTAATTACAGGTTCTGTAAATACACAGAATATTGATGTAATTAAAAATCTTTATAATCAGATGGGTGAACCTAAAGTTGTAGTTGCCGTAGGAGCATGTGCTACTACCGGTCACTTTTTTGCAGAATGTTATAATACATTAGGTGGAGTAGATAAAGTAATACCGGTAGATGTTTACATCCCTGGTTGTGCTGCTAGACCTGAAGCTATTATAGATGCTGCAGTGATGGGCTTTTCTGCTTTGGAAGAAAAGAAGAAACAATTAAAAAATAAATAAATCAGCTAATTAAAAGAGGCGATTATGTTTGAAAAGCAAGTAATTGAAAACATAAAAAAAGATGAGCTGCTTGAAAGAGTAGCTACATTTGCCAAAGAAGGATATCGTCTTGTGCAGATTTCCTGCACAAGACTCGATAAATTAGTTGTTGACTATAGTTTTGATAAAGATTATAAATTTCATAATTTGAGGTTTGAACTGCCTTTAGAAGGTGCAGAACTACCAAGTATTTCTGATATCTACTTTGCTTCATTCACTTATGAGAATGAATTACATGATCTTTTCGGAATAAATGTCAGCGGCATAAATATTGACTTCGGCGGTAAGTTTTATCGTATAAATGAAGAAAGACCATTTAATAAACCAGTAACAAAAAGCCAGGAGGCATAAAGATGGGACAACGAACAGTAATACCATTCGGGCCTCATCATCCGGTCCTACCTGAGCCAATTCATCTTGACCTAGTGTTAGAAGATGAAGTTGTTGTTGAAGCTATTCCTAATATTGGATTCATACATCGTGGTCTTGAGCTACTATGTGAGAAAAAACCATATCAGGATATGGTATTGGTTGCAGAACGTATATGCGGAATATGCAGTCTTATACACGGCGTAGGTTTTGTACAGGGTGTTGAACAGATAATGGATTTAGAAGTTCCGGGAAGAGCTCAGTTTTTAAGAGTCTTCTGGAGTGAACTTTCAAGAATACAAAGTCATATTTTATGGCTTGGATTAGCAGCTGATGCAATCGGATTCGAAAGTTTATTTATGCACTCATGGAGAGTTAGAGAACTTGTATTAGATATTTTTGAAGAAACAACCGGTGGCAGAGTTATTTTTGATGCTGTTAAAGTTGGTGGAATCAGAAATGATATATCAAATGATACACTTGCAAGACTTGCAAAGCAGTTGGATGTAATTGAATCTGAGTTTAAACAGCTTTCTGATGTATTTGTAAATGACTTTACAATTACACATAGATGGAAAGATGTAGGTATCCTCACACCTGAAGATGCTAAAGCACTCGGTGCTGTAGGGCCAATGCTTAGAGCAAGCGGTATTGCTTCTGATGCAAGAATGTTAAAATACAGTGCTTATGAGCATCTGGATTTTGAACCTGTAGTTGAACATGGCTGTGACTGTCATGCCAAAGCTATTGTACGCGTAAGAGAAATTTTCCAATCTCTTGACCTTATGCGTCAATGTATAGCTAAAATGCCAAATGGCGAAACTGAAGTAAAAGTAAAAGGTTTCCCTAAAGGCGAATTCTTCTCTAGAGTAGAACAGCCTAGAGGTGAAGTTATTTACTATCTAAAAGGTAATGGAACAAAATTCCTTGACCGATTCAGAGTAAGGACGCCTACATTTGCAAATGTACCACCATTAGTTAAAACACTGGCTGGTTGCGATTTAGCTGATGTTCCGGCTATAGTCCTTGCAATTGATCCATGTATAAGTTGTACAGAGAGGTAAACTATGTCTGATCTATTAAAAATGTGCGGTACAATCTTTACTAGTCTTAAAAGAAAATCTAGTTGTGAAATGTACCCAGTTAAACCATCCAGGTCATATAAGAAAACAAGAGGAAGCATTAAAATAGATTCTTCTAAATGCACTCTGTGTACTCTATGTGATAAAAAATGCCCGACACATGCTATCAAAGTAGATAGAGCTGCCGGTTATTGGAAAATCAACCGTGGAAAATGTATTTTATGCAAAGAATGTGTTCATGTTTGCAGACCAGGTTCATTAACCATGGAAAACCAGTATATGGCTCCAACAGGTACTATTCAAATAGACAAAGTAGATGTCGAATTGAAGATACCAAAGAAAAAAGAAGGCATTAAAGCTGAAGAAAAAGAACTCAAAGCTAAGGGAAAAGTAGTAGCTCATGCAGAAAAGGCTATTGAAGCCAAACATGGTGCTATAAATCCTGCAGACAAAGAAGCAGTTAAAGAAGTAAAAGCTAAAGTCGCAGCTAGAGAAAAAGTTGTTGAAGAAGATAAAGCAACTCTTAAATCAGAAGTAAAAGCGTCTAAAGATATAAAGAAATAATTTATTATTTCTTTAGTTTATAAAGATAAAGGCTGTTGAAATATAATTTCATCAGCCTTTTTTTTATTATGAAGTAAGATTCCAACCCTCACCTTTAAATTCACCAAATGCCCAACTTGTGATTTTGAACCATAGTAAAAATAGTTTTTTATCTACTCCATCTGATATTAATATACTCTATGGCTTCTTTTATATTTAGTTCTCTAGTGCTCACACCTGTTCTCAGATAAAATTTAGCATTATTCCCTTCTTTCACATATACAGCTTGATGGGCAGGCATTACAACAATTCTACAAACATCTAGGTTGTTCACTTTGTGAAAAACAACTAATGCCAATCTGCAAATATTTGCTCCTAATTTTAATGCTATTATAGTCATTATGGCCTGTTCAAAACCATCTCTATCTTTTTTCTTTAGAGTACTGTAGTCTTTTTCTATGCCGAGAGGTTTACCATTATCATCTACTCCAATAATTAAAGTTCCTCCATCTGCATTAAGAAATCCTGCAATTGATTTAATAATGACATTTTCTAAATTTTTATTTAGTTTGTTTTCTTTAATATCCCATCTAAATGAAGATTTAAATTCAAGAACTGCACTTTCTCCTGCACTTATCAAATTAGGAAAACTTTTTTCAAGTTCTGTACTTAGGAAGTGTAATAATATAAATTAAACGATTTGCTGTTTATCTTGGTGCAATCGTATAATTCCATTCTGGATGAAATTCATCACCATATATCACAACTTCTTCCATTTCTTTGTCTGTAACTT
>Ga0233431_1001496_pt1 | contig 40127 bp, 30 predicted proteins | sample SI_118_April2016_FD_179867 | JGI IMG/M metagenome (GOLD analysis project Ga0233431, IMG submission 179867) | Seawater microbial communities from Saanich Inlet, British Columbia, Canada - SI_118_April2016_200_MG | ecosystem: Environmental > Aquatic > Marine > Inlet | place: Canada: British... | reverse complement strand
CCGGTTTGATCACTTTCAGGCACTGGTTATCGATACAAGGCGTCTTGCGGTGATTGGACGCACTGACACAGGGAGAACAAGCCAGATTTGAGTAAATCGGCCTGGAGTTGCCCAGAGAGCCGTATAGCTTAGGTGTTTCCGGTCCGAAAATAACAAAAGTCGGTAGTTCCGTCACAGCCGAGAAATGCCCTGGCCCGGAATCGTTGGTCACCATGCAGTGGGAAACGGCATAGAGTACCGGCAACTCAAGAAAAACCAGTTCTCCTGCGCTATTAATGCAGCGGTCACTGGAAACGCTGTCTTTCAAAGCTTGTGCCTCTTCTCTTTCAGCGGGAGCCCCTGTAATTAAAACCATCACATCAGGAAACGTCTTCAAGACCATGCGGATCAGTTCAGTGTAATACTCCGGCATCCAGCGCCGCTGAATCAACAGCTCGCTGGCGTTAGGGTTGATCAGCAACAGTTTATGCTTTGTATCATCATAACTCGGGTTCAATGCTTTTATTTTATCGCGCATGGCCGTCTTCTGCGAATCATCTATCGCCATCTTTTCCAGCGCGATCTCCCCATCGGATATTGCTTCCTTGGAAAAGGGCAGTTCCTGTTCCTCAGACATGGCTGCATTAACCAGGGCAATATAATTTTTGGCGATGTGGATATGGGGGTTGTAACTGACCTTATGGGTCAAAAAAGCGCCCCGGTATAACCCTTCATTGTGAAACGCATGAAAGCCGATCCGCTTTTTTGCGCCGCAGAGAATCGTCAGCAGAGCTGTAATCCTTTGAAACAAATCCAAATCAATCACCGTATCAATTCTATTTTTACGGGTCCAAATCAGAAACCGCAACATATCCAGGCTCATTTTGAAAAACGAATTCTCCCGGATACAGAAAATGTTCTCGTCTGCCACGGTGTTCAATAATTGCAGGCTTGGTTTGTTCTTCGCGAAAATCACAAAAAACAGATTTGCCGAAATTTTTTGCCGGATTTTTCTCATCGCCGGGTCCACCAGTACTGCACTGCCCATTTCAGGCAGTTCGATAAAGAGGACATTTTTAGAGGACAGATTTTTGTGAGCCGTAAAGAAACGGAATAGAAGCACAAATATCGACAGGAATAAACAGAGAGGCACCCCAATCCAGAAGTCCACTTTGCGCATAAAATCTACTTTCATATCTTCTCTTCAGATGAATTTCCCGGATGCTTAGGGTTGGCTTAACCTTGATAATCATAAAGTCGGAACAGGAAAAAGCGTCGCACCACTTTTCCAGCCCTGATCACCTCAATGGGCGGCAGCGCCTCCGCACGTTTAAAACCGTACTGTTTTACATTTCCAGGCGTATAGCGGCTGTCCGCTACGTAGATACCATTGGCACCTCTGGGAATACTCGCCAGCGTCCCTCTGCCCCAGATGTCATACTGTTCATTAACCGCTGTAATGGAATAGGCGGGGATGTGATTTGGGGTATAAAAACAAACAGGGGCGGCCATATTCAGTCTCCGGGTGAAAACCACGGTCGCCTTCTCTTTGGAGAGGCGGTCATATTCCACCTGAATCTGGCGACCGGCTTCAGGCCAGCCATACAATTCATTGGTCACGTCCAGATGGGGCTCCATCTTCATTATCGGATAGATGGACTGCGTCAATATCAACAAGGTAATAGCTGAGGAGAGCACGATGACCGGCGCCGGATGCAGAATTTTCGTCCACCAGCCGCCCGTGCGCCATTTTTTGTCCCAGAACCAGGGCAACGCACAGAACAACGTGGTATATCCCATCGCTGGCCAGTGGGGCTTACCAGTCGGTGACAAAGCGACGGCAATAGAAAAAACCAATAGATAAGGAACCGCCATCGTAAGCAGAAAAAGTGCCTTTTCATCTTTCTCTTTAAAGACCATTTTCCCCAGCTGGTACAACACCACAAGCGCAGCCAGAAAAGCCAGTGGGGACAAATACCCCAACTGCCCGGCCAGAAAAATCTGTACCGGCTCCCAGGTAAATTGAAAACCCTGGTTGCGTTCCACCAGGTGATACCTGAAAGAGGGAAATCCTCTCTGTATATTCCAGAAAATCACTGGTGAAAAGATCAGCAATCCTAGTAAAAATCCAAGCCAGGTCTTCATCCGCAACAACCAGAACCGGTGTTTCGCTGATAGAACCAGAAACAGACCGACACAACCGATTAGAGCCAACATATTATATTTACTCAACATCCCCAGACCCCAGACCACTCCCAGGGCAAACCAGAGATTGCCGTTCCCGCTTTCCACAATCCGATAAAAAATGATCAGGGACAGCAACCAGAACAGAGAAAGGGGTGCATCCGGTAGTAACATGAAACTGCCAATCGAGAACAACGGTATGATGGAAAACAGCAGTGCCGCTCTAAAAGCGATGCGATCATCTCCATACAAGCGTCGGGTAAACTGGTAGATCAATACCAGAAACAGCGCTGCAATCAGTATCGGTCCAAGACGGACACCAAATTCGTTATGACCAAATATCGAGCTGAACAGCCAGCCGATCCAGCCTGTCATCGGCGGGTGATCCAGGTAGCTCCAATCGAGATGCTGTCCCCACTCCCAATAATAGGCCTCGTCATCTACGAGCCGCAGGTAGACAGCGAAAAACAGCCTGACAGCAGTTACAATCGAGAGCAGGACTAGAAAACTTCGGTGACGTTGGAATGTTGATGTTTTTGACATATTCTGTTTCAAGCACTTTCTTCCGGTTATAATCAATCACTTGCAGCGGTGTTTATTCCACCTCTTTCGAGGCCAGTTTAATCGAAGAAAAGAAATACGGCAATTTCTTCATGGGTTATTTTTACTCAATCCAGCTTCTGCTGCGGCCTCCGAGGGCATAAATCATTTATGCGGTTTACCTTCAGGCACTGATTTATTATACTGCTGAAACACACAGCCGGATCTGCACAGAATGGTGCTGCCTGATTCAGATCATGAATCATATTAATTGGCCCCGCCAGGGTATCAACACTAGAGATCAAAAAACTGTGAACATCTTTGGCCGAAATGCCATAACAAAAAATGGAAATGCAGATGAATGCCTCACCCCCTCAAGTAGCAGTTTTGATTCCCTGCTATAACGAAGAGATTACCATCGGGAAAGTCATAGACGATTTTCGCAGGGAACTTCCAGAAGCAAGTATATATGTGTTTGACAATAACTCCACCGATCGAACGGCAGAAATCGCTGCAGAAAAAAATGTTGTTGTCATCAAAGAGAAACGACAGGGGAAGGGATTTGTGATTGGTTCAATGTTCAAAAAGGTTGAAGCCGACCTTTTTGTGATGGTCGACGGTGATGACACCTATCCGGCTGAGTCAGTCCATAAATTGATGCAACCGGTCCTGAACGAAGATGCGGACATGACAGTCGGCGCTCGGCTCAACAAACCCAAATCCAAAGCCTTCAAGCCCTTGAATCTGTTTGGCAATTATCTGGTCGTCAAGCTCGTCAACAATATTTTTGACAGCAACATGACTGATATCATGTCGGGTTACCGGGTCTTCAACCGGAGTTTTGTCAAGAATATACCGCTGATCTCAAAGGGGTTCGAAGTTGAAACCCAATTGGTGATTCAATCTCTATATTACGACTTTAAGATCCAGGAGGTCGATATTGAGTTGAGAGAACGTCCGGATGGGTCCTTTTCCAAACTCAACGCCGTCAAAGACGGGATTCATGTTCTACTGACCATTGTCAACATTGCCAAGGCCTATCGACCTTTGTTTTTCTTCGGCATCATTGGTGGGTTCATTCTGTTGTGCGGGCTGATCCTGGGGGGTATTCCCATTACTGAATTCTTCCAGACCGGGATGATCACTCATTTTCCAACCGCTATACTGGCTACCGGTCTCGTGCTCGTTTCAATGATATTTTTTGCCATCGGTCTGATCCTTGATACGATCAATTATCGAATCAAGGAAATCACCCAGATCATGATGAAACGTTGAAAAAATGATAAGATTTCAGATGTCCGCTGTTTTGGCAGAATATTCGCATAGCCATCCAGGACGATAATTTAAAGCAGAAATCATTAGATCTGCTTCATATCAAACCGATTCGGGAAAGATGCTATGACAAAAAAACACTGGACTATTCTGATTTTTTTAATCTTTATGATGGGTTGTTCAGCCCAGCGCCAATCAACATCACTCGTAAAAAGAGAGCGGAAGTTTTTTACCCCTGATAACTGGCAACAACCCATTGAGGGTAAGAGCTCTATCCAGCCTGTGGCAGCGCCCAGATCTGTTCCGGAAACAGCGGTAGTCCAACCGGCTACCAAGCCAAAAAACAAACAATTTAAACCCGATTTTACAAGGCCAACCACGAAAATAATGGCCAGTGCACCTCCAAAAACCACGACGAACAACGACGGTTTTCGGCCTGATTTCGCCAGTGCCGTCGCTCCATTGCCAGCAACAGCACCTGCAGCAAGGGTAGCAGGGAACTCCCGGGAACAGATGGATGGATATGCCTCATGGTACGGCCCGGGGTTTCACGGTAAAAAGACTGCTAATGGGGAAAGGTACAATCAAAATCAGATGACGGCCGCCCATAGAATTCTTCCGATGAATACATGGGTCCAGGTACACAACCTGGATAATAATCGGATTACGGTGGTACGTATCAACGATCGTGGGCCGTACAAGAAAAACAGGATTATCGATCTAACCCGGAAAGCTGCTGAATCACTAAAGTTCAAAGATAAGGGAACCGCCCGGGTTTCGTTGAAGATATTACAGTACCCCAAAAACTATGACCCTTCAAAGGGACTTGATCCATACAAGCAGGTTGTGGTTCAGATAGCCGTCTTCAAGGGAGAACAACGCGCCTATAATTTCAAAAATCAGCTCTCCCAGCGCTACGATCACATTCCATTTCTCATTGATGACCATAAGAAAAAGGCGTTTCATGTCATCGCCGGCCCATATGAGGAAAGGACCCAGGCGGTTAAAATCGCCAGAGCGCTGAAAGCGGAAGGAATCGATAATTTTGTCAGAAGTTATCGGAAATAACCACCGAATTTACCCATAATCCATTGGAATCATGATTTTAAAAGGGAGAAATAGACATCTGCTTAAACTGCTGCTGTTTTGCGGAATTATCAATTGCCTGTCGCTGGCAGGGATCAGTAATCGCATTTCAGCCCAGCCACGAATTGACTCCAGTGTTGAGTTCGTTGAATTCTGGAGTGACTACGAGTCTATTTTTCTCCTCTATCCCAATCTGGTCAAACAAATTTTCCTGAGCATTGTTGACCTGAAAGGAAACCAGCGGATTGCCACAAAGCATATCAGGAACGAAGTCCTGACATGTGGAGTCGGGTCAAACTCCCTTTCCGAATGCCGTCTGGATCAACTGAAATTGATCCGACGACAGCAAAAAATATCCAATAAGATCACCGTCCCTGTCAATATAACCAGTATTTCAGGGAAACCTTATAAAAAAAGTAAAAGTAGATATGTGCTCACTATTCGCTGGCAGCCGATTTTGTTTCACCCACCCGTAATTTCAGTCAAAAATTTCTGCCGTTATCTGGGTTCTGCCAACGAATCAAAATACTATAAAGTGAAAAAGGGCCTGGACCAAATTCAAATTAACCCCGTTTTTGAAAACAAGGTCTCTGTGATTACCAGTAAGTCCCGGGCCCTCAATCTATTAAACCTGTACCGAAACCCGCCCGCTGATTACAAAGACACCTTCTTATTTCAGGTGGATGTAGCGCATATGAAGCAGATCACCAACACGGCGATTTTCGATCTCTATCTCAAAGCAACCAGAGTTAAGATTAACTACCTGATGTTTCAGACCACTAAGGAGCTATTATTGTGAGCAATGTAAGCCGACAAAACATGATCGGCATGATACTCGCCGGAGGAACCGGCACCCGTCTTTGGCCTTTCAGTCGAACCATGACCCCCAAACAATTTCTCAACCTGGGCTCAACCCACGAATCACTGTTACAGGAAACAATTCGACGACTGTTCCCGCTATTCGACACAGATAAAATTTATATTGTTGGTTCGGTTGTTCATGAAATAGAACTTCATCGTCAGATTGAACAGTTGATGCCGGATTTCCCCCTTGAAAATATCCTTCTGGAACCCAGAAGCCTCAATACTGCACCGGCGATACTCTGGGGTCTTACGCGCATTCCCAGGCAGGATTGGAAAAAGCCACTCGTTATTTTACCAGCCGACCATTTGATCCCTAAAAGCAAACAGTTTTTAGAATATCTGGTAAAGGGAGCAGAACTTGTTCAGAAGGGCTGGATTGTTACTTTCGGAATTCAGCCGAATCGTCCGGATACCGGTTTTGGATATATTAAGGCAGGTAAAGAGCTGAATCCCGGGCATCAGGTTGAAAGATTCGCCGAAAAACCCGATCTGGAAAGCGCAGAAGCCTATGTCTCTTCCGGCGAATACAGCTGGAATGCCGGTATTTTTATGGCGACTCCGGAAACACTGGTCCAGGAGTATCGAAAACACTGCCCGGAAATGGTGGAGGCGTTCTTTCAAAACGGAAGTCCTCGGGAATTACTTCAGACCAAGGAAAAGGTTGAAGAGATCTTCGCCAGAGTCAAGCCGGACTCGTTTGATTACGCCATTTTGGAGCGGTCGGAAAAGGTGGCTGTGATCACAATGGACGTGGGCTGGAGTGATCTGGGTAGTTGGGAAGCGATCTACCAGAAAAGCGTCAAAGACGAAAAGGGCAATGTCACACGGGGGAATGTTATTCTCCAGGATAGCGAAAACTGCCTTATTTTCTCAGACAAAAGACTGATTACCGGCGTCGGACTTAAGAATCTGATTATCATCGAGACGAATGACGCCTTGCTTGCCTGTGATCTCAGCCGATCTCAGGATGTCAAAAAATTGGTGGAAACACTGAAAAGAGAAGACCGTTTTGAATACAAATTCCATACAACGATCGTCAGACCCTGGGGAAATTCCTCCGTACTTTCAGAGGGGGCCGGTTTTCAGATCAAAAACATCACTGTGCTGCCAGAGCAACGAATCTCTTTACAGCGTCATTTTCATCGCACGGAGCACTGGGTAGTCGTTGCAGGAACAGCTGAAGTCATTCGAGGTGACGAGACCTTTTACCTGACCGAGAATGAATCCACCTATATTCCAAAAACGATGAAACACAGGCTGACCAACCCCGGAAAAGCCCCTCTGGAAATTATCGAGGTGCAGATGGGAAGTTTTATCAGCGAAGATGATATTGAGCGCTACGAGGATGATTTTGGCAGAGCCTGAAAATCATCCTCTGTCGTTTTTCCTGCCTAGGGTCGGTTCAAAAATTAATTGAAATTCTGTTTGCAAAATGTTCAGTGCTTTTAGGACTTTTGCAAATTGATTATGTGAAGTTATTTTTGAACGATCCCTTAGGGTCGGCTCAAAAATTACTTGGCATTCTGTCAGCAAAATGTCCGGTCTTTATGGGACTTTTGCGGACAGTTTATGCCAAGTTATTATTGTACGATCCCTTAGTCACTGAAATCAGTTTCGGCCCGACGGTTTTTCTCCCAGGCAGTTTCGTTTTGCCTTGGATCCACTGGCTTTTCTTCGCCGTAGGAGATAACCGAAATATTCTCCTCCGACAGACCCAGACTGATCAGAAAGCGTTTCACAGTGAATGCCCTTCTCTCACCCAGAGCCAGATTGTATTCGTTAGATCCGCGCTCATCTGCATGACCGGAAACAACAACTTTTAGCTGATCCTTATTCTCCGCATCAGCGAAAGAGTTGATCAGTTTCGTCTTGAATTCCGATTTGAGATACGACTTGTCATATTCGAAGAGGACGTTTTCGATCACAATTGCCACAAGCTCAGCAACCCGGGATTCTTCGGCAGCTTTTTCTGCAACCTTGGCAGCTACCTCCGCTTCTTTTGCAGCTTCGGCTTCCTGAGCGGCTTCGGTTTCCTGAGCAGCTTCGGCTTCCTGAGCAACTTCAGCTTTCTGAGCAGCTTCGGCTTCCGGAGCAACTTCAGCTTCCTGAGCCACTTCGGCTTCCGGAGCTACTTCAGCTTCCGGAGCTACTTCGGCTTCCTGAGCCACTTCGGCTTCCTGAGCCACTTCGGCTTCCGGAGCCACTTCAGCTTCCTGAGCCACTTCAGCTTCCGGAGCCACTTCAGCTTCCGGAGCGGCTTCGGCTACTTTAGCGACTTTGGCTACTTCAGTGGCTTCGGCTTCCTGAGCAGCTTCTTCGACAACCTCAGTCTGCTTTTCATCTGTCACACTGGTGCTAATTCCGCTGTAACTCTCTTTGCTAGCGGCATCCTTCAGATAAAGCAGAAAATATTTGTTTCTGCTGGACGGAATGGCCGTATCCTGCGGAATCGAAAAAAGTAGATCACCGCTGATATTCACGGAGACCTCAGCAATTTTGTTACCCTTGCCAGAGCTGCTTGCTGTACTCCCCCAGTAGAGGACGTACTGTCCAATTCCGGTGGGTTTGGGTGCATTATTCAATTTTAACAGGACATCACCAGCAACCTCATTTGCATCAGTGTCGGTATCTATGAAACTGAGCTTGATTTGATTCAGGAATTTGCTGTCCCAGGGCTTGACTGGCGCAGGCGGCGTACAGCTAGCCAAAAATAGAAAGGAGATCATTAGGGCAAATGGGACCAGAGACCTTCGAAGAGTTTTAGAATCCATATCCACTTATTCAAAAAAGTTTAAAATCAAACAATTATTAAGAAAAAAAACGATCAGGCCGGTTAATTAGGACACTTTCCATTATTGGCATTTATTACGTTAATCACCACAGTCTGGCAACCTTTTTTTGAAAATATCAACTCTTGCCGATCCAGAAAGGCCCGGGTAGCAATCCAAAATCAGTGTACAGAATTATTTTACAGAACCCGTTATCCGGTCTTTTCGGGGAAATCGTCAGTCTTAACAAGCGTCACTATATCGTTATCATCACTAAATGTAAATCGCTAATCTGGCAGCTCCAATTCATGAAAATACCTGCTTCTCTACTCCAAATTCGCCTCCAGGCATTCGCAACAGCTTAAAGCCCAGCTTAAAAACTTGCTAAAATGGGGTTAACTCTTATAGAATTTCTTGACGAGGAATCGAAAGAGATCATCTATCTTCACAGCGTCTCACAGGCGATAACAATTATGCTTAAACTCATTGCCAGACTCTTCCCGCTGAGGGCTATCAAACTGTTTCTGAGGTTCCTGGCAAGCCTGGCCAGTGCAATTGTCATTGTCAGCGGATATCTTTTTTTCATCAGTAATAATGGAAGGGATAGGGAAGACGAGAACGCAATAGATAAAAGTGAGGACGACGATTACGAAAACGAACTGACAGAAGAGTCGGATTAAATCGGTCCGAGTGCTTTCCAGTTGTAGCTTTTTCGGTAAAAAGAGGGCAATTCGCCCTTGTTTTCCAAATGCCACTCCACAAACACCAACGTCTTGGAATTAGCATACCCGCCACCGCATATTTCACCAAACGATTCAATAAAAGGCTGACACAGCTGTTTGAAAAGCGCATCTCTTTTCCATTTTGCAAGAACCGAAGCCGCCGCAACGCTGAAATGGGACCTGTCTGCCTTATTCACGGCATGAACCGTTCTGTTTATCAGTGGCTGAAACAGGGTTGCCCCATCCAGAACAACTTCATCAGCGGGGAGCGCAGTTATAATCACGCTGGCGGTATTCTGTTCAAGTCGGTTGAGTGCATGCTCCCGGACATGTTCATCGATTATTTCCGGAGTCAAAACAATCAACTCGTAGCTGAAATTGGCCATGATGCGATCGGCCAACTCTTCTCTTCTCGCTTGCCCCCTTGCATTGCTGCCGAAAAGTTTTGAATCTTTCACCCCCCACTCTTCCAGCGTTGAGAGCTCGCTCTGCAAAACACGCACGCCAGCCATAACCATCGGCCCGAGAACAGGACCCCTTCCAGCTTCATCGATACCAAGCTCTGTTTTATTCATCTATGATCGCCTATGGAATCAGCTGGATCGAATGCCCAACCTGGATTGAGTGCCGACGGACATAACCAGCGGGAAGTTCCAGCACCATATCCGCTGCAATCCCATGACCGTAACGTTTCAGGTAATTGTCTTGCATCAGGGTTGAGGGAGGGGGTACCTGGTGTTCAATAGAGACGATCTGTCCTCTATGAATCCAGAGGATATCAATGGGAATGCGCATGCGTTTCATCCAGAAGATGCGTTCTCCCGGGGATTTGTATATAAACAGCATCCCGGTTCCATCGGGGAAATTTTTTCGTCCGCCCAGCCCCTGGATTTGCTCTCTTGAGGTTGTCGCATATTCCACCCGGATGAGGTGTCGATCATGGATCAGCAGTTTCTTCCACCCTGAGGCGGGCCCACTGTCGGAAATCAAAAAAAAGATACACAAAAAAAAGATGATTTTTCCAGCCATCCCGTTCTAATTTGAGCGGTTATTCTCTTTTTTAAGCCTGTTCTGAATCATGCGACGTTTCAGCGGCGGCAGGCGGTCGATAAACAGTTTTCCATTGAGATGGTCCAGTTCGTGCTGGATGCAGATCGCCAGTATTCCCTGGGCTTGAAGTTCGTGGACCTCCTGATTCAGATCTTGAAAGCGCAGGCTGACTTCCGCAAAGCGTTTGATCTCCGCCCGGAATTCGGGAACAGACAGGCATCCCTCTTCGATACAGCTTTCTCCACCAGTCTCGAAAATTTCGGGGTTGATAACAGCCACCGGCTGTTTTTTCGATTCAGGGTCCTCTTTGTTATAAAAAACATCCATCACAAACAATCTTTTATCCTCGTGTATCTGCGTCGCAGCCAGTCCGATTCCTGGCTCATCATACATAGTTTCGGCCATGTCATTGACGAGGGTTTCCAAAGCCTTGTCGAACAGGGAAACAGGTTTGGCAACGATTTTTAAAAAAGGGTCGGGGAAGGTCAGAATTTTCAATAACGCCATTTCGATTTTTCCTGGTTGTCAAGGACAGCTTCGGTGAGTGTCTTCTATTCGGGTTCTCTGGAACTTTTCGGAGAAACGGCTCAAGTACTGCCGTTTAAATTTATTATAGACAGAGTCTTACCCTTTGACAATCCGTTAAACGCGGTGGTTGGCGATCAATTATTATTGACAAGATGGTAATCCTGCCGAATATTTTGAGCGATTTTGGAGATGGAGATTGAAGCATTGGAACTGGGTGAGGTGATAACTACCGGTCTGCGCTGTCGTATGGATTGGATGACGGTGTTGTCGTGTTCAACGAATCCCACATAACCGATATCGACACCAAAATACTTTTTACACGCCTGACTCATAGAAAACCCAATGCGCACGTCTGTTGGCGTCCTTACCTGGTTCAGCACCAGTTTCGGATTGAATCTGGCCAGCTCGTATTTCAGGGTTTCTCCGGCTTGCGTGTTGATGTCATAAATCTCTGTGACCAGATCAGCGGGTGTTCGTGGATTTTCTTCGTTTTTGGTGTCGGTAATCCGTTCCAGAAATGATTTAACGCCGGTGTGTCGGACCACGGTTTTCAACTTTCGATAAAAGGCTGATTTGACGAACCGATAAGTGTTCTCAACGGATGTCGGCTCTGATGCAGTTACCAGTATACCCTTATCCGCCGATAGAAACAGATCCAGCGTATAAGATGTGGTACCGGCGCCCAGATCGACCAGAACATAGTCAACGTTTAAGGAAGTGATCGCTTTAATCAATTTGTTTTGCTGGATGATATTCAAATTGGCCATACCCAGAACATCCTGAGCGCCACTGGCCAGCTTCAGATTTGGGATACCTGTAGGCAGCAATATGTCATCCAATCGTAGCTGACTATTTTTGATAAAATCAGAGACACTGATAATGGAGGACGAAATACCCAGGAAAGTATGCAGATTGGGACCGCCAAAATCCGCATCGATCAGCACAACGCTGTTCCCTTTTTGCGCCAGATCGATACTTAAATTGCTGCAGAGGAAACTCTTGCCGACCCCTCCTTTACCGCCCGCGATTGCCCAAATACCTTTTTTTGCCATTATGCCTAGTCAGTTAACCTTTTCAACTGACAATAATTACAACTTTATAGCCCGTTGAGATTTCAAAAATGGGTGAAAATGTCAGCAATCGTACTGCAAAATAAGATCCAAATTCTTGTTTAAAAATAAATTTGATTTCTTTCAGATCAGAAGCCGGAACGGCAATACTTGAAGAGAACAGAGAGGTGTCATTTTCAACAAGATTCCGAGGCACGTCTGCGCTTTATTCAGACAACTGGCCGGCTTTTTCTTTAGTTTCGTTACCCTCGACCGTTTTCTGACTGGTGTCCTCCGATAAAGGTCCTTGTGAACCTTCAGTGGCAGTTACTTCATTTTCAGTGACCGGTTCATCAGCCTTAGATTCCGGTTCTTCAGCCTTAGATTCATGTTCATCGGCCTTAGGTTCCGGTTCTTCAGCCTTAGATTCCGGTTCTTCAGCCTTAGATTCCGGTTCATCGGCCTTAGGTTCCGGTTCTTCAGCCTTAGATTCCGGTTCTTCAGCCTTAGATTCCGGTTCATCACCTTCGAGACTATCTGCTTTGTCAGGAGTAGATTCTTCAGGAGTAGATTCCTGCTGAACTTCTGCAATCGTACCCTCTTTTACAGGAGTTGTCATTTCGGGAGAAGAACCTTGTGAGACATTTTCAGGCATTTCCTTTTTTTTAGGAACCGCCTCGCTATGAGCAGAACCCTGAGAAACATCCTCAGTGCCCTCCTTTTTTACAGGAGCCTTCTTTTCGGGAAATGGTTTCTGACCACTTACTTGACCATTTTCCGATTTTTCAGGAACGGCGACTTTCTGAGGAGAATCCGGTGTAACATCTGTTTGGCTGTCGGTTCCCTCAAAAACAGCCTCATCCGCAATGGTTTTTTTAGAAATATCAGCAGTACTGTCAGTCGCCAGCACGGATTCGTTTAATGGCTGATCAACAATTGTCTCAAGTTCTTTCAGTTTTTGTTTAGCCTTTATGGTAAAAATATCCTGCTCATCAACAAGCGATAGTTGAAGAAGCAAGGTATTTTGCTCGTTTTTCATGCCCAAGGTACCGAAGACCTCACTCATTTCAAAAACCGATCGGGATAAATAAGGGCTATCAGGAAATTGCGAGACTAGTGTGCTGTAATATCCAAGGCTTTCCTGCAATTCACCAAGATGTCTGTTTTTTGATGCCAGATAAAAAATCAGGAGGTCTTTCGGAAATTCGGAGATTGGGTTATTAATCGTTGATAATATCAAATTCTCCGAATGAGATTTTTCTGCCAGTGTGTCTAAAATGATCGATTTTAAAAGACGCTCCAGGTCTTCAAAATCATTACTGAGCTTAGTTGTAGAACTGGCTTCGAGTTTCTCATCGAATTTTTGGGATTCATTTCTGAGCGCAATAACCTGTTTCAGAAGCTCTTCGTTTTCTTTTCGCAGTCTTCCAACCAGGAGTTGGAAGTCTTCCTGTTGAGATTTCCAGGCTTTATCTTTCTTATCAAAATCTTCTTTTAGCTCCAGGAAACTTTGTTGCAACTCAAAAACGGTTCTGCCGATCTTGCGAACCCTTTCTGAGGTGTTAACTGCATTTGCCAGATCAGGAAAAAAAAATCCCAAACAAGATATCAAACAAACAACTACGATTTTTGCCATTTGCGGACGTAAACAACGGTTACTATATAAGTTTACTGCAGAGCTGGTCCCCAGCGGGGATTGGTTTCACTAATCTGGCTAGAAGTTTTAACGGCCCGATGATATTCGCCTCCACTAGCCAACATATAGTAGATTTTCATAATATCCGTGCTGTCACTCTTTGGTTTCCCGGTAAACGCAATCAAAGAACCATCCGGCGACCAAGTCGGTGATTCCGCATCGATATCTTCACCTGTAATCCGTTTTTCAATCCCAGTTTTGACATCAATTCGATAAACCGATGAGACCTTGTTTCTTATTCCTCGGTAAGCAATCAATTTACTATTTGGTGACCAGGCAGGCGTCACATTGTAGCCACCTTTCTTGGTCAGGCGATTAACCTTACCTGTCTTGAGATTCATTAGATAGATCTGCGGTGCTGCGGTCTGGTCTGAAACAAACGCCATCATTGCACCATCTGGCGATATTTGGGGTTCTGTTTCAATTGTCTTATTAAAGGTCCACTTTTTTACCATTTTCAGTTCCGGTGCAACTTCAGCGTATGGGGAACCATTGATTTTGTATTGAACAATATCAGAATTCTGATCTGAAATATGCAGTGTCAGAAAAACACTACCGTCCGGTGCCCAATAAGGGCTACTGGCTTTACCTGCTTCCGCAAAAACGCTTATTGACTTATATCTCAAGGGATTGAGCTGCTGAACACTTATGATAGTTCCACCTTCGGTATGGCTGGTATAGATGATTTTATCCATATCGGGATTCCAGCTGGCCCCGTAATTGGTAAACATGTTATAGCTGACCTGTTCCGTTCCTTCGGGAATCCCAAAAGGAGTTTTATACATTACTTTTCGTCTTTGCTCCAGATTTGACCAGACCAGTGTACTACCTAAGGAACCTTTAATTCCGAACAACTCTTGCAAAAGCCTGTTTCCAATTTGAGCGGCTTTGAGATTTAAATATCCGGAATCTGTTCCTCGAAAGCGCAGACCAAAATACTTCGGTTGAACCTGACTGCCGGGTCCGCCGATCAGGTTCAAAACAATTTCTTTGTCCTCTACAGATTTTTCTATTTCCAGGATGTAATCCGCCGAATCTTTAGCACTGACGTTCTGAAACAAAAGGGTTTGCTCCAGCAATTTCCTTAGTTTGCTGACAAAAACGTTGTTCAATCGACTACTCTTTTTAGCGCTTAAGTGTACTGTCGCTTTTTTAATTCCGGGATTATCGATATCATAAAAATCTGCAGCATATCCTGAAATACTGAAAAAACAAACTATTCCAAACAAAAAAAGACTCGTTTTGATAGTTTTCATGGCCGACCTCGCTAGTTAAGGTTTGTTTGAGAGGATTTAAACCGTAAACCGATTTCAGTAAACTCTCCGGGAAAATTCTCTGGCAGTGGTGGTAATTGAACCAGATTCGCAAACACTCTTTTAATCGATTGATCATACAAAAAATTGCCGGAAGTTTCCACCGGCTCATAAAACAGGATCCGTCCGTTTCTAGCTATCTTAACCTTCATTAATACCTGCAGGGAAGGATCTAGTTCCAAAGGAATATGCCAATGAAGCTTAATCGTATCATTTACCAAAGGCAGGTATTTTCGGAGCATCGCCTCACTCATAGGAGAACTCTTCCATTTTCCGCGAAGCATGGTCCCCGCTAATAGTGCTTTATTATTGGAAATGACGGACTGTATTTTTGAATAACCTTCCCAGGATTTAGTGTCAACTGTTGATTTTTCAGTTTTCTTGTCAGCCTCACTTCCTCGTTTTATTAGATTAAAACTCCATGCTTTGACCAGGATATGAGCCGTTTTTTTAACCCGCTGGCGAATCCTTTGTTCTTCTTTCTTGGTTGGCTTCGGTTTGGTCTCAATAATATCTTCGACCTTTTCAAGTTCCAGAACTTCGTCCTTTTCTGGTACCTTTACAGCCACCGCATCAATGGTGACTTCCTTTTCCGATACCTCCTCAGCAATATCTTTGGCTTCTTCCAGTACTTCTGGTACTTCTTTTACAATTTCTTGTTCTTCCTTAAAGATATCGAGTTTTTTTTCTACAATTTCTTCCAGTTCTTCTATTTTTGGTTCTTCTTCTACTATTTCTTCTTCCGGCTCGGGTTCTTCTTCTACTGTTTCTTCTTCCGGCTCGGGTTCTTCTTCTACTATTTCCTCTTCCGGCTCGGGTTCTTCTTCTACTATTTCTTCTTCTGGCTCGGGTTCTTCTTCTACTATTTCCTCTTCCGGCTCGGGTTCTTCTTCTACTGTTTCTTCTTCCGGCTCGGGTTCTTCTTCTACTATTTCTTCTTCCGGCTCAGGTTCTTCTTCTACTATTTCTTCTTCCGGCTCTGTTTCAGCTGGTTGAGTTTGTGGCTCAAATCCCGTGGGTTTCTTCTCAGCTGTTACTTCTTGGGCTCTTCTCAGAGCTTCTTTTGTCTGAATTGAGACCAGTAAGTCCTCTGTACCTACTGCTAATTTCGCTGTTTTTTCCAACTCACCGGGCGGTAGCAATAGTTGTCTGATTTGTTGCGAATCAAGCAAATCGACATTCAAGCTTTTTGACTCCAATTCAGCTAGAATTTGGAGTTTGCCATCCTCGCTGTAAGCGTATAAAAACATCCACGTGAATAGCGAAATGTGCAGCAAAAGCGAAACAGAAAATCCGATCTTGAAGTGATTTTCAAGGGGCGAACTTCTATTTTTTATCGAAAACAAGTCCAATATTGCCATGGCCCTGATTATTCAAAAAGACCATCAGATGCAACAGATATTCATAGGAAACGGATTTATCTGCTTGAATAAAAACCTTTCTAATATCTAGTTTTCTGGTTAAATCCCTAAATGATTCAAAAAAATGGCTCAGTTTGAATTTCTTTTTTTGATAAATAACTTGCCCCTTATTGGTTAAGCCTAGAATAAGTATTTTATTAAAATCGAGTTTTTCTTGCGATCCTGCTTTGACCAGCTTTTCCTTTGGCAGATTTACACCTACTGAACGGGTCATTATCGGCGCCGTCACCATAAATATGATCAGTAACACCAACAATATATCCACAAATGGGGTCACATTAATCTCGGATAACCAAGATTCGTTTTTTTCAGACGTCTGCATTTGGCTGACCTTTCCTGAAAAAATAACGTTCTTGGATTTTGTTCTGGAAAATCAGGCAAAAGCGATCGTGTTCTTCGCTCAGTTTTTGAATCCAGTTCTTGTAATAATTAAATCCGACCGAAGCGGGAATAGCCACAAACAAACCCAACGCAGTGGCTATCAAGGCTTCGGAAATCGCAGGCGCCACAAATGCCAGATCTGCACTACCCATTCTGCCGATTTCATGAAACGCGTTAATAATACCGATTACAGTGCCCAACAACCCGATAAAAGGGGCCACGTTACTGGTAGTTGCTAATACTCCGATGAAAGTTCCCCGTCTATTCCGCTCCTGATTTTTCATCCGTTCAAGCGTTCTCCCGATGTTCTCATCGATATGAGACTTAATGAGCTTTGTATCCTGATCGGTGTCATACAGATTCGGAAAATGGTTCTCAATTCCTTCAATCTCTTGATAACTTTCATGAAACACTGCAGCCAGTCCCCGCGGTTCTTTTCCCATTTCCTCGATTATTTTAATCGTCTCAAAAAGGTCCGCCAAGTCCTTGGATTCGTTGAACTTACTTAAAAATTCGGTATCATGTCTATCTTCCTTTCTCAGTTGTATCGCCTTGGCAACAACAATTGTCCAGGTATAAATAGACATAAATACCAGAATCAAAAAGATCGAACTAACAATCGGTCCTGAAGATAACAAGACGTCAATATATGACGTTGATCCCATACTGTCTTAGGTAAGTTTATTTATAATTTAGAGTTTGCCTTCTTGATGATTTTATTTAAATACAACAAACTACCTTAAAACCCAAACCAGATCAGATCGTCGGTTGTCTTGCCACCAGGCTTCCATATTACCAGTTATTCTTTCCGTCGGACATTCCTCGCCTTTACTTACTCCTCGAATGTCGTTTGTACTGAAATGCTGACTGGTGACCAAAGGTGTGATGCCTGTCCAACGTCGATCTCCGAGGGATTTATTATAACCGTTGGAGCCTCGTTCATCGCAATTACCTTCAATTTGAAGAATGATATTCCGATACCGAACCGCTTCATCAAAAATCATATCGACTTCAGAATAGAGTTTATTGGAAGCTTTTTTATGAACAGAGAAGTCGTCATATTCAAACATAATTGGAGCCAGAACGAATTGATCGATGGCTGCAGTTTTGGCGCAAAACGCATTTTCGATTCCTAGTTTTCTATTACGCAATAACCGTTTATAAATCTTAGCCAGAGCATCAATTTTTAAGTCTTTTTCCTTCTTATCCAATTGATGTTTGCTGGCTGCCAATTCCTTGATTTTTTCATCACTCAGGTTGGTTTTCTCTCTTAAGATTTTTTCCAGCGCTTTAGTGTCTTTAGCCGCAATAATTTCAGTTCTCAGTTTACTATATGCAACCAACTTTTTGATCTCATCGTCGCTAAGATTAGTTTTCTCTCTCAACTTAGCTTCCAACTCTTCCGAGTTGAGCTCTGAATTCACCAAATCTGCCACATTCTTATCGTTTAATAGTGCTTTAATTTCGTCACTCTGAATCATTTTAAGCAGCTTGCCGGTGAACAGCTTCTTTTCATCTTGAATTTTTTCCTTTTCGGCCTGTATTTTCTTCAGCTCTTTGATGTCCTCCTTTGAAACTTGAGCGATTATCGCCATTTTTTCCTGGTAAGTTTTTTTAATTTGTCTGTTTTCCAAAATTTCAGCCTGTCCAAGCTGCTTGGATGTGGCCAGGTCCTCAAGATATATAACCGGCTTGGAAGGTATGGCAGATTCGACAGATTTGACAGGCTGGACAGGTTGGACAGGTTGGACAGGTTGGACAGGTTGGACAGATTTGACAGGCTCAACAGGCTTGGCAGGCTTGGCAGGTTCGACAGGAGTACACGCAACAAGCAGGATTGCTGAAGCTATAATAATGAAAGGGCTCCGCACCATTTTATCCTCCAAAATTTAATATTTTACAAAAATCATCTCTAATTTAGCTTTTTTTAATTTAGCGATGATGTACCGGTATACCAATAAAATTTGAGTTGAACATCAATAATTACTCTGAAAATGACGCAAAGCAGAATTTCGTTGAATTTCCCACTTGACTCATCGTGACTGCTGATTATTTCTTACAATGACAAACGAAGTCGGAATTAAATACCGGTCATCACTTGAGCGTAATAAACGACGTATTTTACTTGCGATGACAGACTTTGCTTGCTTTTTTTATAAAAAGCTCAACTCAAACCAAAAAGTTTGAAAAAACTGTCGGCTCCATCAAATTGAAGGAGTGACGTAACTATTTGTCAAAAATCAAACCCGTTTACGGTAAATCGAAGGGGGGTGAGTTCCATGACCTCGGTGATAGATTCGCTGTATCCTCGGTGATAGATTCGCTGTATTTTTATAAAAATGCAACCATTAATATCATGAGTTCTAGAATTATCGTGTGACCTTACTCCGAAGAAAGCATCTTTACAAGGTTGTCATTATCCCATCCCAGGACAATCGCATAACCTTACTTAGAGGTGAGCATCTTTACACGGTCGTCATTATCCAATACTGCTCTCGATGATTTTCCTTCTGTTCCTCTTTTGATGATCATTGTCATATCTCAATCAGGTTACAGCGATGTTGCGAATGATCGAATAGTTTTCAGTCAGTCGATATCCGAGTAGGGATTGCACCATCGCGTCCCGACAGAGCCACTGTTCATTGTCTCGTTGACCTGGATGTGTGATCGCCAATACCGTATTTAGGATCTTCTTCTTGGAACCGAGCATCTCCAGCAACACCGGAGAGTAGCCTTATCGGAGCGACATATCCACCACCAGCCGTTTGGTAGACAGAGAAATAATTTTTGAAGCCAGATTTCTTACTTCAATCCCGGGAAGGATCAGAAAACAGGCATTGTTACGGATGAAAAACGGGGGCTTCTGATGCACGGCAAGAATAATTTGCAGATGCACAAGGTCGGTATGTTTCTGACCCTGTCCCGGCTTATTTGGATAATATCCGTTTTAGTTTCTCCTGCTGTTCCTGAAAAAACCGGAAAAGCCAAATTTGTGGTGTAGCTCTTTTCTCAATTGATTCAACACTCTCACTTGAATCGTTGACGGCGGTTAATACATAATAATAAGGTGTTCCGTTTTCAAGGTCTCGATGAATAAAGCCACTTTTCAGGTTGTATATTTTATTCCCATTTGCTTTATTAACGCCGGGTTGATTACTCCAGTAAAGGTTATAGTGGGTAGCATCGGGGACATCATCCCAGATTATTTTTATCTGGCTGTCTCCAGCGATAGTATAAAGCTCAAGTGTGTCTGGAATTACCAGAAGCGGTTTTACCGGAAGTGGTTCTACCGGAGCTGTTTCTACCGGAGCTGGTTCTACCGGAGCTGGTTTTTCCAGAGGTAGAATTTTCTTTTTAGAAATGGTGACAGGTTTCCCATATTTGATCGTTTTGAAAATTTTGATAGAGTCTGCTTTCACAATCTTTTCCTGGTCTTCTTTGGAAACGACGACAGGTTCTGTTGGCAGTAAAAGCCCGCTAACCTTGGAAGCATTGTTCTTACTGACTTCCACCTCGATTTCCGGCGTAGCCATATTTGAGAGACCGATGGTTCCTTGCAGCGCTAAAACGCTGGTTGTTTTTTCTTCAGCCCCGATGATGAATTCAGTACCTTTTACCGCCACCATGGCATTCACTGTGCGTACTCTGAATCGACGTCCTCTTTTTTTCTGTTTAACCACACTAAATTGACCTTTGCCTGCTAAGAGATCGACTAACGCGCCTTTGTGATCAATTTTACTGACAGTGAATTGTGACCGTGAAAAAAGTTTTATTTTGCTGCCGTCAGCGGCAAAAACAATTCTAGCCTGGGAATCCCCCCCAGTCTTTATTTTATCATTTTCGTAAACAGCCAGCACCGCTCCGCGTTTCTTGAGAAACTGCCCGTATTCCGCCTTAAAAATCTGGAGCACCCCCTTATCCAAAGTTATCGTCCCCATTTCCCTTTGTGGTTTACTTGAACCCAAACCCCACACCAGGTCAGATCGTCGGTTTTCGGCCCACCAGGCTTCCTTATCATCTGTATTTCTTTCAGTCAGGCATTCTTCTCCCCGGCTGACACCACGAAGTTTGCTTCCGTCCATCTGTGCCGCTTTCAGCAAGGGAATTAACCCGGACCAACGATAATCCCCCAGATTTTTATTGTAGGTGCTGGACCCTCGTTCGTCACAATTCCCTTCTACCCGTAATACTAAATCCGGATATCGTGAGAGTTCGTCACAGATATCATAAATTTCATCAAACAGAGCATTGACCGTTTTTTGGTCAACGGTATGAACGTCCAGGGGATATTTAACCGGCGTAATCACAAATTGATCCAGTGGTGACGTTTTTGCGCAAAATGCAGAATCAATTTTCAATTTTCTATTTCTCAACAGGCGGGCATGAATTTTGGCCAGCGCGTCTGAACGAAGTGCCTTATTTTCCTTCATCAGCTGTGCCTTTATTTTCAAGGTTTCCTGGATTTTTTCTTCACTCATTTTCGTTTTTTCTCTCAAGATCTTAGCCAGGATTCCGATTTCTTTGGCGCTAGTGACAATTTCCATGATTTTAACGACATCTTTTTCTTTGTCAGTCGCTTCTTCAGAAAACAGTTCGGCCAGTTTATTCTCTATTTTGGTTATTTTCTCCTGTTTTTTCTCAAATTCCTTTCGTTCTTTTTTGTCCAGTTTTGCAATTTTTAGAAGCAGCTCCTGTTTATTGTAATACTCCGTTTTGATTTTTCTGTTATTCTCTATTTGTTGGGGAGTCAGGACACCTGGTCGTTTCAGTTCGGATAAATACAGGACAGCTGGTTGTTTCAGTTCGGATAAATCAATGATCTCTTTGGCGAGTGTCGGTTTTATTTCCTTGGGAACTTCCTTGGGAACTTCCTTGGGAACTTCTTTGGCAACTTCCTTGGCAACTTCTTTGGCAACTTCCCTGGGAACTTCTTTGGCAACTTCCTTGGCACATGAGATCAAGAGGGAAGCAATCATTACAAACAGGATGTTACGAATCATTTGTTCCGCTTTTTTTTATTAATACAAATTCAGATTCTGTAATCTCTACCAGGCGGATTATGTATTCTTTATTCGGGATCGGTCGTCCCGAAGATACATTCTTGCTTGATTTGGCTACAGATTCCTTAAAACTTGATCCCATAAAAGAGATCGAAATCGAAAACATCGGATCCTGCTGAACCGGTTCGTTTTTCAACGAACCGGAGTAAATTTCCTGAGATCGAAGCTGATCTGGAATTTCTATTCGGCCCTGAATGTACTATTTCTAAGCCTTACCAAAAAAGCAAAAACTGACCCGGTTTTCTGATGATCGACCTATCCTAATATGAATAGATTCAGGTTTCAAGACCAAAAACTTTTTTTTACCGGTATTCCAACGGCCATAATTCACTGACCTACGGAATTAGTAATAGAAGTGCAAGACATTTAACAACCATTTCTTTCATCAGCCATTTAAAACGTCATACAGATAAATCATCTTCCCAGGGTATCCAACCAACAATTTTATACTTTTGAGCAAATGTCTTCAAAAATAACCGGCAGCTTTCATCCCCGGTTTTAGGAATCTGCAGCAATATAAAGGAATCATCGTCGTAGTTCAGTCCAATGAATTTCGATTCTCTTCCGTTGTTGAATGATAACCTCTTGGCTTATTTCCCAAGAAATGGTAAGTAATTGGGAATTATCGATCCATTATCCTCTCAAATAGCTCAATTTAACTGAACAAGCAGATTGTCCAACGAAATCCTTACCTGGCCCTTATTACGGTTTCTTTGGGAAATTTGATAAGATCATTACTACCGATTTGTAACACTGGGCAATAGTGAAAATTCTATTTTCGATTCGATTATCGTCGCCAGGAGAGTCTTATGAGACAAATAATAATGATAGCTATTCTATTGATATTGCCGGTGTTTATCTATTCCGGAAATATCAATGCTTCGGTAACAAAAGAGATTTCTGAAGCAATCGACTTGGATAAAGTAAGAAAAGCCGCGAAGAGAAATCTTCTGATTCCTTCACCAGTAGAGATGATTATGCAGGGAAAATCCCTAAAGATTCAGGTTGAAGCAGCGACAGTTCAAGACATTTTGAAATATCAGTATGATCAATCAAATAAAATATTAAATGCAATCTATCTTGGAAGAACTTTGGCCATGGTTTCCATGGGAATGGACAATATGGATGATCGAACGCTCGGAATGCATTTTATCAAAATCCGGGAAGGATTACTTGCGTTGGAGGTACCGAAAAACTATTTTAACATGTTTGAAGGAATTCGATTTCAATTTGAAAACCGATCAATTTCCCGAATTGAACTTATCGAAAAAATAGATAGAGGTTTTACCTCCCTGGCCTCCAGGCTCGACGGAGAGCAGCGTGCAAACCTTTTGTCTCGTATTCTGCAGGGCAGTTCATGGGTTCAGGCACAGAATCTATTGGCGAAAGCCATCAAAAAAAGAAATAATTACAGGCACGCAAAGAGCCTCCTCCACCAACCGAAAGTGACTGGTTTTATCATTGAGAATTTAGAAGCGTTTAAAAAGAAAGGAAAGTCCATCTCAACCATTAATTCTCTGATAAAATCGATGGAATTATATCAGAAAGCAACTGGACCTGATCAACTAGGCCCAAAAGAGGTCGAAATTGTTATTCAAGAAACAGAAAAGTTTCTAACCCTGTTTTAGGAAATAAACGCTACTGATCTGTTGGAATATACTGGAAGATAACGTAAGAAAAAAGATACCTTAATCCTGTTTCAATATATTTTGAGAATTTGGAGGCCTAAATGAAAAAATTGAATTTTATACCGATTTATATTTTATTTATGGCAACATTTCTCATTCAAATTACGCCTCAATCAGGTTTCGCTCAATCTGAACCGGAAAAAAAACAGACTAAAGAGTGTATAAACCAGGGATATAAACATATTAAGAAAAAACAAAATATAAACCGCGTCATTAAATCATTTGATTCTCAAATTTCTTCTTCTCAAAAATATGACGGGTTTTTGATATCTGCCCATAAGAATCTGACTTATGTTATTTTGGTTTGCGGAGAGACAAGCCTTAAAAATTTTCAGGTAGGTGTTTTTGATGAAAACCAAAAAGGGGAAAAAGGAGCCAAAAGTCATGCTCTAAAAGGCGCCTGGGTGTCTCTGCTTACCTGGGAACCGAAAAAGGATGGGTCGTATATGATTGTCGTTTTCTCCATGGGAGGAGAAGGGGAATTTAAACTGATGATGATGGTCAAATGATGCGTATTCCGTTTTGTGTAAAGAATGAAAAGACCAGAGGAAGACAGTTATACACCAGATGAACAAGAAGGGGGAGATTAAATGCAGATTGAAAGACGAAAACTACGTTTGCCCTTTCAAGAAACCTTTCAAATAGACGTCCTGAAGAAGGGTGGGTTCTTGGCCCACGGCGTAGATATATCCGTACTTTCCATTAAATTTTATTGTACATGCTCTCTATCTAAAGGGGATAGCGTCAATGTTTTTTTTAAGCCGGATCTGATACTGACAGGAGAGGTGTTTCGAGGGATTGAACATAAGGAAAAACATGAAACCGTTCTTCAGTTTACCGATACGACTGATGAACAACAAAAAACATTATCCGAGTATATTGCTGATGTTATGGTCAAGGAATACCAGAAAGTCGACCTTGACGGATTTAAATTCCTGATAAATTGTATTGCCCTTGACGGAATAGAGGAAATTGAAGAGAAATTGTTTCGCCGCTGGCTGGAAATTTCTGATTTTACCCCCGAATTAAAAGAATTACTGCTGCACAAGATTCATGCCCCACCTTCGCCCAGAGAGATGTTTCAGAAAGCCAAGGAGTTCCTTCAGTCACATAAATCCGACCTCATTGCGTTAAAGCCATTATGGCACAATCTTGAAATTCTCATCTGCGCTGATGGTGTTGTATCACTTCATGAAAAACTAATTCTGCAAACGATTTTTGAAATGATCCCCGGCATTACTGATCATTTATCTGAAATATTTGAAAACTCGAGTGTACTTCTGACAATCCAGCAATATCTGCAAATAAAAAAGGACATTATCCAGCATTTAAAAGTTACATTTGCTGATTTCCCCAACCCTGCATGGACACCAGGCGATAAAGACTTCTGGACCATGTTTCTGTCCATTCGATTGTGTTATTTGCTGTCTGATTCAACACTGTTGCAAAGTCAACCCAATGAATTGTCTGCCCTCTTGCAACCATATTTTTTAATTCCCGAAGTTATTCTGCAAGAATTGATACGTCAAAGTATCAGTTTTGAAGATTCCATGCCCAAGTCAGATCTTTTACAGGAGTTTTTCCTGGTGGCCGACCCAGACCAGCGGAATATGTTGATCGATGTTTTACGAGAATTAATGAGTAATCAAGCAGATATTAACGATGAGGAAATTGCTCTCTTCACGGAATTGGTAAAAGGGCGGGGAAACATTTGCCTGGCGTCTCAAAAGCAAGGCTTTCGTGAAAAGAATGTCATCAGCATCGGCGCTACTGAAGAAAATGATCTGGTGGTCCCGTCTCTTGTGCAACCGCGGCAACGTATTCGTATCGAATTGGATGGGGATACCTTTAATATCAGCGCCAGCGGTCAGCTCTTTTTTTATGTGAAAGGGAAGAAATATCAGACCTATCGAGGCAAAGATGCTTTCATCGAATTCACTCTGCGCAACTTTCGTGTTTTTTTATTTTCAAAAACCCGTCTTATTTTCTTCGAAGAATCACCAGAGCACTATTTAACACTACACGAATATGAAGTCTTCGTGCCGGACAAGGTAGGCTGGAATCCATTTTCATCAAAAAAGAAAAAAATACTGCAGGATCTCTGTGCTGGATTTCGAACCGGAGAATATGTTGGCATATTCGGTCCGACCGGTTCAGGAAAGTCGACTCTTCTGCTTTCGCTGTTGAACCGTTATGAAACAAGAGGGAACGTTTGGATTGATGGCATTTCATTCCGGGAATACTACAACGATCATTTTTATGAAGTCGGATTTGTCCCACAAGACGATATCCTTCATCGCGATCTGACAATTTATGAAACACTGCATTATTCTATCTCGTTAAGAGGGATAGAGAGAGACTCAGATAGAGTAAAGCAACTGATTGAGCAAACGATTAAACAGCTCGATCTAGAAAAAGCGGCCAATGTTATCGTGGGTGATGAACAACAGAAAGGCATCAGTGGAGGACAAAGGAAACGGGTTAACCTTGCCCTGGAGCTTTTATCGGAAAACATCTATCTGCTCATGTTGGATGAACCGACCTCCGGTCTGGACCCTTCCACCGAACGTCATATCCTCCAACTATTAAGGAATTTAGCATCTCAAGGACTATTGGTCTTAATGGTTTCCCATAGTCTGTATGAGGCGACAATGGCCATGTTGGATTTAGCCCTGATCTTAACAGAGCAAGGGGAAATCGCTTATTATGGCCCAGCTGCAGAGGCCAAATACTACTTCCAGGTCGATTCTCCCCAAGAGATTTTTGATTTATTGAAACAACAGACTTCTTCCTACTGGGTCAAGAAATACCGCCAAATCGAGAACGACACCTACCGCAAATACACTCTGACACGCTTGAAATTGAATCAAATCAGAGTTAACGAAGATGCGCGATCAGACAATGGGAAACCGGTCATCACGGAGAAACGGATCGGTGAAAATCGAACATCAATGAGCCCAACATCGGCGAAAGGGCCACTTGAACAGTTTATGGTTTTTACAAAACGGTTGTTCAGACGCCAGACCCGAGACAAGCAATCGCTTTTCTCTCGAGCTCTACAAGCAGTCCTGCTGGCATTAGTGTTAAGAATAGCCTACGTCGCAGTGGAAAGCGGTTTGCTTACCCTATTGAGCATCGTACCGGTCTGGTTAGGTGCTACCATGAGTATCCGTTCTATCAATGCTGAACTCCCAATATTCTTTAGAGAATATCGATATCAGTTGGGTATTTTTTCATACGTGTTATCGATATTTTTCGCCAATGCCATTTTTATTTTTATACAGATCTTGATTTTCGCCATTGTTCTTTATTTGCTTCTCCCACTACAGATATTCGGTTTTGGGTTCTTCCAGGTCTTAATGATTATTTATCTGACCAGTCTGGTGGGTATCAGTATTGGTATGACACTCTCTGCGATCTTCTCTTCCCAGCAGGCCGCTGTTAATGCGTTACCTCTGTTCCTGGTTTTTATGATACTGTTCGGGGGTAGCGTTATTCATTTGAAAGATATGGGAAAGGTGTCCTACTGGCTATCAAATATGACACCCACCCGATGGGCATTAGAAGGATTGCTCTATGAAGGCAAGTACCTGGCTACGAGTATTCCTCAGGTGACTTCCTGGGAAAAAGTCGGAAGGGTAAGTGATGTATTGCAGAAAAAATTGGATGATGAAAAGCTGTTTCCCTTCGAAATTCAAGCTCCTCAGTGGGAAGAACTTCCTCATACCTATATACTGAAAACAGCTGGCATCCAACCTCCCATGGCCGGAAATGCCATGCGATTAATGGGAATATATCGACAACCCCTCAGTGATTGTACTTTGGACAACTTTGATGCTTGTCCAGCGGCCCTAGCCCACAAATATACCATTCAGATGATCTTGCTTGTTCAGATCATAATCCTGATGGGTGGATGTATCGGGATAATGTTTTTGAAAACCAGATCTCAAAAGTAGTTGCTGTATTGTTCCCGACAACAAAATCTGATCTACAGATTATGTGTTCTGTGTCAGACCAATACATAACTTTCCCGGTCTTTTCGACGTACTGACTGGAATTGGGCTTTCTGATCAAGACCTTCGCCTTGATTCTTCTCAATCGTATCCAAGTTGCTTGCAAGCTGCATCATTAACATCAATAAATTGACCTGTTTTTATGTCTGTAATGAATATCGCTTCAACCACCTGATCTAAAACAAGGCGAAATCGTTTCAACTCTTTCTCTATTATTTTTCGCTGTTCTATTTCGTCAAAAAGGGAATTGCTGGCAGTTTTTAACTGCCTGTAAGCCAACATGAATACAGTCAGGATTGTCAGACAGCCTCCACCAAGCTCAATTATCGTCTGCACTAAAATTTGTCTGTTGAGCCGGGAGAGTTCCTCAGACATGCTTTTGCCTTCTATCCAATACTGTAAGATTACTTCAAGCTTCTTTGATTTTATCCCATGCACAGGAATAATCACTTCAAGCAAAGGCACAGGCGAATCCAGCAGCATGACGCGGGGATCATCAAAAAGAGAATAAAGCCAGATTTCCTCATGAAATTTACTCACGGGAGTGAGTTGCTGAAGTTTTAAAAAATCCTCTTTTTTTAATGCTGCAGGAACAACGCACTCCTGTGAACGAGCGGGACAGGATTTTATTACAGCCAAGATCTTAATAAACAGGAAAATAGCAATAAAACTTAAGAGTTACTACAGGTTAAGAGGGTGGATATAAAAGGTAGTGGGGGTAATTTAGTGAAGGGGAATTTCCTGATTTTACGGGAGTTTTGCTGGCAGAGTTATCACTGAAATGGTCTAAAGATTATTTCCAATTTGGAGAAGTAATCCCTCCCCATTTGTCTACGGCTTCAATAAATGCAATGATGTTTTCGGCAGGAACATAATCGAGGTCGTAGGCGGGCGCTAAAAGTAAACCTTCGGGCCCCAGTGTCTTAATTCGGGTATGCACTTCCTCACGAATTTGATCCGGTGTCCCATCTGTCCAGAGCGAAGCGGTTCCCACGGTTCCCCACATGGCAATTCGATCACCGAACTCCTTTTTTATGATTTGGGCGTTCATACAATCCGGCTGCACCGGGTTGATCACATTAACACCGATTTCTATCAGGTCGGGAATCAGTTCGGTGAAATTTCCGTCACAATGGTAAAAGACCAGCAACTCGGGCGATTCCTCCCTGGCCAGCCTGATCACCTTCGCCATCCTGGATTTGAAAAACTCGCGCCACATCGACGGACTGATCATCAATTGTGTCGGAGAAGCGACATCGTCGTCCAGAATAAGAACATCCACCCCGCTTCGAGCGAGAATCAATGCGTTATGAAGCAGAATTGAGGTCAACTGGTCTAAAAAAAAATGAACCAACTCTTTCTGTAAAACCATATCCAGTAGAATTCGCTCAAATCCCCGCAGGCGAACAGCAATTTCAAACAACACGCCACCAAGATGAGGCGGAGAACCGGCCACAGCCAGCCCCTGCGCATGCCATTGGGAAACCTGTTTCTTCAACCCCTGGTATCGGCCGGGATGCGTCAAATCGGGAAGGACATACTCGCTGAGTTCGGCCAGTGATCGAATGGAACCAAGAGGCCCTTCAGCATCTGCTTCGGGATGATAATTCCATTCGAAATATGTTTGAAGTTGTGCCGTACTTCCTATATGTACATCGGTCGGGAGTCGGTCAAGATATTGCAGAAACTTGCTCTGGCCGGCAGGAGACTTGAATTCGGCAAAACGCACATCCAGTGCAAAATGCCCCTCAGGATCAGAAAGTTCAAACATATCCAGATCCTGAGGGAAAAAACCCAGGGCTTTGGGTATTCGGTCCGGTTTCTGACACGTAAGCGCCATTTTTACACGTTCTCTGAAATTCATTTTCCTCTTATTAAAAGGGATTCAAAAATCAGCTTTTTCAATCGTTACCACAGGTCACGTTTTTTAGCAAAACCCGGAATCTCATCTCTGAAAAGTTAAGTCGGCATTTGTCACTTCAAAACTCCTATTTAGGCCTGAACGAAAACTCGATTTTTTTAGACGATTTTTAATAGTGATACTTTTTAACCTCAGTCTAAAATTTTGGGTCTTAGCGTTTAGCAATTAGGTATTAGCTTCTTACATATTGAAATTACGTTAAGTTCTTTCTAAAAGCCAATCGCTAATACCTAAACCCTTTTTCAAATACTTCAAGCAAAATGAATTCCACTTATGATGATATTCAAAAATGAGGACTTTTCGTTCAGGCACTATTTATGCCAATTACAGCTGTGAAATAGACGCAATTCGGCTGAAAGTGAGACAGATTCTGTGATACAAAGTGTGAAAGTTTTGGGTCCTGGGGAGGTTTAGATCCAAACAGAGATTGGTACGTTGGTTTTATTGAGGGATGGTACCAAGAAGGAGAGTCGAACTCCTAAGAGCAAAAGCTCACACGGACCTGAACCGTGCGCGTCTACCAGTTCCGCCACCTTGGCACATCATAGTTATGATTTTATGAATCTTCGGGAGTCTTGTCAAGGGGGAAAATGACTGTTTATTGAATCATCCGGGTCAGCAACGGTGCTGGGATAATGGGGGAGGGGTCCCCGCAATTCATCAACCAGAGTTGATGAGCCGCACGTGTCGCACCGATATGCAACAAATACCGGGAATAGTTATTGTCTGGATAGTGTTCGCCGTCTACATCCAGCAAAATGACATAATCAAATTCAAGCCCTTTAACCTGTTTGATGTCGGTAACATCGATACCCGGTGTAAATGGAAAATCCTGATCGCTGATCAGGCGCAGATCATTCAGTTCCATCTTATCCAGAAGTTGGAAGTACGAAGTTGCGTCTTCGGGGTTCAGACAGATCAGGGCAATACTGGCATTGGGCTCGATGATGGTCAGATCTTTGAGGCTTTTGGCCAGAAAATAGACCAGTTCCCCCTGGTTGGAGAAATGAAAAAGTTCGATAGGTGGACCATTCCGCGTAGATGTGACTTCATTCACACTGGCCAGATCACCGAGCAGTTCCAGTGCAAACGTCATGATTTCAAAGGTAGAACGATATCCGATCGTCAGGGTAGAAACCGCCTCCCCCTGCAGACCCAGGCTTTCAAACATCCGTTCCCAATCCATAAATCCGCTCTGCTCGACCATCTTCTGGTTGACATCCCCCGCCAGTGTAATGCTGGCCGGTTCTTTCAAGGTTTTAAGCAATACTGCCAGTTCCACCGGGCTCAGGTCCTGAACCTCGTCCACCATCAGGTGGGAGAGTTCCAGACTGCCCCCCCCGTTGCTGACAATTTCCTTGAACAGATGCTGATAAAAATAGAGCAGAATCGGATCATCCTCGTAATCCAGGGTGGGCATTTCATTCAGTTTTTTCTCGTCTCCGATAAAAATCTCCAGCAGGTCTGTCTTATCCATCTCCCCCAGACTGAATCTCTGGATATACTGACTTTTCTGCCACTCCCCTACAGCAGATAGTTCCCCGTCGCTCAGATCGCCTCCTGCCAGTTCTTTGAACCGAACGCGGAGGTGTTCGAAATTCGTGAAAAGCTCCTCCCAGAAAAGGATCACCATATCCAGGCGCGTTTTTTCCGGGTCTATAAAATCAGAAATCAGTCGCTGAATGCGGCTGGAGACCTCAACACCATATCTGAATGGCACTCCACTGATGGTCTTGTCGCCTTCGATCCACTCATTCAGGGTATACAGGCGAGAGATAAAGGGCATTTGCTGCAGTTTCCAGGTGGGAAAATCGCGAATTCCCTTTCTTTCAAGATGATCAGCCAATTCTCTGTTAAACCGCTCGTTCTTCTCGGCGATGAACTCCCGAATAATTGTCAGCAAGGCCGGATGTTTCTTAAAGCGGATCACGCTGACCGGCGTCCGGTCGGAGTAATGTTTGGGCAGACGTCTTTGCAGAAGCCGAATGCGGCAGCGCGAGGCCCAATCCTCAAATACTTCGGTTTTGACATTATGAACCCCCAGAGAAGGCAGGACCTTGGAAATATATGTGGCCAGGGCCTTGTTAAACACCATGACCATCATGGTTTCAGGGTTAAACCGTTTTGGGTCACGAAAATAGAGCCAGGCAACACGGTGTAGCGCCACGGTGGTTTTTCCGGAACCGGCGGTTCCCTGGATCACCACAAAACCGCTTTCCGGTCGGGTAATCAAGGCAAACTGATCCGGATCGATCAGGGCGGTGATCTCAGGCAGGAGTTTGTCCTTCCTGATATTCCCCTGTCGGTCAATCCCCAATCTCGGATCCACCACTCTGGCAATGCCGGGCCGGGTAGCGGATTCCGCGCCTCCTTTGAGAAGATAGCGCTGTTCCACATACTTCTGCCAACGATCATCATCCTCTTTGACCAGCAGTAATTCTCCCTGCTGGATACGCACCAGCTCTCCATTTGAAACCTTGATGATCCGCTTCAGCTTCATTTCACCTTCAAACAGACGGCCGTCAATCTCCTCTTCGTACTCATCGCCCTCCTCATAGAGGAAATAGATCATGGCGATAGGCGAAACCTTCCAGTCAATGATCTGCACCAGGAGGTCAGGTGTCTGGTAGACCTGGTTCCCCACGTAGAGATCCCTCGTCCTCCCGGATTCCGTAAGGCGGATGTGGGCAAAGTAAGGGTTGTTCAGGTTCACCCCCTCTTCGTTCATCTGCTCTTCCTGTGCCAGAAGAATATTCAAGCGCATCAGCTGTTCATTCAGCGAGGTCATATCGTCACCGCTTGCCTCCGGGATCTGCTCACTGATAGTCGCCATCTGATCCAGGATATCCTCGCGGCTCTTGTTCTGTTCGACCACCGGGGAAAAACTCTGGAGTCGCTGAAGATTATACTCTTCTTCCTCAATAATCTTTAGTTCTGCTTCTTGTATCGTATTCATCTAGGAAATTGCTTGTTTCTGTTAAAAACGACCTTTGCGGCGGTTGGTTTCCGGGATGAACCAGATCCCATATTTTTTTCTTAACCCGTGCAATTCATCACTTTCCAGCTGATCATTGTACTTAAAGGTACTGTTGACGGCCGTATAAATGTTACCGCCATAAAATGCCAGAGTGAAAAGCCCGAAGACACCGGTCAAGGTATCGTCTTCGTTAGCCATGGCATCAGCGGTCGCCAACCAGAAAAGCGTCGTAATGAAAAATGCATATGTCCCCTCCAGGCGCCGTCCTGAGTAGAAGCTGCCCGAACCTGGTACGATGGCGGACATAGAACCAGCCAACCATGGTGATTTGAATTCTGGTTTGGGGCGAGTTGACCACTCCCGGGTAAAATCGTGTATCAACCGACCCTCATCGTCCATTGACTTGACATCATTTAAAACCAGTATGCCGGATTCAACATTTCTGCGCCGCAGGCTGAAGGTTTTTAAACGATTCTTATCGAGAAGAGAAATACCGTAAAGTGCTTTAAGGCGATTCTTTTGCAATCCTTCTAGGGACTCATGCTCAAGTCGTTTTTCCCAGTATACGGTCGCCTCATCCATGCGCTCACCAGCCATGTACGATCTACCGATCTGGAGATTAGTCTCGTCTGTCCGCCCACTTTCCGGGAAAAAATGTAAGAGTCTTTTGTATTCCGTCACCGCCCGGTAATACTCCCCGTTGCGATACAGGTGCATGGCATAACGGTACAGCGCTTCGTCATCAAGAACCAGTTCTGCAGAAAGAAGCTGTACGGGACCAAACAGCAGCAAACCCACCAGCAATATTTTTAACAACCTATTATTGATGTGATTCATCAGCTGAATCAGCGGAAGGATTTAAGAAATCGAAGGAGAGACGTTTTGGTGCGAGCGCATCCGCACCAGCGTTTATAACACATATAGACCGACTAGGTTCCAAAGAGTTCCACCCTACCACGTAAAGAGACTACGTTATCAATATCTGTAGGCATGGTAAAGTTAAGTTTATTGGTAACCCCTTTCACATCAACTCCTGCCAATCTTAAATACCTTTGTGTTGTTTTTAATTCAGTGTGACCAACTACCGCCTGAACCTCGGCGATGGAAGCCCCATTCTGAAACAGTTGAGTAATAAATGTCGCCCGTAGATCATGGAACCGGATCGGCGTAATGCCTATTCCGGTGCAAAACTCTTTTAGTACTCTTGCCTGAGACCCACGAGTCCACTGATGGGGCTTGAATAACAACTCATTACCGGTTTTATTGTCAACCAATAACTCAATTAATAGAGGCTTGAGCATTGTGCAAATTGGCACAATACGCCAGTGACCTGTTTTGGTGGACTTGATTCCGGTCTTACTGGTCCAGGCTTTGTTAATCATTATATTGTCGGACTCAAGATCGATATCCGATTTGCACAATGCATAACCTTCCCCAGACCGAATGCCAGTCAACAGATGAACAGCCCAAATCTTATACCATATTGGCTGAAGTTCGCGACTCATCCTTAAAAGATGATTTGCCCCATCACGAGTCAACACCTTGCAATTGGAATCCGATCTCGGGACGGGGATTTTAACACCCTCGCATGGATTTAGTTTCAACCCGCCAGACCGAGCGTGCTCGAATATTCTACTGAAACAAGACCTGAGCTTAACGAGAGATGAATAAACCAATTCGTCTTTTGCGTCTACCAAGATCCTAGAAATATCGTTCGGGGTGACCGCTTCCAGCTTCAATTTAAAAATCGGCTTTGACCACTTATTTACTCGGAGAACAAAACTTTCCGCGTCACTATAGTTCTTATCGTAATGCGGAAAGAAGATTTCGTCACAAAACCGCGAGAAAGTAAAACCAGCGTACTCAAAACCTTTTTTAATCCCGTGCAACTCAATAATCAGGTCCGCCTCGATTTTCCTAGCCGAGGCGTTGCTGGTTATTCCAGAACGAGATCGTTTGATCTTCTGGCCGAATTTGTTTCTCGTTGAATAGGTGACAGTATAAGTATCGTCTTTATTTTTCTTGATCATCACTCTCCTTTTAAAAGTAGAGCATCCAGGTCTTCTCGACGATACCTATTGAATTTACCAAGCTTATAAGGTTTTATCAAGCGGGAACTTGCATGTTTATATAAATATGAAACATTAGGATTTCCATCTTTATCAAACAGTCGTAAGTAGATAGCCGCCTCTTCCAGAGTTAGCCATGGGGATGATTCCCTGATATCGTCATTTTGTGTTTTTTCCATATCATTAATCTATTATTCGTTAAAAATCATTAAAGGATTCACGACTTGACATATCGTCAAACCGCGTTTGTAAAAGCATCCTGAGTATTTTTAACTATAGTTGAACGCCTGAAATTCATTTCAGGTCTCATACTGGAAGGTAAAATACACAAAGTGGATTTTGACCGATGATAAAGAACACTTTTAGTCGATAATAGCGCTATTTATCACCGGTTGTTGCTAACTCCTGAAAGATGGGGAATCATCGTTTTTCAGGAGTTACTAAGATGAGATAATGAAATCTTTCAGATTCAATCATTATCTCATTATTCAATGAACTTCTGGTGTAATATCTTAAGTTCTCTCTAAATGCTTTAAGACCAGATCCCACATACCAGTTTCCCTTTTATCCCGATACCGATCCGGATACCGGACTATCTCAACGTCGGTCCGCAACCTGAAACCATCCAGCACTATTGAGCCTGCTTCTTCCATAATTCGCTGTGTCTGCTGAACCGCTGCGTCAAGCTCTTCAAGAGGAGCCTCTATGAGCAAGGCGTCGTGGACCGAGCAGCATACTCTGATCCCTTGTTCAGTTGCCATACAGCATGCAAGGCGAGTTATCTCAGCTCCGTTAGACTGCATTGGAAAATTGCCAAGAGATCTGAGATTTGGCGTTTTAGTGACATTCAATGTCCATCCAAATACGCTTTCTATCTTCAGATCCAGCAAGGCCCGGTTGATTAGCATTTCATTCCACTCCCAGAACCTGCGATATGTTTTACGATGGTTATCCAAAAGCTTCCGTGCTTTCAATACTGATACACCTAGCTTCCGGGCTAACCCATGCTCACTCATACCGTACTGAATACCTAAGATAGTCGTCTTACAAAAATCCCGTTCATTACTGTGGGAATTTTTGTCACCATCTGGGGGAATTAAGCCAGTTTCTTTCCCAAACGCCATATATGGATCACCGGATTCATATGCAGCTATCATCGAGGTATCTCCAGATAAAGCTGCGGCGATACCGAATTCCTGCTTTTCGTAGTCAATATATGCGATTCCAAAACCTGGTTTCGGCTTCATCAAACTACGCATCCACTTTGCGGGACCAAATATGAATTTGGTCGAACTGGGGGTATTACGACCTGTTATTGCACCGAAAGGTGACAATAAACATCGATTTCGTCCGTCACTACCAACCGCCAATTTATTCATTGTCAGACTAGATAATGATTTTCGCAACTCCCTTAATCTCCCAAGTTGTGGGTATCTAGCAGCCATTTCTTTAAAAACTTCTTTTGTCAGATCCAACGCGCCGGATTTATGTCTTGGCCATATTATCCGGTTATTCGACAGATAGTTCACGAAAAGGCTTCTTTTTAATGTCGTTCCAATATAAACGCCGTAATCACGATCTACCTCGGCTACCAGATTAGCGCGAACTTGAGACCATTGATTTTTCAACTTGGGATAAATTGTCATATCAATAGGCGTCCCGTAGAACTCCATTCGAGCTATAGCTTTCATATACCGACCCCGCAAATGTAGTGCACACGGTAGGTCAATCTTTGGTAACATCTTTTTCAAGACTTCCACTTCGGCGACTACATCACTTTCACAGTATTTGAGGAGCTTTTCCCTTTCGTCATTTGAAAAGGATGTCCCTCTCATCGCCAAAGACCGACCAGCTTCTTTTTCCCGTAAGGAAATATGACTGACACCCAGACGATCACAAACCGGAATAAGTCCACATTGCTTTGGCGTTAATATACCATTGGTCAGATTCCGGTACTCAACATATAGGTCAAGAACATACATCGGAAGTTCCCAACCTAAGGCTAGATGGCAATTTAGTTCAGCGCTGGCATAAAAAGCGACGAATAAACTATCGGGACCAGTTGAATACGGCGGCTCCTTCATCGCCAACAACTGATCCTGCCAGATAATAATCTTTCGCCCACTTTTCAGTTCAATCGCTACGAGGCAGATAGGTCGCGGAATTTCGCCATCAGGAGCGTAAAACTCGAAATCCGCAACCCAGACCTCTTTAAAAGAAGTCAAATCCATATTAGATCTCACCTCTGAGTTCTTTTAAAACCTCATGGTTAAGATCAGTGATATAGCGCCCCTTAAACGCGATATTGATTAGCTTATTGAAAGACATATCAGGCCAATCAGGATCTGGGAGATCATCTTTAGCGACAATGACGTCATACTGACTTTTACTCATATTCGCGATTACACGAACCCATTTTTCTTTGGCCTTTTCCGCCGCATCTAATGCAGAGCTAGACCATTTGTTTCGGCTACCGTCTGAACTATGGCTATTTATAGGTGAGATAAACAACTCACCTTTCCTGTTGATACAAGTATATAAAACAACAGCTTTTGTCTCACGTTCGAGCTGTACCAAAAGATGTGGTGCAACCAAATAGTATGACCGATGCTCATCATCTAGCTCAATAATTCCTGCCTTAAGACAAAATTCAGGATTAGCATGTGTCCGATAGAATTCAGTCTTTTTCGGCTTTCTTACAGTTACGCCAGATAAGCTGTTCTCAAATATTATAGAAACGGCCGGCTCTCCATGCTTGCGGAATGCAGCTACATCAATTTCAACAAAGTCATTATTAGAGTTTACAATTTTTGTAACCTCTTCCCCTGAGACAGTAGTCCCATTTTCATTAGAGACCGTAGTCTCTTCTAAATTTTTATTTTCCATAACATATCTTTGATTTATGGAATCAGATCGGATAACCCAACCTGATTCAGATTTCCATAATAAATAGCTAATTGCTGTAAACAAAAACAAAATTATAATTGACCGACTTCACATCCCTGTTCCGTCGGTCGATCTTGGATGTCACAACATGCACGCCTCCCAGTTTTTAGGTTGAGTAATTGAAGCCGAGTAAATCGGCTTTGGTGAGAATCATCATTAAACCATTTACGCCATCCCGTTTTTATGGGTCAGCCAACTTGAAGCGACCCCAACTGTCTTGTGTGTCAAGTAAATCATCCATTGGTTCCTGGTAAAAAAGGTATGTCTTTGCTGAGATATAAGCGGTTTGCAGTAGCGCCCGATGAATATAAAAATATCCGATATGAGCGATGCTTTCCGGTGTCCTATCGATTTCTCGACCGATAAGCCCTTCGTGAACCACTATCGATGAAGTCGATCTATGCAGCGCGGCTCGAACCGGATACTGATATATTGTCTGGTATCCAGTTCCTTGAGTATCTCAATCACTGGTTTGGGTTTACCTTTTGAATTAACCAGGTCACTCAGGGATACGGAAGCCGGCTTGTGGAGACCGATCAAGAAACCGTCTGTTGTGCAAGATATTGGTATTATTGGATATTTAGATTCCTTATTATGCTTCTCAATAGCAAACATCGCTGCAGATAGAGCAGCTCGGATTAATCCTGTCACCAGACTGGCGATGTAAGCGTCTGTTATCTTCGACTCTGGAAGACGTTTACCCTCTCCTTTTGATATATCCCAGGCTTTTCGGTAATTGATACCCTGTGCAGTTTTTCCGTAAAGGCTATTCGCGAAATCCTTCAAATTCCGATCACCAAAGCTGTCGTTATTATCCTTGCATCTCTGTCTTTCTCGGATCAGATTGACCAAGTGCGTTAATACTACATAGTTTTCATCTTTATCATCAGGCAGCGTAGGCATCTCCAAAGCCTCCAGACAGTATATTGAACCTTCTTTCAACCCGGAGAGTTCTTCCACTAACTCCTTATATGGTTCGGTACCCTCCTCTAGCGTCAATAACACCTTATGGATTTCTTTCCTTCGCTCCTGTACACGCTGATTCCCATAATCGATCATTTCCAACGCGAGAATTACCTCAATTGCCGTGGCGTAGGTCTCACCCGTCAGTGGATAGATTAGTCCATATTTTTCGTGGCGAACGGCAAGGCAAGGATAATTTATCCCGGTTGGGAACTCGAACACGACACGAGCGAAGCCGACAATCTGAGATCTGATGATTGAAGGAAATGCTTTTTGATTCCATCCCTGTTCAATTGACCGTTCAACCAAATCTGGAATGTTTTTCCGGATTTGAGACCATCGGTCATACCAGTCATTAATCAAACTGTTTTCATGATGGATCGATTTCTCTAGGATTTTTGACACATATGAGGCGCGCAGTGTTGGTTGTAAATCCTTTAAGATCTCATTCAACCTTGTCTCAATGCGTTCCGTGGATTCTTTTTCTGATTTGCGCAACCAGGAGAATTCAACACCATATGTAGATGTCAATTCCTGAGATTGTTGAGTAGAAAGGTCTAACTTCAGTTCTTTAATGATTTGATCGGTGACCACATAGTAAGCGCATTTATATCGGGGTTCTTGCTCCAGGGCGAGTCGCAAGATTAGTAACATAGCTGTAGGATACGCCGAGCTAAAATCCAAATCCAGGAGGATATAGCCTATTAGCGTTGGGTCTTCAGATATTCTACCGCGATAAAACGCTTCGTTGCGACCACCGAGATAGGACGCTTTGACCAATGGGAGATGACAATAGAACTGTTTATCCATTAACGTGCAGGTTTCCGGTAATAAACCGCTGTTTTTAGGAATTTGGTTGAGAATTCGCCCGTCAGACTTATCCAAGTAGTGTTCGACAAATGATTCGACGGATGCGGACCCCAATGTTTTAAATAACCTTTTGAATTCCCCGTACACCAGCCGATTCAACAGACCCTGCATGGCGATGAACACCTTCAGCGTGACCTCACTGTCCCGGAGCGCGTATTCAATAAATTTACGCGGGTTGGTCCTGAGTAACCAATCCATATGACTAATCTCGTATTGAGACAGAGGAAGTTTGCTTTCTTCCTCGCTCAACACGAGCTTCGACAGTTTCTCCAGACTTTGGTGGGATCCTGGTGCGAGTAGTTTTGAGTCATACCAATGAACTTCGACGCCACAGCCGTGGATCTTCAATCTAAACGGAGTCGTAGATTTCGTGACAATCGATTTGCGAATCACTTGAAGATGGTTGAGAAGCTTCTTATCGTTCCGATCAGCCAGCATTGCCCACTCGGCCGTGGTATAGTGGGTAATCAAATTGAACAGGAACGGCAATGGCTTAAGTAATCTGATATACTTTGACTTGATCAAGTTCCAGAGACTTGGATCGAGAACCGATCGTAACTCCTTCCCAAACTGCTGAATATCTTTTGGATCATCGTACAGCTTCCCGTCTTTAAAGGACTTTAGAGCCCTAGAGAGAGCCAGTCGTTCTTTCTTACTAAGATCAAATCGCTTGATAGTCTTTTTAGCATGTTCGATGTTAAACTTGTATCTGACGAACTCTTTCAGATCTGAGGCTGAGACGACCGACTCAACTGACGCCTTGATGA
>Ga0233431_1001493_pt1 | contig 40249 bp, 35 predicted proteins | sample SI_118_April2016_FD_179867 | JGI IMG/M metagenome (GOLD analysis project Ga0233431, IMG submission 179867) | Seawater microbial communities from Saanich Inlet, British Columbia, Canada - SI_118_April2016_200_MG | ecosystem: Environmental > Aquatic > Marine > Inlet | place: Canada: British... | reverse complement strand
ACGATCAAGACATCGAAGACATCATGTGGACCTACAACACCACACCGAGAAAATGCCTCGGCTTCCTTACTCCATTGGAAGCCTTCGTCAAATCATTGGGTGTTGCACTTGAAATTTGAATCCAGCGGGGTGGTTCCGTGACGAAGTATTGACCGTCGAGGATCTGGCCGGACTGAAAGTTCGCTTTCGCGGCCTGGGCGGCCGGGTACTGGAGAAATTGGACGTCGAGACCCGGGAGTTGGGCGATGACGAGGTATTTTCGGCCCTGGAATCCGGCACCATCGACGCGGCGGAGTTTTCCATGCCCTCTGTCGATTTCCAGCTGGGCGTCCATAAGATGGCCAAGCACTACTACTTCCCCGGATGGCACCGGCCCTCGACCCTGTTCGAACTGATGGTCAATCTGGAATTGTGGGAGGCGCTGCCGTCAACCGCAAAAGCACGGGTTGAAACGGTCTGCGGCGACAATATCCGTCATGGGCTGGCCGAAGGGGAGGCAACGCAATTTGCGGCGTTGAAAAACATCTATTCAACGGGAGTCGAAATCCACCGCTGGCCAGCGGAAATTATCGCTGCGCTGGAACAGGCATGGTCTCAGGTGGTCGTGGAACAGTCGAAAAATGACAAGGATTTCAAGCGCGTCTGGAATTCCCTGGCGGCCTTTCGCGAGGACTATTCAATCTGGCGAGAACTGGGCCGCCCGTAACCGCTAATGCTCTAACCTCGGCTTCCTTTAGGGGGATCAATGGGCAATCCGTCCATCTTATTGAGAAGGTAGTCCAGATCATCTGCCTCTAGATCAACGCCGAGATCGCCGTACTGGGTCAGGATCCGTTCGATCATCCGCCGCGAATAGCGCTCACGGTCATGCTCACCGCCGTCGTATTCCGTTTCACGCGCCACATCGACGGCAGCGCGGATAGCGGGGAAATACTTTCTCGCGATCCCGGCCCGCTCCGACACGGCCCGAAGCCCCAATCCGCCGTCATCGTGGATCAATTCGCGCGCGTTGGCGGCTGATATGCCCGCCAGTTCACCAATGGCAGTTTCGAAAAAGGCCAGATCACCAACACACAGGGACCGGATAATAATAGACGGTGTAAGCCTCTTTTTCTTTCGCAGTTGGGTGACCAGTTGAACCAGTTCGTCCCCGCCACTTTCGATCGACAACGAAAGAACCGCGCGTTCCCGAATTTGCATAACGAGATCGGCCATGGCGGCAGGAGCGAGGTCGAGCTTACCCTCGATTTGCGCCCTCATGTTTTCGGAAACCAGCGTCACCAATCGCTCCGAAACCGTAACCGGAAGGCGAGGACGCCGGACCATGGCGTCTTGTATCGAATCCCGATCACCAAGGGTTTCCACGACTTTACCCAATGAACCTTCTGATATCTCTGCTCCCGGATTGGAGACGAGCCGTTTTACCACCTCTTCGTTTTGCGTTTCCACGATCGCCTCGGAAACGGTTTCCGATACGTTGGGACGGCCCGCGATCACGGATTGCTTGTCGGTATCGTGCTGACTGATGATCTCGACCAGATCCTCGTCGGTCAGAACTTCGGACGATTCCAGGATCGGCAATGCCACCGAATTAACGTCCTTCGCCAAAGAAACAGCCACGTCACGCGGCACCAAGGGATTGGATTTGAGATTGTTGGCAAGCGCCTCTCGCACCCTCACCTCGGCATCCTTGACCATTAACCGGAAGATTTCTTCCGCAAGGCCTTTTTCCGCATCGGTAAGAGAACCGCGGTCAAAATCGGCGGCAATTTTCCGTGCCGTTTCCGCCCGCTTTGCAACGGAGGGATCCGACAGCAATTCAGCCACATCACTATGCGAAAGGACATTGGAAACCATGGGCGAACATTACTCCCGCCAAAAAAAGGAAATGACCGGCTCAACCGTTGACGACCTGCAAACACAGGACATGTTCGGCGGTTTCGTCAACGGTAATGGAGATTATAGTGTCATATATCGTCGGCTTCCATTGCCGTGACGAAAAAAAAGGACACACCTTGTCATAACGCCATCAATCGCACATTTGTGAACGCGATAGGTTGATGTCAGCAGTTGTCATGGGAACGGGGCATGTCAATAATGGCGGCCCGGTTTTATTAAACTCGAGAATTTTGGGAAGGATGACGATGATCAAGGCAATTTCATTCGCATTGAGCGGCGCCGTCGCTCTTATCGTGGCCGCCGGTCCAGCACTGGCCGGTGACGCCGAAAAAGGCGAAGCAATCTACAAAAAACGGTGCAAGGCATGCCATGAAATTGCCCCCGGAAAAAACCGCGTCGGCCCGTCGTTGTTTGGCGTTCTCGACCGTCAGGCGGGGACGATGCCGAAATTCAAGTATTCGAAAAGCTACATCGCTGCCGGTGAGGCGGGCCTGACCTGGAGCGAGGAGAAGATTGTCGAGTATCTGGCCAATCCGAAAAAGTACATGCGGAAGGTAACGGGCAACAAGAAGGCCAAATCAAAAATGGTCTTCAAACTGAAAAATGAAACCGAACGCCAGGATGTCACCGCCTATATCGCAACGATCAACTAACTGCTTGCAAATTCAATGAAATTTGACGCCCCGATCCGATGGACCGGGGCGTTTCGTTATTCAGTCGCGAACCACCATCACCGAACAGTTCGCATGGCGTACAACCCTGGCCGCATTGGGGCCTATCAGGTAATCCCCCAACCCCGGTCCATGGGCCGCCATCAGTATGAGATCCGCCCTCACCTTCACAGCCGCATCCAGAATTTCCTTGTAGATGCTTCCGTGGGAAATGATGTGCTGAACGCGAACGCCTTCGGAGATTTCACGCGCCGAAAAGGCGTGAAGATCGTCGTGCGCCTGTTCCAGCATTTTGTCCTCGTAACCGTCCGGAAAAAACTGCGCGACGGCAACGTTCCCGCCGACGTCGGGAACCACGGTAATCACGTGCAGCGTCGCCCCGAAGTTTTTGCAGTTTTCGACGGCTACCGGCAGCGCTTTGCGCCACGAATGCTCGGAATTCAGATCAACCGGCAGCAGAATATGCTTGAACATACCGTCCCCCCTTATCCTTTCGGTTACGTGGCTTCTGCAGCCTTTTGGCGGCGCAACCGCCCCACCTGAAGCAAGATCACAAAGCCCAGAATCAGCAGCATGATCGGATAGACCACTTCCTTTGCCGGCCGCCCGCTTTGCTCGGCATCAACCTCGGTAACAACATCGCCAACCTGAAGGTTCGTATTTGCAGCGATGCTGTTTTCCTGAAGGGCATCGACTATGAAGCGGCCATCCTCGGCAACGATTTTCACGCCGTACAGCCCCAAGTCCGTCGCCGCTCCCAGTTCGGGCGTCACCATCCGATACAATCTGTACCGATCTCCGTATTCGGTCTCGCTGGTGACGTGGATGCGCACGGCGTAACCGGGTCTGCCGGTTACCTCGCCAGCCACGAACTTCTCCAGATCAAGCGACGAAAAAGCCGGATAAACCCTGTCCAGATAGACGTCCGGGCGGAACAGACCGACCATGACGAAACCGAGCAAGATGCCCTCGTACCACTTGTTTCTGACCAGCATGTAGTTCTGCGTCATCGAACTGAAACACAGGATGGCGATCAGCGACACGATGAAAACCATAATTCCGTGCCAGATGCTGGTCACCCCGATCAGCAGCAGTTCCGGATTGAAGATAAACACCACCGGCAAAATCGCCGTGCGGATTTCATAGAAGAACGCCTGAACGCCGGTCTTGATGGGATCGGCCCGCGATATGGCAGCCGCCGCAAAGGCGGCCAGGGCCACCGGCGGCGTCACGTCGGCCATCAGCCCAAAATAAAACACATAAAGATGGATCGCTATCAGCTCCAGCTCCACGCCGGAAGCCGCCCCCACCTCGACCACCACCTTAGCCAGCAACGAGGCGACGACCAGATAGTTAACGGTCGTCGGCAGCCCCATTCCCAACAGCAGACAAAGAAGCGATGTCATGCCCAGCAAAATGTAAATGTTGCCGCCCGAGACAGCCTCTACCACGCTGATCAACGCGTTGTTCAGGCCGGTCGAACTGACGGAGCCGACGATAATTCCCGCCGTCGCCACGGCCACGGAAATGGCGATCATGTTGCGCGCGCCGCCGACCAGACCGGCGTATACGTCGCTCAACCCTTCCATGAACGCGCCGCCGTAATTCTCGCCGCCGTTTTTATGTTCACCCAGCAACTTTTGACCAATGAGGATGAGCATCATCAGCAAGATCGCATAGAAAACAGAACTGCTTGGCGTCCATCGTTCGACCATCAACAGATAAACCAAAACGAGGATCGGAATAATGAAGTGAATGCCGCTGAGGAAGGTCTTGCGAAGGCGCGGGATTTCGTCGCGCGGCAACCCGGTAAGGCCCAGTTTCAGAGCTTCCAGATGCGAGATATACAACAGCGCGATGTAGCAGATGAAGGCCGGAACGAAGGCGTGCTTGATGACCTCGAAATAGCTGATTCCGACCAGTTCGGCGATGATGAACGCAGCCGCACCCATGATCGGCGGCATGATCTGGCCGTTGACCGATGCCGCCACTTCAATAGCACCCGCCTTCACCGCAGGCATTCCGGTGCGCATCATGACCGGAATGGTAAACGTGCCGGTGGTCACTGTATTGGCGATGGACGATCCGGAAATAAGTCCGGTCATGCCTGACGCCAGGATCGACGCCTTGGCCGGTCCGCCGCGATATTTGCCTACCAGGGCGAAGGACAAATCAAGAAAATACTTGCCCGCGCCCGCCTTATCCAGGATCGCGCCGAACAGAACGAACAGAAAAACAAAGCTGGTCGTCACGTCGATGGGAATGCCGAAAATGGCTTCGCCGCCCAGCCACTGGTACCCGGCAAGGCGCGACAGCGAAACGCCGCGGTGCGAAATGATGTCCGGCATGGATTGGCCGAAAATGGAATAAAGGATAAACAGCGAGGAAACGACCACCAGCGGCAAACCAATGGCCCGCCGTGTCGATTCCAGAAGCAGCAGAATTCCGGTCCAGCCCAAGATCACTTCGAACGGAAATTTGAAGGAATATCCGAAAAGATCGATGTTGTAGAAAAGCAGCGTACCGGCACGGGTGGCAATACCCTCCCATCCCAAAAACATGTACAGCGCACACGAACTGCCAACCAGCGCAAAAAGAATATCGCGCTTGGGAATACGGCCATCGGTCGATTTTTTCGAGGCCGGGAAAATCAGATAAACAAGAAGAAGCCCGAACGCCAAGTGAACACCTCGGGCCGGAACGTCGGTGATAATCGCGAAATTTATCAGGAACGGTATCGGCGAGGCGATCCAAAGCTGAAAAATTGACCATGCAGCGGCGATAAGGCCAATAATCATTGCGGCCTGTGCGCCGTGTTTTCGCCCCGTGGACTCGATGTCTTCCAGAGTTTCTTCTAGGTTGTCCGCCGTTGATTCGGTCGCAGGAGTTACCGCTTCCACCATAAGCCCGATCCCCGTTCCCTGAGTATAGTTCCGGCGCCCCCGCTTTTTCTTCACGGAGGCGCCGGTCGCTTAAACCCCTAAGGGCCTACATCCAGCCTTTTTCCTTGTAATACTTCATGGCGCCGGGATGCAGCGGAGCCGACAGGCCATCCTTGATCATGGTTTTCGGATCGAGGTTGCTAAAGGCCTTGTGCAGGGCGCGGAAGTCATCGAGGTTCTCGAAAACCGCACGCACGACTTCATAAACAACGTCTTCGCTGACGTCGGCGCTGGTCACGAAGGTCGCCTTGACGCCCCAGGTCTTCACGTCAGCCGTGGTCGTCTTGTAGGTACCCTTGGGAATGGTCGCCCAGGCGTAGTACGGACGATCTGCCGTCACCATCTTCTTGGCCAGCGGGCCGTCGAAGTTGGCAATTTTTGCGCCGCAGCCGTCGGTGGCGACAGCCACACCGGCATTCGGAACGCCGACGGTGTAGAATAAGGCGTCGATCTTGCCGTCGCAAAGGGCCTTGGACTGTTCGGTAGAGGTCAATTCAGCCGCCAGAGCGAAGTCGGCCTTGGTCCAGCCCGCTTCCTTCATCAGGAAGTCGGCGGTGCCGCGCTGACCCGAACCCGGATTGCCGATATTGACTTTCTTACCCCTCAGGCCTTCCCAACCATCGACGTCCACGCCCTTACCCGCGATGATCTGGATCGGTTCGGGATGGACTGAGAATACGGCGCGCAAATTTTTGAAGGCGTTGCCTTCAAATTTGCTGGAGCCGTTATAAGCGTGATACTGCCAGTCGGATTGGGCGACGCCGAAGTCCAGCTCGTTTTCCCTGATCTGCCCGATATTGTAGGTCGAGCCACCGGTTGAAGGAGCCGAGCAACGGATGCCGTGTTTGCGACCGGTCTTGCGGCCTTCGGCGGCAGCTTTGTGAATCATACGGCAGATGGCGTTGCCGGTGACGAAGTAGACACCCGTCGGGCCGCCCGTACCGATGGCGATGAAGGTCTTCTTCGCGGCATCGGCGGGTTGCGTACCCATAGCCATCGCGGTCACGCCGAACGCCAAAGCCACACTAGCAAAAAGCAATTTTTTCATAGCAGCAAATCTCCCTGTCATTGAAAGAAACAAATTGGTTTTTTTCCCGGGTAATCGGTTTTGACGTTTGTTCCGCTTCCCCACGCGGAGCCAAAACCAATCCTTGCCATATCGGAATTGTTATCTTCGACGACAACCCCGCATGACGACTACTATAACGTTGAATTAGCCAAAGGCACAACCACGCACGATTATTTTAGTTTTTTGTTGGTTGCAGACCGATTGTTTCGTAAAGATTGACTACGGCAATTCCCGGCGTTTTATGTTATGACCATCGCCGATCGGTGCTGGATCGGCGTCGATGATTTGCAACCCTTGGACAACCAAGAAACTGAGCTTCGGTAGGAAAATGAATTTAAAAGATCACATCGCATCAATTCCCGATTTCCCCAAACCGGGCATCAATTTTTATGATATTTCGCCGCTTCTGGCCCATCCGGACGCCTGGAGCGTCGCTATGAGCCGAATGGCCAAGGCGGTCGCTCCTCATTGCCCGGACATTCTGGCAGGTGTCGAATCGCGCGGATTTCTGGTTGCGGCGCCGCTGGCGCTCAAACTGGGATGCGGGTTCGTCATGGTTCGCAAGCAGGGCAAGCTTCCTGGCAACACAATATCGCACGAATACGCGCTGGAATACGGCACCGACACCATCGAAATTCGGGACAACGCAGTCAAACCGGGCCAGAAAGTCGTTCTGCTGGACGATCTGCTGGCCACCGGTGGAACGCTGGCAGCCTCGGTCGAGCTTTTCAATAAAGTCGGCGCCGAAGTCACAGCCGCGGCATGCATTATTGAACTGACGTTCCTCAAGGGCCGCTCGAAGGTAGACATCCCGATCACGACCCTGATGTCCTACGACGAATAATTTTTTTCATGACCGTCGGAAGAGCCTGGTTTTCCAGCTCTTCCGGCAGGCACCAAAAGCCGTCGATCAGCGACCCGGCGGCAATATTCCCTGTCACAACGCTCAGTTCCAGATGGAAATGGGTGAAGGTATGGCGTACGACGCCGTCGAGCCGCCGCCAATCGGATAGCGCGGGCGCGAACAACACCGCTTCTCCCGTGTCCCACGGTTGCTCGCGCCAATCGGTCGACGGGACTTCGGTCATCCCCCCAAGCAAGCCCGAAAGTGGCCTTCGCCGCAAAATCATGCCGTTCGCGGGACCAATCCCCAAAAATGCGACGCCATATCTGGTGGGCTTGGCGGCCTTTTTCTTTTTGCGGGGGAATTCTTCGGGGTTTCCGCCATCACGGGCTTGGCAGTACATCGCCAAAGGGCAGATATCGCAGATCGGTCCCTTCGGGCGGCAAACGGTTGCGCCCAGATCCATGACCGCCTGCCAAAAATCGCCGGAACGCTCCGGCACGAGGGGCGCCGCTGCCTCGCCCACGCGGGTTTTGAGCACAGGCCCGCTGTCGCCGATCCTGTAGAGCCGGGAGACGACCCGTTCGACGTTTCCGTCCACCGGAACGGATCGGCGGCCAAAGGCGATGGCGGCAATGGCGGCGGCCGTGTAGGGGCCGATGCCGGGCAATTTGCGCAATTCCGGTTCATTGTCGGGAAAGCAACCACCGTACTCGTCTGCTACGATTCGCGCGCATTTATGCAGATTGCGCGCACGCGCATAATAACCGAGCCCCTGCCAGGCATGCAAAACGTCGTCCAACGAGGCCCGCGCCAAGTCAGCAACCGTCGGCCATTTATTGATGAACGAAGCATAATAAGGACCAACCGTGGCCACCGTCGTTTGCTGTGCCATGATCTCGCTAAGCCAGACGCCGTAGGGATCAGGCGGCGGCCCGCCTTTCGACCGCCACGGAAGATCGCGCCCATGTGCGTCGTACCATTCAAGAACGGCGCGGGCCATCTGCGTTGAAGTGTGTCCTTTGTTGTCGCTTGGTTGTTTCATATTGGCCCTGTTCGTACCATATTGGCTGACATGACCAAGGACGCAAATGAGACGCCGAACAAAATACGTTCACGGCGAAGGGCTAGAGCGCCCGAGGCACTGGGCGTTGCCGTCGAAAAAATCACAAAACCGCTGTTTGGCAAGCGTGGACTGGCCGACGGCGCCATCGTTCGCAACTGGCCCGCTATCGTCGGAGCGGCTTTCGCCGGAGGAACGTCGCCGGAGAAACTCTCGTTTCCAAGTGGCGAACGGTCCGGCGGCACCCTGCATCTGCGGGTCGCAAGCGGTGCCATCGCCACTCAAATCCAACATGACGAGCCCGTTATCCTGGAACGGATCAACGGCTATTTCGGGTACCGCGCCGTGGCCCGCATCAGCATGATGCAGGCCCCCATCGCCGCCCCGAAAGATACCGGTTTCAAACCACCGACGGAAATCGACCCCCGGGACGAAAAAGAAATCGCCGAGCGCCTATCGGCCATCGGCGACGACGATCTTCGCGACGCGCTTCAATCCCTTGGTCAATCGGTCAAAGCCAAATCCCGGGAACCTTCAACGGACTGAAGACCGGTGGATAAAACCTGTCTTGTGGAGTCGTAAAAGCCTAACTATAGTCGCCAACATGTTGTGGAAGGGAGAACCAAATTGAGGCAAAGCCTACTAGGTTTAGTGTTTGTTCTTGGAGTCAGCCTTGTCGGAGCCGTTGCTTCAGCAGCCGATGTTGAAGATGTTCTCGGCGAAATGGCCCTGGGCAGCGCGGACGCACATTTGACCATCACCGAGCATTCGTCCCTGACCTGCGGACACTGTGCCACTTTCCACGCTGAAAATCTGCCCAAGATCAAGAAAAACTACATCGATACCGGCAAGGTGCGGCTGGTATTTCGTGATTTTCCCTTGGGCAAACTGGCGCTGATTGCTTCGATGCTGCCCCATTGCGCGGGCCCGGATCGTTACTTCGGCTTCCTTGAAGTTCTGTTCCGCAGCCAGCGCATCTGGGCGGGCAGCAATGATCCGCTGACCGAACTTACCCGTATGGCGCGGATGGGTGGCATGTCCGAGGAAAAGGTTAACGCCTGCTTGGGTAATCAGGCGCTTTTCGATGCCATCCAGAAACGCGCCGCTGCAGACGGCAAGGAGTTCGAAATCGATTCAACGCCGAGCTTCGTCATCGATGGCAAGACGATTTCGGGAAACCTTCCGTACGAGGAATTCCAGAAGGTCATTGATGAGGCCCTGGAAAAAGCGAAATAGTAAGGATCGGGTTCGTTGCGCTTCACCAGACTTCGCCTTACCGGGTTCAAATCCTTCGTTGAACCAACCGAGCTTTTGATCGAGCGCGGGCTGACGGGCATCGTCGGCCCCAACGGTTGCGGCAAGTCGAACTTGGTTGAAGCGTTGCGGTGGGTGATGGGCGAATCGTCGGCCAAGCAGATGCGCGGCGGCGAAATGGACGATGTTATCTTCGGCGGCACCCGCGACCGCCCGGCGCGAAACATGGCCGAGGTCATTCTCGGCATGGACAACGCCGACCGCAACGCGCCCGCCGTATTCAATCACATGGACGATCTGGACGTCAGCCGCCGCATCGAGCGGGGAAGCGGATCGACCTACCGCGTCAACGGCAAAGAAGTGCGCGCCCGCGACGTGCAGCTTCTGTTTGCCGACGCGGCTACGGGTCCACGCTCCAACGCCTTGGTCAGCCAGGGGCGCATTGGCAACATCATCGCCGCTAAACCGACCTCGCGGCGGATCCTGCTGGAAGAAGCAGCGGGCATTACCGGGCTGCACTCGCGACGCCACGAGGCCGAACTTCGACTGCGCGCGGCTGAGACCAATCTGGTCCGCCTGGAAGACGTGCTGGGGGCCATGGAAGTCCAGCACAAGACCCTGAAAAAGCAGGCCCGTCAGGCTTCGCGCTATAGCAATCTCAGCGGCCATATCCGACGCGCCGAAGCAACGCTGTTTCATATGCGCTGGAATGCCGCGCAGGAAGCCCTTGAACGAGGCCGCCAACACCGCCGGGAAGCCGAGGCAACCGTTGTGCGCCTGACGGCGGCGTCAGCCGAAGCTGCCCGGCTGCAGGCGGAATTCGCCGCAGTATTACCGCCCCTGCGTCAGACCGAGGCCGAGGCGGCGGCCGAGTTGCAACGGGTCACCATTGCGCGTGAAGGACTGGACGCCGAGGAAAAGCGGGTCACCGAGGCACAGGCCGAGTGCCGTGCCCGCCTGGCCCAAATCGCCTCGGATATCGAACGCGAGGGTTCGCTGGCCGCCGATGCCGAAGCGGCGGTCCGGGGGCTGGAAACCGAAGCCGCCGAAATAGAAAAGGCCCGCGCCGACGAGGACGTCGCCGGAAAGGACGCCGAAGTCAATCTTCAGGCGATCCGCCAGATCGTTGTCGAACTTGAATCCCGACATACGGAATTGACCGACAGGATCGCCGCCGACGAAGCGCGGAAAAACGCCCTTGCCCGCCGGGTGGATGAACAAAATCAGCGCCGTCAAATGCTGGCCCAGCGCGGCGACGAAAACACGTCGCAGCGTTCAGCGATTGAAGCGGGCGCCATTGATCCTGGCGAAATGGACGCCACGGAACGTGCGCTGACCGACGCCAGACAGGCCGCCGAAAAGGGGCGTGAGGCCGCCGAAGCCGCCGGCAATCAGCGGGCCGAGGCGGACGCCGCCGTACGTGAGGCCGTCTCAACCCTACATGAAACCCAATCAGCATTCGGGCGGCTTGAGGCCGAGGCCAAAGCCCTGGCCGATGTGCTCGAAGCCGGGCAATCCGAAAGCTGGCCGCCGCTGATCGACTCGGTAACGGTCGAACACGGTTTCGAGGTGGCGCTGGGCGCGGCGCTGGGCGAGGATCTTTCGGCCCCTGCCGACGAACCCGCGCCCGTTCATTGGCATACTCTGGACGCCCTGAGCCAATCGCAATCTTTGCCCGGCGGCTGCCAGCCCTTGAGCAATTTCGTGCAGGGTCCCGCCGCGTTGACCCGCAGGCTTTCGCAGATCGGCGTCGTCGCCGACGAGAGTTCGGGCGCGGAATTGCGCACTGCGCTGAAACCGGGTCAGCGGTTGGTCAGCCGCGACGGTGCTTTGTGGCGATGGGATGGATTTACGGTTTCGGCAGGCGCGCCAACTGCCGCCGCCGCGCGGCTGGAACAGCGCAACCGCCTGGCTGAAGTTCGGGCGCAATTAAGCGACGCCGAAGCGGTCGTATCCGTTACCGCAACCAAGGTGGAGGAAGCTGAAATCCAGGCCGCCGCCGCCGCAGAAGCCGAAGCCACGGCCCGGCGCGACGCCCTGACGGCCGACGCGGCGAATACGCAGGCTGGCGATGCCTTGTCGCAACTCAAAGAGAGGGCCTCGCAAATCGATTCGCGATTGGCGGGCCTGACGGAAGCGGCCGAACGGATCGCAGCAGATCTGGCCGAGGCCGAAGCCACTGCCAAGGAAGCCACCGAATCACTGGCGTCCCTGCCCGACCCCACCCAGGCCCGCGACGAAATTTCGGCGCTTCGAACCGAACTGGCCGAAAGGCGCGCCGAGCAGGTAGAAAAACAAAGCGCCCATGATTCTCTGGCGCGGCTGGCCCGCGACCGTCGCAACAGGCAAGACGCGATAACCCGCGAACTAACGTCATGGCGCGAACGGGGCAAGGGTGCCAGCTACCGTCTGGAACAACTGGCGGAACGCAAGCAAACCATCGAATTGGATGCAGAAAATCTGGCTGTCCGCCCGGCTGAAATCGCCGAAAAACGACAAGCGCTTTTGAGCCTGATCGAAGGGGCCGAGCGAAACCGGAACACGGCGGCGGACCATTTGGCTCAGGCTGAATCCCGTCTGGCCGAAGCCGATCAGGTTCTGCGGCAGGCAGAAACCGCCCTGTCGGCGGCGCGCGAAGACAGGGTTCGGGCGGAAGGCGCGGTCGAGCAGGCCGAGCAGGCCACGCAAAGTCTGCGGGAACGCATTGTCGAACACCTGGACTGTCGGCCCGAGGATCTCGCGCAGGTGGCCGAACTTAAAGAAGGGACGGACCTTCCCGACCTGGACGCAATCGAAAAACGGGTCGAGCGGCTGCAACGCGAGCGCGACACAATGGGGCCGGTGAACCTGCGGGCCGAACACGAAGCCACCGAACTGAACGAACAAATCGAATCGCTCGAGATCGAGAAGGGTGACCTGATCAAGGCCATCGAAAAACTGCGGCGGGGAATTTCCGAATTGAACCGCGAAGGGCGGCAACGGCTAGTGGCCTCGTTCGAGGAAGTCGACGGGCACTTCCGCGCCTTGTTCGTGCGCCTGTTCGGTGGTGGCCGCGCCCATCTGGCACTTACCGAGTCGGACGATCCCCTTGAAGCCGGTTTGGAAATCATGGCCAGCCCGCCCGGAAAGCGGCTGCAAATTCTATCCCTGCTTTCGGGCGGCGAGCAGGCGCTGACCGCACTGGCGCTCATGTTCGCAGTGTTCCTGACTAATCCGGCGCCGATTTGCGTGCTGGACGAAGTCGATGCGCCGTTGGATGACGCCAACGTCGATCGCTTCTGCACTCTGGTCGAGGAAATGGCGCGCACGGGAAAGACCAACTTCCTGGTCATCACCCATCACCGCATGACCATGGCCAGAATGGATCGGCTGTTCGGCGTCACCATGTCCGAACGCGGCATTTCACAGCTTGTTTCGGTCGATCTGCAACGGGCCGTGGAGCTTCGTGAATCGGCCTGAGCCCAAGCTAAGTAATCTCCGTTTTTTTCAATGTATTCAAAGAGTTGATGCTTCCTTTCATCCTTGACAGGCAAGAGGCGTCGCTTTAACGTCCGCCATAAGAAGTGTCTGGCAAGTGGAGACCCGATGAGCGACGAAGAATCCCGCAGATCGCTGGATGATTTGGACTCCCGGATCAAACGCGCCAGGGAACAAGGAGAAGCGACGGAAAGCGGCAACGGTGCGATCCTGCGAACGCAGTCAGGCGGTTTCGGCATGGCGTTTCGCATCGGAGTCGAACTGGTGGCGGCCTTGGGGGTCGGCGTCGGGGTTGGCCTTCTTCTTGACAGATGGCTTGACACCGCGCCATGGTTTCTGGTGGTGTTCTTCTTTCTCGGCGCTGCCGCCGGGGTGTTAAATGTTTACCGTGCAGCCATAGGGATGGGCCTTGCTGCGGGGTATCGGGAAGCGGAAAAATCGGCTAAGAAGTGACGAACGGCAGGGGCAGGAAACGGCAAAGGCGGGAAACAGTTGGCCAACCCACTCCATCAGTTTGAAATCACCACCGTCGCACCGATTGAAATCGGCGGGGTTAACGCGTCGCTGACCAACTCCGGCGTGTTCATGATTTTGACCGTGATCGCGGTTACCGTGTTCCTGGTCTTCGGCATGCGGGGCAGATCAATCGTCCCGGGGCGCTGGCAGTCCATGGCGGAACTCAGTTACGAGTTCATTGCCGGAATGGTGCGTGACAATGTAGGCAGCGAAGGGCGCAGCTATTTCCCCTTCGTGTTTTCGCTTTTCATGTTCATCCTTTTCGGCAATCTGATTGGCCTGATCCCCTACAGTTTCACCTTTACCAGCCATATCATCGTGACCTTTGCCATGGCCGCGTTTGTCTTCGTGGGCGTGACGATTATCGGCATCGTTCGTCACGGGTTTCATTTTTTCACGTTTTTCATGCCCAAGGGCGTGCCGATGATTATGGCACCCATACTGATTCCCATTGAAGTCCTGTCCTATCTTTCGCGCCCGGTGAGCCTTTCGATCCGGCTGTTCGCGAACATGATGGCCGGGCATACGATGATGAAAGTGTTCGCCGGATTTGTCATTCCGTTGGGAATTATCGGTGGTTGGGCTCCGCTTACCGTCGATGTGGCTTTGAGTGGTTTTGAATTTTTGGTGGCGTTTTTGCAGGCCTATGTGTTCACGATTCTCACATGCCTGTATCTCAACGATGCCATTCATCTGCATTAATTGTTTTTTCTGAGCAAATGAGGAAATAGGATCATGGAACTTGCTGCCGCGAAAATGATTGGGGCTGGCCTCGCCGTTATTGGTTTGGGTGGCGTGGGTGCCGGTATCGGCAATATCTTCTCGTCGCTGATCGGCTCCATCGCGCGCAACCCGGCCGCCCGTTCGCAGGTGTTCGGTCTGGCTATGCTGGGCTTCGCGCTGGTCGAGGCGGTCGCGCTGTACGCGCTTCTCATCTCGTTCCTGATCCTGTTCACCTGAAGACACCGCCGGGCGGCCTGATCGCTTGGGCCGGGCAAACGGCGTGTCTTTTCGCAGGAGCGTGAAATGCGCAAATCGACCTGGGGATTGTCGGTCCTCACCATAGCTGTATCGGGGATTGGGGCACCTGCCTTCGCGGCGGGGCTGCCGCAGCTTGATGCGACCAAGTTCGCCCCCCAGCTTGTGTGGCTGGTGATCACGTTTGCCGTGCTTTACGTGCTGATGTCCAAGGTTGCACTGCCGAAAATCGGCGCGGTCCTTGCCGCCCGCAAGGACCGTATCGAAGGCAATTTGGAACGCGCACAGGCCTTGAAGGCCGATGCCGAAGCAACGGCGCAAGCCTACGAACAGGCCATTGCCGAAGCCCGCCAGAACGCTCAGGGGATTGTCACCGACGCCCGCAACGCCATGAGCGCCGACGCAGCCTCTCGCCACGACCAGCTAAACGAACGCCTGAGCGCCGATGTCGCCGCCGCCGAAAGGCGCATCAACGAAGCGACGCAGCAGGCGATAGCCGGTGTGCGCGATCTGGCCCTTGACGTGGCGGCCACCGCCACCGAGCGCCTGACGGGCGACGCCCCGGACGGAAAGGCGGTCAGCGCCGCCGTGGATGCCGTACTGAAGGAGCGCGACTGACATGGTTGCTTATGCCGCCGACGCCGCCGCTGGCGGTGCCATTTCCTTTTGGGAGACCCCTGAGTTTTGGGTTCTGGTCGCATTCGTTCTTCTGATCGCGCTGGCTGGACGAAAAATCGCCCGCACCATTACCGCAGGGCTTGATTCCCGCGCCGAGACCATCCGTGCGCGCGTCGAGGAAGCCGAGAAGCTGCGCAGCGACGCCCAGGAATTTCTGGCCTCGTACCAGCGCAAGCAAAACGACGCGGTCAAGGAAGCCGAGGAAATTGTCGATAAAGCGCGCGAGGAAGCGGCCCGGCTGGCCGAACGCGCAGCAGCCGATCTGGAGCGTTCGCTCAAACGGCGCGAGCAGTTGGCCATGGACCGCATCGCGCAGGCCGAAACTTCCGCCGTGGAACAGGTTCGGGGACTGGCCGTGAATGTGGCGCTGGAAGCAACCCGCCGGGTGCTGACCGACAACCTGCCGCAAGACAAGGCCGACGGTCTGGTCGACGACGCCATTAAAGATTTACCGGAAAAGCTGCACTAACCAATCAGCTTGAGCCACGCTTCTTCCGTTAGCACCTCAAGGCCCAGTTCGCGGGCCTTTCGTGCTTTTGAGCCCGCGTCCGCGCCCTCGACCACGTAGTCGGTCTTCTTGGAAACCGACCCCGCCACCTTGGCCCCCAAACTTTCCGCTTTCGCCTTAGCTTCGCCGCGGCTCATGGTTTCAAGTGTTCCGGTAAAGACCACGGTCTTCCCGGCAATGGGCGACGAGGTTTCGTCGGGAGGGATGAAATCACCGGGCCTGCCAAGGGCATCCAAGACCGCAACGTTATGCGCTTCGGCAAAGAATGCCAGAATATCGGCAGCCATGGTTTTGCCGATCCCGTCGATGTTGATGAGATCCTCATAGGCATCCGATTCGGTATCTGCAGCTTGGCCCATGGCCTCGCGCCACCTCTCGATCGAAACGTACTGCTTGGCCAACAGCCGCCCCGTCGCTTGCCCAACCTGGGGAATGCCGAGCGCATAGATGAACCGCTCCAGCGGAATGGACCGGCGATCATTGATCGCGTTTACGAGGTTCTCGACCGACTGCTCTCCCCAGCCTTCCATCTTTCCGATTTCATCGGCACGCTCGGGCAGCCGGAAAATGTCGGCAACCGTTTCGATCAGCCCCGCGTCGCGGAACGCTTCAATGTGTTTGCCGCCCAGTCCTTCGATATCAAACGCGTTGCGTGAAACGAAATGTTTGAGGCGTTCGACGACCTGCGCCCCACAAACAAGACCGCCCGTGCATCGCCACGCGGCTTCGCCCTCGGGCCGCACGGCATCACTTCCGCATTCCGGGCACTCTTTCCTGAACTTGTATTTTTCGCCGCCTTCTTTGTGCTTCACCACCTCGACAACCTGCGGAATGACGTCCCCGGCCCGTTGAATGATCACCGTATCGCCTTCGCGGATATCCTTCTCGGCGATGTAATCTTCGTTGTGCAGCGTCGCACGGGAAACGACGACCCCTCCCACGGTCACGGGTTCAAGATTGGCGACCGGGGTCAGCTTGCCGGTGCGACCAACCTGAACGGTGATTTCACGAAGACGCGTCGACGCCTTTTCGGCTGAGAATTTATGGGCGATCGCCCAGCGCGGCGCGCGAGACACGAAACCCAGACGTTCCTGCAAATCAATACGGTCGACCTTGTAGACCATGCCGTCGATATCGTAGGGAAGACCGGCGCGCCCGCCATCAATGAATGCGTAATGAGACAGGATTTCTTCCAGTGAGCGACAAACCCGCGTATGGGGATTTGTCCGGAATTCCCAATTTTTTAGTTTTTCTAGGAAATTCGACTGAGTTCCCACAGATAATACGCTGACTTCGCCCCACGCGTAGGCGAACATACTCAGCGGTCTCCGCGCGGTAACCGCCATATCCAACTGGCGCAGGCTTCCGGCGGCCGCATTGCGCGGATTGGCAAACATCTTGCCCCCCTGGGAAGCCTGCCTCTCGTTCAGCGCCGCAAAATCGTCGCGCCGCATGTAAACTTCGCCGCGCACTTCGAGAATGTCAGGAACATCCGCCCCTGAAATGTGTTTGGGAATGTCAGCGACGGTGCGAAGGTTCTCGGTAATATTTTCGCCGGTCGCGCCGTCGCCCCGCGTCGCCCCCTGAACGAAAACCCCGTTCTCGTAGCGCAACGAAACCGACAATCCGTCAATCTTGGGTTCGGCCACCATTTCAACGGTGGCATCCTCGGCCAAATTCAGGAACCGCCGAATCTTAGCCAAGAACTCCCCGACCTCGTCTGGCGAAAACGCGTTGCCAAGTGAAAGCATGGGTTTGGCGTGTGCGACCTTTTCGAAACCGGTAGCCGGGGCCGCGCCCACTTTTTTCGACGGGCTGTCGGCGCGAACCAGACGGGGGAAGCGGACCTCAATGGCGTCGTTGCGGCGACGAAGCGCGTCGTATTCGGCGTCGGTTATTTCGGGCGCGTCGTTGCGATGATACGCGCGGTCGTGCCCGGCAATCTCGCGGGCGAGGTTTTTTAATTCAACGGCAGCGTCGAGTTCGAACATGTCCTCGACCGCCAGCTTTCGCAGATCGTCGGTCATTCCGCGCTACCCGCAAGCAGGCTGTCGGCGGCGGCGCGGGCTTCGTCGGTGATGCGCGCGCCGGCGAGCATTCTGGCGATTTCCTCTTTGCGTTCGAACGGCAGCAGGGCTTCCACACCGCTGATCACGCCATCCTCGCCATCGGCCTTGGAAACCCGCAGATGATGAGCGGCGCGGGCCGCCACCTGCGGCGAGTGGGTAATGACGAAAACCTGGAAGCGCTCCGCCAGCGCCGCCAGCCGTTGCCCCACGGCGGCCGCCACGGCGCCACCCACGTTGGCGTCGACCTCGTCGAAAATCAACGTCGGAACCGGATCGGCTTTTGCCAGCACCACCTTGAGGGCCAGCATGAAGCGCGCCATTTCGCCGCCCGAGCTGATGCGGTTCAGCGGACCGGGCGCCGAACCGGGATTGGTCGCCACCTCGAAAAAGACCGCATCGCAGCCGCGCTCGCCCCAGGCTTCCTCAGGCAAGGGGTCGATACGCGTGACAAAATGTGCCTTGCCCAACCGCAGGGGTTCCAGTTCCACCCCGACGGCTTGATCCAACTGCGCTCCGGCGGCCTTGCGGCTGCTTCCGAGCGCCAGCGCGGCGGCGCGGAAAGAATCCCGCGCCTCGGTCTCTTGACGCTCTAAGCGCTTCAAAATCTCACCACCGTCATCAATCGCTTCGAGACGGGCCGAAAGTGAATTGCGAACGTCGGGCAGGGCGTCAACCTCGCACCCGTGCTTGCGGGCCAACGCACGTACGGCGAACAGGCGCTCCTCGGTTTTTTCAAGATTGTGCGGGTCGAGATCGATCTCGGAGCTGGCCTTTTCAAGCAGAGCCGTCGCCTCGGACGCCTCCACGGCCGCTCGCTCAAGCGCCGCCAGAACCCCATCCAGCCGCCCCTCGGCATTCTCCGCAATTTGTTCAAGCGCACGCAGGGCCGTGCGAAACGCAGCCTCAACGCCGTCTCCCCGGTTCAGGGCCTCGGCAGCCTGGTTCATTCCCTCGACGATCTTCTCCGCATGCATCATCATCGAGCGTTTCTCAGCCAGCGTTTCCTCTTCACCCGCTCGCGGGTCCAGGGCCGCCAGTTCATCCACGGCATGACGCAGGAACTCTTCCTCGTGCCGGGCCGTTTCCAAGCGGGCCGCCGCCTCGTCCCGGCCATCAACCGCAAAACGCCACGCCGTGAAAGCCGCCGCCACCTTCTCCGCTTCTTCACGAAGACCGCCGTAAGCATCGAGCAATTCCCGATGGATTGACGTTTGCGTCAGGCGCTGGTTTTCAAACTGCCCGTGGACTTCAACAAAGGTCTCGCCGACGCGTCGCAGAAGCGCGACGCTGACGGCCTGATCATTGACGAACGCACGCGACCGGCCATCCGCGCTCAGTGTCCTTCGCAAAATGACGGGCTCTCCGTCATCAAGAGAGATCCCCTGCTCTTCAAGAATTTGCGCCGCCGGATGTTGCGGATCAACTTCGAATTCCGCTGCGACGACAGCGCGCGCGGCCCCATGGCGCACGAGACCGGCATCGGCCCTTTCACCCAGGGCCAGACTTAATGCGTCAAGCAAAATGGACTTACCCGCGCCGGTTTCACCGGTCAGAACGCAAAGGCCCGAATGAAAAGATAAATCCAGGCGTTCGATCAATACGACGTCGCGGATGGACAGGCTGTGCAGCATACTGGCGCCTATACCAAGGACCATGGAGAATGACCCATAGAGATCGCGGACACGCCCCGTCGGTTATGAGCCAAGTCGCTGGCGATGCGGGCCACGCTCCTAACCGAAAGGGCGGGAAGGCCGTCTCTAGGGGTCATTATCCATGGTCCTTGGTATCACCAAATTTTATACCAGGGTTCTTCCTTGGTCTCGATCTTTTGCGCCTTCGGCGGCTCGGCCGAATCACCGTCCCAAACCTGATACCAGGGCTTGTCCTCGGGTCGAATGCGCTTTCCCTCCACCAGTTGATAGGCGTCTATGTACCATTCGCTGCCCGGGAAATTATGGCCGAGGACGGCTGCGGTTCGCTTCGCCTCGTCGGTCAGGCCAAGAGCGAGATAGGCCTCGACGATGCGGTGCAGAGCCTCTGGAGAGTGGGTGGTCGTCTCATACTGGTCGACGACAGCGTGAAATCGGTTGATCGCCGCCAGATAATGCCCTTGGCGCAGATAATACCGACCGATCTCCATGGTCTTCCCGGCCAAGTGATCATAGGTCAGATCCAACTTGACGCGGGCATCCTTGGCGAACTTGCTCTCGGGAAAACGAGCGATAAGCGTTTCAAAAGTCTTTAGGGCCAGCTCCGTCATCTTCTGATCGCGCTTAACGTCCGAAATTTGCTCGTAGTAGCAAAGTCCCTTCAAATAATGCGCATAGGGTGCGTCGCGATTGGACGGATGAAGCTGGATAAACCGGTCCAGGGCGACAATGGCCTCGTCGTACTTGCCGTTCTGATAATGAGCAAAGGCCGCCATTAACTGGGCCTTGGTCGCCCACTTCGAATACGGGTGCTGGCGCTCCACCTCGTCGAAACCCTGCGCGGCCGAAAAAAATAAACCTTCCTCCAACGAGTCCATTGCATCGTTGTAGAGGTCTTCCACCGGCCGTTCGACGTATTCGGGTTCATCGTCGCTCGAACAGGCAACAAGCACGGTACATAAAGCCAAAACAACTGATCGCAGCAAAAATCGGTTCATGTTTTCAAGTCGTCGTCCGGAACATTCCACGAAGGGGCTGCTTCGCCCCCCGATATGTCGCGGACTATATCATGTCCTGCCAAAAAAAAAGTCCCTCGCTTTACCCGAGGGACGTTTTTTAGCTCTTGATTGAGAATGGCCCGATCAGGCACTCGCGGCCAGATCGACAGCCTCGCCCTCGGTCAGGCCCGAAACAGCCTCGTCCTCAAGCTCGTCCGTAACCACGTCCTCGCACCAATTTTCCGGATCGGCGAACAGGGCCTCGAGAAGACGGTTGGTCAACGCATGGCCCGAACACCGCCCCTCGTAATGTCCGATAATCGGCGCGCCAGCCATAAACAGGTCGCCCAGCGCATCCAATGCTTTATGGCGGACAAATTCGTCATCGTAACGCAGACCGTCTTCGTTCAGGATTTTGTCGCCACTGACCACGACCGCGTTATCGAGCGAACCGCCAAGGGCGAAACCGTTTGCCCAAAGCTGCTCGACCTCATGAAGGAAACCAAACGTACGCGCGCGCGACAGTTCCTTCTTGAACGTGCCATTGACGAGGCCCAGCGAAATGGCCTGCCGACCAACAAGAGCGCTATCGAACTTGATTTCAAAACCGACCGTGGATCCCTTCCCGGGATAAAGCGCCGCACATGCCCCGCCTTCCTCGACGACGACGGGCTTCAAAATCCGGATACCGCGGCGCGGAACGCCCTGATCCAGAACTCCGGCGCATTCGATCAGAAATACGAACGGTTCAGCGCTGCCGTCCATAACCGGTATTTCAGGGCCGTTAATCTCGATCTCGGCGTTGTCGATGCGGCTGCCGGCCAACGCCGCCATAAGATGTTCGACGGTGCCGATGGTGATCCCGTCGGAATTCCCAAGAACCGTGCACAGTCTGGTATCAACAACATTTTTCCAGTGGGCGCGTATCACTGCGCCTTTTCCACCGATGTCGGTGCGCCGGAAGGTAATGCCTGCATCAACTTCCGCAGGCTTGAGAACCATGGAAACCTTCGCGCCCGAGTGCAACCCGACGCCGGTGCAACAAATGGAACTTTTGAGTGTTTTCTGCGTATCGATCTTTACTTCGTTCAACTGATCGATCGGCTGCCGCCTGATTTCGGGAAATCCCATCTGCCCTTTTCTTTTCTGGCTCGTGTCTTTCACAGTTTCGAAGCAGTGGCGTATTTTTACTAAACCCCAACAAAATGAATGCTTCGAGGGTTTTTTCTAACAGGCTCCCTCGAAGCACTCAAATCAATCATTGTTTCCAATTGTTTCGTGGACTCAATTGGTTAGCATCAGTTTGCCTGCCTTCTGAGAAATGCCGGAATATCCAGAAGATCGTCACCCGATTGCGATTCGGGAATTCGATCCGCGGGATCCAGACCACCGACTTCCGGCTTCGCCTCGGGCACAGGTGCGGGAATGACTTCGGCTGGCGCTTCAGCCTTCGCCTTTGCCGCCCGCCCGGTTCCCGTCACCTTCTCGAAAAGGCTTATTCCACGGGATTTTACGGACTTCACCTCGGCAGGTTCGGGGTCGGTCTTGGTTCCGTTGGCCATCGCGGCCCCGGCAAAAGGCTCAGCCTTTTTCGGTGCCGGTTCCGCCGTCCTTTCCAACGGAGCCGCCGGAATAAACGCATTCTCAGCGTTGGCTGCCGGGGTCGCTGGTGGCGGCGGTGCGTGGGTGGTATCGGCGGGCGCGAAGTGATCCAGCGTGCCCGTGGCCGCCGCTTCCTCGTCCACCTGTTCTTCGGCTTCGATCTCGACTTCGGTTTCCACCGTTTCTTCCGGTTGTTCAGCGCCAAGCGCCATTTCCGGCGTCAAAGCGACGACCGCCGCCGCGACCTCTTCTTTGGCCTCGGTTTCGGTCTTTTCCTCGGTGCGGCGCATCGGGGCGATGACATCGAGGGTGACCGGCGAGGGCTGGACCTGAACATTGGCGTCCATCCCCGTGGCGACGACCGAAATGCGCATCTTGCCGTCGAGGTTTTCGTCGAAAGTTGAACCGAATATGATGTAGGCGTCGGAATCGACCTCGGCCCTGATCCGGTTGGCTGCCTCGTCAACCTCGAAGAGGGTCATGTCGCCGCCACCCGTGATATTGATGAGAACGCCCTTTGCGCCCTTCATTGAAATATCATCGAGAAGCGGATTGGCGATAGCCGCTTCGGCAGCATCCAGCGCCCTGCGTTCGCCCTCGGCCTCACCGGTTCCCATCATGGCTTTGCCCATCTCGCTCATGACCGAGCGAATATCGGCAAAGTCCAGATTGATCAATCCGGGCATTATCATCAGATCGGTCACCCCGCGCACGCCCGAATAAAGAACATCGTCGGCCATTTTGAAGGCGTCGGCGAATGTCGTCTTTTCGTTGGCGACACGGAAAAGGTTCTGGTTGGGAATGATAATCAGCGTATCGACGAACTGTTCGAGTTCCTCGATACCGGCCTCGGCAATGCGTTGACGATGCGCCCCTTCAAACTGGAAAGGTTTAGTGACGACGCCAACCGTCAGGATACCGAGCTCCCTTGCCGCGCGCGCAATAACAGGCGCAGCCCCGGTTCCTGTTCCGCCGCCCATGCCCGCGGTGATGAAAACCATGTTGCTGCCTTCAAGATGACTGGCAATCTCGCTCATGGTTTCTTCCGCCGCAGCGCGGCCGATTTCGGGCCGGTTGCCAGCACCCAGACCTTGTGTGACCGTTGCCCCCAACTGGATGCGCGTGTCCGTGTGCGCCAGAGCCAACGCTTGCGCGTCGGTATTGGCGACGGCGAAATTCACGCCCTCCAGATTGGCTTGAATCATGTTGTTAACGGCGTTACACCCCGCTCCGCCGACACCGAAAACCGCTATACGGGGACGCAACTCCGGCGTCTCAGTTGTATTCGGTACGCTCAGGTTGATACTCATGTCTCCCTCCGCAAAAAATTGTCGATACCTTGGCTACCCAGTGTTCGCCCGCTCGGAACGGGCTTTGCTAAACTGTGTGGACCGCGAACCGGCGGCCCCTGTGATCCGAAAGCTCTCCCGTTAAAAATTCTCACGTAACCACTGTCCGATGCGGCCCAAGCGGCCGACCGGAACCTCTGCTGGGCGATAGGCCGTACTTGGCTCTACCGCCGGATTGTTGACTGCAAATCGAATGAGACCGGCGCAGGTCGAAAAAGCCGGGCCGCTGGTGGCTTCCGCCAGACCGCGCATGGCACGCGGCTTACCCAGGCGGATTTGCTTACCCAAGATCATGCCGGCGACATCGCGAACGCCGGGAAGCTGACTGGCCCCGCCGGTAAGCGTGACCCGCCGCCCGGCGACCTTATCGAACCCGGTTTCCTCGAGGCGCGCCCGCACCATCTCGAAGGTTTCCTCGATGCGCGGCCGGATGATGCCGACCAGCATGGAACGGGGTACGGGGTTGGTCTCGCCATCGTCATCTTCGCCGATCAACGGGACCTTCAGAATTTCACGATCATCGGATGGTGACGGAACGGCGCTGCCGTAGAGGGTTTTCATCCGCTCGGCATGAGCGACCGGCGTCGACAGGCCGCGCGCAATATCGTTGGTCACATGAATTCCGCCGACAGGGACGCTATCGGTGTGAACCAGCTCGCCATCGAAGTAGACGGCGATAGTGGTGGTTCCACCGCCCATGTCGATCAGTGTTACGCCAAGTTTCTTTTCGTCCTCGACCAGACAGGCCAGTGCCGAGGCAAACGGCGAAATCACTTTCGATTCAATTTCCAGGTGGCAATGGGCCATGCATGTGCTCAGGTTACGAAGCGCTCCGCCGCCCGCGCTGACCACATGGACATTGGCCCCCAGCCTTTCACCGAACATTCCGCGCGGATCGCTGACGCCGCGGTTTCCGTCGATGCTGTAGCCGACAGGAAGAACGTGGATGGTTTCGTGATCGGCGGGCCGACCCTGATTAAGAACCGCCGGGTCCAAAACCTGACGCAAGTCGGCATCATTGATTTCATGACCGGCGATGGAGATTTCATAGGCGATCAGACGGGATTTCGGTTCGCCGGCGGAAAGGTTGACAACGGCCTGCCGGATATTCTCTCCGGCCATTTGCTCGGCGGTCTCGACGGTGGCTCGTATGCACTCCGCCGCCGCTTCCATATCGACGATGGCCCCAGAACGAATTCCCCGGGAAATCTGATGACCGACGCCAACGACATTCAATCCACGCTCCGCACCGGCGCGCGCAATACAGCACGCAACCTTGGTGGAGCCGATATCCAGCGCCGCCACCAGTCCGTTTCGGACTTTCCCGTTAGAGCCGTTCTTCGTCATTCCCCGTAAAATCCCTCTCGAAAAAAATGCGATCCGTCTTACGTTTCGGTGCCGCCGCCGTTTCGCTTCGCGCGGTTCGTCTTTTGCACGATCAAGCGGTCGGGAAGTCGCAGGTCGAGGACACCGATATCCTTGGCCAGCACGTGATGTTCGCGTTCGTATTCGGCCAACCGCGCCCAGGCCGAAGCCGGTCCCTCCTCGGGCAAGCGAACGTCGATGCCGTTGTCCAGACGAACGTTCCAGCGCCTCCCGCCGACGCGGACCGCCGCGCGCACCCGCGACATCAGTTTCGGTTGGTTCCAAAGCATTTCGAGAAGTTGGGCCGCGTGAACCGGCGCATCCTCGCCAACCACCAGCAACAAATTGGCGTAATGCTGAAGATCGTTCTTCACGATGACGTCGCCGTCGTAGTCGATCAGCGACAGGTTCCCGTCGTGCTGCCACACCGCCAACGGCCGCCGCTCGACCAGATGCAAATAAACGGTGTCAGGTAGACGCCGCTGAACCGAAACCGAACGAACCCAGGGCAAGGCTTCGATGCGGGCTTTCGCAGCTTGCGGATCAAAAGCCAGGATCGGCGCGCCTCTGGCCAGCCGAACAGCTTTCAGAAGCACCTCGCGCGGTGTTTCGCGGCGACCGACGACCAGCACGTCGCGCACGCCCAGTCCCATATCCACAGATGCAGCAATGGCAGTCCATTTCACGTGCTGGAAACCACGTGAAATCATGCCGTCTTGCCAGGCACACCAACTGCCGAAGCCCGACGCCGCCAGCACAAGCGCACCGGCCATCGTCAAAGTTCCGGCTCTTTTCCAAATCGGCTTCACCCGCCGACGGGGTTGGCTTTTATGCCTGGTTTTGGGTGTGGAGTTTTCGTTCGTCATGAGTCGCACTCCGCGTTTTCGACCATCCAACCGCAAAGTTCGGAAAACGAAATTCCGGCAAGAGCGGCCTGCTCCGGCACGAGCGACGTCGGCGTCATGCCTGGTTGCGTGTTGATTTCGAGGAAATAGAGGGACGTTCCGTCGAAACGGAAATCCGCCCGCGCCACCCCACGGCATCCCAGCGCCTTGAACGCGACGCCAGCCAAATGAAGGGCTTCGTCGTAGGTCTTCTTATCGATATCGGCGGGCAAAATATGACGCGAACCGCCGTCTGCGTATTTGGCGTCGTAGTCATAGAACTCGCGCTCTGTAACAATCTCGGTCACTGCCAGCGGGCGATCTCCCATAACGGAAACCGTCAGTTCGCGACCAGGAATGTACGCCTCAACCATGACCTCGTTGCCGAACGGCCACGAATTGGTAAAGGCGTCCCGGGAATCGCCATCCATCATGAAATAGATACCGACGCTGGAACCTTCGTTGGGTGGCTTGACGACGAAGGGCCGGGCTATGGGATCGTCGGCCAGTAATTCGGCCCGGCTGACAATGCGGTCCTCAACCACCGGAACCCCGGCGGCGGCAACAATGCGTTTGGCCATGGGCTTATCCATGGCCAGCGCCGAAGCCATCAGGCCGGAGTGGGTATAAGGGACGTCGAGGAAGTTGAGCAGGCCCTGAATGCATCCGTCTTCTCCGAAACGTCCGTGCAGGGCGTTGAAAACGGCATGGGGTTTGGGGAACAGGCGGGTCAACAGCGCGCCGGCGTCACGCTGCACATCGATGGCGGTCACCTGATAACCGGCTTCGCGCAGGGCGTTGGCGCACGACGCGCCACTGACCAGCGAAACCTCGCGTTCGGCGGACCACCCGCCCATGAGAACGGCCACATGCTTATTCATGGCGTCTCCTTTCGCATCGCCGGATCGGCAACTCCGACACGGCGGATTTCCCATTCCAGTTCCACGCCCGTCACATCTGCGACCCGTCGGCGAACATCTTCGCCCAGCCCTTCAAGGTCGGCGGCAGTCGCATCGCCTGCGTTAATCAGGAAATTGCAGTGCTTTTCAGACACCACTGCGCCGCCGCGGCGCAGCCCGCGGCAACCAGCCTGTTCGATCAGTTCCCAGGCCTTCCCGCCCTCGGGGTTCTTGAAGATGCTGCCACCGGTGGCAAACCGTGTCGGCTGCGTGGTCTCACGCTCGGATTGGATATGCTCCATGCGCCGCTCGATATCTTCGCGCAGGCCCCGACGCCCCCGCAGGCTTACGGAGGTAAAAATCCAATCGACGGCGACCGAACAACTGCGATAGGCAAAACCCATATCCCCGGCGCTCAAACGATGTTTCACGCCGTTTCCATCCAACGCCTCGGCTTCAACAAAAACATCCTTCAGTTCGACGCCGTAAGCCCCCGCGTTCATGCGAAGCGCCCCGCCTATGGTTCCGGGAATTCCGTTTAGAAACTCCAGACCCTCAATGCCTTCCTTCATGGCAGCGCGTGCGACGTGAATATCCATCGCCCCCGCGCCCGCACGAACACCGGTGTCCCGCACGTCGATGGTGCCGAATTCCCGGCCCATACGAATCACCACACCCGGTACGCCGCCGTCGCGGATAAGCAGATTGGAACCAACGCCTACAACCAGAGACACCGGCACATCGACCGGCCTACGCGAAAGGAAATCGGCCAGATCATTGGCATCGGCGGGCCGGAACATAACCTCCGCCGGGCCTCCGACCCTGAACCAGGTAATTTTCGACAAGTCGTATTCGGCTTCGTAGCTGCCGCGAACCTTGGGCAGACGCGCAATCAAACCGCCGTTGCTGTGTTGGATTTGCCGCGCCATCAGTCGCCCCCGTCCGCGTCGCCGTAACGAAGGCGGGTCAACTGTGCGGGCAAATCGTTGGCCCATGCGGTGATGTTTCCAGCGCCCAAACACACCACCAGATCGCCGGGGCGCGCCAGATCGTTAATCAGTTCTGGAAGTTCGTCGGCCCCGTCCAATGGCACGACCATGCGATGACCGTGGGCGCGCAGCCCGTCGACCAGAGCCTTTTGGTCAACGCCTTCAATCGGTGTTTCGCCCGCCGGGTAAATGTCGGCGACGATAACCACGTCGGCATCGTTGAAGCAGGTGCAGAACCCTTCGAACAGGTTTTGCAGGCGCGAATACCGGTGGGGCTGAACCACGGCAACGACCTTGCCATTGGCTTCCATGCGCGCGGCGCGCAGAACGGCTCCGATTTCCACCGGATGATGGCCGTAATCATCGACAACGCCGATGCCATCCACTTCGCCGGTTCGCGTAAAGCGCCGTTTGACACCTTCGAAATCAGCCAGCGCCCGCCGCAGAACGGGCTCCTCGATTTTCATCTCGTTGGCGATGACGATGGCGGCCAGGGTATTGCAGATGTTGTGCTCGCCCGACATGGGCAGGCTCAGTCCAACGATGGTGTGGCTGGTTCCAAGTTTGCGGTCGGTCAGCACGACGTCGAACCGGCTGCCGCCGGGAACCGTTTCCAGATTGATCGCCCTGACATCAGCCTGCGGGCTGAAGCCGTAGGTCACGACCCGGCGGTCGGTCACCTTGGGAATCAGCGCCTGCACCTCGGTGTCGTCGATGCAAAGTGCTGCAAAGCCATAGAACGGGATGTTCTCGACGAACACCCGGAAGGCCGCGCGCAAAGCATCGAAAGTGCCATAGTGATCCAGGTGTTCGGGATCAATGTTGGTGACGATGGCGATGGTCGCCGGAAGTTTGACGAAGGTGCCGTCGGACTCGTCGGCTTCGGCAACCAGCCAATCACCTTCGCCCAGCTTGGCGTTGGACCCGAACGCATTGATGATGCCGCCGTTTATCACGGTGGGATCGACCGCAGCGGTATCAAGAACCGCCGATATCAGGGATGTTGTCGTCGTTTTCCCGTGCGTTCCGCCAACCGCGATGGACCATTTAAGGCGCATCAGTTCACCCAGCATTTCGGCCCGCCGAACGATGGGGATCAGGCTTTTGCGCGCCGCCGCCACTTCCGGGTTGTCGGATTTCACGGCCGATGAAGTCACCAGCACCTGTGCTTCGCCAATGTTGTCGCCCGTGTGGCCGATAGAGACGGAAATCCCCATCTTCCTGAGGCGCTTAACATTGGCGTTTTCGGCGATGTCGCTTCCCTGAACCTTGTAACCCAGGTTGTGCAGGATTTCGGCGATACCGCTCATGCCGATCCCGCCGATGCCGACGAAATGCATGGGGCCAATATTGAGCGGTAACGCCATCATGCCGCATTCCCCCGGCTGTCGGTTCCGCCGCGCGGCAGCAGAAGGTGAGTAACCATGTCCGCCAACCCGTCGGCTGCATCGGCCCGGCCCACGGCACGGGCCGATGCAGCCGCTTTCTCAAGGGTCGCCGGCAAACTGAAAAGTGATTCAAGACGTGCGGCCAGACTGGACGGATCAAACGCGGCCTGCGGCATCAACCACCCACCACCCGCGTCGGCCACGGCATGGGCGTTGAAAGATTGGTGATCATCCGCCGCATATGGATAGGGCACCAGGATCGAAGGTCTTCCAACGGCAAGAACCTCGGCCACCGTCGATGCCCCGGATCGGCTGATCAACAGGTGCGTCCCGGCAAGACGTTCGGGAACGTCGGCGAAGAAGGTCCCGATCTCGGCCTCGACATGGTGTTCGCGGAAAGACGCTTCGGTCTCTTGCACATCTTCGGGGCGGCACTGCTGGGTGACGCGAAGCCTTTGTCGAATGCCGTCCGGCAATAGCCCCAGGGCCTGAGGAACGATTTCGGAGAACACGTGCGCGCCCTGACTACCGCCGAGAACGAGGACGTTGATCTGTCCTTCTGGCTCCATGCCGGGGAAATCACGATCCCGCACGGCGGCAACCGCCGGACGCACGGGCATTCCGATGTGGGAAACGTGCGACGCCGCATCCGCCGGAATGCTCGAAGTTTCCTCGAACGAGGTGGCGATAGCGGCAGCCTTGGACGCCATCATGCGGTTGGCGCGGCCCAAAATGGCGTTTTGCTCGTGGATGGCGGTTTTGATCCCGGCCATTCGCGCCGCCAGCATGGTCGGAACCGACGCATACCCGCCGAAACCGACAACGACGTCGGGCCCGATCCGTTTAAGTAGCCCGCGCGCCTGAAAGGTTCCCAGCGCCAGCGCCGAAACGCTTTTGACGCGGGCAAAGACGCCTTTACCCAACAATCCGCCGGCTTGAACGCGATGAACGTCAATGCCGCCTGCACCGTCTCCATGGGCGCTTCCGCGTTCGTCGGTCACCAGCGCTGCTGATATGCCGCGCCGCTCGAGCTCGGAAGCCAGCGCCACGGCAGGGAACACATGGCCACCGGTGCCACCGGCGGCGAGAACAACGGATGCGGTGCGGGGAGCGTTCATTTGTCCCCTCCCTGTCCGGGCCGCGACCGTGTCAGCGCCAGAACGATCCCCATGGTCAGGGCCAGCGCAATGATGGAAGAGCCGCCGTAGGAAATGAACGGCAGCGTCATGCCCTTGGGCGGCATCAGATGAACCGACGACGCCATGTTGATGATGGCCTGAAGACCGAACAGAACCAGCAACCCGGCGACCGCCAATACGATGAACAGGTTTTCTTCCCTGAGGATTCGCGCGAACCCCCGAAGCACAACAAAGGCGAAAAGAACGACGATCAAAAGACACACCAGAAGGCCGAATTCCTCGCCGGCGACGGCAAAAATGAAATCGGTGTGGGCATCGGGTAGAACCGCCTTGATATCGCCCTCGCCCGGGCCACGGCCGAACAGGCCGCCGTTGCGAAACGCCTCCAGCCCCTGCATCACCTGATAGCCTTCGCCCGCCGCAGGATCGAAAAAGCGGTCGATCCGGGCCTGAACGTGACCAAAGATGAAATAAGCGCCGACACCCGCGCCCAGGAACACCGCGGCAATGATCGCCACCCAGGCAAGCGGCAGTCCGGCAACGAAGAACTGAACGGCCCAGATGGCCGAAATGACAATGGTCATGCCCACGTCGGGCTGCATCAGCAAAAGGAAGGCGACCAGAACGAACAGCCCGGTGGCAATGGCATATCCGGGGAAGCGTTCGTCAAGCCGCTGTTCGGCGAACATCCAGGCCGAGAGAACGGCGAAGCTGGGTTTAATGAATTCGGACGGCTGCAACGAAACGGCGCCGATATGAAGCCACCGCGTCGCACCTTTGATTTCGGCACCGAACAGAAGCACCGCCACCATCAAAATAACGGCGCCGGCAAAGACCAGCGTCGAAAGCCGCCGCACGCCGCGTATCGAAACAAGGGACGCGCCGATCATCACGACCAGCGCCAGGGGCAGATAGACGAACTGCCTGCGGGCGAAATGATAGGTATCCAGACCAATGCGTTCAGCCGCGGGCGGCGAGGCGGCCAGCGTCAACACCGCGCCGATGGCCGCAATCAAGATAAGGGCGGTCAGGGTCCAGCGATCCACCGTCCACCACCAGCGGCCCAGCACGCTTGTATCGGTGCGTCCGATATTCATGAGCGCGCCTCCCGCCGAGAACCGGGAAGGGCCGAGACCAGCCGCTTGAAGGCATCGCCGCGCGCTTCGAAATCGCTAAATTGATCGAAGGACGCGCAGGCCGGTGAAAGAAGAACAATGGCATCGGACAGTCCGTCCATCGTAGCCGCTTCGAAGGCCGCGTGAACGGCAACGTCCAGGGTTCCTGAAACACTAACGGCGCACTTACCGGACAGGGAATTGGCAAAGTCTTCCCTGGCCTCGCCAATCAGGAACGCATGCCGGATCGGCGAAAGGTGGCCTTCAAGCGGGTCGAGCCCGCCTTCCTTGGCCAGACCACCGGCGATCCAGTAAACATTTTCGTAGCAATCCAGCGCGCGGGCGGCGGCTTCGCCGTTGGTCGCCTTGCTGTCGTTAACGAAGGTAATGCCGTCGACGGTTGCAACGGTTTCCTGACGATGGGCCAACCCCGGATAGGTCTTGATCGCAGCCACGATATCATCGCGCGCGATCCCTGCGGCCCGCGCGGCGGCATACCCTGCAGCGGCATTTTGCCAATTGTGCTCGCCGGGAAGGTTGGCGACGCCCTTTAGATCGAGAACCGGTTCCGCCGCGCCGCACTGATCGTCGATCAGTTCGCCATCGACCACATACACGCCACCGGCTATCGCACCTTTGATCGAGATCGGAATAACCCGCCGCTCGTTTCCGTCGCTTAAGTCGGCGAAGATTTCAGCCGAGCGCCGGTCATCAACGCCGACGATTGCGATCAGCCGGGAATCGCCGGAACGGAAGATCCTGCGCTTCGCCGCCACATAACCATCCATCCCGCCGTGACGGTCCAGATGATCGGGTGAGATATTGATCAAAACCGCAATGTCGAAGGTCGCTTCGTCGAGAAGATCGAGCTGGTAGGACGACAACTCAAGGACATAGACGCCCTCGGCCCCGAATTCCGCCAAACCGAGCGCCGGAGCACCCAGGTTTCCGCCTGTTTCCACCTTGCGCCCCGAGTGCGAAAGGATGTGGCCGACCAGCGATGTGGTGGTGGATTTTCCGTTGGTTCCGGTAATTCCGATATAGCTCGCTTTGGGCTGTGAACGGGCCAGAAGCTCAATATCGCCGATCACCGGGCATCCGGCCTCGCGGGCCAGCGCCACCACCGGATGGGGGGTGGGATGGGTCAACGGAATTCCCGGGCTGAGAACCACGGCCGACGTGCCGGCCATCCGCTCGGGGGCAGGTTCAAAAACGTCGAAACCTTCATCAAGGGCGGTCGACCGTGCTCGCTCGTTGTCGTCCCAGGCCCATACCCTCGCGCCGCCCATGGCCAGAGCCCGCGCCGTGGCGAGGCCCGAACGGCCAAGCCCGACGACGGCAACCGAGCGATCAGCAAAGGAAGAAACTGGGATCATTTCCGCCCTCACCGCAGTTTCAGTGTGGAAAGGCCGATCAGCGCCAGAATGGTGGCGATGATCCAGAAGCGGATGACGATGGTCGATTCCGCCCAACCCTTCTTTTCAAAATGATGATGCAACGGGGCCATGCGGAAGACGCGACGCCCGGTCAGCTTGAACGACGCGACCTGCACGATGACCGAAACCGTTTCCAGCACAAACAGGCCGCCGACGATGGCCAGAACCAGTTCGTGCTTGGTGATGACGCTGATGGCACCCAGCGCACCGCCCAATGACAGCGACCCCGTGTCGCCCATGAAGACGGCTGCGGGCGGCGCGTTGAACCACAGGAAGCCGAGGCTGGCGCCAACCAGCGCACCGCAGAAAACGGCAAGTTCGCCGCTGCCGGGAACGTAATGAATTTGCAGGTAATCGGAAAAACCGCTGTGCCCGACCAGATATGCGATCAGCGCAAAAACGCCAATGGCAATCATCACCGGAACGATGGCCAGACCGTCGAGGCCGTCGGTCAGGTTCACCGCATTGGAGGCGCCGACCATCACAAACAGCGAAACCACGACGAAAAACCAGCCGAGGTTAAGCAAAACACCCTTGAAGAACGGCACCGCCAGAGATGTGCTCAACGTGCCGGGCAAAAGCTGCATGATCCAAAGCGTGGCCGCCAGAGCAATCGCCGTCTGGGCGAGAAGTTTGGCTTTCCCCGGCAGCCCCTTGCTTTCGCGGCGCGAAACCTTGAGCCAGTCGTCGGCGAAACCGATGGCGCCAAAACCCACCGTCACGAACATAACGATCCAGACAAAACCGTTTTGCAGGTCGGCCCACAACAGGGTCGAGAATGATATCGCCAGCAAAATCAGGAACCCGCCCATGGTCGGGGTTCCCTTCTTGGTGATCAGGTGGCTTTCCGGCCCGTCGTCGCGGATCGGCTGGCCGCCGCCCTGAACCTTGCGAAGATGCCGGATCAGAACCGGCCCCAGAAGAAAGCTGATGATCAGGGCGGTCATCACCGCCGCGCCGGTGCGGAATGTCAGGTATCGAACGACGTTAAGAACGGCGATCTGATCGGCCAACGGGACTAGTAGGTTATAGAGCATCTTTCGCCTTTAACTCCCGTTGACCACTATCTTTGACGAGGTGTCGCCATCGTCCGAACCCAAAGCCAGAAGCGCCTCGACCACCTTCGCCGTGCGGCTTCCCGCCGAACCCTTGACCATCACCACGTCACCGGGACGAACGGCCGCCGTAACCATCGGCGCCAGGGTTTCGGCATCGGCGGCGTGTCCCGCGCGCATGTCGTTGGGCAGCGCATCCCAAAGGCGCGCCATGTCGGTTCCGGCGGTAAAAACTTTTGCAATCCGGTTGCGTTGCAAAGGTTCGGCAAGAGCGGCATGCATGTCCGGCGATAGCGTGCCCAACTCCAGCATGTCGCCCAAAACGGCGATGCGGCGACCGTCGCCCTGCGGCGTGGCGAGACCCAGGTTCTCGAACGCCGCGCCCATGGAAATCGGGCTGGCGTTATAGCTTTCGTCAATAAGATCGAATGCGCCGTCCCCGATGGGAACGCTGTGGCATTGGCCGCGCCCCTTGGGAGCCTGAAGATCGGCGAGCGATGCGGCGACCGCAACGACGTCGCCGCCAGCAGCCCATACAGTTGCAAGGACGGCCAATCCGTTTTCGACCCAGTGGCGGCCCGGAATACCGATGTTAAAGCGGATGGTCTCGGACCCGACGACGGCACGAACGAGCGATCCATCACTTTGTTGCTGAACGCCAAGCAGCCGCACGTCCGTGGTTTCATGAGCGCCGAAGGATACGATCCGTTCGATCCCCGATTTCCGTGCCGCACTTGCCAGATGGTCGAAAAACGGGTTGTCGCGGTTGAGCACCGCCACGCCACCCTTCTCGACACCTTCGAAAATTTCGGCCTTGGCGTCGGCGATTTCCTCAACGCTGGCAAAGAATTCGCTGTGAACGGGTTGCACCGTCGTAATCATCGCCACATGCGGGCGGGCAAGCCGCGTCAGCGGCGAGATTTCGCCGCTATGGTTCATGCCCATTTCCAGCACCGCGTAGTCGGCGTCGCGTGGCAAGCGGGCGAGACTTAACGGCAATCCCCAATGGTTGTTGAGGTTGCCTTTGCTGGCGTGAACCGAAGAATGGCGGCCAAGGGTTTTTTTCAGCGCGTCCTTTGTGCCTGTTTTTCCGACACTTCCGGTAACCGCAATAACGGTTGCGCTGGTTCGACCCCTGGCCGCTCCCCCTAAATTCCATAAAGCCGCGAAGCAATCGTCAACGAGAAGCAACTTATCGTCCGACACGCCGTCGCCGATGGGGTGCGATACAATTGCCGCCACCGCACCGCGTGCCAAGGCGTCGGAAACAAAGTCATGACCGTCGAACGACGGTCCGGCGATGGCGATAAACAAATCACCCGGCTCAACCGTACGGCTGTCGATGGATACACCTCTGGCCGACCACTCACCCCTTGTCTGCCCGCCGGTGGCCTTTGCCGCCTCGATGGCGGTCCACAAAACGGCTTTTTCCAGGGTGCGATCGATCATTGCCCGACCCCCGCGATCACGTCGCGAACAACCTGGGCGTCATCGAACGGAAGCACTTCATCGCCGACGATTTGCCCGGTCTCATGCCCTTTTCCGGCAACCACCAGAAGGTCGCCCGCTTTCAGCGTGCCGATTGCCATTGCGATGGCCTCGGCGCGATCCCCGATCTCGGTCGCGCCGGCGCAGGCGGCGAGGATCTGCTTGCGGATCTCGGTGGCATCCTCGCTTCGCGGATTGTCGTTGGTGACGAAAACGGCGTCCGCTTTCTCCTGACCAATACGTCCCATCTGCGGGCGTTTGCCGGCATCCCGGTCCCCGCCGCAACCGAAGACGACCACCAACCGGCCGCTCACATGGGGGCGCAACGCTGTCAAAACGCTGGCAAGGGCATCAGGCGTATGGGCGTAGTCGACAAAAATGGGCGCACCGTTTGGATGCCGGGCGCACAATTCAAGACGGCCACGAACCCCTACCAGGTGTTCAAGCGACCCAGCCGCTTGATGCGCTTCCTCGCCGCAGGCGATGGCCAAACCGAGCGCACACAAGGCGTTGTGAGCTTGGAACGCACCAACCAGCGGAAGTTCCGCCGAAACCGCATCCCCAAGAATTTCGAGTTGTAATGTCTGACCGGCGGAGCTCGCCTCGACGTCAACCAGACAAATATCCCGCCCCTTGCGGCCATAGGTGATAACGCGCAAACCCCGACGCTGTGCAGCGTCGGCAAACATCTCGGCATGGCCGTCATCGGCATTGAGAACCACGGTGCCGCCGGTTTCGACCAATTCCTCGATGAGACGCAGCTTGGCCGTCGCGTAGGCCTCCATCGACCCGTGGTAATCCAGGTGATCACGGCTAAGATTGGTAAAACCGGCCACCGAAAAGCGAACACCATCAAGCCGGAACTGATCCAGCCCGTGACTGGAAGCCTCCATCGCCAGACGGTCGATGCCGGCCTCTGAAATTTCCCGAAGCAGGCGGTGCACCTCGACCGCATCCGGCGTCGTCAGGTTCCCGCCCAGTTTGATCCCCGGCCCGCTGACGCCCAGGGTGCCAAGGCAAGCCGCATCAAAACCCAGCCGGGTCCACATCTGTTGCAGGAAGGAAACCACCGACGTTTTGCCGTTGGTGCCGGTGACGGCAGCGATGGTTTGCGGCTGAAGTTGATAAAACCGCGCCGCCATCAAGGCAAAGGCGCGGCGCGGATTTTCCACGGTTAGAAGGTTGGCGGGCTGTGTCGGTGGGTGCAGGCGGGTACCCGGCGGCGCCAGCACGGCGGCGGCTCCCCGGCCAAGAGCCTCGGGAATGAACTCACGCCCGTCGGACCGTTCCCCCGGAAACGCCGCAAACAGGAAACCGGGTCGAACCATGCGCGAGTCGCAGGTAAGTCCGGTAATTTCCGTTTGCCCGAATTCCGTTAGGCCAGCCAATTGCGTTTCATCTCCGTTTATCAGTTCAGTGAGACGCACCCTGGGTCTCCCTCGCATCCGCGATGGCTTCCCTGAGTGCGACCATTAGGGTTCCTTTGGTCGGTTTTGCGATGCGACGCGCATCTCCGCCCTCCAGCTTCGTCGGCGCGATACCCATCAAGGGAGCCATCCGCTCGATAATCCGCCCGACCATGGGCGCCGCCACCCAGCCGCCTGTGGCGTAATTGAACGTCCTTTTGTTTCCGTGGGGCCCATCGACCAGCGCCAGAACCACGTATCGTGGGTTTTCCATGGGGAAGGCGCCGACGAACGACGAGATCAGATCCTTCTTGCGGTAGCCACCGGCAACCTGTTTTTCAGCCGTTCCCGTTTTTCCGCCGATCCGGTAGCCCGCGACGGCAGCGTTCTTACCGGTTCCGTGCTTGACCACCAGTTCCATCAGGCCGCGTACTTTCTTCGACGTATCGGTGGTCAGGACGCGCTCGCCCGTGATCGACGAACCTTGCTCGTGACGCAGCAGGGTCGGTCCGTATTGCACACCGCCGTTCACCAGCGTCGACACGGCACTGGCCAGTTGCAGCGGGCTGACGGCGATGCCGTGGCCATAAGAAATCGTCATGGTGTTGATTTCGCGCCACCGACCGGGGCTCAGCGGGCGGCCCACCTCGGGCAATTCGACGGCTGGCGACGATAAAAGGCCCAGGCGTTTCAGATAATCCCGTTGGGCTTCGCCGCCCACATCGACGGCCATCTTGGCCGCCCCGATATTCGACGAATGAACGAGGATTTCGGGAACCGAAAGCCAACGGTTTTTGGCGTGATAATCGGAGATCGTAAACCGTGCGACACGGATCGGCTTGCTAGCGTCGTAGCCGCCCTCAAGGGTCACGGTCCCGGCATCCAGCGCCATGGCTGCCGTGAACAGCTTGAAGGTCGAACCCATTTCATAGACGCCCAGCGCGGCGCGATTAAATCCCGCCTCGCCACGCAAGGTTTCGGAAATATTGGGGTCGAAATCCGGCAACGAGGTCATGGCCAGGGTTTCGCCGGTATTGGCATCCAGTACGACGGCGGCTCCGCCCAGCGCACGAAATTCCTGAACCGCACGGGCCAGTTCATCGCGCACGATCGATTGCAGACGAATATCGAGCGAAAGGTTCAACGGCCCGGCGCGTTCGCGAAGGCGGGCGTCGAAGAACCGTTCCACACCGGCGATGCCACGTCCATCCAGATCGGTCAGGCCCAGCACATGGGCCGCCGCGCGACCATGCGGATAAACCCGGCGTTCGCCGCGCTGAAACTGAATGCCGGGAATGCCAAGACGGTTGATCTCAAAATGCTGGGTCGGCGTCAGATTGCGCCTCACCCAAACAAAGCGCGATGGCGAGGATAGCTTTGTCGCGATGGCGTGACGGTCCAGATCGGGAAGAACGGAGCCCAGCCGATTGGCCGCATCGACCGGATCAAGGACTTCGCGCGGATCGGCATAAACGGAAACCGTCGGCAAACTGGTTGCCAGAACGAACCCGTTGCGATCAAGAACATCGGCCCGTTCGGCTGTCCATGACCGGGCATCGGTGCTTTGGGCAAGCTGCGGTTCGTGGGCCTGATCCAGAACGGTCAGTTCCACCAGCCTTCCGGCAATGACGCTAAAGGCCAGCCCGAAAAGAACGGCGGTAACGACAACCCTGTTACGTCCCGTATCCAAGGCCCGCTTGCGGGATCCTTCAAGCCGGACACGATTGGTTTCCCACGGTTTGCGCTCGGCGGGGAACGGCAGCTTCTGCTGGTTCATCGCACACCCCTCTGGTGTTGGCCGCGTTCTTTGAACGCGACGCTTTTGGCGGATGCCGCACCCGAGCCGTTCTCGGCCTTTTGCGGCAGTTCGGAAAGATCTTGCGGCGCACCCACTTGGCGAGCCGAAACGGGACGCAGATCGAGATGACGCTCGGCCAGACGCCGAAGTCTCTCGGGGTCGTTCAAGTGGGACCATTCGGCGCGCAGCACGTGAATAGCGCGCTCTTCGTTCAAAATGCCCCGATCAATAGACGAAAGCTCGTCTTCAAGGTCCTGAACCTGATACTTCACACCGAACAGCACGACACTCAGCGCCGCCGCCAGAAGGATCGCTAACAGGGTTGCCTGACGGATCATGCCGCACCCCCGTCGCGCTGGACTTGCGCGGGCGCATCGGTTCGTTCGGCGGCGCGCAGGCGTGCTGATCGCGCCCGCGGATTGGACCGGCATTCCGCGTCGGATGGCTTGAGCGGCCGCTTGGAAACGAGTTTGAACGTCGGAGCCGGACCGCTAACATCCATATCCGGCAGATGGCGGCTGCCGCGCGCATCGGCCCCGCTGCGCTGGCGCATGAACAGCTTGACCACGCGGTCTTCCAGCGAATGGAAGGAAACCACCGCCAGACGACCGCCCGCCTTCAAAAGTGTTTCGGCAGCAGCAAGGCCACGGTCCAGTTCGGCCAGCTCTTCGTTGACGTAGATGCGAAGCGCCTGAAACGTGCGGGTCGCCGGATCAATGCCATCGCGCGCCCGAGGAAGAACGCGGCGGATAATACTGGCCAATTGCCCGGTGGTCGAAATCGGAGCAACTTCGCGGGCGGCAACAATGGCGCGCGCAATGCGCCGTGAGGCCCGCTCCTCGCCATACTTATAGATAATGTCGGCCAGTTCTTTTTCGCCCGTTTCGCTGACCACATCGGCAGCACTGGTTCCGGCCTTTTCCATGCGCATGTCCAGCGGGCCGTCGTCACGGAAGGAGAACCCGCGCGCTGCGTCGTCGATCTGCATGGACGATACGCCGACATCCAGCGCAACGCCGTCAACCGCGCCGACACCGGCATCGGAAAGCAAGCGGTCCATATCGCCGAAACGGCCTTCGATGACATTCAGACGGTTCGGGTATTGTTTGGAAAGTTCGGCGCCACGGGCCACCGCTTCGGGGTCGCGGTCAATGCCCCACACCTTGCAATCGGCGGCATCAAGAACGGCCCGGCTGTAACCGCCGCCGCCAAAAGTACCATCAACATAAATACCCCCGTCGCGCGGGGAAAGCGCGTCGAGGACTTCGTTGAGCATTACAGGGATGTGAGTTCCCTCGGTCGCCATTACCCCTCCGTATCCGTTGGAGGATCGTTGCGCCGCAGACGCAAGGTCGCGCCACGCGAACGCGCGCGCTCGAAGGCGTTCAGGGAATGCTTGCCGTAGGCGTCGGGTTCCCAGATTTGCATGCGGGCGCCACGGCCGACGAATAGAGCCTGGGTGGTGATGTTTGCGTGGGCCAGCAATTCGGGGGGCAGGACCACGCGGCCTTCGGGGTCAAACGCCAGGGGATGGGCGTTTTCCAGGATAACGGAAGCAAGGTCGTCCTGTTCGTCGGAGAACATGTCGAGGTCGTCGAGGCTGTCGCTGAGACGGGCCATGAAGTCTTCGCCGCAGGCTTCAATGGCAGGGGATTTGAACAGGGGATAGGCGAAGAGGCCGCTGAAGGTTTGACCCTTGAAAGCGTCGCGGAAGAGCTTGG
>Ga0233431_1001492_pt1 | contig 40283 bp, 40 predicted proteins | sample SI_118_April2016_FD_179867 | JGI IMG/M metagenome (GOLD analysis project Ga0233431, IMG submission 179867) | Seawater microbial communities from Saanich Inlet, British Columbia, Canada - SI_118_April2016_200_MG | ecosystem: Environmental > Aquatic > Marine > Inlet | place: Canada: British... | reverse complement strand
CAAGTTCCTTTGAAGCATCTGCAATCTCCACTCCATGACCTATAAGGAATAATGGCCTTTCTGAATTTATTATTGCTTCTGCTGCTTTTTTTATCTGAACAGGATTAGGCTTTAATGTTGGATGGAATCCTGGAATAGTAACTTCTTTTGGAATTGGTTCAGTAACTTCATTTGCTTGTGTATCTTTTGGCAGGTCTATGTAAACTGGGCCGGGCCTGCCCTCTGATGCAATTTTAAATGATTTCATTATTATTGGAACCATTTGGTTAGGAGTTCTAACCTGAAAATTATGCTTTGTAATAGGTAATGTGATTCCCATCATGTCTGATTCCTGAAAAGCATCGTTTCCAATTAATGATGTTGGAACTTGTCCTCCAAATGCTATTATAGGAACAGAATCCATATAAGCGTCCATTATTCCTGTAACTAAGTTAGTTGCTCCTGGACCTGATGTTGCAATGCAGACTCCTGGCTTTCCAGATGCTCTTGCATAACCTTCTGCTGCATGCGCTGCTCCCTGCTCATGCCTAACTAGAATATTTTTTATTTTTCCCTTGTAGTCAAGGTAAGAGTCAAATAAAGGTATGACTGCTCCACCTGGAAATCCAAAGGTTACATCTACTCCCTGTTTTATTAATGTTTCAACAATTGCTTGTGCTCCATTCATTTTCTACCTCCTAAGGTTATTTAAGCACTACACTTTACTAGTGGTGTTCTAGGTAAAGTATTAGTTAATCCTGTGCATGTATTCTTTTTTTCTGTTTATTTCTTTGAAAATTTAATGCTTTGTTCATTCCCTCTATTAAAGCTATTGCAGATGCCATTATAATATCTTCGTTAACAGCTTCTGCTTTGAAAATGTTTCCTTTATTATCCTGAACTTTTATTGCAACATCAGCCAATGCATTTGTTCCGCCAGTAATTGCTTTTAATTTGTATTCTTTTAAAGTAATTGAAGGATCGATCATTGTCCTTATTGCATGGGAAACTGCATCAACTGGTCCAACACCTTTCCCTTTCCCTGTTTTTTCTTTTTTATCAACTGTTAATGTAATTGTTGCTTCTGGCTGAATTTTATTTCCTGTTGTAACTTTTATTTCATCTAATTCTATTATTTCTTCTTCTTTTGAAAGAGACCCTGCAATGTCTGTTGCTATTGCTATGATGTCTTCTTTCATTACCTCTTTTTGCTTATCGGCTAATTCTTTTACTTTAGCTATTACTTTGTGAATCTGTTCTTTTGTAAATTCATAACCCATTTCTTTTAAAGTTGCTTCAACAGCATGTTTTCCTGAATGCTTCCCTATTACAAGATTTGTTCCTACCCAGCCTATATCTTCTGGCCTCATGATCTCGTATGTAAGCTTGCTGCTTAATACACCGTGCTGGTGAACGCCTGCTTCATGAGCAAATGCATTTCCACCTACAATTGCCTTATTTCTTTGTACTGCTAATCCTGTTAATGATGAAACTAATTGAGATGTTTTAAAGATCTCTTCTGTTTTTATATTTGTGATCATATCTTTGAAAAAATCTTTTCTTGTCTTTAAATTCATTATAACTTCTTCTAGGCTGCAATTACCTGCTCTCTCTCCAATCCCATTTATAGTGCATTCTATCTGCAATGCACCGTTTTTTATAGCTTCTAATGAATTTGCAACTGCTAACCCTAAATCGTTATGGCAATGGATGCTGATTATGACTTTATGTTCTTTAATTATATTTCCTAATTTTTTAAATACATAATCTATTCTTTTTCCGAATTCTTCTGGCTCTGCATAGCCAACTGTATCAGGGATATTAATTGTTGTTGCTCCTGCTTTGATTGCAGCTTCTACAACATCACACATGTAATCCAGGTCGGTTCTTGCTGCATCTTCAGGACTGAATTCTATATCATTGCATAATGATTTTGCATGCTTTACTGCATCTGATGCCATTTTTATTATTTCTTCTTTTGATTTTCTTAGCTTTTTTTCTCTGTGTATTTCTGATGTTGCAATGAATGTATGGATTCTTGGATTCTTTGAATGTTTTACAGCTTCCCATGCTCTGTCAATATCTTCATTTTTTGTTCTAGCTAATCCACATATTACAGGACCTTTTACTTCTTTAGATATTAATTTGACTGCTTCAAAATCTCCTTCTGAGCTTATAGGAAAACCTGCTTCAATTACGTCTACGCCCAATTTAGCTAGTTGCTTAGCTATTATGAGCTTTTCTGACATTGTTAATGAAGCGCCTGGTGACTGTTCACCATCCCTCAATGTTGTGTCGAAAATTATTATTTTTTTTGACATGTTATTCACCTTTTTCCTATGGTTTATAAATTTTTTCCTCCTTTTTCTGGGTTATTAAATTAAAAGAAAATATTCGTTGGCCCTCAACTCTTAGTATAAGAATTAGGGCAATCATAACACCAGAAGCAAGAGAATCAAGACTAGCAAAAGATTACTTCGGTTTTGTTTGCTAGTTGTTTTCATACTACTTGGGTTGAAGAGGTTATATTTAAATCTTGGGGTTTTTGTTAGGTAATAGATTAGAATAGCTTTTTAAATCAAAGCCTATTCTTCTAATTAAAAAAGGTTTTTAATTATTAGAGAAAAATGGTTGAACATTCACTATATGAAAGCGATGATGCAGGTCAATTACAAGAAGGGCGTATATTAGATAACTCAATACTTTTTAGAAGATATTTGTGGGCAGTAGATAAATTGAAAGGTAGAAGCCCAACAAAGATAATAGATGCTGCATGTGGTAGGGGCTATGGTTCAAATACTCTTTCTCAGATAGCTCATGTAACAGGTGTAGATATATGTTCTGAAACAGTAGCATATGCTAAACAACACTATGGTAATCCCAATATTAATTTCGTGCAGGGAAATATAGAATCTAATGATTTCTGGATGAATTGTGAAGATGGTTCAATAGATGCAATAGTTTCTTTTGAAACGCTTGAACATTGTAATGAACCCCAGAAAGCCCTAGCTAACTTTAAAAGAGCATTAAGGAATGAAGGAACCCTCCTTTTATCTGTACCAAATGGAATTTATGAAAGAAAAAACAAAGACGGAAAATCTTATGATAGTTCTCATCTACAGTTATTTTCACCAGATGATATCTATAGTCTGGTATCCAACGAGGGTTTTAAACAAATTGAGATATACGGACAGGGAGCTATTTACGGGATGGTTATGGGGTATTTAAGAAAAATGATTTATTTATTAAAAGGGGAAAAATCAGAGCGTCTTGTTAATTTATCAAATAGATCAAAATCCCATGGAAATTTATCAAAAATTAGAGACTTATTTTTTCAATTAACAGGATTAATGGATGTTGTAACAAAACCAAGAAAAATGCTATATCGTACTGCTGATAAGCTTATAATAGAAGCTAGAAAATAAACTGTACTATATCTAAAAAAACCAACAAATTTATATATACTAATTTTCAAGATTAATTATATGAAAAAATTAACAATCTTATTTACAATCTTATTGATATTCATTGTTTCTGTCAATGCTAAAAGTATCTTCCTTAGTGGTTATATGGAAGAAGGAGAAACTAAAGTGTATGAAACAGACGAGGGAATTTATGTCCTTAATTTGTTGACTGTGTCTGATTCTAGTGGAAAAAGTGTTTTCAGGTTGAATGATGAGATGTCAAGAGGTATAAAGGATGGAGATAGTTATGTGTTTAAGGATGGTTCTGAAATTGTTGTGAGGGATGTGATTATTAATGAAGCTGAAGATGGCAAGGATGAATCATATTATTATTTTTATGGTACTGGAGAAGGTGTGTTGAATTTGCGGAATGTATCTAGGTATGTTGTTGAGAATAACCTATGTAACTTTGATACACACTGTTCTAATGAGACTAAGGAGAATTGCTGCTATGATTGTGGTTGTGGTGATGAGGGAGAATGTGTTAATAATGAGTGTGTCTATGCAGAAGATGAAGTTGATAATGAAGAGAAAGAAGATGTTGAGAAAGAGGAAAAGGTGGTTAAGATAGATAAGAAAGATGAGTCAACTGAAGGCGATAAAGAAAAGAAAGCAGCGTATTCTATGTTAGCAATTATATTAGCTCTGATGTTAGTTGTAATCTGGTTTGTTCTAAGAAAAGTTAAAAGAAGACCATTTTAATGTTCAAGCATCTTTTCAAATTTGATTATTCTTGCTCTTAAGCATTCTTTTTTAGGATTTTTTGTAAAAGATTTATAGATTTCCCCTTTGAATTTACAGTTAAAATTATTGTTGCATAGATTGATTATTTCTGATATTCCAGTCATGTATTTGCATAAATGTTCTCTCGATAAAGAATCGATGTAGTCATTAGAATCTTCCTGAGAATTGGCTTGTAGAGTATTATTTATCTTTAAACGATTAAAAGCAATTTGTTTGGCCTTTATCCTGTCAAAGCGCTCGGAGATTTCTCCTCGCCTTTTTTCCACATTAGTCTTTTTCAAAGATAATGGATCTATATCTGACTGCGTGTTTTGCAATCTAACACCCCCTATTATTTACTATATAGAAGGAAATAGTATTTAAAATATTCGGTTATTTTGAAGAAAATGGATGTAATAGAAATTATACTCAATATTACTTAAGGACACTCTTAATTTATGAAAGGGAAAGAAAACAAACTTTTATATATGTAATTCGAAATATCTTATAAAATGAATGAAATATATTAATCCAAAATACAGCTTTATCCTTGCATTATTACTTAGTCTTATATTTGTTATTACCGCATTACAATCAGGATATCTTTATTTAGAATCACAGTATCTTGGAACGACCATAACCGTTTTGGTCTTTATTATCTATGTGTTAATTGTCTATCTACCAAGCCTATTTGTTTCCTACTTATTGATTAAAATAATAAATTACGTATTCAATAAGGTGATTAAATGAAAAGAACAATATTTGCATTTATAATAATTCTATCAGTCTTCCTGATAGCATGCCAAACAACCCAAACGCAGGTTTCAGGTACTCCTACGAAAGTAACCAAAACCCAAAAAACCACTACTTTCGAAGTTAAAGACCCAATAGAATTTATAGGAGATTGTAAATCTATAGAGAACGAATATCAAAGAGATACCTGTTGGATACAAAAGGCGGCTCTTTCTAAAGATACAACAATTTGTAAAACAAAAGTTAGTGATAAATGGGTTAATGGATGCATAGGTGATGTAGCTATAAATTCAAGAAATCCCGAATTATGTAAACTGACAATACAACCTGTAGATGAAAGATCCCTTACAAGTTGTACTCAGTCCTATGCAATTAATACATTAAATCCAGATTACTGTAAAACAGATCAATGTAAAACAACTGTATCAGAATGGTTGAAGAAATATTCACTTCATTTCTCTGATTGTAAAGAGATGAATGATAAAGTTAAAAATTCAGCTTTTTCTGGTGCAAACGAGCATACAATACAGCAACAATGCTATGAATTTTTAGCCTATTTGGAATTAGAACCTGATTACTGCAAAGATATCTCTTTTAAAAAAACTAAAGACCAATGTATTAATAAAGCAAAAAAATCAGATTACACTTTTGAAAAATGTAGTACAAGGATGGGATACAGCCATTATCGCGATGTCTGTTTTTATCAGCTTTCACAGCAAGAAGATTCAAATAAATATTGCAAATATATCTTACTAGATGCATTAAAAAACCGATGCCTAAATAGCTAGTTTGTTTTCTTTTCTTAATTTATTTCTTTTGTTGTTCTTCGAACTTAATAAGGTACCCCTTCCGCCATACTTCTCCCCTACTTTATATGGTCAAAGAAACTAACAGGAATTAAATCTAATCTATTCTATCAATATAGCGGGTTTAGAAGGAGAAGCATTCTTTGCCTTTTGTTCTTTACTTTGCTCTGCTGTTTCAACAACAACATCGCATTTAAACTGTTCTTTTATGTCTTCAACAGAATTATTTATACTTTCAAATTCCTGTTTTTGTGAAAAGATAACTTCTGGAATTTTAGAAGGGTCTTTAATTACTGAAGGTACAATCCTAGATATATCTTTGCCGTATTGTTTTAGATCTTTTTCATTCATGCATATTTGCATAAGCGCTTTTATATCCCTTGTTTTTTCAATCTCTTCTTTTATTAAATTAAATAATTTGTATTTCCATTTTGGAGATATTATCAAGCTTATTTTTTTAGGATTATCTATTTTTATCAATTCTAAAACTTTTCTTATATCGTTTATTGTTTCTGAAATTGTAGTTTCAACAGCTTCTGCTTCGTGGTCTATCTTTGATTCGTCAAAAGAAGGCCATTTTTCTAAGGAAATCATATTCTTATTCCCTAATTTTTCCCACATTTCTTCTGCTATATGGGGTGTAAATGGAGAGATAAGTAAAGTTATTTTTCTGATACACTCCAGATATATTTCCTTATTTACATTCTTTTCCCCATATCTGTAGACCTCATTTACCAATTTCATTATTGATCCTATAGCCAGGCTTAATTTGAATTCCTCGATAAATTCAGTTACTGTTTTTATTGTCTTGTTTAGCTTTGACAATATATGCTTATCACGATTAGTTGTTTCTTTAGTGAAATTAGGAAGATTTTCTACTAAATAATAAACCTTGTTTAAGAATTTAAAAGAACCTCCAACTCCCTGGTCTGACCATTCAAGCTCTTTTTCAGGCAATGCTGTAAATAATATGAATAACCTTGCTGTATCTGGACCATATTTCTGGATTATCTCATTAGGATTTACTACATTCCCAATACTCTTGGACATTTTTGCACCATCTTTTATTACCATACCTTGTGTCAATAATCTTGTAAATGGCTCTCCGAATTTTATCAATTTTAGGTCTCTTAGTGCTTTTGTAAAGAATCTTGCATAAAGCAAATGTAATATTGCATGTTCTATGCCCCCAATATACTGGTCGACAGGCATCCAATAATCTGCTGCTTTTTTGTCAAAAGGAAGCTTATCTTCATCTGGACTGCAGTATCTTAAAAAATACCAACTAGAGTCAACAAAAGTATCCATTGTATCTGTTTCTCTTTTTGCAGACCCATTACATCTAGGGCATTTACATTTCATGAATTTTTCAGAAGTCTCTAAGGGGTTTCCTTTTCCTGTAAACTTTACATCTTTTGGTAAGATTATAGGAAGATCTTTTTCAGGTACTGGAAGAGTGCCGCATTTATCACAATAGATTATAGGTATGAGTGTTCCCCAATATCTCTGTCTTGAAATAAGCCAATCTTTCAACCTGTAATTTATAGTTTTGCTTCCCCAATTGTTTTTTTCAAGCCAGTCTGTCATTAAAGGCAGAGCCTCTCTGTTGTGCATACCGGAGAATTCTCCAGAATTGAAAAGAGTGCCGTCACTTAAGAAAGCCCTTGCGGCTTTTTCTGCATTAATAGGTGCACCATCTTCTGATATGACAAACTTTAATGGGATTTTATATTTTTTTGCAAATTCAAAATCTCTTTGATCGTGAGCATCAGCCATTACAATGCCTGTTCCATACATTAATGCAAAATTTGCTATATAGACTGGAATTTTCTCACCATTAACTGGATTTATTACATACTTGCCTAAAAAACATCCTATTTTATCTTTCCCTTCAGGAGTTGTTCGCTCAATCTCTGTCTGTTTTTGTATTTTTTTAATTGTCTTTAATGTTTCTTTTTCATATTTTGTCCCCTTTACAAGTTTTAATGCAAGAGGGTGTTCAGGGGCAACTACAATAAAGGTAACGCTGTATATTGTATCACATCTTGTAGTAAATGTTGGTAAAATAAGATCACTATCCTCTAATTTAAAGAATATTTCTACTCCTTCGCTTTTTCCTATCCAATTCTTCTGCATGGTTTTTACTCTGTCAGGCCAATGTTCAAGCTTATCTATGTCCTTTAGCAGTTCTTCTGCATAATCTTTTATCTTGAAAAACCATTGTTCAAGCTCTTTCTGATCTACTTCGCTTTGACATCTCCAACATTTGCCGTCTATTACCTGCTCATTAGCAAGAACTGTATTGCATTTATTGCACCAATTAACAAATGATTTCTTTTTGTATGCTAATCCTTTTTCTAAAAATTTTAAGAATATAAATTGATTCCATTTATAGTATTCGGGGCGGCATGTTGGCATGACCTTTTCAAAATCATAACTAAAACCCATATCTTTTAATTGAGTAACCATGGATGACATGCATTTTTCTGTCCAGTCCCAGGGATTTGCATTGTTTTTTATTGCTGCATTTTCAGCAGGAAGACCTAATGCATCAAAACCAACTGGATAAAGTACATTGAATCCATTCATACGCTTATATCTTGCAAATGAATCTCCAATTGAATAATTTCTCACATGCCCCATATGCAGTTTTCCTGATGGATAACTAAACATTTCAAGACAATAGAATTTAGGTTTTTTTGAATTAGGGTTTAATTTGAATATTTTCTTATCTTCCCAATTCTTCTGCCATTTCTTGGCTATCTTATTGAAGTCTGTCATTAATATAGTAGAAAAAGCACTTGATATTAAAATATTTGGTTTTTTGATAGATAATTACTTTCCGTTGTCTACATTAAACATATTAGTATATTGTTCCAACTTCTGCCGCTTAGGTATATAATTGGTTATAAGAATGTCTAATGTTCCAAACTTCATGTTTGCAACTACATCCATAGTTACCTGTTCTTCTTCTTTTAAATGATTAAAAGGTTCTAGAAAGTGATCACCTATACATCGCTCTATACTCTCATCTGAAGGAGTAGATGTATCTGGTTTAGGTGTTAAGCTATAATAACAGTATAATATCATGAAAATTAAATAATGAAAAAGATTTTTAAACCTTTTTAAACTGTGCAGCAAGGTCTATTAAGTCAACATGACCTAAGAATAGTGCTCTGCAGCAGTATCTTTCTAATCCAAGTTCGTCCATTACTTTTTTCTTGTCTTCGCCTTTTTTGATTCTTTCCTTGTATTCTTCCCAGAGCTGTGCTACTGGTTTGCCGCATGAAAAACATCTTATTGGTATTATCATCTTCGTATCACCTGTATGATTTTTGTTTTTTAGCTCTTGCCTGACCGTGCCTATTTGGTTTTGCAGGCTCTTTTCTTCTGATATCAGCAACTAACAATTGCCTGTCATATTTTAAAAATTTATCCTTTAAACGATCGCTTTTTGTGTATTCCACTAAAGCTCTTGCGATTGCTAATCTTGCGGCTTCTGCCTGAGAAGCTATTCCGCCACCCATTACCTTAACAGTTATGTTTATCTTGTTGATTACATCTCCTGCTAATATTAATGGTTCTCTTAATTTCAATCTATACATTCTTGGTTCGTAAAAATCAATTAATATTTTATTAACTCTGATTATACCTGTGCCTTCTTTTAGGGTTGCTCTTGCGATTGCCCTTTTTCTTTTACCTGACGTAATAATTGTTTTCATACTCTTCCACCTATTACATTACATATTTCTTTAACAGTAGTATACTTAACAACAGTAAGTTTAGATAATGTCATTCCTTTAAGATTCTGAAGTTTTGCGTCTTTAAGCTTATCAGGAACTCCAACATAACACCTTATTCTTTTAACTGCTTTTTTCCCGTTTTCTTTGTTATAAGGCAGCATTCCCCTTATTACTCGTTTAACAAATCTGTCTGTTCTTTTGAATGTGAATGGACCACGAGTACTAGATCCTCTTTCTAGTTTTTCTAGTTGGTCTTTAAGTGTTCTTTTTTTATTGCCTGTTACAATTGCTTTGCCTGAATTAATTATTTCTACTGTTTCACCTAACAAAGCCTGTTTAGCAGCAAAGCTGGCCATTCTTCCTAAGATTATGTTGGTTGCGTCTATTACTATCATTTTTATCCCATAATTTTAATTCTTTTTCCTTTAGGGCTTTCTTTGATTAATTCATTTAAAGGTATCATTTTTGCCCCTGCTTTTGTAATCTTTTCTTTAGCACTATCTGAAAACTGATAAGCAGAAATTGTTACTTTGTGGTCTAATATTCCAGATCCTAATACCTTACCAGGTACAACTATTGTTTCATTTTCTTTTGTATAAAGATTAATCTTAGATAAATTTACTATTCTTCTCCTTCTGGAAGATTTCTCTAGATCTGAAGCTAGTTGTTTCCAGAGAGCTACTTTTTGCTCTACTGATTTAAGCTTCAAATCTTCAATTAATCCCTTCAATAAAGGGTTTGTTGGTCCAGTTGGTTTTACCATTTTGTTTTTTGATTGTGAATTTTGAATGCGGAAGACGAGGTTTGAACTCGCGCAAGCACTAAGCTACAAGGCCCTCAACCTTGCCCGTTTGACCACTCCGGCACTCCCGCAAATTGAGGTTATTGCGAAAGTTTTGCCTGCTTGAGTTTTTCTGAAAATTCGTCTAATTTGTTATCAAGTATTCTTGAAGCCTCTATTAACATTTTTTTACAGTCAAGTTGGCCCCATGATTCAATGTAAAATATAAAATCTTCTGAACCGTTAAGTTTTATTGATTCTTTAGGGCATGAATCTACACAAGCATTGCATAAATGGCAGTCCATTAAATGATCTTTTGAGACTATTGCTTTATTGTCTTTAATCTCAAGAGTCTTTGTAGGGCATTGTTCAATGCATTTTCCACAGCCATCACATTTCTTAGTGTCAATTTCTATTACTGGCTTGTTCTTATAGTAAACGTGTCCAGGTGCCCATTTTGCATGTTCTTTTCCTCTGCCTAAGATTGCAGTTGCTTCTAATTCTAAACTTTGATTTTTTAGTAGTTTAACAATTGGTGTTTTTGGGAAAACCGGTTTGATAGCAGCATCTTTTGTATGTAAATCTGAAGCATAAACTGTACATGGGCCTTTTGTTTTCAATGTCAGCTTTAACTGGCATCTTGCACATCCTTTTCCCTTGCATTTACATTCACTTGAAACATTATATGACTTTAGATCTGTTGTTAATGGCATTAAACCCATCCTATGTGCAACAATCTCGTCGTATAATATAGAGTTATTTTTTCTAAATTCTAAATCTTCGATAGCCATTACAGGCACTTCTTCTACAATTGTCCTTCTTATTACATTTACAAATGAAGGTGTTGAATTCATTAAAACAAAAGAAACTTTTTTATTTTCCTTATCCTGTTCTAATAATCTTATTTCTATCATACTCTTCTACCTCTTCTTCCGCCTTTTTTTCTACACCCATCATGTGGTATAGGTGTTACATCTTCGATTATCCCTATTCTTAAACCCATTCTTGATAGGGCTCTTACTGCTGCCTGAGCACCAGGTCCTGGGTTAGATGGACCGTTATGGCCTCCTGGAGCTTTTATCTTAACATGTATACCATTAATTCCTTTATCCATTGCCAGCTCTGCTGCTTTTTTAGCAGCTGTCATAGCAGCTGTTGGTGAGGATTCCATTCTATGAGCTTTAACAACTTGTCCTCCAGATGCTAAAGCTAATGTCTCTGTTCCTGATATGTCTGTAATGTGAATTATAGTATTATTATAACTAGAGTAAATGTGTGCAACTCCCCATCTCATTGGTCTTTGTTTCATTTTTTCTCTTTAGTTTCTTTTTTGTCTTCTTTTTTGTCTTCTGGTTTTAGTTTTTCTTCTGTTTTCTCTTCTTTTGGTTTATCCTTTGATTTTGCTTCCTTTTTAGGCTTCTCTTCTTTGGTTGTTTCTTTCTTTTCTTCTTTGGTTGTTTCTGTTTTCTTTTCTTTCTTTTCTTCTGTTTTCTTTGCCTTTTTCTTATCTTCTTTTACAACAGGCATTACTTCTTTTTCCATTGCTCTTTCAGGATGGTCCTGGCTGAATAATGGTGAATTAGAAGCAAAATTAAGTATTGATTCTTCCTGTTTAGAAACAAGATATGAAGGAGAAGTTATTTTCTTCTCTCCGATAAGTATGTGTTCATGAGTTATGAACTGTCTTGACTGCCTTATTGATTTTGCCAGATTTTTTTTACAAACCAAAGTCTGTAATCTTCTGTTTAAAATGTCTGTAAGAGTTATTGTCAAAACATCCTCTAATTTAGCTGTTTCCTCTATTAAACCTAATGAAGATAATTTTTTTAATAAATGTGCTCTCTCTATCTCTGACTGAGGAGTGTTTAAAGTAATTAAAGTTTTAGCCTGTTTAGCATACTTTCTTAACTTAGAAGATACTCTCCAGATTTCTTCCTTATTTTTTAGACCAAACTCTTTCAAAAGTCCTTTTTCTTCTTCCAGCCTTTCTTTCTGCCAAGGATGTGTTGGCTTGCTGTATGTTTTTTTCTTTAGTTTTGGATGTCCCATTTTTTATCTCTTTAAGTGTGATTTAAAAGTTTATCTTCCTGCTTTTGCTCCTGGTTTTTTCTTTACTCCAAGATGAACTTTTCCTTTATTGTCCCTGAAGTTGCTTTTTGTCTTTTGACCACGAACTGGCTGATTTATCATGTGCCTTACTCCTCTGTAAGACTTTATCTTCTTCATTATTTTAATATCGTTTTCATTTGTAAATTTAAGGTCAGATGAGATTATGTGATGATCTTCTCCTGTTTCTACATCTTTTCTTCTGTTAAGCATCCAAGAAGGTGCATTGAATTTTGAAGGGTCTTTGATAACTTCATTTATTCTAGTTATCTCTTCTTCTTCTAATTCTCCTGTTCTTTTCTTTCTATCTATCTTTGCTAAATGACAAATAAGATTTGAAAACATGAAACCAATTCCTTTAATTTGCCTTAGAGAATCAGCTACAGGTTTAGCTCCCTTTAAGTCTGTGTTTGCTATCCTTACAAAATGTTTTATGTCTTGTTTTTCCATTTTAATATAGCCTAGAATTACAACTGACTACCCTAAAACGCTCAGTTGAACTCGGGCTGATATAGTTGGAAACATTGTTTCATTTATAAAGCTTTTGGGTTTTATAGGTATATATATCAACCAAAAATTACTTAGAAATTTACTTTGTAAATTTCTGGTATCCTTGGAAATCCTTCGAATTTCCAAAAGATATTTAAAAGGAATGAGAATTCTGAACTGTATGGGAAGAATAAAATTACAGCTTACCAAAAGGACAACACGAAAACTTATGGCAGAGCATAAAGAAGACTTCAAAGAAGACTTTGAGGAGAACAAGAAAAAAGTAAATGAATTTACAACTGTCTCCAATAAGAAAATCAGGAATACAATAGCTGGGTATATAACCAAGTTGATGAAGAAACATAAAGCAGAAGAGTAAAATTTTATGACCTAAAATTCTCTAAGATTTTTGAATTTCCAAAAAGTTTATAAGTTTTCTAAGATTTTATTGATTATATGGTGGCTATAGTTTAGTGGTAGAATACAAGACTGTGGATCTTGTGACCCGAGTTCGATTCTCGGTAGCTACCCTTTTTATCTATTAAGTTCTACTATATTACGAAGTACATAAGGAGAAATAAATGCAGCTACATATACTATACTTACTAATAATGGAGAATTAGAGGATATTGGCAGATTAAATACTTCTGTTAAATGGTTTGTAAAAGAAGTCATATAATATGTGTTTATGACGGCTAATGATGGGATAAATGCCCATGCTATTATGTGATGCTTTTTTTCCAGGTTTTCTATGTCTCTAATCAGCTGGTCAAACAAAAATCCAAATAATGCAGCCAGGATGATAATTATAAAATACAATGGTATTTTTCTAAAAGCTAATAAAAAAGGGATTAATATTATAGAAATAACCATATTTCCTATCATTGCAACTATTAATAATATCCAATAGATAATAGAATCAATAAACTTAATAGTTAATGGTTTTTTTTCCTTTGCTTTGTTTATTATATCAACTGTTCTTTGTGCTTCTTTTTTACTAAATCCTTTTTCTAATAAACTGGTATAGTCCATCATTTTTTGGATCTGACTATTTCTCTGACAAAAAGAAGGAACTCTTTTGTTTTAGCATAATATTCTTCTAGAATATCTATGTTTGTCTCTACCATTTGGTCTCCTAACTGAGATGTCATTGTTACATGCCTTCTGTACTCTTCCCTTTTAGTATAAGGCATCCTAACTAATTTTCTGAATAATAAGTACATATCAATATATTTTTTTATATCTTCAGTATATACTTCATTTAGTAATTCGCATTTTGAGATTGGTGTAAGAGGTATTTCCTTTATTTTCTTTTTTGCTTTTGAATGATCAAGAAGGCTCATCATTCCAAAATCAAATGTACTTATCAGCCTTCCAACCATAGTTCTCATCATGTCAACTGTCCTAGTATACTTCAAACTAACATAGAAAAGATGGTCCACCCTCTTGATTTCTTCCATTGCGTCTTCTAATGATTCATCCATTTTAGAAATTCCTTGTTGCTTTATTGAATATAAGTTGGTTCTTGTTTATAATATTATTGATATTTTGCACAAATAATCTTGATTTTAGGATATAATTCTTCATTTTTTCTAATGTGATTGTTTTCATCCTATAGTCCTCTGAGCATATTATAAATGAATCGTTTCTTGTAAATTCAACTGGGCTTTTTTTATGCTGCAGGATTATTTCTTTGATCTCATGTATCATCATGACTGATTCAGGGTCTATATTTAATCTTTTTGCACATTTTTGTTTGAATACGTTAAATTTTGAAACAAAAGTATCCTGGAAAGGAGGCACTCTTTTGTAAATTCTTTCATAATGTAATAATGAACCCATGGAATTGGTTAAAGCAAGGAAAATGTTTTCCATAACTGCTAATAATAATTTTGGGTCTTTGACCATAGGATAGGTCATTGTAAGCATATGGTCGGCTATCTTAATCTTCTTTCCAGCAATATCTCTAAGTTCTTCATACTTCTCCATCATAATATATAATAACTTAGAAGTTTAAATAATTTATTGTTTAAGTTCCATAATTGCTGCTGCTAAATCTCCACTATGCTTTTCAATTACTTCTTTTGCTTTATCTTCTTCTACTCCTGTTTGATCAATTACTGTCTTTATGTCTTCTTCATTTATTTCAGGCTTTGTTTCTATGCTTCTTTCTTCTGCTTCTCCCACTACCTGATAAGTTTGCTGACCCATCATGTTTACTTTTGCTACCTGAGGATTGTTTATTATTATCTCTTTATCTTTTGTTTTGATTATTACTTGCTCGGCGTCTAGGTCTTGTTGTTGGATGCCCATTTTACGCATCATTTGTTTTGCTTGCCTGCTGTTCATGCCTGGAATCATATGCCTAACCACCTATTGCCATAAGTGTAAAGAATTACCATTATAACCATTACAATAATACATAGAATTATGATATGGCCTGGTTTGAACTCTATCTTTGACTTGTATTCATCAAAGTATCTTACTAACCCACCCATTCCGGATGGCATTGATATTTTGTCGTTTCCCATTTTATTATTGTAAATTTAATTTCACTAAATTTCCAATCTTTCAGATTAAAAATCTGAAATAAAGTAAAGGGCAGGGGTGGAATAAGCCACCTTTTGTCAAATCATATTCTTGATCTGCCTTAGCATTTAACTAAGCGGTCTGGGCGACTTAACGCCTCTGCCTTGCACCGGTCAGGTCTCGCCGTTTCATCCATACCTTAGGAAACGTCAGTTGGTTAACTTATGCTTGTCACCAAGCACTTCACAACTTTCATCCTTAACCCAGGCGGTCTCGTTTCTGTGCGGTTGCCGCACATTACTGCACCTTGCTTACCAAGTGACCATAATAACCTAAAAGGTTATTGGTGGGTGGACTTTCCTCAATTCAAACTCCATTTCTGAAGGAACCGTTAGCTAAGTACCATCCCTGCCTATTTGAATAGGAGTAAATTGGGGTTTATAAATGTTATGGGTTATTTAGAAAAAACCACAACCTCAAACTTCTGCTTTCCTGACCAGACTTCTCTTTCTTGTTCTGGTTTGAATTTGTGTTTTTTTGCAGCTTCTTTTAATAGTTCTGTTTGTTTTGTTATTGTTAGTATCTTTCCTTTCTTTTTTAGTATGAATTCTGATTGGTAGAAGAATTCATCATAAAGTTTTTCTATGTCTTTTGGGTTAGCAGTTCTTGTTGGGTCTGGTGGATGTGTTATAATCTTATCTGCGCTTTGTTTGTCTAGTTTTATTTCCAGAAACTCTGTTTCCATCCTTGAAAAGTTTAATACTTTGTGGATTCCTGCTATCTTTGCATTCTTTTTTGCTGCGTTTAAGTTTGTAGTTTTATTGTCGAAGCAATTTACTAATGCTTTCTTAGGTTTGGTAATCTTTTTGTCTATATCTTTAAAGAATTTAGTGAAATTGAATTTATTTAATGGTTTAAATTTTGTGAATGCAAATTTTTCTTTTGAATAATAATTTACTGGGAAATTTGTGGTGAATAAAGCAGCTTCTATTGGAATTTCTCCTGAATGACAGAATGGGTCTAACATAATCTGTTTTTCTTTTAAGTCTGCAATTCTTAGCAACGAATAAGCTATTGTTGACCTTAATGATGCTGGATGCGCGAATAATTTGTATTCTCTTTTATGCAAGTCTCTGCCTGAGAAATCTATTCCAAAGTAAGCTGAGTTTTTGTTGATAAATATTAAGAAAGTTATGTCTGGGTTGTCTAATTCTACTTTTTGATTGTATTTTTTGTTCTTTTTGATGTTTTTTATTATTAGTGCTCCAACGTTTGCTGCGGTTTCTTCTGAATGTAAGTTTTCATTGTCTATCTTGCTTTGGAAATTCTTTGAATCATCCGAAATCTTTGATTTCGGAGTGTGCTCGGAAAAGCTTTGCTTTTCCGACATTCCTAACCCTTTAGAAATCTCCGATTTCAAAAGCTTGCACGTCACTCTAAAAGTTGTTGTTTTGTCCAGCCATTTGCTAAAATCTATTTTTGCGATTACTTTTTTTATTTCTTTATTGAAATCTTTAAAATTAAAGTTATCAAGTAAAAAAAGTATCTTCTCTACAGATTGCGCTTTATAGCAAAGTAAACTTAATTCTTCTAATTTTTTAATATTGAATATAACGCAATTGTCTTTGACTTCTGCTTTAGAATTGATTAATTCTTTTATCTCTAATGCTGTTATATCTTCTATGCCTTTTGATGTAATAGCTAATGCTTTCATAGAAATAGTTTATTCTTCTTTGTTATTTAAATTGTTTGATTCGGATTCTTCAATAAGTTCCTGTGCAGTTTTATCTTCGATTTCAGGTTTTGGTTCTTCTGATTGATTTTCAATTTGTTTTTCTTCCTCTGTTTTGTCTTCAATTTCCGCTTTAGGTTCTTCTGCTTTATCTTCAATCTCTTGAGCGGATTCTGATTTGTCTTCGATTTCTTCTTTTGGCTCTTCTTCAGATTCGATTTGTTTTGGTTCTTCTGCTTTATTTTCAATTTCTTCTGTAGGTTCTGTTTTATCTTCTATTTCTTCTTTTGGTTCTTCTGTTTTATCTTCAATTTCTGCTTGTTCTTCTTCCTTATCCTCAATCTCTTTAGGAGCTTTTTCAACTTCTTCGATAATATCCTGAGCAGTATTTTCTCCGTTACCGTTCTCTTCTGGTTTTATTACTATCTTAGCAGCAGATACAACTTTGTCGTTTTCACCTAATCTCATTAACCTCATGCCTTGTGTTGCTCTACCTATTGTAGATATTCCTTGTACAGGAGTTCTTATTGTAATTCCATGTTTGCTTATGAACATTACCTCATCATTATCAGTTACTGACCTAACTGCAATAACTTTACCGTTTCTTTCTGAGCAGATAATATTTCTTACTCCTACGCCCCCTCTTCTTGTTAAGCGATATTCTGAAACACTGGTTCTTTTTCCATAACCGTTTTCAGTTATTGTGATTAATGTTTTTGTATCATCAGCTACAACCATCCCTATCAATTCATCTCCTTCTCTTAATGTTGCGCCACGAACTCCTTTTGCTGACCTTCCTGCAGCTCTTACGTCTGTTTCTTTAAATCTAACAGCAGCTCCATTTTTAGTTGCCAACATTATCTGCTCTAGACCATTTGTTTTTACAACTTTGATTAGTTCATCACCCGGTTCAAGAGTTATTGCAATAATGCCTCCTTTTCTTGGATTAGAGTAAGCCATTAATTTTGTTTTTTTGACAGTGCCTTTTCTGGTTGCCATTATTAAGAATAAATTCTCCTTAAATTTAGAAACCGGAATGAATGCTGACATTTTTTCATCCTGTCCTAAATTCAATAAGTTGACTATTGATTTTCCCAAAGCCTGTCTTGAGCCTTCTGGTATATTATATACTTTTAACCAATGAACTCTTCCTTTGTTTGTGAAAAATAAAATGTATGAATGAGTGTTGGCAACAAATATATCCTCTACAAAGTCCTGCTCTTTTGTTCCTGCTGCTATTACGCCTTTGCCGCCTCTTTTCTGCTGCTTGTATGTGCTTAATGGCTGCCTTTTGATATAGCCTGAATGAGTTATTGTAATAACCATTTTTTCCTGCTTAATCAAGTCCTGCATTTCAAATGTTTCTGCTTCTGATTCTGCAATTTCTGTTCTTCTTTCGTCCCCATACTGTTTTTTAAGTTCAAGTAATTCGTTTTTGATTATTTCCTTTATTTTTTGTTCTGAAGCTAAGATTGAATTTAAGTCTTCTATTATTTTTAACAGATCAGAGTGCTCTTTCTTTATCTTTTCCTGCTCCAGAGCTGCAAGTTTCTGCAGTTTCATATCTAATATTGCTGCTGCCTGCTTTTCTGTTATTGTTAAACTAGTTTGCAATGTTGTTCTTGCTTCCTGTACAGAATTGCTTTGTTTGATTAATTTGATTGTTGTATCTATATCCTTTAGAGCTATTAACAAGCCCTGCAGAATATGATCTCTTTCTTTTGCTTTATTTAAGTCAAATTCTGTTCTTCTCCTGACAACTTCTTTCCTATGGATAATAAATTGTTCAATTATTTGTTTTATGTTTAATAATTTAGGTTCATTATTTACTAAAGCAACCATGCTTATTCCAAAAGTATCCTGCAATCTGGTATGCTTGTATAATTGGTTTAGAACAACAGGAGGATTAGCGTCTTTTCTTAATTCAACAATAATACTCATTCCTTCCCGGTCAGATTCATCTCTTAGATTGCTAATGCCAATTATTTTATGGTCATTTACAAGGTCTGCCATCTGCCTTATTAGGTTTGATTTATTGACCATATATGGAATTTCTGTTATTACAATTCTGTGTTTTTCTGGCTCTATTTCTGTTTTTGCCCTTACAATTACTTTGCCTTTTCCTGTTTTAAAGGCATCCAATATTCCTTTTCTTCCACATATGGTTGCTCCGGTTGGAAAATCAGGACCTTTGATGTAAGGTATTAGTTGTTCAATTTCTAGACCTCCATTATCTATTAAAGCGATTGTGCCGTCTACTATTTCCGACATGTTATGGGGCGGAATATTAGTTGCCATCCCTACTGCTATTCCTGAGCTGCCGTTTATTAGTAGATTAGGAACTTTAGAAGGAAGTACTGTCGGCTCTTTTAAGGAATTGTCAAAATTAGGTATAAACTTAACAGTGTTTTTGTTTATGTCCTGCAAGAGTTCTTCTGATAGTTTTTTTAATCTTGCTTCTGTATATCTCATTGCAGCAGGTGAATCACCATCTATAGAACCAAAGTTACCCTGACCATTGATTAAAGGGTATCTTAATGAGAAAGGTTGAACCATTCTTGCCAAAGAGTCATAAACTGCAGTGTCACCGTGTGGATGGTATTTACCAAGCACTTCTCCAACGATTCTAGCGCTCTTTTTGAAGGGTTTGTTATGGAGCATACCCATATCATTCATAGCAAAGAGAATTCTTCTGTGTACAGGCTTTAAACCATCTCTAACATCAGGAAGAGCTCTGCCTACAATAACAGACATAGCATAATCTACGTAGGACTGCTTCATCTCTTCTTCTATTTCCCTAGGGATTATTTCCTCTCCTTCCAAAGCTATTTTATCAACCATTTTTAAGAAGTGTCAGGAATCGAAGATTCCTGAGCATGCTCATAAATTCTACGAATTTCTGACATTTATAGGTAATTTAGAACCGCTTTTCATTTATAAATGTTACTATTAAATTTTAGGGTTTTAGAGGCTGTATTGGTTAAATTTAAGGGTTTCAGGTGGTCGAGAAACATCAAATATTATGGCTCATATAGTAAATTTGGTGCCCATCTTGAGCTCCTACACTCATCCTATTTCCAATTGGTCTTCCAGAGGCATCTATTACCCTTGGAGAAGAAAAAGAAGCAGATGCAATTATAGTATCTTCTAATCCAAGCCTTTGATGAATGCCACTGTAATTTTCATCTTGAGGTACTAAACCCATTAATGCATTGAGATCTAATGAAGAAGGGTGTGCTAATAATTGAAAATTATTAAACATATAATGTTCAGATATCTCTGAACACACCCTAATTGCGGTTTTGACTTTTTTTGTGCCGCATGGAATTGTAAACTGTTGATGTATATGCCCCACTCTTTCTTTTTCCCCATATGCAAATAAGTAGGCTTTTGTGTAAGACTCTCCTGAAACTCCAGAAATTACTGACAATCTTCCATTATCAGTTAAAGCTGTAATTTCTTTTATAATTGCTCCAATACCTTCGCTTTCCAAATCAATTGATCCTTCTGGTAAAACAAATATCCCTTCTGGGTGTTCTGCGATAAATCTAACTATATCTGGCAAATCTTCCCTACCTAGACTCATTTGAAAAATATATAGCATTTTAAATGGCTCAGAATTCTCTGAGGTTTCACCCCTTAATACCTTAGAAATCATCTAGTATTTAAAAATATAATTGATTTATTCTTTTGTAGTTAAATTTTTTCTGACTAAAAAACTTTTTCCACAATAAACACAGGCCTTTCTTTTGCCTGTTAGAATAGAGTCTTTGCTTTGATATTTCATAGTGTTTTTGCACTTAGGGCATCTAAGAAGAAATATTCTCATTCTTTCTTTTCCTCTTCTTCAGCAGCTTCCAGAAGGTCTTTTGGTTCTTCTTCTGGAGGTTCTTTTGAGGTTTCTTCATTAGTTTCTTCTGCTGGTTCTTTAGGAGTTTCTTGTTGTTCGCTTTGTGATTCTGGCTCTTCTTGATTAGTTTCTTCTGCTGGTTCTTCTTCAGTTTCTTTTGGGTGCAGTAATTCATCTACTTTTTTGTCAACTTCGCTTTCTACTTCTTTGGAGGTTTTTTCTTCCTCTGGTTTTTCTTCTGGTTTTTCTCCTGTAATATCTGCCTTTATCTTTTCAATTACTTCTTTACCCATTGATTCTGTCATTTCAATTCCTTCAGTATCTTCTTCTGTATCTTTTTCTACATCCTCTTCTGATTCTTCTTTTTCAGGAACATCGGCAACTTCTAAATCACCAACTTTTTCTACATAAGGTTTTACTTCTTTTGATTCTTCTACTTCTTGTTCTGATTCTGTTTTTTCATAAACTTCAAGTTTTTCTTTATTGCCTTCTTTATCTATCAGGTCAACTTCTGGTTCTCCTTCCTGTTCTTTGTTTTTTCCTTCTTCTTTTGCTTTTTTCTTCATGTCGTCTTTTATCTGCTTGATTTCCTCTTCTTTTTCCTTTATTGCTCTTGCTATGCCTCCAAAATCCTGGAATTTTTCCTTTAGTTTTTCCTGGGGCAAGTCAAAATACTCAAAGAACTTTGGTGTTAATTTGATTAGTTTAGTACGACCAAATTTCTGCCTTATGATATAGCCCATTTCATCTAATTCTCTTAAATGGTCATAGGCTTTGTTTGTTCTTATCTTAATTAATTCTGATTGTTTAATTGGATATTTGAATGCTATTACTGCCAGAGTTTCCATCAATGTTTTGCTTAATTCTGTTTCTGTAACAACCTGATTGACCATTGGCGCATGTTCTGATTTTACGTTTAATTTAAATGAATTTCCTTCATCAATTAATGCTATGGAGCTATCTCTTTCTTCATAGTCTTTTTTCAACTCATTTAATGTTTCTCTAACCTCTTCAGGACTGGCTTTAGCTAAGTTAGAAAGTTCTTCAATTTTCATTGACCTTGCAGAAGAAAAAAGCAATGCTTCTAGTTTGTATTTTAAATTAGACATTAACTGAATCACCTTTTTTTAATTTATGCTAATTGGTATATGTTATCTTCTTTTTTAATCTTTCCTTCTTCTATTAACTTTTCAAGATGTTTTTCCAATTCTTCTTTGTTTATTCCTGTAAATCTTGATAAATCTTCTGATGTGTTTTTATTTAATTTAATTAGTATTGTAATGCTGTTTGCTATTGTTGTGTTAAGGTTTCTTTTTAAAAAATCTCTCTCTGCCCTTAATGTTTTAGCAACCATATCGACAGTATGAAGCTTTGATTGAAGGTCATTAAAGATATTTGAAATATCCCTGTTTTTTACTATTAATTGCTCTGGCTTTTCTATGTCAATTGAAGACGGCATAAAATCAAAGCAGAATCCTGACAAAGGACCTATTCCCTTAAACACAAGTTCCAGCTCTACAAATGTGCTGAACATTGTTTTTCCTTCTGATTTTATTTCAGCGAATTTTTCATTTAGAACAGAATTATCCTGATTTTCTTTTACTTTCTCCACTAAGATTTTTATTGTTTTTTCTACATGCTCTTTTGGCTTTCCAAGTACTTCTAAGATTGCTCTGCATCTGATTGGTTCTTTCTTTTCTTCTGTCATTTTAAGATTTAAAGAATGTTATAGGTTATAAAAAGTTTGCTATTTTTTAGTTTTCTTAAGGTCTTTTATCTCTTCCACGTCAATATAGAACCGTATATGGTGAGTAATCCAATAAAGAAGTAAATTACTAACTTTTTTGATCTTATTCCTGGCGATTCATAGATTGTTATTGGTTGTTTTGTGGATTCAAGGGTTGTTGTGTAATCTTCCTGGTCGTTTCCTTTTAATTGAGTCTTTTCTTCTGTTTCTGTGATTTCTGATTCTATATTTCCTCCAAGAACCTTGATTGTCTGAGTGATTTCTTTCTCTGTTTTCTGATCGTCTCTTTTGGCTTTTATTTTTATTTTATAATCTCCTGGTTCTGCTCCTGTAATTATATCTTTTAATTCAAATTCTTTTGTCTGACCTGCTTTTACAAGAACACTTTTCTTGTTTGCTTCTCTGCCTGGACTGTAAGATTTTGAGCCTTTGTAAACATAGCTATAAAGATCAACTAAATGGTCTGCACCATCATTGTTTGTTAGTTCTATTTTAAGTGTAAAATCCTTGTTTAATTCAACTGTTGCTGGTGCTTCCATTAAACTGGATTTTAATGTTCCTTTTTTTGGTTTTCTTTCAACATAGATTTTATCGCAGTTATCCATGTTGATCCCATCTATTTTTATTTTGAATGTGTCTTCTGGTTGTTTTGAAGATGTCCACCCTACTTTTACATAATAATCTCCATCTGCATATTTTTGATTGCAATTTGATTCTATAGGTATTGGCAATGTTAAAGTATAGTTAGTATATTTATCATAGAGTCTTGCTTTTGTTATTTTAGTTATTCTGTCTTCATCATTTTCTATATAGAATTTAATGCTGCTTTTTGTTGTGTTTCCCTTATATGCATGGAATTTTACTTTGATTATGTTTCCAAATTCTGTTTCGTTATTGTCATTTAAATCTTCTATTCCATTTATTTTAAATGAAGATTCTGTGTTAAGCTGAGGTGAGGGATTCTTTTCATTTGGTGTGGGCAGTCTTTGCTGCCATATATCACCCACTAATGACCAGGATAATGCTTCTTCTGAACTCGCATAGTTTATCTTATGGATTAAATTTCCATAAGGGTCATAGAGTTTTATTTCTTCAAAACCTTCATTATTCAGAAATCCAGAAAATCCATTCATGTATACTGCAAGATAATCTTCTGATTCTATTATTGTGCCTGTTGTTGTTGTATCTGTTATGTAAATTTTATGATTGGCTGAATCTTTAAAATATAGTGCGGCTAAATCTGTATCATTATCTCCATTGTTGTAAAGTTCTATGAATTCTCCGTTTGGCATTAAGGCATTATCGTTCCCTGAAGGATTTGGAAAGAATTCATTGATTTTTATTTTTGTGTAGTCCTGGTTTCTTTCGCTGTTTTGTTTTCCCGGTGTTCCTCCATTATAAAAGGAACAGTAAAGATTTCCATTTGAATATTCTAAAGAATATCCGCTTTCGCAATCGTCTGTGTAAGAAATATTATGGATTAAAGTGTTGTTGTAATAGAGGAAGACAGAATCTTCTGTGTTTAGGTTGTTTCCTATAGTTATGCCTGCAGAATAAACAGAAACTTCTATTCCTGACAAATTGAACCCTTCTTCTGTTATTAAATAATAATCTGAATCATAATACTGTAATAAGGTTAATGTATCGTTTGAATGTAAATCTCCTATTATAAAATCTGACAGATTAATGATTTCATCTGAATATATTTCGATAAATTCCTTGTTATTATCGCTACCTTCTGGATTATACATTATTTCATTAATTAATATAGTTGCAGAAACAGAGCTTAAAGTTATTAATAGAGTTAATATGTAGGATATTATTTTTTTGATTTTAACCCCCAATATAGACCTGAGGATACATTTTTAATATCCTTAATCCAATTCGAAATCGCGAGTTACTGCTATGACTTCCCTTTCAATTGAGGGCAATGAATCGACTAATAACAATCTTAATGTTTGTTCTTCTCCATCGAAATATATTCTTACTCTGTCTTTTCTCTGGACATAGTCACCGGGTTTTAGAACAACCTCTGGATTTATCACTTTGTTTGCTATTGATTTTTTTGCTTTTAGGTTCCATTCTTCGTAAACCTTAACTTCTATTTTTGGGACTATTGGCAAATCTCCTTTGTTTATTATTGTATATTCTACCTCTGTAACGAATCCTGAATCCACTTCATCTTCTTCATATTCTATATAGTCTATGGATAATGTTATTCCTTCAACTGTCCCACTATATTCTTCAGAAACATCTGGAAAACTATCTTCACAATCATCTAAATCTTCAACTATCTCTTCATTAGAACATTGATATTTTATGATGTTTTTTGTTTCTATTTTTGTTTTTATAGGGCATAAATCACAATCTATTTCGCATTCCTGTTCTTCACATTTAGATTCAGGGCATTCCTGCTCTAAAGTAACCTGCCCAGTAGGTGATTCTATGCTATCTGGCTTTATGTATTCAAAACCAGATATAGATAAGGTAATTATTATTAAAAGAATTAAAAGATTCATAGGTAATTTTGTAAGGAATATTACCTTTAGTATCTTAAGAAATTTCTTTTTTTTAGATGGTTTTTCGAAAGGATTTGGCATATTTTGAATATTGAATTAACTTATATATAAACTTATTTGAAATTTTAAGAAAATTTGTTATTTAAATTTTCAATGAATTTATTAGAAATTACCAGTTATCTTTTCACCGCAAAATGAGCATGCATTTTTCTTAATATTATTTTTGCATATCCGAAATTGAAATCTTTCTATCAGCAGTTTATTACATTTTGGGCAGTATGTATTTCCAGAATCTGGTAATAGTGTGTTGCCAAGATAAACATGTTTTAATCCTTGTTTTTTTGCTATTTCTTTTGCTTCTAATAATTTTTTTGGTGAAGTTCTTTCTGCATCTAAAAGTTTATATGTTGGATAAAATGCAGAGAAGTGTAATGGTGTTTTTACTCCTGTGTTTTCCTTTACCCATTTTACTAATTGTTCTATCTGCTGTTTTTTATCGTTATATCCAGGAATAATTAAATTTGTTAGTTCTATGTGTGTTTTTGTCTTGCTTTGGAAATTCTTTGAATTTCCTAACCCTTTAGAATTCTTCGAATTCAAAAGCTTGATTTCTTTGATTGCTTTTAAAACTGGCTTTAATCTTACACCACATATTCTTTTATAGAAATCTTCATCTAAAGATTTTAAGTCTATGTTTACGGCATCTATATATTGATAAAGTTCTTTTAATGGTTCTGGGTTTATGTAGCCGTTGGTTACCATTATGTTTTTTATTCCTTTTTTTCTTGCAAGTTTTGCAGTTTCCAGAACATATTCATAAAAGATAGTTGGCTCATTATAGGTGTATGCTATGCTCTTGCAGTTGTTTTTGATTGCTGTTTCTACTATCTCTTTTGGTGGAATTTCTTTTCCTGAGAATTGATCTGCTTTTTCCTGAGAGATGTCATAGTTTTGGCAATGCAGGCAGTGCATGTTGCAGCCTAAAGTTCCTATTGATAATGCAAAAGAACCTGGAAAGAAATGGAATAGTGGCTTTTTTTCAATTGGGTCTATTGAAACTGTTACAGGTTTTGCATAAACTAATGAGTAAAGTTTGCCGTCTATGTTTTTTCTTGCTTTGCAGTTTCCGAAATTGCCTGGTTTTATTACACAATTAGTAGGGCAAAGGTTGCAGTTTACTATTTTGTTTTTTAATTTCTTGTAATATGAGGCTTCTTTCATAGTAGAAGTATTTATTTTGGTTGTTTAATAATTTTTCTAGAATAAATATTTTATTATGTTACTATTTTAAAATGCTACACAAAGTTTTAATAAGCATCTTTTTATTTTTAAAGTGGGTGGTATAGTTTAGCTAAAGCTAAACATGTTTGTCCTCCCCACTAGCACATATCAACTGGGGGAGCCATAAATTGGTTACACCAATTTAATTCCACTGTGTCCCTCCCCGACAAATGATTAGGGGATTGAGGTGAGTAGTAAACTATGGCATTTTTGGATTTTATGAAAAAAAAGGGGGAATTACCAGCAGATATAGACCTTGATATGCCCCCTGAGCCCCCTAAGATGATGATGGATGAGATTTCTGCAGAAAGACCTATTGATGAAGAGTTAATTCCTAGAGAGGGAAAGTTAAAGGTTAAGGCTAAAGTAAAGAAAGAGCCTGAGCTTCCAGAGATACCTCCTTTGCCAGAGATGGAAGAAGATCTGCCTACTTTGCCAGAAGCTGAAGAAGATCTAGGGGAATTGCCCGAAGAAAAAATTAAAGGATTTGATTTACCTCCGTCACCTATGATGGAAAAGAAAAAAGGATTGTTTTCATTTCTTAAGCCAAAGAAAACTACTAAAAAATTATCATTACCAGAATTAGATAGAGATATTCCAGAAATGCCCCCTTTACCAGAGATGAAAGGAGAATTTCCAGAGATACCTCCAATGCCTGAAGAACATGAGGAGTTTTCTAGATTGCCTCCACTTCCAAAAAAACATATATCTGATGAAGATAGATATGCACCTAAGTTTGAGAAAGAAATGCCAATTAAAGCTCCTGTTAAATTACCAGAAATACATGCAGAACCATTAAAACCTAAGATTGAACCAATAAGACCACCTGTTGAGGAACCAATACAACATGCGGTTGAAGAACATGTACATAGAGAAGAAGCTTCACAAGTAAAAAGAAAGAAGTTTATTACAATTGATAATTTCAGACAAGTTCAGGATAGTATTAATAGTACAAAAAATACTTTGAAAGGTGTTGATGGTTTTTTTACTAAATTAGGAGATGTTAAGCAAGAAGGAGATACTGAATATGCTGAATTACGCAGCAGCTTAAGAGATATTCAAAGTAAGATTGTGTTTGTTGATAAAGTTTTATTTAGAGAATAAATGTTAAAAAAAATAATATAAGGGGGAATTAAAAAAATGGCAGAAGCTCAAGTTTTTGTAAAAATAGATGAGTATAAGGATGTTTTAAGGACAGTTGGTCTGATAAAAAGTAAACTGAATGATGCTAAGAGTACACTTGCTAAAGTAAAGGAACTAAAACATCAGGAAGATACTGAATTAGAAGGATGGGATAGTAAATTAAATGATATAGAGACTAAAATAGGGGGAATAGACCAAATATTATTTGAACCCTCAACTTTATGAAAAAAATGGTTAAGAAAGAAGAAAGCCCGTTGTTTGTCGGAATAACTAATGGAAATGATTTAAGGAGAAGCATGCTTGAATGCTCTAAAGATATTTTGGAATCCCTTAAAGAGCATGAGCAACTTAAGAATATAAGGGAAGAGAAAGTAGGGCTTATTCAACAACTTAAAGGCGATGTTAAAGATTTATCTAAATTAATTAATTCACTTAAAGGTTATCTGCCTAAAGTTAAAGATGCAGGGATTAAAAAAGTGGAAGTTAAAGCTGTTGTAAGTGAACCTAAGATGGTTAAAGTAGAGAAGCCGAAAGCAAGTAGTGAAGTTGATAAACTGGAAGCAGAACTTAATGATATAGAAGCTAAGCTTAATAGTTTGAGTTGATTCTTTATTTTTAAAAATGGAGGGATTTAAATACGATAAGAAGTAGCAATGTCATCTAGAACATTCTTCCTTCCCTGAGGGACAACTGATGAAAAAGAAACATCATAAATTATCCAATCATCATTGTAATATCTTTCTTCTTTAACATTGTTACCATCAAATAATGCACTTACATTATCTGGTATGTCCTGGAAATCTGGAAGTAACTTTCTTGTGTATGGACCATCAAACGATAAAACTTGGAAACTTTCATGCAGACAATCTGAAGCTACAAACAAATCAGCTAAACAGCCCTCAAATTCATCTTTGACGTCTTTGTGAACAACAAAATATCCTGAGAACTCTGTAGAACAGAATGCTATATCTTCATCTTCTGGAACATCCATCTCACTTAGTGCTATTTGGAGAGGATAATTTAAATCAAATTCTGTGTAAGGCCTGTTGGTTTGTTTAACCTCAAAGTCTGATACTGGCACAAATTCTCTTGCCATAAGATACATTTTCTTCAATATTAATGAAAGGTCTGCTTGCCCATATTTTCCCTCCATGGACTTAAGTCCTGCTTGTACATACTCATCCCTTGAGCCAAAGAAGGCACTTCTTTCAGTAGATAGATTTCCTCCTGCACGCCTATATGCTTGTAAAGCTGGTTTTACATCATCAGGAACAATGTCATCGAGATAAGGGCAAAAGACTCTTACATACCATTTTTCAACATAGTTTTCTTTAGCTTTTGCTAAACTTACCTCTAAGCTTCCCTTAATCTTCCCATTACGCCAAGCTTCATCGTCATGTTCATCAATTAATTGTAGTAATTTTGTATAAAGAAATACTTCAGTTTTATATTGGGTAAGTTGCAGGTCACCTTGTTCGTGTAATCTACTTAATAGACAAGAAGGATCTGTTTTTATGTCTTCCCTCATAGAGATTTGTGATTCAGTAATTTGATTACCTAATGCATAAATTTTATCGTATAAATCATCCAAAAGTAATTCTCGGTCAGGCATAACTACAGTTTGACGTTCTTCTGGTGTTTGCTTAGTTAGCCAACTCATTAAAATATCAACTATTTTGTCTTCGTCTTCCATATATAGCAAGAAAATAGCACTATTTTTAAATCTTTTGTTATTTACCACTATATAGGAATTATATGTAAGATGCCTGCCTAATTCTTTTACTAAGAATAATAAAATGCGAGGAGGGGGATTCGAACCCACGTAAGCACTAAGCTAATAGATGGCCCATGGAGCATATCATCGATCTTCTGTAAAGACCTCATCACTCAACAACTTGAGTTTGGATGTTTAGTACCTTGTATACCAAACGCTATCCCGTTTGGCCACTCCGGCATCCTCGCATTAATAGTTTAGAAATTGCATTTATTATAAAAGACTTACTAAAATTACTCTTTACAATAATCATCACAATAACTACAGTCATACCTTTCAAGAACAGTGCATTTCTTTTCGTTTCCAGAACTGTCCTGATATGTGCAGCATTCTTTTATGTCTGTTTTTTCTATGGAGATTTCGTCTGTTATTGTATCTCCATAGGCTCTTCCGCTGCTTCTGATATTACAGCCTGCAATGAGAACTAAAATTAAAAAACACATTATTAATATCTTTTTATTCATTTTAATAAATTATCCCCACAATAATTCTGTTTATTTGTTCAAACCTTATTCTTCCTGCATCTCTGAATAAATTGTTATCCCCTTTAAATATAAAATACTTTCCTTTATTGTCTTCTCCGATTTTTATAACACGGTGAACTATTAAATAATTTTCTCCTTCTGGACGATAAGAAACTATGTCTCCAACATGGATATCTTCAGAACTTTCGGGCGTTATTTGTATTGCGTTTGCTCCAATATCAATTATGGGGTCCATTGAGTCTGTGTCTGTAAATTCTGCTCCGCGTGAATGTTTAACGTCAATAACAACCTTATCTTCTTCTATATGTATCTGTGTAATTTTGATATGGTTGTAAGGGGATGGTTTTTCTCCGAATTTCTCCTGAGTACAGCCAAAACTAATTAGAATTAGGAACAGACATAATGCAGCTAATGTTCTTTTCATTTATACTTATTTGAGGTTAGGGGTTATTTAAATTTTGTGGGAAAGTGGTTAAGTTTGATTTAATGGCTTAACTTCACTGGGAATCATTGCCAATGCTGCGCTCCGTGCGAATTTAGTATTATTTAAAGCGAGCAAGGATTCTCACAAGGCAGTTTGTTTAGCTTGGACTTCGCTGGGCAGCATTGTCAATGCCAATAGTGCTGTCATTAAAAGGAACATTTTTATAGTAATCACCTAACTGTTAATTAAAAATGATAGAAATCTGTGCTGTTGGCGGTTATGACGAGATTGGGAAGAACATGACTGCTGTTAAATATGGAGATGAGGTTGTTGTTATAGATATGGGTCTATATCTTGATAGTTATATTAAATACACAGAAGAAGCTCAGGATGATATTATAGAGATAACCGCTAAAGAACTTGCAAAGGTTGGAGCTATACCTAATGACCATGTAATTAAAGACTGGAGGAGTAAAGTTAAAGCTATTATACCGACACATGCTCATTTGGATCATGTTGGTGCTCTTACTTTCTTATCTAATAAATATAATGCACCTATTCTTTGCACTCCATTTACTTCAGAAGTTATTAAAGCTATAAGCCAGGATGAAAAGATAAAATTAAAGAATGAAATTAAAGTATTAAATGTTAATTCAGTGTATTATATTTCTGATAAGATAAAAGTGGAGTTCATTAATATGACACATAGTACACCTCAAACTGTGATGGTTGCTGTGCATACTCCTGATGGTATTTTGTTGTATGCCAATGATTTTAAGTTTGATAATCACCCTACTCTTGGGAAGAAACCTAATTATGGTAAATTAGAAGAGTTAGGAAAAAAGGGAGTTAAAGTTCTTATTTGTGATTGCACAAGGGCAAGACAGCCAATAAAAACACCATCTGAATTAGTTGCTAGAGAAATGCTTAGAGATGTTATGCTTGGAGTAGATTCCAGAAATAAGGCAGTTATTGTTACTACATTTGCTTCTCATCTTGCAAGATTAAAATCAATTATAGAGTTCGGAAAGAAAATGAACAGAAAGATAGTCTTTTTAGGCAGAAGCCTAGCTAAATATACTGAAGCTGGAGAAAAGGCAAATCTAATTAAATTTTCTAAAGAAGTTGAGATAGTTAAGTTTGGAAAACAGATAAAAAGAAGATTAACAAAGATGGAGAAAGAGAATAAGGAAAAATATTTGTTGGTTGTTACAGGACACCAAGGTGAGCCAAAATCAACTTTATCAAAAATGGTTAATGGAGAGATTCCGTTTAAATTTGGTTCGGAAGACCATGTCATATTTTCATGTACGGTTATTCCAAGCGATGTTAATAAGAAAAACAGAGCTGAACTGGAAAAAAGATTAAGAGAACAGGGAGTTAGAATATTTAGAGATATTCATGCTTCAGGGCATGCTTCCAGAGAAGATTTAAGGGATTTGATAAATCTGGTTACTCCAAAACATATAATACCTGCTCATGGTGAAGAGGAGATGAAAGATGCTTTAGTTGACTTAGCTATAGAGAAAGGATATAAAAAGGGAGAAACAGTGCATATTGTCCATGATGGGGATAAAGTGTCTTTTTAATAACCATAAAGCATTTAAATAAAGTAATATTACGTTTAACACACTAATCGTATAATTAAGTGGGGGTGTCAAATATGAAATTAACATTAGCAGAACCAAGTTATCTTAAAGATAGTATAAATATTATTTCTGATCTAGTTACTGAGGCAAGGTTTAAAATTAATAGTGATGCTATGGAGCTAGTTGCTATGGATCCTGCAAACGTTGCAATGGTCGTATTTAAACTATTAAGTTCCTGTTTTACAGAGTATGATGTTAAGGAAGAAACACAGATAGCTATTAATCTGGGTAATCTTAAACAAGTACTAAGAAGGGTAGGCAGTAATGATATGTTGAGTCTTGAATTAACTGAGGACAATAAATTAAGTATTAAATTAAAAGGGAATACAACAAGAACATTTAATCTGCCAATTATAGAATTGGAAGAAAAGGAACAAAAAGTACCTGATTTAGAGTTTCCCATCTCAATTACAATGCCTTCTGCTACATTGACTGGAGTTATAGAAGATGCAGATATTGTTGCTGAATCTGTAACATTTGATGTTGAGAAAGGAAAATTTACTGTTCATGCAGCTGGAGATTTGTCTCAGGCTAAGATTGAAATTAAGGAAGGAGACAATATTAAGATTGAGGCTACTGAAAAGGTTAAGGCTAAGTATAGCATAGAATATCTTAAAAAAATGATTGGTGCTTCTAAACTTAGCGAGAATGTGGAGATAAGATTTAATAAAGACTATCCACTAAAGATTGATTTTAAGGCTGTGGATAAGTTATTGTTGAGTTTTATACTTGCTCCAAGAGTAGAAAACGAATAAGGTTTTTTCTTCATTTTATATTTTGATAGTAGGAATATTTATATACTAATACGGACAATGTCCTTATTATAGTTTGTTAGGAATAGTAATGTTTATATACTAATACGGACAATGTCCTTATTGTTGTTTATTGGTAATAGGAATATTTATATACTAATACAGACATTGTCCTTATTATAGTGAGTAAAAAGAATAAAAAAGGACTTTCTGATAATGAAATTCTTAGTAAGCATTCCAAATTTAAAATACCTATTTCTGTTTTGAAACATAAGTTATTAACGACATATGAAGCGCTTATTGTTCATCTGAAGGATGATTCTTTGTTTAATTATCACAGTATTGGTGTTTTGTTAGGCAGGAATGAACGGGATGTAAGGAAGGTATATTTTAGAGCAAAAGTTAAATTAAAAAATGGAACTTAAGGAAAAAGTAAAAAGGATAAGGGAAAAAGTGAAGGCTGATTTAGAAGAGATTAATAGAGATTACAGTACAAATAAAATAAGTGAAGAAGAGTATAATAATTTCTTAAGTCAGAAATTAGATGGAAGAACCAGAGAAGAATGGATGAATTATTGTGATGAGTATATAGAAAAGACAGGAATAAAATCTGTAAAGGATAGTGAAAAACTAGTTAAAATAAATGATAAATTAAAGAAAGCTAAAAAGGTAAGAAAAAAATTAGAAAAGGAACATAATGAAGTTCTTAAAGATTTCAATAAAGGGCATATTGATGAAGATGATTATAATAATTTCTTAAGCCAGAGAATAGATGGAAAGACACGAGATGGCTGGATGAATTATTGCGATAATTATATTGATAAGTCCAGTGAATTATTAAAAGGTCAAAGACTGCCGATAGTTGATCGTAATTCTTTGACTGCACTTATGTTTATAATGTTATTAGTTAGTACAGTATTTGTTGGATATTATGGCATGGATATGTATACTGGCGTTAAAAAATATGGTCAAGCTATTGGTATTATTCCTCCTGAAGTTGAAATTAGACTTTTGGAATTTGAATATGTTAAAGATTTGAATCTAGAGTTTAATGAATATGGGGAGTATGTGTTAGTGATTGATGAGATGGAGCTTGGTGATAAATTAACATCTATTAGTATAACTGGGAGCGTAGATAAAAACTATGATTATTTTGAAATTAATTCAGTTCCTTTAGATTCAGAAGGTGAAGAGCAAGAAAGTGAATCTAAACTTATTTGGAATAGCTATGGAACTGAGTCAGCTTCGCCTAGTCCTTCACCTAGTGCATCACCTTCTGTAAGTCCGTCTGTTAGTCCTAGTCCTTCACCTAGTGTATCTCCTAGTCCAATTTCAACAGTATCGCCTTCTCCTAGTGCATCACCTTCTGTAAGTCCGTCTGTTAGTCCTAGTCCTTTTGCACCTCCAGAAAGTATTGAAATTACAGGATTTGCAGTTGGTGAAAGCGAATCAATAAATGATGAAATTATTTTAGTAGCTGAGGGAAAGGTAATAAAGATGGATGCTTCTGGTGGTGGCAAAAAAGATGTTGGAGATATATTTGAGTTTAAAGTTAATAATAGCTTTAATTGGGATGTTGGTGTTGATAAATTATGCACTAAGTGGGAGATCAATAATAACTTGGATTCTGTATTTTTATGCAGAGGTTCTGAGGAGTGTTGCGATTTAATTGGCTTAGAGAGCTTAGGTGAGTGGAATGATAGTTTGTATCTTAGCTATGGAAGGTATGGTGTTGGATTAGATAATACTGTTTCTGTTCAAACCATATACGCTAATTATTCTCTTTCGGTTGAGAATCCTTATTCAGATATTGTTTATTCTGATATTGATATTTTGGAAGCTTCATTCTATGAAGCAAGAATTGAATTTGAAAATGTTTGTACAGATACTTGTTTACTTCCTGGATTTGATGCTACTTCATATAAACTAAAGTTTATTGTTTCAAATGCTAATTTGAAAATTGATAGTATAAAGTATGCTATTGAGAAAGAAGTTTTTGTCAGTAAGAATGCCCCTTCTTTGATTAAGGATATTGAAAATATTACAATTTATAAGAATGGGGAGTTTAAAGTTAATTTGTCTTCTTACTTTATTGATGAAGATGGTGATGAGTTAATCTATAGTGTTTATGAAACTGAAAATATAAGTTCTGTAATTACAAAAGAGATTGTTAGGTTAATCCCTTCCATTAACTTTACAGGCAAAAGGTTTATGTATTTTACAGCCTTTGATGGATTTTATAATATAACTTCTAATTTGTTTTCTATTGATGTGATAGATAGACCATTTAGATTAGATGAGGTTAATATTTCTGAAGAACTTATTGAGCCTTTGGTTGTTATAAATAAACCTGTAAGGTGGATTAAACGGGTTAATGTTTCTGGTCCTGTGATTAATCTTTCAGTTAATATTTCGTCTGATGCATTTAATGTTTCAGTGAGAGATGTTGTTGGTGATAAGGTTGTTGATGAAGATAAGCTTAAAGTTAATGATAGGGGTGTTGTTAAGAATGCTTCAAAATATAAAGCTGAGAAAAGAATTTCTCAGATTGAGAAGATTGAAGTTAAACTTGAAAGCAAAAAGGCAGATATAACAAATTATGTACCTATTGATACACATGAACTTAGTTCAATTGCTTCTAAATTGTTGGAACTTCAGAATGAGAAGAATAAATTAACAGGTTATGCTGTTGCTTCTTCGGGTAAAGGGTTGTTGACAAGGTTTATTGAATGGTTGTCTGGTTTTGAGATTACAGGTTACGCTGTGGCTGAGGATGAAAATGAAAGTGCTAATGTAACTTCAGTCATTATTGGAGAAATTGTTTCTGATATTGAAGTAGAATATTATACAGAAGGACCTGTTAGTGAAGAAGAGAATATTTCCAGAGGCAAAAAAGTTGTTATTTCTTCTGATGTTCATTATGAAGATATACTTGCTTATACTTATTTAGATGATGTTTCTAAATCTTCTATCAAGCTTTATTGGATTGTTAATGATAGCAGAGAAGTTATTAAGGATGTTTTTTATAATGATTCTAATAATAATAGTCTTATTGATTATATTGAATGGATTGTTCCTTCGCTTTCTAATCAAACATATGAAGTTATTATTGAGATTACTAAAGCAGAGTATTTAGATTCTAATAGAAGTTTTATTGCTGATGTTTATTCTTATGTCAGAGCTAAAGATGATGATTGGACAACTATTCCTTCTGATGATTATATTCGAATTACTTTTGCCAAGGCTTTGAACAATACCCGAGATATAACACTTTATGCAAGGTCTGTTGATGAATCTGCTTCTATTGAAGTCTATACTGAATATGGTGAAGAACTTGTTGTTACTTTTGAAGATGTTTCTGATGAAGACTGGTACAAGGTTCTTTTAACTAATTTGCCTTCGGGTGAAAGTTATGGAACATTTGATCTGAGAGCTTCAGGTGATGTGGAATTTGATTATATTGTTGATGCTTGTCCTGGAACGATGACTGGTGATGGGGGCGCATCTCCTTGTGAGATAACCAGCTGTGATGATTTAGATAGAGTCAGAGATAGTCTATCTAGTAATTATATCTTAATGAAAGATATCGATTGTTTTGAATATAGTTTTGAGCCGATTGGATATGCTGAGAGCAGCGATTGTACATCTGAGGGTGGCTCCCCATTTACAGGAACATTTGATGGACAAGGACATATTATAAATAATCTATATATGAGCAGTTCAAATTATGGAACTGGTTTATTTGGCCATACAGTTGGTGCTACTATAAGGGATGTTGGTCTAGAGAATGCAGATATAACAGGCCAATATTCTGCAGTTGGAGGGTTGGTTGGTTGTGCTTCTCCTAACACATATATAGAAAGAGTTTATTCTACTGGGAGTATCTATTCAAGTGATTCATATGCAGGTGGTCTGATTGGTGTACTTGCTGATTCATATATATATGATTCTTATTCTCATGCAGATGTATATGCAATGAATGGTAATGCTGGAGGAATAGTTGGTTATATGGCACAAGACACTTGTGCAGGTTTAGTAAATACTTATGCAACTGGAGATATAAGTGGAGATCAGAAAATAGGTGCATTAGTTGGAGAAGCTTATAGCAATTGTGACATAAGCAATTCTTTTGGAACTGGAGATATAAGTGGGAATTCTCAATATGGTGGTTTGATTGGGTGGTATAGTTCCTATACCAGTTTAAGTGAGAATTATTGGTATGATAATCCTTTCAGTTCTTATGACGATTATTGTACTGGTAGTGAATCTTCTGGTGTTTCATATGAGATTTCAACTTGTCAACAATTACAAAATATGCAATATGATTTGAGTGGAAGTTTTGTATTAGTTGATAATGTTGATTGTTATGGATTTAGTTTTTATCCTATTGGAGGGGATTCCAGTGTGTTTAGTGGAAGTTTTGATGGTCAAGGACACAAGATTACTGAATTAAATGTATATAGCGAGTATTATGCTAGTTTGTTTGGTTATACTTCCGGAGCAGCTATACAAAATGTTGGCTTAAAGGATGTTCAAATAAGTGGAACTGGGTATATGGGGGGATTAATTGGCTATGCAGAAGAGACATATGTAAATGATGTTTATGTTACTGGAGATGTAAGTGGAACTGGCATTAATGTTGGCGGACTGATAGGCGAAATTTCTGGTCCATATGATGGTCAAGGCATGTATATCTATAATTCTTACTCTACTGCTAATGTTTCTGGAAATACTCATGTCGGTGGATTAGTTGGTGGTATACAGAATCCCCCTGGAGAAATTGCTAATTCGTATGCAACTGGAAACATGTATGGAAATAATGATGTAGGAGGATTAATTGGTTGGAATGAAGGAGATATTCAGATAACTAATTCTTATTTTAATAGTGGTTTGTTTGGTTCGTGTGTAGGGACTGGTTTATCAGGAGATTGTAATTCTGTGTCTTCTGAAAGCGAATTGTATGGAATGAGTCATCCTGTTTATTCTGGATGGGATACTAATACTTGGCAAGAGAATTCAGGTAATTATCCAACTTTAAGAGGGGAAGGTGAAGGGGTGACTGTGCTTGGTTGTTATCCTGAGTCTTCTGAAAGTGAACTTTATGATATGAGTCATCCTGTATATTCTAATTGGGATTCTATTAATAATTGGGTGGAAAATTTAAATGGGTATCCTACATTAGCTTGGGAAGACCACATAAAATTTGTTGCCCCTACTCCAGCCAATAATACAAACACAAGCAACACTAATGTAGAGATAAATATCAGCATTAATGGTGCTTTAAAAGATCTTAAATGGGAATGGAATGGCACTAATTATACTATGTATAATGAGTCCCTTGTTTTGATGATGGATTTTAATAATATTGCTGAGTTAGGGGAAGATAGTAGTTCTATTGCTGATATGAGCCAATATGAACATGATGGAACTGTTTATGGTGCTACTTTTGACTCTAATGGCCGGTATGATGGTGCGTATAAATTTGATGGTGATCTTGATGGAGATAGTAACAGCCATATTGAAGTTATTGGTGATTTGAATCTTGATGAGTTAAGTGTTGAGTTTTGGTTTAAACCAGCTATTAATTATAATTTAGGTAGGGTTTATACTAGTCTTGTTTATGATGAGAATTATGAGATATTTATAGAAAATGGTAAAATAATATTTAGTTATGGTGGGAAAGAATTAGCTTCCTTAACTGAAGGGTTTATAGTAGGTGAGTGGTATCATGTTGTAGCTACTTATGACGGCTCTGAGCAGACACTTTATGTTAATAATGGATATGAAGACAGTGAAATTATTTCAGGTCCTTTTGTTGTTGAAAATAATATTGGAGAGACTACTGCTTTATTTTCTAATTCAGGAGATATTGTTTTAATGGGTAGCTGTAGTATTGGAACTTGTGCTGATCCAGGAGATGATGCATTTATTGTTCAGAATTTGGTAGAGGATGTTGTTGCTTATGTCGATAATAGCAGTAATTTATGTTTAGAAAATGGTGATTGTGTTGGTGGTGATGATTGTAGTAGTCCACCTGAAGGTTCATTTATAGTAAAGAATATGCAGGGTAAAATTGTTTCGTATATTGGTATAAATGGAGAATTATGTTTAGAAGGAACGCTTTATACAGGATGATAAAAAATTTGAGGTATGAAAAAATGAATATGAAAAATATTTTTAAAAAACGGGTTGTGAAATTCTTTGTGATAGCTTTTGTGTTTCTTTTACTTGGGTTGTCTATGATAATGGCAGGAACTGTTGTTGTTAGAGATGGTAAATTGTTTGTAGACAATGACTTTACTGTGTATTCTAATGTGCTGTATGTTGATAGTGCAGGTGGTAAGGTGGGGATTGGGAAAGTTCCTGGTGTGGAGTTGGATGTTGAAGGAGATATACAAGCTACGAATGATATTTGTATTGAAGGAGGTAATTGTTTGAGTGATGTTTGTAGTGGAGATATAACTAAAGTGACTGGAACAGGCCCATTAACATTTAGCCCGGGTTGTGATAATGGGGATTGTTCAATTGGAATTAATGTTGATGGTGATGGTGTTTGTGATACTGCTGGTGCTGTATGTACTCAAGGGCATACACACTTAGTAGGTGATACTGATATTTTAGCTGGGGCTGTTGATGGAGGTTTAGGGGGGGAGATACAAAATAATACAATCACTGCTGATGATTTAATGGCAAATAGTGTAGGTAATAGTGAATTGGTTGATCAGATTGTTGTTCCTGATGGTATAAGGATAGGGGTGGATAATGCAAATCATGAAATAGATGATGAATCTCAAGGAACGGGTTCAGCTGCATTATATATAGGGAACCGACAGATTACAACAGAGAATATTGATGATGATACAACATATGCATTAGAAGTAGTGATATTGTCGAAAACAGCGACAAGAGGTGTTGCAACTGCAGGAGCTCTTGCAGTTACTCAGGATTGTAACGCTGGATATGGAAGGGTTGATTGTAGTGGATGGTTAGCTCGTTCAGGTTGGGGTTATCAGGGTGCATTTCCTCATGACCCTGTGAATCCTGAGGAACCTAAAGGGTGTACAGCTTACGGATATGTGGAGGCTAATGAAGCGAGTATTGTATTAACAGTAAATACTTATTGTGCTAGACTAATATAAAAAAGTATAGAGGATGATGAAAAAATGAATGTAAAAAATATTTTTAAAATGAAAATTGTAAAATTCTTTACGATAGCTTTTGTTTTTCTTTTGTTAGGGTTATCGATGATAATGGCAGGAACTGTTATTGTGAGAGACGGTAAATTGTTTGTAGACAATAACTTTACTGTGCATTCTAATGTGCTGTATGTTGATAGTGCTGGTGGTAAGGTGGGGATTGGGAAAGTTCCTGGTGTGGAGTTGGATGTTGAAGGAGATATACAAGCTACGAATGATATTTGTATTGACGGAGGTAATTGTTTGAGTGATGTTTGTAGTGGAGATATAACTAAAGTGACTGGAACAGGCCCATTAACATTTAGCCCGGGTTGTGATAATGGGGATTGTTCAATTGGAATTAATGTTGATGGTGATG
>Ga0233431_1001489_pt1 | contig 40352 bp, 50 predicted proteins | sample SI_118_April2016_FD_179867 | JGI IMG/M metagenome (GOLD analysis project Ga0233431, IMG submission 179867) | Seawater microbial communities from Saanich Inlet, British Columbia, Canada - SI_118_April2016_200_MG | ecosystem: Environmental > Aquatic > Marine > Inlet | place: Canada: British... | reverse complement strand
GATTGATTTGCTTCATTAATAATCAAAGTAAGTTCTTCAGCAGTAAGATTTTCCATTTCTGCCTCTATTTCTTCATCAGAATAATTAGTATTACAACCGATCAAAACTAGAAATAATAATGAAATCATAATTACACTAATTATCACTTTTAGTTTTTTCATCATTCAGAACATTCTAAAGAAATATATAAATATTTACTTTCCTCCATTAATCTAACAGCCCCAAGCCATACCACTAATAAGTGAATATTCTCCAAAATGTTTATAAACAGCTGGCTAATCTACATCTTTGGTAGTGGTGGTAGTTAGCGGAGGGCAGTGACGTGAAATTCCGCAGGAATTTATGGCGTCGTAAATGCTCAGGAAAGTCCGCCCACCAAGTTCAGATCGCTCACATAAGTGAGGTGGAGAAATCCCACAGCTCTGGATCAGAAACGAAACGTCCTGTCAAATGGGATGATGATGGCGAAGTTTGTTGCGAAACAAGCGAGTTAACCCTTTGACGTCTTGACAGGGAACGATGGAACGACGAATCTCGATCGGTGCAAGTCCGTTGTGACGCTTAGTAGAATGCTAATGCAAACCATCGCAATTACATTGGTTAATTGTTTGGGTTTGACAGAAGGCGGCTTATTCCACCCTACCAACCTTTTTTAAAAAAAAGTTTGATCAAAAAACTTGATGCTTTTATTAAAGATTAAGATAGATGTTCTGAAGGTAATTAAAAATGGCAGATGAAAAGAAAGCTTTAATTTTAACTAACAATTCTGGAGTAGTTCAAACATTTGGTTCAATATTTACAGACTTAGGGTACCAACCAGAAAACCAAAGATTTCGAGATATGAAAAATGGCTCTGACGCAGCCGAAAAAGCGTTAGCTGAAGGAATTAGTGCTATTTATTTACATCGACACTGTACAATCATGGATAGAAGCTCTCATTTATCATTAGAAATAATGAAAGCATTAAGAGATGAATATCAAGGTATATTTTTAATTGGATCTAACAGTGATCTTTCTGTTGCAGAAAAGAGATATGTTAAAAGTAATCCTTGTTATGGACTTTGTGAATTACCTACTAACCTAGATAAAATTAAAGCTCAACTTCAAGGTTTAGAAAGGCATTTAAGATAAGTAAAAATAAACTCCCTATTAATTCAAAATGGCAGATGAAAAGAAAGCTTTAATTTTAACTACCAATAGAAGTGTAAGTGAAAGAATGGGCTCAATATTTACAGATCTAGGATATCACCTACAAAGCCAAAGTTTTTTTGAGATTAATACTGGAAGTGAGATAGTTAAGAAAGTGAGATCTGAAAGAATTACTGCAATTTATATCCACCAACTTTGTTTTGCTAAGAATGGACAAAGTTATTTACCCGCAGAGATTATGGAAAAATTAAATGATTCTAGATATTTTAAAGGAATTGTTCTTCTGGGACATGGAACTGATCTTCAACATCCTAGAAATCTCTCTGAAGCAGAAGAAAGAGAAATTAGTAGAAGTCCTCTGTATGGACATTGTCAATTACCTACAAATCCAGAAAAGATTAAAGCTCAGCTTCAAGGTTTAGAACTTCATTTAAGATAATTCAAAGAAAGAAAAGAAAAACCTTATAAAACAAGATTAATTCAAGAGTAAAATGGGAAAAGATGACAAAATAAGAATGCCTTCCGGACAAGGCGGATTAACAAGGTACTTTGATGAAGTTAAATCAAAAGTTGAATTCTCACCCGGAGCAGTTATAGTTCTAAGTATAGTTATTATGGTAATAGTTCTATTGCTACATTACTTTGGCGGACAATTCTTTGGACAATAATTATTGTTTATTTGAAAGTCGTTCTTAGTCCACCTTGAAATTGAGGTAAATCATTAAAATTCTCATTTGTTGTAACTTCAGCAAATGCATGTAATTTCCCTTTATTATAACGATAAGCACTTCCAACCACGCCATTAGGATTACGAAATATTTCTATAGAATTATCTTTATCAATATCATAAACTCCTGTAACCTTTCCACCCATACCAACATAAATCCCTGCATCACCTGCAATTACTCCTGCACCACCATGACCAAAACCAAATCTAGTTTCTCCAGTAAAAGCATCAGAAATTCCAGGACCAGATTCAAATAAGAAACTCCCAACCCGCTGAATAGTTTTGATGTTCTTTTGAACAGCCCCCACTACTTTTTCGGGATTTTCTTTCATGTAATTTAAACTGGCCATAGCCGCATTCTTTGCAGCGTCTTTAGCCAATCCAGGAAGAACATCTTGCCACCGTTTTTCTAAACCAGGCATGCCATTTTCTAAAACACCAGGATGAGAATTCAAAACGTTTTGAAAATAAGTTGCATCTGCCAAGAACATGTTATCCGCACTTGCTTTTTTCCCCACTTGTTCATAATTAAATCCTTTGCTACGATAAAGTGCAGTATTTCTAAGATCATACCTATCTTCACCATTTTTCATGTAATCAATTGTTACAAAACCAGTTTGTTTAATATCTCCAGATTGACCAACAAAACCATCATATTCAGCATCAGAGAATGTTGCAATTCCTTGAATGTTAAGAGATGATCCCTGAGGCCAGATAATCGTCTTATCGTCAAGAGAATCTATTTTTGTTCCAGAATAGGAGACCATCTTTCCACCATTAGGAAGAACAATCTGATATAAGGAATTTATTTCAATTGGTTTTTCAGCCCCTTCCAAATCAAACTTATTATCATCCCATTCAAACTTACTAGATTCTCCTTTACCAATTGAAAATCCCCCTCCTTCTAAGGCAGTAAGTTCAGTACCTTTTATTTTTTCATCATTTAAGTTTATTTCAATAGGCCCATTGCTTAAAATTCCGTCTTTATATTCTGTATGTCCATTAACAAGATCTATCTTCTGAAATCCAGAATGCTTATCAAAGACCGCTTCCTGTGCAGAGGGATATTGACTTAAATCCCCCGCTTTGTTTAAATTATCTTCATGCTCCCATTGTTCTGAAGTTATTTTCGTTCGGTCTGAAACTGTTTCAACATTAATTTTATTTACAGGAATTTTATTGATATAATCTGCAGGAATTTGGCCTTGGTCAACATTATCCCAAGGTATTTGATTAAATTGAACCTGGTCCCAATTAACCAAGTCATAATCTGTACCACTTCCCCAAAATGAAGCATCGTTATAAGTTAAAGGACTGTTATAATCTATCTTTGGAATATTGGGGTCAACAAAATTTCCAGAAGGAGTAGGGGGAACATTATTATCTCCGATTGAAGAGATTAAAGAAATTGCCAATAATAAAACTAGAGAGATCAGAAAAATTGAACGATTCATACCAACACCCCCGAAGAATTAACTTTAACAGAAAATAAGAATGTTAAAGGTTCATAATCAACAATAGAATTTTCATCCTCAAATAAGAACACGTAAGTGTCATTATTAAAAACCGATGTGTGAATAGAATAATTTTGTTCAAGAAGATAAAACAGATCAACAAATTGAGGGTTCGTTTCCATTCTTTCCATAAACTCTTCTAAGAACAATCCCATCCTCTCCAATTCTATATTCAAACGATTATTTGGAAATTGCTCAATTTCTTTTACCTTATCTTTAAAGTGAATCTGGATTGGCCAGTTAAGGTTAAAGTTAACAACCCCTTCTTCAATTACAACTGAGGAATTAACTTTGCCTTTCTCTAATTGAAATGATTCTGCAATCAGCCCGGTATTAACTATTTCATCATTAACGTTAATTTTCTTAAGACTTTCAAACTTCTCAAAGCATTTGGGTAATTGTTCTTCCATCATTCCACTTAGAATAACTTCCATTTCATCAATAGAAGAAGTTTCTGTTTCTCCCAAATAATATAGGTAATTAGCATCAAACACTTCTTCATCAAAGAAAGGCCCGACGAAATCTTCTTTTCCACCATAATATCCTAAATTAATGATTGCATCTTTAGCAGTTCTATCAATACACCAATTCACCTCACCTTTAACCTTATCTGCATTAAGCGTTAATTCTAAAGTGTCTGCCTCGTCTTGTTTAATTTGTTCAGCAATAATATAATCCTTTAGGAAGAAGAAAGATATGGCACTTAAAAGTATAAAAATTCCCAGAATAATAAAAACTGTAACTTGTCCTCTTTTTTTCACAATAGTATTAAAACGAATAAGTTTATAAAAGTTTATTGGATTTAATACTTAATCAATAATTATGAGGAGAATTAAACAAAATGATACCAGGAATGAACCCAAAAAAAGTACAACAAATGATGAAACAAATGGGCATCCAACAACAAGATGTTCCGGCCACTGAAGTTATTATTCGAACTGAAGACAAAGAACTAGTTATTTCTAATCCTAGCGTACAAAAAGTTAATATGATGGGACAAATCAATTTTCAAATTTCAGGAGAAGTAGAAGAAAGATCTCTAGACACGGCACCAGAAATTAATGAAGAAGATATTCAAACTGTTATGGAACAAGCTAGTTGCTCAGAAGAAGAAGCTAGGAAAGCAATTGAAGATGCAAATGGCGATTTAGCAGAAGCAATCATGAGTTTCAATAAGGAAAATTAATTTTTTCCAAATCATTTTTATATTTCAACTTCTTACCTAATATTAAATGACTCCCTCACAAGAAATTCTTACTGCAAAAGATAATGCTACTCAGAAGTATGAAGGGGCAAGACATTTACTTAACGTAACATTCCCTATGATTAAAGATCCTAAGTTGCTTCTTGGAGTAGTTCATAACCTTTCTGCTTCTTTAGAAAGTTCAATGGATGCTATCCTAGCTTATGAGCGACTATTGAGATTAGTGCCAATTTATAGTAATACATATGAAAGTAAATTTAATATTTTCAGAATGAAATCTGTTAGAAGAAATAATATTCCTTCAGCAGCAATAAATTTGATGTCAGAATTGCGGTTCATCTTAGATTTACATAAGAAAAGCCCAATGGAATTTCAAAGAGGTAACAGATTTGTGATTTGCAATAAAGATTACCAATTAAAAGTAATCTCAATTAAAGATATCCAGCAGTACCTTTATACTACAAAAAATATGCTAGATTTAATGAACCTTCTCGTAAGTAAAAATCTTTAACTAACCATATTAGAAACAAAAAGATTTAAATGGTTAAAATATTTCTTTACTATTATGGGAATATTTAACAAACTTGCATTTTGGAAAAAAGAGGATGACTTTAACTTTGATGACATTGCTAGTAAAGACATGGGAAAAGACCTCTTTAAAGGAGATGATTTAGGATTAAAAGAACAACCTTTGACTCAAGAAAAAGATCCTTTTGCTATGCCAACAGAAACAGAAAAACCTTCTTTCTCTCCACCAGATGAACAAACTAGTGGAATTCAACAGTTACAAGAACAAAATCAACAAACTATGCAATCTCAAAAACAAGCTACAACGGGAATTTCTGCTAGGGATGTCGACTTGTTGTCTTCTAAGCTGGACACGATTAAAGCCCTATTAAATTCTATGGACCAAAGGATAGCTAATTTAGAAAGAGCTTCAGGAGTACAAAGAAAAGAAAGATTATGGTAAGTAAACGTTTTCTTAACAAACAAGAATTTATTTTTGCAATAATTGCCCTTTCTGTTGTTATTTTCGATCAATTAACAAAGTTTTTGGTAAGACTATTTCAACCAGTTTGGGATCTAAAAATTCTAACTATTCAGTTTATTCAAAATACTGGCGCAGGATTTGGAATTCTACAAGGAAAAGTATTCTGGCTGGGATTATTATCATTAATCGTTGCAGGAATAATAATTTACAATTATAAGCACATTTCAAAAGAAAAATGGATGCAATACGCTTTTGCTTTGTTTTTAGGTGGAACTATTGGTAATATGATTGACAGATTATTGATTGGTTACGTAACAGACTTTGTTTATTTCAGCTTCTGGCCAGCATTTAATGTTGCAGATGCCTGTTTGAGCATAGCAGTAGTTGTTATAATTATTCTAACATTAAGAAAGAAATAAAAAGGAGAGATACTTAATTAAAAAAATGGGATGGTTAAGATTTATGTTATGGCGAGCAAGAAGAAAACTCAAAAGTTTGTCTAAAAATCCAACGACCAAAAAGTTTGCTGATTTTCATGATTTTATTGAAAATAAAAAAGGAGAATTTGAAGCAATTAAAGAAACATTTGCACATTATCGTTCAGATGCACCACTTATTCAAGAAAAAGTTGAAAGTATTTCTGAAGAATTTAAAGAGATATTATTTATGAAAGGAGAAATAGAAGGATTAAGAGAAAGAGCAGTACAAGGACAATTAAAAAGTTATAAGAAATCCTTAGATAACCTAGAAGAGGTTCTTAATTTTGCAAAACCTCGCTTAAGCCACATAAAAAACATTAGAGAGTTCTTAAAATAAAAATAAAAAATAACTGTACCGAAATATTAATATATAATCCAACCCGCACTTTTCTTATGGAAAAAGAAGCAAAAGTTAAAAATATGTTAAATGCCATAGAAAAATTTGCTTTAGAATTAAAAATAGCTCTTGAAGAAAATAACCCTAAATTCATTAAAGTCCTGTTAAGAAGATTAAAGAGACAAAACAGAAAATTATATTGGTATTCTAGAAGAAAAAAAGACAAACAATTAACAGAAAAAACAGCTTACATACAAGCAGAAATTAAAAAAGTTAAAGAAAATAAAGATAATCCAAAAAAATGTATGCCCTATTTAGGATTAATCATTAAACTAGCTATCAAAGAGGATAATGAAGAAATGTGGACTACTAAATTTGATTCAATTAAAAAATATGAGGTGCCAAGTAAAAACGACCTTTTTTTGGGTAAAATTGGGAGAAAAGAATACATCATTAAAAAATTCAAAATTAGAGATGAAAGAAAAAAGAATGATCTAGAAAATACACAATGTGAAATTCTTTGTTATGATAACCTTAATTGGCCTTGTATGATTCCTGTTAAAGAATTAAGTATTGAGAAGAAATTTTTAATAACAGAATATAAAATTCTAAAAAAATTAGATAAATCTGTAAAAAGCATAAATATGGTATTAAAATTCTTTAAACAATACATTGCAGAAAGTAATGCTAATTTTTTACCTAGTAGAGATTATAATGCATATTTAAAAACAATATACACCAGAGCCCAAATATTAGAAAATAATGGAATTATTAAGGATTGGAAAAAAATTAAAAAACTCTTTAAGACATATAAAAGAAAGCTTAAAAAGAGTTCTAAGTTCTTTTCACATGGTGATTTTCGTGTTGGAAACATATTGTTAGAAGGAGAAGAATTAAGATTAATTGATTTTGAACAAGCAAGAAGAGACAATTTATTATACGATTTAGCTAGTTATTATATGGATTTAGAAAAGAAAAGATTACAAAAATATGCTTATGAGATTATTTCTAAATTCCCTTATTTTGATGAAAATATATTCAAATTAATGTTAATAAGAAGAAATGTTGAGTATTTATATGGTTGGCACAAAAACGAATCCTTGAATATTAAAAGATTTTATAGTTATTTATTAGAATCACACCACAAATTAATGGAAGATCATTTATTACACGATTAAACTAAGTATAAAAAGAAAATAAAATTAAAGCGTTGACTTTACAACTTCTATAAAAGGTGCCAATGCATAGTCAAAATCAATATGATACTTACTAACAAACCGAGGGGCTCCTGTCGTTATTGCTTCTACCCTAAGATCTGCCAAACTCTTCTCAGAAGTCACACCAGATAAATCTGGCATAGCAACTTCATTTGGATGAGTTCCTCCGGAGTAACCATCTGCCCGGATTACTGTTCCGAGATGAGTACCCCCACACTTTCTTTCATGTAATTCTGTTGCAACTTCGACTGGCAAACCTTCACTACTAAACCTTGTTACTTCAGCAGTCCAATATCCCATCCGATCATTGTTACTAATCTTCCACGGCCCCAAGGTACCAATTATTGTTCCTCCTTCCGTGTTGGTAGGAACTTTATATGTATCAAGAACTCTTTCAATACCCTCATTAATATATGTTCTTTCCTTGTTATCCATAACTTAAAGAAAGGATAATTTCTATTTAAACTCTTCTTGTTCAGAAACTATATTTTAAACCAATCAAATTAAACTCCCACTGAAACAGAGCTCAAGAACATTAAACCAAAAGAAAGAAAGAATAAAAATAAAAAAATTAAGCAACATCCATATGTGCTTTGTAACCTTTCTTGTATGCTTGTTGCTTTGTATCAAACCATAATTGATTACTCTTAGTAATCTTCTTAGCCCATTCTGACTTTGGCTCGTGAAAATATTTTCCTCTCTTACTAGCAACGTATTTTCCAGGAGAGTAACTGGGTTTTTTCCGTTCTGGAACTACTTTCCTTTCCGGTGTTTGTCTTTCCGGTTCTGGAGGAGTATCAAACACTTCACTGTGTGGTTCTTCCTCTTCAACCATTTCTGGTGCAGAAGACACACAAGTTTCACATCCCAAACAACATTTTCTTGGAACACTCATCACAAAACCCAGTAATGCTACAAATAACAGTACTAAGTACAATGGTCCCGAAAAATACCACACTAATACTAAATTTACAATGTAAAACAAAAAAACAAAAAACAAAACCCTTTCTCCCCAACGTTTTTGGTATCCACTTAAAGCCATTAAAGACAACAATAACAGAAATAACATCCCTGCTAACTCCAATCCAAACAACTTTCCATTGGCACCAATAAAAATTCCAATCAAACCAAAAAACAAGATTATTAATAAAAGACCATAAAAGATCAGTTTCCCTTTATTTTTTTCTTCTGCCATAATCTTAAAATATCTCTAAAATTAAATATAAGTATTTCCATCTTACATCCATTATTCTACAATCTAAGGTTTCCAGAAACTATTAGAATTCGTCTTCAATATTCTTCAAATAACCTTTCTTTTTTAAGAACTGAACTTCTGCTTTACTTCTATATTTATAGATAACATCTCCCTTATTATCCCCACCAAGTTCCCAAGGCTCAATAATAACAACATCATTCTCTCTGACCCATAAAGCTCTTCTTAACCTTCCAGGAATTCTACAAATCCTTTCTCTTCCGTCTAAACAAAGAACTCTCATTCGACTTCCACCTAACCGCTGTTGAACTAATCCTAGAATTTCTTTACCTTGAGGAATTCTTACTCTGATTAATGGTTGTTCTGGTGGTGTGTATGCCATGTATTAACTAAATTCGCCCATCTCTTTATAAAAGATTTGTTTTATTCTTAACGAACCATCAAAAAATATAGAAATTAGAAAAAGTAATCAACTGTTCTCTGATACCAAGGCTTGATGTCTTTAGCGGCTTGATCATCTTCCCGTAACTCTTGATACTCTTGCTCCCTTGCTTGTTTTATCCTTTCATGAAACTCTGGACTGAAATATAAAATATTGGGGCCTTCAGTTTCAACACCATCCCTCTTCACAAATACCCTGCACAAACCATCTGCCATTTCAAAACGCATATTGGGAGGTGGAGGAAGGGGATCTCCGCATAATAAAGCTCTTAATGACATTTAAGAAAGAAAAGCAAAGATGTTCATTAAACTTTCTATCTTACACTGCAAACAGAAGGTTTTTAAAAAATCCCATTAAATAGTCTATTTATGTCTGAAAAACAAGTATTTGTCAAAGTTGAAGCCAAAGGAGAGTTTGGCAAAGCTCCAGAAGAAAGAACTACAGAAGAATTGTTAGATTATGGAATAGTTAACATAGACAAACTTAAAGGACCAACTTCACACCAAATATCAGATTTTGTTAAAAAAATCTTACGAGTAAAGAAAGCAGGACATTCTGGAACATTAGATCCTGGAGTCACTGGAGTTCAACCAGTTGCTTTTGGTCGAGCAACTAGAATTACTCAGTTCTTATTAACTGCTCCTAAAGAATATGTCTGTTTAATGCATGTACATAAAGACATTGAAGAATCTATTCTTAGAGAAAAAATTAACCTATTTGTTGGAAAGATTAAACAGCTTCCACCAATTAAAAGTGCAGTTAAAAGAGAAGAACGGGTAAGAGAAATTTATGAACTAGAAGTTCTTGAAGTTGAAGGGAGAGATGTTCTCTTTAGAGTTCTATGTCAAGCAGGAACATATATTAGAAAACTTTGCCACGATATTGGTAAGGAATTGGAAACTGGTGCACAAATGGCAGAATTAAGAAGAACACAAGCCGGCCCGTTCAGAGAAGAAGACAATTTAATCACCTTAAATGATTTAGATGATGCTTATCACTATTATAAAAAAGAAAATAATGACAAATATATTCGTTATTGTATTCAAAATCCAGAAAATGCTTTAAAATACATTCCAAAATGTTGGATCTTAGACACAACAATAAAAAGTTTAACTCATGGTCGAGACTTAGGAATTCCAGGGATTAGTAAATTAGAGAATTTTAAGAAAGGTCAAGATATCGCTATTATGAGCCTAAAAGGAGAATTAGTAGCGATTGGTGAAGCTTTAATGTCTGCTGTTGAAATTAATACTTCTCAAAAAGGATTAGCAGCAAAGATTAAGAAAGTGTTTATGGAAGCATTCTAACTAATTAATCTCTAATAAGATTTATAAAACAATAAATTATTCTAAAGCTATGGCTTTGTTAGACTTTTCAAGTATTAATGGTGGTTTCATAGTACTCGCCATAATAATTATTCTCATTATTTTCATTTATCCAAAAATACACAAAAAGCAAATAGAAAAGAAAGAAGTTGCCAAAAGCGGTAAAACTACTAAAGCCGCATATAGGACATTAGAAGCTGAAGAGGCTGAAGAAAAGCATGTAGAAGCTGCTGAAAAAGCTGAAGAAAAACAAATGCCAAAAGGAAAAGTTGGAAAGGCAGGAAAACAAGTTGAAAAAACAGCAGAAGCAGTTGAAGAGATGGAACAAGCTGCAACTGAGACTCAAAAAGTAGGAGTTGCCTTAGTTGCAGACTTAAGAAACACTACTGAAGCCATTAAAACGAATACAAAAGATAAAATTGCAATTGAAACCGTTGGAGAAAGAGAAATTGCAAGTTTAGAAACTTTTGAAAAAAGAATTAACTTTCTTAACAAACATGATGGGATTGATGAAGATGCAAAGAAGTATTTAGGAAATGAATTAACTAATTTTTCTGAGCATTTAAACAAACAAGCTGAATTTGAATCTCAAGCAGTGGAACACCAAAAGAAGTTTTGTACCCATTTAAAACAATCTACTAAGCATTTCAAACCAATTGCTTCAGATGCCAAATCAAAAATAAAAGAATTAGATAAAAAAGAGAAAAGAGAGAAAAAAGGATTTGATAAAGAATTAAAAGCTATTAAGAAAGCTATTAAGAATAAAGTTAAAGAGTTGAAGAAAGAAGCCAAGAAAGGAGAGAATTCAGCTTTAGTTGCCCAATTACAAAGAGAGATTGTAATGTTAAAGAAGAATTACAACCAATTGGCTTTGCTTCATAATCAAGTAAATCATGCCAATGAACTGATTGATTTAGAGATTAGTAAATTAAAGGAATTAGTTCAGAAAGTTATTAAAATTTCTAGAGCACAGAAAAAAGAAAAGAGAAAAATCAACAAAAGAAAGAAAAAACTAAACAAAAAATCCAATAAACTTAAGGATAAACGTGATGATGTACAAAAAAGTGTAGATGACTTTTCAAAAGAAGGTTCTTCACATGGATTGGCGTTAGCATTCTCAAAACAAATTAATGAATATTTTGAATTCTATTTAGAAGAATTAAATGATGACTTGCAATTTGAAAATTTAGTAAAAGTGTTTGCTTCAGACAACCTACTGGCCTTACAAGTAATGGAATCATTTCAAGACCTTCTAAGTAGTATCGTAAAGTCTGAAGAAGCGTTAGAAGGTGCAGTACAAGCATCATTAGAGATTATTGCAGTAATAATGACCGCAGATGTACAAGGTAGCTTAGCAGCACAAGCCGAAATGTTACAAGGACACATTAAAAAATTAGACAAAGAAAGCGATATCGATAAAACTATTGCCGCATTAGATCAACAAACAATAAAAGAAGCTTTAGTAGAAATTCAACAGTTAAATGTTTTAATAGAGAAGTATAAGAAAATAATTGTTGAAAACGAAGCATTACATAAATCTGAATCTCAACATCTAGGTAATGTTATGGGAAAGATGATGAATAGAAAAATTGCAGTTGATGAAAAATATATGAGCCAAGCTGCAAAATTTGGAGAGAAATTACAAAAAAGAAATGCGGCAGCAGCAGCAGCTTATCAACAACATGTTTCTTAGTTCAGTTCAATAACCATTCCTTCCCAACCAGGATTGACAACTTTGGTTTTTCCCAAAGAATCTTGAGCATTAGCGGTTTCATGAAGATGTCCAGAAATTGCTAACCTTGGTTTGATTCTTTCAATAAATTTTCTGTAATCATGATTTCCAACATGCCGTTTTTCTAAATGATCTAGACTACAACCATATGGGGGACCATGAGTAATGAGTACAGTTTTATCATCTTGATATTTACTATACCAATCTCTAGAAACTTTTCTAAACTCTTGGTCTTCTGCAGCGAATCCACCGCCACCATAACCCATAAAAACATAATTGTCTATTTTGAAAGTTTTCTTGTTAAAATTAACCACATTTTCATAATCCCCAACAACTTCGTTAAGCATCCGATCACTTTCATGATTTCCAGGAATAAGATAAAATTTCTTTCCTAAATCATTAAACTGTTTAAGAACATACCTTAATCCTCGGCCAAACATAGTTATGTCGCCAGCACAGACTATAAAATCTATATCATCTTTTCTCGCTCTACTAACTAAAGCTTTAAGATACTTCTTGTCTTCGTGCAAGTCTACAAATGTTAAAAATTTCATTTTAAAATAAGAAAAAAATAAAGGAATTAATCTTCCTTCTTTTCGGTGTCTTCAGCTTTTTCTACCTTTTCTTCAACTTTCTCAGTTTCTTTAGCTTCAACTTTAGGTTCTTCAACCTTAGTTTCCGCTTTAACTTCAATTTTAGGCTCTGCTTTAACTTCTTCTTTCTTAACAGTAGATTTATCATCAACAATAATCTCTTCTACCACAAGACCTTTATCCATTAACTTAAGCATCCTAACAGAAACTTCTTTTGAAGGAAAGATTTTTTTCAACTTTCTTTTAGCTTCATTCAATATTCTTCTATTAACCAATAGAGATACAAATGTTGCAAAATCAGTTTTTTCTAGTTCCGCTTGTAAGAAAGCTTGAAGTTCCTTACGTAAAGCAGTCCTTACTGATTGTTGAACCTTATTTATTGTTACAACTAAAGTTTTAACAATAACATTCTTTCCACCTTTTGTTTTTAGAATATAATAATCTTCAATTTTAGCAGTATTTTTTCTAACTGCTCTTTTAACGTATGCAGGAGTTAATTGGTAACTAACAACAATTGTTCTTAATGTACTTCCATCAACTTTGTTAATCTGCATTCCGATCATAACGTTTTGATCTTTAATGTTTCCAGTTAAGTCTTTTAGATTAGAGACTAACTTTCTACCAATAGCCTGATCAGGTGATTGTAAATAACTTTCTCCAACTTCTTTGTTCCCAAAGATTTTAGGGGAAATTACTTTGTGCCATGCTTTCTTCTTAATTTTTATCTTACTTACTTTCTTTTTATCTTTCTTAGCCATTTTTATTTGAATAGTCCTTCGATTATTATATAGATACCCATTTAGAAGCTTAATTCTAAGGGTTATTTAAAAAGGTTATGCTTAGGAATGTACTTCTGCTTGATTATCGTGCCACCACCAATAACCATATACCTCTTTATGGGGAACTCCATCCTTAGGTCCTTAAGCACATTTTTCTTAGAATTCTCTTCTTCTTCTACCTCGATAAGAAGGTCATAATCACCAATAAATCTTGTTAAAGAAACAATATTATTATGCATTAAAGAAAATTGTAAAAGTTTCTTGTCGTCTGAGAACGACAAATCCTTAGAATTTAATAAAATGTGTTTTTTCGTGATGTTTAAAGCAGTTAAATCAAAATTTGTGAGATAACCTCGAATTATCTTGTTCATTTCTAGGAATTTCTTTGTTTTAACAATTGTTTTGGGGTTCAGTTTGGTCTTTTTATGGATTTCAATAATCTTTTGATTAGCATTTTCCCATAAACATCCTAAAACAGACATTTCTGCCAAGCCTAACTTTTCCACATCTCTATCCCCTGCAATCACAACCTCATGATCTTGTTTTCTAGGAGCAAGATATTTCCTCAAGTAGATGTGTTTAGCAACAATTGGATACGTTTCCGCTATGTTTACGCTACCTTTAAACTTTTGTAGAAAATCCCGAGTCAATTTGTTATAATGAGACAAATTAGGCACTGAGAAAATAACTGATAAATCATACCCTTGGCTAAGTTCTTCAATCTGAACTGCATGGTCTTCTTCTTTAAGATAATTGATAATATCTTTTCTCTTAGAAAAATCAAAGAAATTGACGTAGACTTGTACTTGTAAATAACCAAATTTTGAAGGATCAATTAACGTAGAGTAAGATAAAATCGTCTTCTTTTCTTGCAAACTGTTGATTAAATAAGACGCTGCTTGTTGGCTTACTTTTAGTTTTTTCCCTAAATCTTTCGTACTTATTCGAGCATTGTTTGATAGTTCATATACTAAAGATTTAATTTTTTTATTCATTTATTTGTTAATAATCCCTTTACTTATATTATTTATGGATAAAGTACAAAATTAAGAATAGATTTTTTTAATAAGAATATAAATAACAATAGATATATAATGAAATTGGCAATTGTTACAAGTCCAGAACATTCATATTTAGGGTGGGGCACTAAAACAGAAAGTGTAAAAGAAGTTGCCAATGTTCTAAGACAAGCAGACATAGAAGTTTCTATAATTAATGTTTCTAATAATGTGGACTTACAAAGAGAAACTGATACTATTGCTTCTGCAGATTTGGTTTGGCCAAATGTTTATCATTATGATAATAATGGAATTATAGACTCTTTACCAAAAGCATTGGAAGGAATTGGAGCAAGATTAGTTGGACCCACTTCAAAGTCTCTCGAAACTGTTCTTCTTAAAGATCAATGTCAAGCAGAGTTGCTTCGTTCAGGAGTACCAGTTCCCCGTTTTGTTTCAATAAATGGGGAATCCATCAGTGACATTTCTAAATTATTAAGTAAGGCTAATTTAACATATCCGATCATTGTAAAATCTGCAGAGGGATCAATAAGCAGCGGAATTTTACCAGATTCTGTTAAGGAAATCCCTTCCGAAGTTCCAAGATATGTGGAACAATTAAGAGATGCAGTTAATCCCAGAAGAATTCTATTAGAAGAATATATTGACGGACCAGAGTTTACAGTTGCAGTAATTGGAAATGGAGAAAAACAAAGAACCTATGCAGTAAACACACAAATTGTTGACCCAATAACAGCAGCCAGAAAGTATGTATTTATGGATGGAAATATGCGCCCGGGATGTTTGAAGAAAGGATTAGTACGATTAGAACCAATAACTGATGAAGTCCTTTTAGAAAAATTAGCAGATGTTGCACAACAAACCTGTCAAGCCCTCGAGATATATGACTGGACACGTTTTGATGGCAGATTAGATTCTGAAGGAACGCCAAGAATTTTTGATGTTAATGGAATGCCAGGATTATCAATGGATGTTAGTGTAACCACACACCAATTTTCTTCACTCTACCCTAACCAAACTAAGGAAGAGAGTATGAAAGGACTAGTCTATTCTATCGCCCACTCTGCTGCAATGAGGCATGGAATTGAACCAACCAAAGAGTTAGAAAAAGGGGCACTATATTTAAGGTAAAAAATGGACAACAGACCAATAGGAGTATTTGATTCAGGAATAGGAGGACTTAGCGTAGTTAAAGAGATTATGCATGAGCTCCCAAATGAAAGTGTTATATATTTTGGAGATACTGCTAGAGTACCATACGGATCCAAGTCCCCAGAAGCGATTAGAAGATTCTCTATAGAGATTTTAAATTTCTTATTGAAGAAAGATGTAAAAGCCATAGTTATTGCTTGTAACACTGCTTCAGCAGTAGCTTTAGAATTATTGCAAACAGTTTCCCCAATACCAGTGTATGGAGTAATTGATGCAGGAGCAATTAGTGCAGTTAAAAAAACAAAGAATAACAAGATTGGAATTATTGGAACAAAAACTACCATCCGCACAAACGCCCACGCAAAAGTAATTCAACTTTTAAACCCAGAGGTTAAATCTTATTCTATCCCTTGCCCATTATTTGTACCTTTAATTGAAGAAGGATGGAACGATACCGCAATAACAAGCCAAATAATTAAAGAATATCTCGGCCCTTTGAGAAATAACATTGATACTATAATTTTAGGATGCACCCATTATCCCCTAATGCAAGGAAGAATTAAAAGATTCCTAGGTTCAAAAATAAATGTTGTTTGTCCAGCATCTGAATTAGCTAAGGGAATTAAAAAAGACTTAACTGAGAAAAACGAAGCAAGTTCTACGCAAGCAGAATACAGATTTTTTGTGAGCGATATCCCTGAAGACTTTGCTTCTGCAAGTAGTAGTTTTATAAAATTAAAACCAGAATATATTGAAAAAGTCGTATTGGATGAAATAACCACAGAAGAATTAAACATAAAAGTCTCCCCAATACAACAATTGATTTAAAATGGAAAACGTTAAAATATTGATTATTGATTGCGGAAGTAATTTCATAAAGAAAGCTGAAGAATATTTTACTAAAGAGAAAATATTTTTTAGTAAAATTAAAGTTGAAGAATTAAATTCAGAAAATATTGAAGGTTATTCCCACATCATAATAAGTGGCGCACCACAATTATTAACAGAGGTAGATACCACGTTATATTTAGAAAAAGTAAACCTGTTAATAAAAAGCGCACTGCCAATGTTAGGTATTTGTTTTGGCCACCAAATAATAGGCATGTGTTTTGGAGCAAAGATTTCGAGAGGAACAGAAAGGCGAGGAGATGAAGAAATTGAAATTCTTAATCCATCAAAATTGTTTACAAATATAACTACAAAAGTAATTATCCAACAAGAAGCCCACCTTGAAGAAATTACTTTGCCAAAAGAATTCAAATTATTGGCAACTTCTAAAAGAACAAAGAACGAAGCGATGAAACACCAAGGAAAACCGATATGGGGAACCCAGTTCCACCCCGAAATTTCCGGAGAAGTGGGACAAAAAATAATTAAGAACTTCTTAGAAGCAACTCAACACCAATAATTTCAAACTCCAATATGAACATTACACTTACACAACTATTAAAAGAAGAATCACATAACATAAATTAAATGGAAATAACTATTGTTAAAGAAACGAAGACTAAAGAAAGAAGGGTTGCTTTAGTCCCAAGAGACGTTAAAGAGATTATTTCTCAAGGCCACAATGTTTTTGTGGAAAACAATGCAGGGATAGAATCAGGACATACAAACGAGCTTTATTTAGAAGTAGGAGCCAAAATAATCTCAACAGAAGAAGCAAAGAATAAACATTTTATTGTAAAGGTTAAAGAGCCTAATATTGAAGATCTTAAAGAAAATCAAACTATTTTTGGTTTTCTACATATTGAAAAGGGCCAGAATCCCGAACTCCTACACGCATTATTAAATAAAAAGATTACAGCTTATGCATACGAAGAGTTTAGAGATCCAACAACAAAAATAAAAGTAACTGGCCAGGGCTTCGAAGCAGGAGTCGTTGGTATGTTCGAAGGGTTAAGAACTTATGGAAAAATTTTAGAAAAAAGAAATCTAAACAATCCATTCAAAGCTCTTAAATCAATCTGGGACTATAAGAACAAAGAAGAAGCTTATCTTGAATTAAGAAAAATTAATCCTCGCGAAGTTGAAATTAATGTTTCTATAGTTGGTTATGGAAACGTTTCTAAAGGATCCCAAGAAGTCTTGGCACAGATGAGTTGCCCAGCAAATATTTTAAAAGAAGAAAACACATTAAGAACAAAGCTTTTTAATCAAAACTTTGCTTATATTTGGAAACACTTACCAAAGATTGATATCCTAATTAATGCAATAATTTGGCGACCAGGAAATAATAGAGTAATAACTAAAGAAGATTTAGAACTTATGAAAAATAACTCTTTGATAGTGGACATTTCATGTGATTTGGCAGGAGGAATAGAAAGTTGTATACCCACCAGCTGGGAAAATCCCACATACGAAGTAAAAACTAACAATAATAAATCAATCCATCATTTTTGTGTAGACAACTTACCATCTGCAATTGCACAAGATTCTTCAAGAATATTAAGTGCTGGAATCCTCCCGTTTATTTTAAAAGTTGCAGAAGGTAAAGAACTTCAGGACAGTTTAATGACCAAAAATGGCCAAGTTATGTTTACTCAACATTAAACCCTTTTAATTCTAAAATCTTGGTAACGGAAGCATCTATTTGTTCTAAAGGAATTTCTCCATTTTCAACAGCTTCTTTAACAATAAGTATCATCCTATAAATCTCATTAGGGTCTTCGTTAAAGTTCAACACAATATCATTTCCAGCCTTAAACACAGCAATGTACATATCATCAATAGTTTCATAAAAATCTTTTAATCCTAACATATTAATTTCATCACTAATAATTAATCCAGAAAAACTTTCTTTTAAGGGCATAATTACATCAGAAGAAACCACCGAAGGTATTCCCAAAGAGTCAATTGTTCCATTAGTAATTATATGGCTGACCATTACAGATCCAATGTCATCTTTCTCTGTTAAGTATTCATAAGGAAGAGTATCAGCATCATTAATGGAAGCAAAAACGATGTTTTTATGGGGATCCTTTACAACTAAAGTTTTTCCAGGATAATGTTTAGCAGTAGCAATAACATCATTACTTTGTAATCCTAAGACATAAGCTTCAGCTAACTTTGCGATGTTCTCTTCATCACCAGGAAAACTTCGACAACCCCAAATGTCATCGTTTAGATCAACAACAGGAGCAAAGTTAATTGTAAATCCTAAATTATGCAACAATTCTCCGTCAATACTTCCTTTTTCATAAGCGTCTCCTGCACTTTCAATCTCACTGGCAACAGTACCATTAATAAAATTTGCAAATGGATTTAAACAACCTTCATAATCCACAGTAACAAAAAAAGGAACTTGCATCCCTTGTTGAAATTTTTTAATAATATCTTTGTACACTTCGGGATTTTCTAAAGCAAATAAATGAAACCCACCTATTTGCATATCCTTCCATGGCTTTAAATTCCAGTGCCCACCATGAACAACAACCATCTGAGAAATCTTTTGTTCTAAAGAAAGTGAGTCCAAATAAATAGTTCCATCTTCAATAGCTATTTGATCCATTTCAGGAATTAACCAACCCCTAGCCTTAGCAACATTTAATGTCCCAAGAATAAGAACTATGACGATAAGTACTAAAAATACTCGTTCATGAATGTTCCACCTTTTCTTTACCATATTACTTGTTCCTTGCAATAATTATAAGTTTCATCACTTAACCAATAGTTTAACGGGCCAGTACCACATCGCCATTCAACTGTTTTATCAGTATAATATCCTTTATCCTTAACACAACTTAACTGTTTACGAACTTCTAAACAACAAGAATCAATATCTTCCCAAGAGTTATAATTCTCCTTAAAATTAACAACGCAAAGCATCTCAGAAGGATCATAAGTAGCTCTTCCAGTAGGAGAAATACCAATATCAAACAAACTTAACAATAATATTCCAGCAATAATTACTAAAGAAAAGTTTAATGCAATTAACAACTTATCACCAAGCATAACTTAAATAAATGAAAAACTATATATAAAAGTATCCTAATTAAGGCTATATGGAAGTACAAATATATACAACACCAACTTGTTCTTGGTGTCAAAAACTAAAAATCTGGTTAAAGAAAAAGAAGATTTCTTTTATTGAACACGACATTACTGAAAGTGATAAAGCTAGAGATGACGCATTAGAAAAGTCTAGCCAGTTAGGAGTCCCAGTAATAGATATTGACGGAAAAATCATTACTGGGTTTCATGAAAAGGAATTAGAAAAAGCATTAAAAGAATAATCACTTCTTTTTTATTTTCTATTTACTTAAAAAAATTAAATAGTTCTTAGAATTTCTTTAACGTCCTTGCCATTAAACAGAATTTCGTACAATCCGGTAATCAATGGCAGTTCTAAGTTAAACTTTTCTTTCAGCCCAATAGCTTCTTTAACAGTTGTAACCCCCTCTGCAATCATATTCATCTCATCAATCACCTTTTTTAATTCTCTTCCCTTACCAACTTCTTGGCCTACAAATCTGTTACGTGAATGTTTACTTGTACTTGTAACAATAATATCACCAATTCCTGCTAAGCCATAAACGGTTTCTTCCTTTGCCCCAAAAGCCAAAGCAACTTGCTTAATCTCTTCTAAGCCCCGAGTAATTACATAAGCCTTAGCATTATCTCCTAACTTAGCCCCATCTAAAACGCCAATAAATACTGCCAGAATATTTTTTAAAGCCGCAGAAACTTGTAAACCAATAATGTCTGAAGTGTAGTCAACAATAAAATCTTCACTTTCAAATACTTCCTTAAGAGAATTATCTTTCCCAGCCAGAACAATTCCAGAAAACATCCCCCTACAAACTTCTTCAGCGTGAGTAGGACCATATAAACAATAGACTTTACCAGAAACTTTCTCTTTAACAACATCACTTAATAATCTTAAATTTGAAGCAAATCCTTTTGAACAAATAACTATTTTCTGTTGTGAAATAAACTCTTTAGCTTTCTCAATAGTCTGTTCAACTTTATCAGAAGGAACAACCACAAGAATCAGTTCAGAATCATTTAAAGATTCTTTTAAATCAGAAGTAATAAAGATATTAGAAGGCAATTTAACCTCAGGCAATAGTTTACAAACCCTTTCATCTTGCATTTCCTTTGCTTGCTCTTCAAAAAACTCCCACACCCTAATGTCATGCTGTTTAGAAGCTAAATGTACCGCCAAAGCAGTTCCCCAACTTCCTCCGCCCAAAATAGTAATTTTCATAATAACCAAAAAGAAGCTTTAGTTTAAATTAATTTCTAATAATTTTACCAATAAGACTGTACATTAGGATTAACTAAATTTAATTGATGTTGTTCTTTCATTTCATAATCATAGTCAAAATCAAAAGCTAAAGTAGTTTCATAAGAACTACTAGATGCCAAAGTAGTTTCACACAATAACATTGATTCTTGCTTATTTGCGCTTAATAATGCTTCATGAGCATTAACCACAGGACCTTGGAACTCACACTCTTGAAATTCTACCCCACCTAAACGAGCACTCTTTAAATTAATGTGACTAATCATCCCATTACCTAAATTCTTTAACCTAGTTCTAAATTCAATTTTGGCCCCAGTGCCGATTGGATATGCCACTAATTCAATATCCGTTATTGCTAATGGCGCTCCTTGTCCAGAATAACCTTTCTTTTCTTGAGGATTACAACCAGAATCATAAATTTCATACAATCTTGGACTTAAACAGATAGTGTCAGAGAACTCAACTGCAGATTTGAACTTTGTTTTAAGAAAATAATTCCCTCTATAATTTTGAGCATTTTGAAATAACTTTCCAGCTTTTCCTTCAAATTCCATAAACATTTTCCCACCAGAAGGATTCAATAAACTTCTTCCTTCCAATAATGGAAATACTTGACGCACAGGCCCAACTTCAAAATATTTCTCTTCCAACCCAATAATTGAAATCTCTCCCGCAGTAAGATCATAAGCTGCTTCATTTTTAATCTGTAAGATGATTCTAAAATCAGAATTTGGATAAATTTTATCTGGAGGTGCATTGTTAAAAAAACTTGTTCTCAACCCACCAGATCCTGTTTTAAAGTTCGTTTTTGCGGTTCCTTGTCCAGAAGACCCACAACCCACTAAGAAAATAGCCAAAACTACAATTATTAAAACATTTGTTAATTTCATGTTGTAACCAAATTTACTTTTATTGTTGTACTTCTTTCAATTAGATAATCATAAACAATTGTTGCTTCAAATTCTTTTAAAACATAATCCACACTAGGATTAGATAAATCTGAAGGCATTGTTTTAGTAAAACATGTTTTTAATGGAATTGCTGATCTTCCCGAAGTAGGCAAGTTAACTTTATCACCCGAAGTACACCCTTCCCCTCCCAAATCTCCAAAACCTTGAAAACCATCAAAAATATAACTTTCAACGTTAACAATTTTACCATTCCCTAAATTTTCAATACTCGAAGATAAAGTCTGTCCATATTTGGATTGAACTATTGGATCTTCAATAGTATTACCATAACCAAAATTAATTCTTGCTAAATCTGGTGCTCCTTGAGACAATCTTGAATTACTAGAGAAATGTGCAGACATAATCTTGGGGACCCATTCTTGTTTCCATTTCTCATCTCTATCACCAATAAATGCCCTCTGTAATTTTGAAGATGAAGTTAATCCTTTAATAGTTGCATAATAAACCAATTTGTAACTTCCATTTAATCCCTTATCTGAAGGAGATTGACAGATAACTGTGGTTTTTGGGTTTTCCCCATCAAAATCTAGCTTCTCACCACTAACTATTTTTCCCACAAAATTTTCTTTCTTATTTTTCTGATTTGTGAAGTTACAAGAAAACTCAAAAGTAAGATTTTGTTTTCTAGGATTAGTGATTTCTAAATTAACAGGATAATCAATTCCTTTTCCAGTATCATGAGTCATCTCTTTAGGAAAATATTGCCCTACAACCATCTTAACTATTGTAGGTTCTTTAATAGTAGGATCATTAACCCCACTCACTGGTGCTCCTTGCTTTCTAATATCTTCTTGTTCTGTAATACATTTATTATATGCAGTCGAACCATCTTCAAAACCTTCAGCAAGACAAATCGACCTTAATTCCGAATTAGTTTGTCTTTCATTAATACATTCTTGTAAATCAGTAAATCTTCCAGCAATTAAACACTTCCAATTTGAAACTGCCGGATTTTCCTTCTCTCCTAGTTTTTCTCTTAAGCGAGCCTGAGCATCTTCAAACTCCGCAGAACCAGGTAAATTTCCTTGGGTATAACCAACATTAGGAATTGCAGGTGCAACAATAACAAAAACTAAGTAAAGAATTCCTAAAATCTTTGTAAGATTAACTAAAAAGTTTACTGAACTGTTTTCACTAGCATCACTGGGTAAAGTCAAAAATCCGAAAAATGTCCACCAAGGCATAAATAAAACAAGCCCTTGAACTAAAGGAGTGATTTGAACATGTAACTTTTCAACTAAAAAAGGAATCAACCCAATATCTAAGAATAAAAATAATACTGGAAGAAATCCCAATAATTCTGCCTTTGTTGCTTCTCCTTTAGTTACAATTCCCAACAATAACATCACTCCAAAAGAAATTCCTAAAAAATAAGCTAAAAACATTGGATCATAACTTGCCCCAAAATAAAAATACCACATTACAAAAACTAACATTGGAAACATTATTGCCCAACGGTCTTTTGAATCTTGGCCCATTCTTTGTGACAAAGCATAACCAGAAAAGACAAATAATCCTAAAGAAATAATAAAAGCCATCCCATAATTACCACCAGAGACAACCCTAAAAGCATAATGAATGATTCCTAATATAACCAAAACCCAACTAAGATTTTTACCAGCACCAAGAACTTGTTTGCCAACAGCAGCAGCCCCAGTATATTTAGCCATTGTTGCCACTGTACCAGCTTCTCCTCCAGCCGCTCCGCCGATTATACCTCCAATTCCCAAATGTTACACCTCTTTTTGTTAATAGTTTTAAATTAAATAATAAATAAAAAATTTATCCAAAACAAAGCAAAGACTTTGTTTGGATACTAAAAATGATCCCTGTCATTTTTATTAACTTACCAAATCCACCCTAATTTCTCTAACTTCTAAAGTCTTCTTAGGCTTAAGTTTTATTGAATTGCTACCTTTAACAGCATCATCAGTTAAATCAATGGTATAAGTTACTTCTTTAGTATCAAAGTGTTTAACGTGACCATTAAAAACAACATCACCATACTTACTTACAACCACATCTACAAAATCTAGTTGTAATCTTAATCTTTTATTCTCATCCATAACATCATTATATTGTTCTAGAGAAAGATCAAAGTAGTAAGTTGGATATTCTATTTCCGCTAACTTAGATTCAATAAGAACGTGAGATAAAACGTAAGTGCCTTTATCCGTTTTGAATACAATCTCATTTTCTCCTTGATAAACCATATCTGGAGAAAATTCAATAGGCACCATACTTAAATCACAATCAGGAATTGCAGAATAAACTTCAACATCGTTAATATGAACATCTAACTTACCAACATCCTCAAAAATACAATCTGGTTTGAACTTAAGAGTTAGTTTTTCCATATTCTTTTTCTCAATCTCTGATACTAAGAAAATGCTTTTTGATTCCTGTGCCTTTACACTAGTTACGTCAGCAACAACTTTAATATTTTCTAACGTAACCTCGTTAGTTGCCCAGAAGGCAATTCCCGGAGATGAAGCTGCAATAACCAAATCATTCTCTTCTAGAATATTGTTTTTTGGAAGATTTATAGTTATGGAATCACCATCAACACTTTCAGAACTATAAACACTATCTCCATTTAAGAATAGTTGAATTGCATCATCTGCATTTCTAACCTTAAATGTTAATAAGTAATTCTCACTGTTCTTAAAATCTGGAATGTCAAAACTAAAAGATGCTCTTTCTTCTGAAAAAACCCCTTTCTTTGCAGTTGCCACATTTTTCTCAGCAAGAACTTTTGTTTCTGTTTTAGTATAAATATTAACTACAGGTAAGGGATGTTCAATCTCATTTTGAGATAAAAAGTCAATCCTACCAGGAGATTCTTGTAATACGTTTTCCTTAACCACTGCCTCTTCTAAATCAGTATCACTAGAACTGCTGGAACTACTGCTAGAAGTATACGGTTCATCTAGTAAATCTGCACGATCCTCAGGAGGAATTAGAATGATAAATACGATTATTAAACCCATCACTAAAGCCAATAAAACTGCTGCTGATGCCGCGTTTTGCCCTCTTTTATTTGCTGTTGCCATAATCAGTAAATAAACTCTTTTTATATATAAAGTATTCTGTTTTAGATAAGGTAATAAACATAGGAACTTTTTTATACCATCTTCCCTTTTAAGATAACATGAATATCACACATAGTGACTTTAAAAAAGGAATTGTAAAATTAAGAATTACTGATCCAGAAGACTTGTGGTACCTTAGCCACCTTATTGATCCTGGAGATTTTGTTAAAGGGAAAGCTACAAGGAAAATAAAAATTGGCGAAGGAGAAAATGCCAAAGTAGCAAAGAAAACGTACATATTAACAATTGATGCCCAAACAATAGATTTTGATGCAGAAAATCATGCTCTAAGAATTAATGGAAAGATAAAAGAAGGGCCAGAAGATCTTCCAAGAGATAATTATCAAGCGATTGCTTTAGAATTAAATAGTGAATTCTCGTTACAAAAACCTACCTGGTTAGATTACCAAAAACAAAAGCTAAAGGAAGCTGGAGAAAAGAAATACAATTATTTGGTGTGCATTTTAGATCGGGAAGAAGCTATTTTTGCTTTAACAAAAAGTTTTGGATATGATGTACTGTTAACAATTAAAGGTGACGTTCCAAAAAAAGACCAGAAAACAGAAATTAAAGGAGACTTTAAACAAGAGTTAATTAAAGCGTTGGAAATTTATAGTGGCCGATTTAATCCAGAGGCGATCATAATTGCTTCTCCTGCGTTCTATAAAGATGAACTAGCAAAGAAAATAACTTCTTCAGAAGTTAAAAGTAAATTAGTTCTTACTTCCTGTTCAGATGTTTCAGAGAGTTCATTATTTGAAGTTCTTAAAAAACCAGAATTAGAAAGTACATTAAAGTCTTCTAGAACAAGAAGGGAAACTATTTTAGTTGATGGGTTATTAAGTGAAATTAATAAACAAGGGTTATCTGCTTATGGTTGGAAAGAAGTTAAAACTGCAATTGAGGCTGGAGCAGTGAGCAAATTATTATTAACAGATGATTACATTCAACGCAGAAGAGTGAATCAAGAATATGAAGAGTTAGACAAATTAATGAAACAAATTGATGTATTAAAAGGAACTATTCACATTATTTCTTCAGAACATGAAAGTGGTAGAAAGTTAAGCGGGCTTGGTGGAATTGCTGCTACGTTAAGATACAAATTAGAATGGTAATTAAAAATTAATTTACCCTTTTATAATGGTGGTTGTATATGTTGTAAAACCACAACCTTTTAATAGTAGTTATTATTACTGATAACCAAGTAACAAAAATTCATTTTTGCGAAAAAAAAGGGGGAGGGTTTGAGAAAAAATGATTGTAAAAGAAGAATTGTTAAGTACGCTAAGGCGCTACTTTGATCTTAATTTGTATGAAGTAAAGTTATGGACTTCTTTATTAAGTAGAGGAGTTTCAACTGCAGGAGAGCTTTCAGATATTGCCGATGTTCCAAGATCAAGAAGTTATGATGTTCTAGAATCTTTAGAAAAGAAAGGATTTGTGGTAATGAAGTTGGGCAAGCCAATTAAATATATTGCAATTCCGCCAGGAGAAGTTGTTGATAGAGTTAAAAAGAATATGAATGCAGCAGCTCAGGAAAAAGTTAAAAGATTGGAAACAATTAAAGGATCACCGTTATTAACTGAATTAGAAAGTTTACATACTAATGGAATTAGTTTAGTTGATCCATCTGAATTAAGCGGTTGTTTAAGAGGCAGAAATAATGTATATAACCACATGGATTTGTTAATTAAAGAATCCAAGAAGAGCGTTAATATTATGACTTCTGACACAGGGTTTATGAGAAAGGTTGAAGGATTACGTCCAACTTTTGAAAAGGCTAAAAAGAGAGGAGTAAAAATTAGAATTTCCGCTCCACTTAATAAAGAGAACCAGAAATTAGCAAATAGCCTTAAAGGTCTTGCAGAAGTTAAACATAATGACAAAATGAAATCTAGGTTTATGACCGTAGACAGTAACGATTTAGTCTTTATGATGATGGATGATAAAGAAGTACATCCCTCATATGACTTAGGAGTTTGGGTAAAAACACCTTACCACGCTACTGCAATGGATCATATGTTTAACCAGCAGTGGAACCTGAAATAGGTTTCTTTTTTCTTTCTTATTTCTTTAATTTTGTCACAACATTTATCAACTTCTTTCAAACAAGCAAAGTTAACTTTATATATAATAAAGGATTAAATCAATCAAGACAAAATGGAATCAATGATTGCTAAGTTACATCCGTTGGAAAGAACGGTCTTACCAGTATTAAGTAAGGAAACAGAACTTTCTGCAATAGTGAAGAAATCTAAATTGCAAGAGATTGAAGTTATGCGTGCTTTACAATGGTTAGAGAACAAAAATGTTCTAAAAATCAATACTGAAAAGAAGAAAGTAGTATTATTAGATAAAAATGGCCAACTTTACCAGAAATCAGGCTTACCAGAAAGAAAACTTCTAGAGTCATTAACTAACGATTTTATTGAATTGAGTAAAATTGCTAAGAAAACAAAACTAAGCACGGAAGAAATTAATGCTTGTATTGGCGTATTGAAAAGAAAATTAGGGATTGATATTCAAAAAGATAAAGAGTTAATGTTAAAACTTGGTCCTCAAGGAGCAAAGTTGATTAAAGAAGGTAGTTTTGAAGAACAGTTTCTTAAGAAAGACTTCCCAATAGATTTAGATGATATTCAAGACATTGAAAAACTTGCTTTTGATGAATTAAAGAAAAGGAAAGGATTGTTAAAAATTGAAGAGCAAAGAAGTACAACAATTAAATTAACACCCCTGGGTAAGAAATTAAGTAAAATTAAACTCTCTGGAGAAGTTGTTAACCGATTAACTCCTGGAATGTTGAAAACAGGTAGTTGGAAAGGAAAATCATTCCGTTCTTATGATGTTGAAATTAACGTCCCAAAAGTACAAAGAGGCAAAAAACATTTTGTTAATGAAGCAGTTGATTACATTAAAAGAATTTGGATGGACCTAGGATTTAAAGAGATGACGGGGAATTATGTCCAATCTGCATTCTGGGATTTAGATGCTTTATTTGTTCCACAAGATCATCCGGCAAGAGAAATGCAAGATACATTTTATTTAGAAGGAAAAGCTAAACTTCCAAAGTTATGGGAAAAAGTAAAGAAAGTTCATGAAGACGGGGGAAATACAGGAAGTACAGGATGGCAAAGTAGTTTTTCTAAAGAAGAAACAGAGAAAGTTTTACTTAGAACCCATACAACTGTACTTTCTGCACAAACAATTTCAAACTTAAAGAAAGAAGATCTTCCTGCAAAATTCTTTTCAGTAAATAAAGTATTTAGAAACGAATCTCTTGATTGGAAACACCTTTTTGAGTTTTATCAAGTTGAAGGTATTGTCATCGATCCAAACGCTAATTTATCACATCTTAAAGGTTACTTACGAGAATTTTACAAAAAAATGGGCTATTCAAAAGTAAGAATGCGTCCCGCACATTTTCCTTATACAGAACCTTCAGTAGAAGTAGATGTTTATCATCCTGGAAAAAAACAGTGGGTAGAATTGGGTGGAGCAGGAATTTTCAGACCAGAAGTTGTTAAACCATTACTTGGATTTGATTGCCCAGTACTAGCTTGGGGCCAAGGTATGGGAAGAATCATTTCAGAATATTGGAAAATTCAAGATATTAGAGAACTTTACAAAAACGATTTAAAACAAATCAGAGAAATGAAAGCGTGGTTAAAATGAAGATAAAAGAAGCACAAACATTTGTAAAAGACTTTGCACTTAAGTTAAATTGGGATGATTCTCCTTGTGTGGATAAGTTTGATCACCTACACGAAGAACTAATTGAAATGAGTAAGTTGCTAAGATATAAGAATAAAGAAGAACGCCATTCCGTTATTCAGGAAAAAAAGGACGAGTTTAAAGATGGTATTGGAGATTTGTTCTTCGCAACTTGTAGATTAGCAAACCAACTTGATGTTGATATTGAAGAGTGCTTCCATTATGTTAAAGATAGAATAAATAAAAGGTTTGAAGGCGTTTCTGAGAATGAAGCAAAGGAGAAACAGAATTTAATAAAATGACAACAGCAAAAGAAATAGCAGAATTTTTGAATAAGGAATTAGAAACTAATACCATTGAAGATAAATCCTGTAATGGTTTACAAATAGAAAACCAAGGAGAGATCACTAAAATCGGTTTTGCAGTTGATGCCTGTTTAGAATCATTTGAAAAAGCTGCTGAAGCTGGTTGCCAAATGATAATTACTCACCACGGCATGATTTGGGATAAATCAAAACCTGTAAAAGGAAATTATTACAAAAGAATAAAGTTATTGTTTGAAAAAAACCTCGCTGTATATGGAGTACACTTACCATTAGATAGGCATGATAAGTATGGTAATAATATTGTTTTAGCAAACCTGTTAGAATTAAAAGAAATTAAACAATTTGGTTATCATGGAGATAAAACCATTGGATTTTATGGTTTAACCAATACTAATTTAGAAGAAATAAAGAATAAATTAAGCAAAGAAGGAATGAAAACAGATTGTTTTTGTTATGGAAATAATGAAATTAAAAGAATGGCAATTGTTTCTGGATCTTTTGATGCTGGCGCATATCAAGCAATTGCCCTAGGAGTAGACTTATTTCTAACTGGAGAAAAGAGATATAATTATCACCATTTAGCTAAAGAAAACAATTTCAATATCATTTGTGCTGGACATTATGCAACGGAAACATGGGGTGTTAAAGCATTAATGCCATTATTAAAAGAAAAGTTTAACGTGGAAGTAGAATTTATTGATAATCCCGTTGATATATAATTAAAATGCCAACTATAACATTAAATAAAAGCGTGTTTGAGAAACTCGTAGGAAAAAAGCTTCCATTAGAACAGTTGAAAGATCGTATTAGTATGCTTGGAACAGATTTAGAAAAGATTGAAGGAAATGATATTGAAGTAGAAATATTTCCCAATAGGCCAGACATGTTATCTGAACAAGGCTTCGCAAGAGCATTTAGCTCATTTATTGGAGTTAAAAAAGGATTAAGAAAATATAATGTTAAGAAATTTGGTAGTAAATTAACAGTTAAGAACTTACCAAAACAATGGCCTTATGCCGTTGCTTGTGTTGTTAAGGGACTTAAACTAAATGATGAAAAAATTAGAGAGATCATCCAATTACAAGAAAAGTTAGGAACAACATTTACAAGAAATAGAAAGAAAGGAGGAATTGGCCTTTATCCACTTGATAAAATTACATTCCCAATTACATTTATGGGAAAGAAACCTCAAGACATCAAATTTAGACCTTTAGAATTTCCACAAGAAATTAACGCAGCACAAATTCTTAATAAACATCCAAAAGGTAGAGAATATGGCCACTTAATGGAAAGTTGGGACACTTATCCTGTATTTATCGATGCAAAAGGAATAATTATGTCAATGCCACCTATTATTAACTCGCATAATGTTGGAAAAATTGATGAAAGTACAAAAGACGTTTTTATTGAATGTACTGGAATTGACTTAAGAACACTAAGCATTTCATTGTCAATATTAACTACTGCATTAGTAGATATGGGTGGGCAGATTTATTCTTTAGAAATGGATTACCCAGAAACTAAGAAAAAATTCACTTCTCCAGATTTAACTCCAACAAAAATGAAGTTAGATCTTTCTTATATCAATAAATGGTTAGGATTAAACCTAAAAGAAAAAGAAGCTAAAGAATGTTTAGAGAAAATGGGTTATGGTTATGAAAAAGGGAATGTTTTAATTCCTGCTTACAGAGCAGATATTCTACATCAAGTAGACCTAGCAGAAGACATTGCTATTGCTTATGGTTATGAAAACTTTGAAGAAGTTATTCCTAACGTTGCTACAGTGGGACAAGAAGACCCATTGGAGAAATTTTCAAATAAAATAAGAGACATTTTAGTAGGATTAAAATTAATTGAAGTTAAGAATTATCATTTGACTACTAAAGAAGATCTTAATGATAAGATGGGCAAAGAAGAGAAGATCATTCCATTAAAGAATGCTTTAGGTGAACACAACCATCTACGAAATAGAATTTTAGCAAGCTTATTAAGAAATTTAAAAAATAACCAACATAATGAATTTCCACAGAATATTTTTGAAATTGGACGGACCTTTAATTTTGGGGAAAGTGAAACAGGAGTAATTGAAAAAGACAATTTGGCTGCAATCCTCTGTCATGAAAAAACAGATTATACCGAAATTAGACAGGTGTTAGATGCTTTAATGGATTCATTAGGTTTGGAATATGCTGTAAGGGAATCAAGTCGGCCAAGTTTCATTCATGGAAGATTGGGAGAAATATATGTTGAAGGCCAAAAGTTAGGAATTATCGGAGAGTTTTCTCCAGAGATTCTAACAAATTGGGAATTAGCTATACCTGCAGTTGCTTTTGAATTAGACTTAGAAAAGTTGTTTGAGTTGATAAAATAAAAAATAAGAAATAAAAATAATTTATTCTTCTTTTGCTTTTGCTTCTTCTACAGGTGTTTCCGCTTCCTTCTCTTCTACTTTAGGAGATTCAGCAACAGCATCTTCAATTGAAGCTTCTGCCTTAGCTTCCACTTTAGGTTCTGCTTTAGCTTCTTCTTTCTTAATTTCCTTCTTAGGCTTGGAAACTGGTTTCCCTTTAACTTTAGAATCGGCTTTTCTTACTTGCTTAGGCCTATCTGCAACCTTCTTGCTCTTCTTATCCCAAACTTCAATTTCTAATTTATCAAAAGCAGCTTTAACATCTTCATGAGATGCTTTTTCCTTAATCTCAATTTCTGTAGCAAGTGGTTCTAGATGTTTAACATTAACTTTTTTCCTTCTAGTTGCACCATCGACTAAAACAAATGCATTATCAATACTCTCAATGATTACACATTTCTTTCCAGCATCTCGACCAGCAATTTTTAAACATAATCTTCCAACGTTGTATATACTCATTGTTCTGACCTCGCTTTCTCTTTCATTACTCCTCTCATACAAGCTGAGCATAAAACTCCACCATATGGTCTCTCTGGTCGCTTTGCAGTTTTTGGCATATTTCGCATCTTAGCAGGTAATTCTCTTGGTACGCCAGCTAATTCTTTCTTACAGTGTGCACAAACCGCCTTGGAAGGTTTCCTCTGTCTATATTGAACATTGGTATTACTTCCAGGAGTTTTTACGAAGATTTTTCTTAATCTTCCTGATTTAAACATTCCTCTTGGCATTTTATTTATATCTCCATATTTTATAAGTGATTAGAATTATTATTCTGATCCTAGTCGCCTTATAGATCGTCTCTTTGAGACTATTACTACCAGATTAATAGCTGTTTATAAACTTTACCTTAAAAATACCTGAAATAAAAAAGAAAAGAAAAAATAAAGAACTCTAACCACAACTTGCTGCTGTTGCTGCTCCAACTTCGTATCCAAATCCAGGGCTGTAAGTTTCTGCACTTACCCCTTCTGAATCTGTACACTCTTCTGGTGCTTCGTTAAAAGCTGCACAAACAGTTGCCAAGTACGCTGCTGGACTTCTAGCTGAGTTCGCTTGTTCTCCATTGATTACTAAAGTAGGACTTCCACCAACACCATAAGCTTCGTTCTCTGTTTTATGAACATTAAACAATGGATAGTTTCCACTTAACCAAGTTGACTTATCTCCGAAAAGTTCAGTTACTTGGAATTGTGAATCTGTTTTTGTAACACAAGATTCCATTTTTGCAGTATCAATTCCAACTTCTGTTAAACATCTTTCTGTATTTCCATCTTCTAAGAAACATGCTAAATAATCATTAAACTTAGCGTTTTGCTCTTCTTGGATACAAAATTGTTTTAACTGTTCATCAAGTTCTTTCTGACCATGCATTGCGTAATAAACAAACTTTAACTCAAAGTCTATTTTATCACCAAGTAAGTTTGCTACTGGTAAGATTCCCTTCTCAGCTTGAGTTCCGTAAGGACAGTGAGACATTATAAACAATTCAACAACTGGCTTATCTGACTTAACAACATCTGCTGGTGTTGGAGCTGATGCCTGCGCCGTGTTGTCCGCTGTTGGAAGAGATTCTGTGGTTTTCATTCCTTGTGGAAAGAAAAGTTCTCCATCTTTTGTAATATAACTATTAACCTCTTGACCAGAAATTGTTAACTTAACATTATAAAGATCTCCTTCCTCCACTACTGATTCCAGTTTAGCATTTGCTTGTCCTTGTAATAATTCTGTGTTAACATACTGTACAACTTGAACACCAGCTTCTTCTTTTGTTAGTTCACTTCCATCCATAAATTGTAAAGCTAACATAATAATTAAAGCCACTGCTAAAACTGCTGTTGCAATTTTCCATGAGTTAACTTCTACTTTTTTATGAGCATGATGATGTTCCTTAGCTTTATGATGTTCCTTAACTTCATGGTGCTCTTTAACTTCATGATGTTCTTTTGTTTCAGGATGACTTTCGTGCACCTGATCTTCTTCTTTTTCAAAATGTGTCATTTTTTTAAACCCCCTCTTTAACTATTATTATTTTGTTTAGTAGATTTTTAGTACTTTTCTTAAACTCATACTAAATATTAATGATAAGATAATATACCAACCTAACCAACCCCAACCACTAACCCATGGAATTCCAATATTCTTTAATGGTTTTAGTTTATTATGAATAACGTTAATTTGCTTAATTTCAGAGTTCTCATAATTTTCTAAAGGCGTTATATATTCTTGAGTTGTAGTGATTAAAATCTTTTTAGTTTTCTCTTCAGTTTCTGTTTTTATGGTAAGCAGTTTCTCGCCTTTCTCCTTAGCTTTAAATTTCCAACTGGCCCTATTATTTTCAATTTCTTGTGAAGCTTCAGACACTAAAATAACGCCATCATTTACAACTAATTCTGCTGAGCCAGTTAACCCTTCCATAAAGTCAACATCAACTTCATAAGTCATTCCAGGTAGTAATGGCTCATAACTTAAATGGGCAGCCATCCAACCAAAGATTATTAAAATAGGAATCATTGTAATCAAAGTAGGTTTGAAAGAACTTTTCATATATTCCATATTAACTTTCATAGCTTCCTTCTGAACTTTCATCATTTCCTCAGGATTGCTACGTAATTCTTTCATCTTTTTCTGAAAGTCTTTCTGTTGTCCTTTCATACTCTTCATCTTTTCTTGATTAGTAAAGAACTTGTAAACTAAAGTAATTAGTAAAGAAATAATTACTGCAAGAATAACTAAAGCTATAAATGGACTTTTATCTAACACTGGTTGCAACACAGGATTAAATACTGGATTTAATATTTCATAAAAAGCCATTTTAGTAAATTATTTAGTCGATAATATATAAACGTTATGGATTTGTTGCGATAAGAACCTATTCCATAAACTTACGCATAGATGGATGTAAGTCCATCATATGTTGTTTAGCAATCTCTTCATACAGTTTGTATATAATCATAACTGCTAATAAAATACCCGTTCCTTGAGATAAAGCACCAGTTAAGTCTGCTAAAGCTGCTAACAACCCCACAGCTGCACCACCAACAATAGTTAATGGCCAAATGTACCTTTTCAGAATTCTTTCCAAAACTCTTTCATCCCTTCTAAAACCAGGAATTTGTAATCCAGAATTTAAAATTTGTTTTGCCTGACTTCTAGCATCCATGTTTGCAGTCTGCATCCAAAAAATACTAAAAACAACTGCTCCACCCATCATTAAAGCAACGTAAATAGCTGCTTGTCCAATCATACTAGCAGTAAAGCTTCCCCTAATTATATTTTGAACAATATCTGGAGAAGAAATCCAATAAACTAAACCACTAATAGGAGTATTACCAGAGAAAGTTCCAAATATTGGGTGTCCCCAGTTTTCTAACAACCTAGCAATTAGTTGAATATTTGCCATTAATGCCGCTACTAAAATAACTGGAATGTTAGAAGTATAAAAGAAATTTAAAGGCCATCTCATTCCATATCCTCGAACTTTTCCAAAAGATAAAGGAATTTCAACTTTCATTGCCTGACCATAAACACAAATCATAAATACTAAAATTGTTGAAACTAAAGCCGCAATTTGTAATCCTGCTGTAGTTATATCTCCAATCGCTAATGATTGAAATAGTGCAGGAATTGCGCCGGATGCGATCTCAGGATTTGTAGGTGAAGGTAAAAAGTTTAAAGCTCGAATAAAAATTTGTTGTGAAACTCCTGCTGCAATGAATAAACTAATTCCAGAACCAAAACCCCATTTACTAACTACTTCATCTAAAAACATTATTACAATTCCACCTAATATCAACTGGAAAATTAATATGAATTCAAACTGTGCATATAATGGTGTTCCCGCTAATGCTGCGGAAGGTGCTAATCCCCCCATCAAAACATAAATTGCTCCTTCTAGAATAATAAAACCAATAGCCAATAATTTTTGTAATCCTTGAAATCTTTGTCTTCCCTCTGTTGTGTTCATATCTAGATTTAATATTCCAGTTCCAGACAATAATTGTAAAACAATAGAGGAAGTAACTAAAGGACCAATTCCAAGAGAAATGATACTTCCAAACGAAGCTCCAAGAATAATAGATAAAAATTCAAATTGTTGTAATGCATTTTCTCCCAAACCAAACAAGGGGATCATACCCATTACAAAGAAAATAACTAACGCAACTAGGGTCCACTTCAACTTTTCTTTAAACGGTAACCGCTTTTGTTTAGGGCCCCTAACCTCTGGTAAGTTCTGGGTAATCTTATCAAATAAAGACATTTTAGTTTTTATTATTTAGTAGATGTTTCAGGAGATGCTTCTTGAACATCTTCGGAAATAATTTCTCCACCCGCAGCCTTAACTTTCTCTTCTGCTCTAGGAGTAACTTTTCTAACTTTAATCTTAAGTTTTAGCTTAGTATCACCAGTACTTAAAAGTTTCTGATATCCTAACTTAGCCAAATCAATAGAATAGAAATCGTTTTCCTTTGTAATCAATTTCTTTTCAACTAATTGATTCAAAGTTTTAGCTGTAAAATAATTTAAAGTTACTGCTTTCTCACTAATAGTTTTACTAGTGAATCCACCATGTATACCAATGCCTTTACTTTTAAGACCTGCAACCTTTTGACTTGCTCTCTTTCCCGTACCAGCATTTCCTCGTCCGCCCCTAGATCCAGCTCCACGCCTTTTCTTTCTGTGGCCACCACCATGAGTAGTATGAGCTCGGTACTTAGTAACTTTCTTTCTTTTGTTTACAACCATTTTATAACATCCGATTAATCAAATCGTTAATTTTTTCAGCCCTATATCCTAAAGCGCCACCAACTTTAAATGCAACTTTTATACCTTTTCTTCCAAAACCTTTCCGAGGAGGATTTAGTCTAAAATAAGGTTTGTATTTCTTACCATTTATTTCTAAAGATTTGTAAGAATATTTTTCTTTTCTATCAGTCAATCTTGCTTGGAATTCTTCTCCACGTTTTTCAACTAATGCGTTATATGTCTCGTTATCAATTTCTCCCCAAGTAATATAATCTTTGGCTTTCTTAATCATTCCAATATGAACAGGGTTATTCTCAATTACAACACAATAATTTTTTTTGTTAAGTCTAAGTAAGGATAAAGTGTCTTTAACTGATTGAGCAACTCCAACTACTCCTCTAACTAAAACAATTGCTAGTTTTCCAGATTTTGCGGTTTCTCCTTCAGCCATTATTGTTCTTCCTCCTTAGTTTCTTTCATCTTACCTTCTGCAATCCCAAATTTCGCAACATCATCAGGTTGATATTTAATAGTAGATAAGTTCTTTAATGCATTCATTAAAGCTGCAATTAAATTAACTTTAGTTTTTGTTTGGCCTTTAGTTATACTCCAAACGTCCTTAATACCTGCTAATTCTAAGATCTTTGCACATTCCTTTTCTACACATAATCCTTTTCCCTTAGGAGCAGGTATTAATGTGATTTCTACAGAACCTAATTTTCCAGTAGCTGCAAAAGGAATTGAATGAGGTTCTTTACAACCACATTGCCAGGATCCGCATCCTCTTCTAACTCGTATTAAATTTAATTTTGCTTTTCTTTTAGACTTATCTCTTGCAGGAACAGTTTCTTTACTTTTACCAGTTCCCACTCCAACATACCCATTCTTGTTTCCAACAACAGCATAAGTCATGAAATGAATTTTGTTTCCTTCTTTGGTCTTTTTTTGAGTTTGACGGAAAATCCTTCTTTGTCCTCCACCAAACTTACCTTTTGCTTGACCAATTAATAATAATTCTTCGCCCAATCCTGGAAGTAAAACATCAACAATTTCTGCTTCCAGAATTTTAAGATTCTGATTAAAGATTTCATCTATGTCTGTAATTTCACTGTCTTTGACCATTTGACCAAGTCTGGTTACTGGTTTCCACACATCAATTATTTGTGGAACATTTTCAATATTACCTTCTGGCCTTCTTCGGAATTCTTTCCTTTTTTGTATCTCTTTAACCATTTTGAAATTTAGCTCATAATTTTTTGTTTGATTTTATCAACATCGGCTGATAATTTCTCATTGATATGTTTTCCCATAACTCTATCCTCAACAGGGAAAATGTCATCTGATCCATGAGGAACATTCAAACCAGAGTCAACTACTCCCTTAAGGAACGCTGCAATCTTCCCGGCCTTTAAAAAAGACTTAAATCCAGTGTCAAGAATAACTTCTTCACAACCATTCTTTAAAGCTTTCTTTCCCAACATTAATCCGGTCAAGTATGCTGCAGGTAAGTTTTTGCTACCGTGTTGCCATCCTTCTTTCTTTAAAGATGAAGAATCAACGCCAGCAATAACATTATCGCCTTTTTCAGTAAAATTAATTACTTGACCAATAACTCTTTGATTTGTGATCCTAACAACTAATCTAGACTTTCCAGATTTAATTAATCGTAGTCTTTTCGAATAAGAAGTTTTACCTTCTCTCTTTCTTCGGTACTGTACTGTTTTTGGTTTTCTAGTTGCCATCTTTCTTCTCGATTAAATGATATTCAGTTAAGTATAACTTAATATGTCTTTTATTCCTAAAATAACCACCTTTAACTTTCCGATAAAGCATTTGGTAATTCTTGGTTGTAACTAATTTCTTTTCTTTTAGTTCTTTTAAGAAAGTTCTTTGGACCCTAACTTTAGCCATCCATCTGTCTTTCTTTGTAACAGTGGAATATTTAGCTCCTTTCTTAGCTCCTTGTCCTTTTTGTCTTCCTTTACTTTTTTGAGTTGCAATTTTTCTTGCTTTTGATCTAGATTGTTCGTTAGCTCTTGTTTTAACAATTTTTTTAACAGCAATTAATCCTCTCAAATCTGAACGAGTGATTGCTTTTTTAATATCCTCAAGTGCATCAGCTAAAAATTTAACCTTCTTCGGAGAGATTTTCAAAATTTTCGCTGCTAATATTTTCTTGCTTCTCATTTTTAGGACCTTATTTCTTTTTGATTATTTCTTTTTCAATTGATTTTTTCTGTTCTTTGATTTCTTGCTCTTTCTCTTCACTGTTAGTAGACTTCTCTTTACTTTCTTTGGCCTTTTTCTCTTCTTCTTTCTTTTTCTTTTCTTCGGCCCTTTTAGTCTTCTCAGCTTCTTTCTGAGTCTTATTTTTTTGTTTATTTTCCCTTAACTTTTTACGAGCTGCAAAATCAGTACTGATTTTCTCAACTTTCTGATTAATATCTTTAACATTAGTAACTTCAATATTGTTAGTTTTTGCAACATCTAAAATAGCTAACATCTTCTTTTTACCGATCTTAGCAATTGTAATTATTTGTGTGTCTTTGTTAAGACCTTCTAAATCTGTTGTGTTCTTAACTAATACCACTGATTTTCCAGATGAGTGCAAATGTCGAACTGCTTTTGGAGAACCATAGCCGGTTGTTGGTTTTATTGGTTTTCCTTTATGATACTGTCTAGACCCGTTATGCATTCCACGAGGGTATCTCCATTTAGTCTTAACTCCAGAAGAAAACTTTGATTCTTTAATAACAAAGTCTGGTTTTGACTTTTTATTCTTCTTCCTTACGTCCAACAGTTTTTTTATTGTTTCCATTTTTAATATAATCCTTATAATGCCTTTCCTGCTTTGTGTGTAATGTAACAACCATCTTGGAATATTCTAAGATCTCTGTTTGTAATCCTACACATCCTTTCAATTCTTGCTGCCATTTGTCCGGTTAATTCCTTATCTAAACCATTAACAACAATTTCTTCACCATTTACTTTTACATCCACAGTAGGAATTAGTTTTGCTTTTCTAGGAACACTTTCTCCCAAAAAGTTTTTGATAATGATACTATCACCAGATACCTTTACATTCATTGGAAAGTGCCCAGAACAAATTTTTAATTTGTAAACAAAGCCTTCTTGTACACCCTGCACCATATTTTTAATATGAGACTCATAACTTCCAATAATTGTTTTTTCTCTTTTAGTTGCTTGCATTGAAGTTAATACAATTTTTTTACCTTCTACTAAAATCTTAATTTTCGGATGATGAAAACTTCTTTCAATCTCTCCTTTCGGACCTTTTAACTTAACTAAACTATTTGCTTCTAAGTTAACTGTTACCCCTTCAGGAAGTTCAATTTCTTTTCTTAAGTCTATTTTCATTTTAGTAACAATAAGCTAACAACTTTCCTCCAATCTTCTTGTCTTTAGCTTCAATATGAGTCATGATTCCTTGTGAAGTTGATACTAACAATAAACCAAAGTCTTTTGCTGGTAAGTATCTCTTTTCCCACTTTTCAAAACCATTTGTTTTTGTGGAAAATCTAGGTTTTACTACACCACATTTATTGATATTTCCAAGTAAGTTAACGTTTAGTTCTCCGCCTTTATCGTTTTCAACTTCTTCAAAAGAACCGATGTAATTGTTATCGTTCATAATTGTCAAAATCTTTTTAATGATTTTTGAGGCTGGTCTTACAACTACTTCTCTCTTGCCAACTTTCTCGGCGTTCATTACTTTCCCAAGGGTTGCTGCTAATGGATCGTTTAACATTTTTTGCCTTTTACCTCATCTAACTGTATTTTTTGAATCCTAATCCTAAAGCCATGTCTCTAAAACACTGCCGGCATAAGTGTAGCCCATATTTGTTAATATGTGCACCCATTCTACCACAGTTACGACATTTTCTTAACGCTTTACCGCAAGATCTATCTTTTGGTTGATTGAATTTTATGTACTTCGCTTTTTTTATTGGTTTT
>Ga0233431_1001487_pt1 | contig 40381 bp, 34 predicted proteins | sample SI_118_April2016_FD_179867 | JGI IMG/M metagenome (GOLD analysis project Ga0233431, IMG submission 179867) | Seawater microbial communities from Saanich Inlet, British Columbia, Canada - SI_118_April2016_200_MG | ecosystem: Environmental > Aquatic > Marine > Inlet | place: Canada: British... | reverse complement strand
ATGTGATTGTGGTAAGCGACTTTCAGTGAAAGTGGATTTTGAAAGTGATGGCAACGACAAATGGGCAAGAGAAAAAACAATTGAAGCCAAGATCAGGGCTGCTGAAGCAAACAATAAGGTTGAAAAAATATGAACAAAAACGAAATAAACGGTCTATCAATTGAAGAGTACATCAGCCCAGGACATGAAGGGGTTCCAGGGTGTGGAAAAGTATTGGCGACCAGGCTTGCACTGAAAGCAGCAGGTCAGAATACTATTGTCGTAAGTTCTTCAAGTTTTGTTAAAAATTCAGCAAAAAATATTATTCAACCATCATGGAAAATTCCATTCATACATACAGATGACTGTCCAGCATCATTAGCGCTGGGTGTCGAGACATCAATGAATCAAGGTAATAAGATATATAATCTGCTTGTTTTAGTAGATGAAAAGACAACTAAGGCGCAAAGGGAGGCCGAAGTTGAAATGCTTAAGAAGTATGCATCTAATGTGTGCTATGTGTTTTTAGATGGTAAGGGCACAGAAGTAGACAAATCTCCAGAAATAACGTATGCAGCTACAACAAGTGTTGCGTTTCCGTTAGATATTGTGAATAAAGTCGATAAGGCACTTAAATCTACAGGCCCATCTTATGTTAAAATTTTCTCTCCAACTCCGGTTGGTTCTTCATTTCCACAATCTAAGACTATACAAGTGGCAAAAGAAGCATTTAATGCAAAGCTCACCCCAATATATGAAATGGAAGATGGGGTGTTGATGAACTTCGAGATTCCATCTAAAGAGGCGTCAGTGGATTCATTTTCTGCATTGTCGGGAGTAAGTTTCAATAAAAAACAAACCGAAGGTATCATTGTTGCCGCCAACGATCATTTTGAAGAGCTAGTAGCTTTGAAAGAACAACAAGAAAAAAATTCTTAATTTATTTTATTAATGTGCCCTTGAAAGTTTTCCCTGACAGGTATTTCTTTATGTTTCTTATGTTGCTTCCTTTCATTATAACCACTTCCATCTTTAACTTTGATGCAAGTTTTGTAGCAACAGGATCAAAGGGCGCATTCTTGCCAGGCACCCATTTTGTTCCAACGATTCCAATAAAATCGTTCCAGGAAAGATCTTCGTAACGTTTTGCGTTCTTGTATTTTCTAGGATCTTTATCGTACACATATTCGATATTTGATAAATTAATCAAACGTGTTGCTTTGAATTGTTTTGCAAGCAAAACAGCGTCATAGTCAGTAGACCAGCCAGGTTTCCACCCTGCGCCCACTAGAACGTCTTTTTTGAAATTAATCTTCTTAGACGGGTCAATAATAACTTCAGGATGGGCTTGTTCGCCGAACATGCCTTTAACGACTTCAGCATTTAGCCAGGTTGATTTAATGCCAATCCAGTCAAGAGAATTTGCATCTTTGTTGCCTGTTTTCTTACTAGCTTCTTGGTATCTGCGGCAAGTTTTTCCGCCGCCAGTGATCAGGATAAATCTTTTACCTTTCTTGATCTCTGATTGAATTAGTTTCTTGAATTTTTTTAAGAATGAAACGTCTATGTTGTCAGGCGCTATGATTGAGCCCCCGAGAGAAATAACAATTACCTCTTTTTTAGCCATTTTAGTATGATTTATTTCTTAAGCAGTATTTCCACCACTGCAGCATATGCGGGCCTTGTAATAAATACACCGAATGATACACCAACAATAGTTACGAATGCGAATCCTTTAAGGAGACCAGCTCCTGCGAAAAGAAGAGGAACCATTGCTACAACAGTTGTAAAATATGCAGCCATAATAATGAAGAAGGCTTTCTTTATTCTTTCTTTCCAACTAATCGTGTTTTGAGACTCTCCTCTTAGAACTTCATCTGTAATAACAATCTGATCGTCTACACCAGTACCTGCTGCCACAATTATACCGGCGATAGCTGCCAAGTCTAAGTTCCAGCCAACTAATGATGCAAGTCCAAGAAGAAGTACAACTTCACTAACCATTGCAAAAACCATAGGTATTGCAACTTCAAATCTTCTGTATCTAATGTATACAACTACAACAACTGCAAGAATTGCAAATAAACCAACCATGATTGCGTTCTTTGTGAACTCTTCACCAAGGGTTGCAGATATTGCATCAGTTCGTACTATGTTTAATTTAACAGGTAAGCTACCAGTAATAAGGATTGTTTGAAGTTTTTTCATTCCGTTAAGTGCGTCGTTTACTGCTTCGGCTTCAGTTTTACCTGCACCACTTCCAGAGATTGCGATGTCTGTCGTTTCTCTTCCTTTTAGCTCTGAGCCAATGTAGAGGGAATCAACCATTTCATCGTCAAGATAAAGATCAAGTTTGTGTTCTAGATAGTCGCTGCCATCTACGTTAATAATATCTAATTCTCCTGTAATGCCTGCGTGTCTTTCAGCAGCATCTGGAGTCAAAGCAATTGCAAATCTAAATCTGCAAGCCCATGCGTCATTTGCGACAGGTCTGCATCCATAGTTGTGATCCAAGCCAGAACATTCTGCACTTCTACAAACATAAGTAATATCGGTACCGCCAAGGAATACTGTTTCATTAGCAATCTTCGCTGCGAACTTACCTTGTTTTGCTAGTAAATCTTTAACTTCTTGTTTAGTTGCTCCTGCAATCTCTACAAGAATGTATTGATTACCAGATAAATCAGATGCATCTCTTACGATTATGTCGCTTAATCCATAAACGTTAAGTCTCTCCTTCATGTTGAGAAGAAGTATCTCCATGTCATCATCAGAGATTGGTTCTGCGGGTTGTAGTAAAACTCTCGTACCGCCTTGAAGATCAAGACCTTTTCTAATGTTGGTAGTTGGTGCGTCGTATATGCTTAATCCTAATGATTCTACACCAATTACTTCGCTAAGTGTTTTGTTTTGTGTTATGATCTTAGAAACATTTTTTTGCACAGTTACGTTAGTGCCGTTTATTTCTTCAATAGTATCAATAGTTTCGTTAATTGTAACGTTGATCAATTCATCAGTAACTGTGATGTTAAGAAGCGGTCTTGTTTTGACCCTGTAAACATTTTTGTCTGTTTCAATTCGTACAGTCCTATTAACATCTAAAGCATTCTCAACCTCAAAAAAATCTTTTACGTCTGTTATAGTTTTAGAATCAATAGATAATATTACTTCTCTGCTAAGAGGCGTTGCTTTAGGATCGGGACTTGCAATTCCTGCAACGTGCGCCGCAGAGTCTTTTACAACAGATCGAATAGCCACACCTTCGGCTTCGAAGTTAGGATGAATGGAAAAAATCATTAACACTAAAACTACTATTAGAATAATCATACGTACGTTCTTAACAATTTTTTTTGCTTTGTACATTACGCCTGCCATTTTAGTGTTGACCCTTCTTTTCTAAGTACCATCTCAATAAAGCGGTGTTTTGTAGCCATGTGATAACCAAATCAACACAAAGGCCAATAAGTAGTATAGTCATAATTTGCTGCATTACTGCACTGTTAGCAACTATTAATGCAACAGAAACTGCTGCGATTGTAGTCAGAGTCATTGTAGTTCCTGTTTTGATTGAGCTGTAGATTGCATCCATAACGCTGCCTTCTTTTCTCTTAAGAACTCTTGTGGATAGTAAAATATCAGTATCAACCGAATAACCAATAAGCATAAGGAATGCCGCGATACCCGCAGTGGATAATTTGAATCCTAACAAATTGAATATTGCTAAAGTGATAACAATATCTGAGATCGCACACCAAACAACAGCAAGCGAAGGTATAAACAATCTAAAGTAAAGAAATACTACTATTCCCATGAATAAGAATGCAATAAGAATTGCAACAATCGTTTCTTTGAAGAAACTATCTCCTAAGCTAGAACCTATCATGTTAACGCTAAATTCTATTTCGTTTTGGGCAATTCCTGATTGTTCAGAGAATATTTCAATAACTCTGGCGTTATCGACATTTTCATCAAAATCCGCATCTATGATATAACCTGCACTAACTCCTGAGCTAGTTAATGTTCGTACATCAACATCATTATCAGGATATGCGCGATCAATATTTTGTTCTAGTAAGTCAGTATCAAGTTCTAAGTCACTCAAAAAAGTTATGGTTTGTCCACCTTTGATAGAAGTTGCTTTTGCTACAAAATCACCAGTAAAGGCTGCTTGTAATCCAATTTGAGCAACTGCTAAAATTAAGAGAATGATTGGAATGAGTAATAACAATTTGTATTTATGTTCGTAGAAGTGTTTGATAGAACCTTTTATGCCCTTTTCTTTTTTATGAATGTGATGTGTCGTTTTGTGATGAGTTTCTTCAGAATGTTCAGGCACAGTCTCGGCAGGTAATGATCTCTTTGCTTTTGCGAGCTCTCTTCGCTTAGCTTTTTTGCTAAGATTATTAATATTGGCCATACAACGCTTGAAAAAAGGGTCATTTATATATGTTACGAAAAGAGAGAGCATACAAACACCAAATACAAGGGCTGAAAGGTTAGAATTTGCGGTTTATATTTACTCTAAGCAAGCTTCAATTAAACCGTAGAATAAGGGTGCTGGACTCTCAAGTCTGGATTTTAATTCGGGATGAGCTTGAGTGGCTACAAAGTATTTGTGGCCAGGCAATTCGATGAATTCTACCAAAACACCGTCTTTAGATTTTCCAGATAAAACTAATCCATTTTTCTCAAGTATTTTATGATAATCAGGATTAACCTCATAACGGTGCCTGTGTCTTTCATGTGCAACAGTATCCCCATATAGTTTTGCGACAGTTGAACCTTCTGTTAATAGAGCCTCATAAGATCCTAGCCGCATAGTTGCGCCTTTTATTGTTACTTGTCTTTGTTCAGGCATGATATATACCACAGGTTCTTTACAGTCTTCATCAACTTCAGTAGAATTTGCACTTCGTAATCCACACACATTTCTTGCAAACTCAACAACCGCTAATTGCAAACCATAGCAAAGACCGAGGAAAGGTATATTGTTTTCTCTCGCGTATTTTATTGCACTAATTTTACCTTCAATACCTCTAGAGCCAAAACCGCCAGGAATGATTAATCCTTGAACTCCATCAAAAATTTCAGAATTGGATACTGCGCCAGATTCTATGTCTGTCGTCTCGATCCACTTCACATGAACTCGAGTTTTAAAGTGTGCGCCTGCGTGTTTTAATGATTCTTCAATACTTATGTACGAATCGGCAAGCTCTGTATATTTACCACAAATGGCAATAGTAATTTCTTTTTCAGGATTTAATATGTTATGCACTAATCGTTTCCAATCAGTTAAATCTGATTTAATGTTTAATTTTAATTTTCGTTCTAGTTTTTCTTTAAGTCCTTCTTCTTCAAAAATCAAAGGTAGCTCGTATACGCTGTAGCAATCGGGATCGCTTATTACTGCATCTTTCTCAACGCCGCAAGTCCAATGTAGTTTTTCTTTAGCTTTATCTGCAAGCCGCTCTTTAGATCTGCCTACAAAAACATCAGGGAACAAACCTCGTTCTCTTAAGAATAAAGTACTTTGCTGCATAGGTTTTGTCTTTTGTTGACCTTGTGCATCTATTACAGGAATATATCCTAAATGCACGCACAGAAATTCATCTGCTGAAACTTCGGATTGTAATTCTCTTATTGCTTCTAAGAACCATAGATTTTCAAGATCTCCAACAGTACCGCCAATCTCTATAAGCATTATGTCTGCATTTTCATCTGATGCGATCTCTCTTAGTTTTCTTTTAATCTCGCCAGTTACATGTGGAACAATCTGAACTGTTTTTCCTAAGAAATCACCACGTCTTTCTCGCTCTACTAGTGATTGGAATATCTTTCCAGAAGTTAAATTCCACGAGAATTTGCAACTCGTGCTTAAGAATCGCTCGTAATGGCCGAAGTCAAGATCTACTTCGCCGCCATCATCAAGAACAAAAACTTCTCCGTGCTCTATGGGATTCATAGTGCCAGGATCTACGTTCAAGTAGCCGTCGCATTTAACTGGAACAATCTTTAAACCATTAGCTAACAGACGACCAATACTTGCAGAAACGATGCCTTTGCCAAGACCGGAGAGAACTCCCCCTGTGACCACAATCCACTTAACTCGTTTATTGTCAACAGGTTCTCGCATTTGTAAAGGATACAACAAGCAGTATATATAATTTTCCCACCATATTTTCGGAACTACACTAAAGATTTCCGAAGTAGATTAAAACAAAGTTGCAAATAGCCCTGCAAAGAATTTACTTCCATCAAAACCAGGTATGGGTATTAGATTAAATGCAAACAAGAATAAATTTATTCTTTTAGTCAATATGAGGAGAGGTTTGTACTTGGGTTTTGCATTTCCAAATTTTAAGTAAAGATGTGCGGCAAGGAACAATATTAAGTTAATGAATGGCCCCGCACCAGATATCATTGCAGATTGGAATGGGGATGCACCACCAGAATGAGATACAAAAGCAGGTACAAAGAAAATAAATCCAAAGTTGAGAAGTTTCATCACTAAACCAATGCCTAGCCAGGTGTAAGCGGCATGAAAAGTTGCTTGTAACCCGTAAGAGATTGCAACTAGCTTGTGTGCCAACTCGTGCAATAGGATCGCAGGAGCAGTTACTAGTGCGGCAAACTTGAATGCATCCCAATCAAAACCTTTTTTGTAAGAATTATCGGTTAGAGGATCATAATCTATCGCTTTAGGTTTCTTGAACATATCCATAAAAAAGAAACCCATGAATGCAGTTATTACAAAAGCATCAAACAGCTCGAACAGCGAAAATACCATAGTTAGAAATGCTTATGGAATGTATATAAATATTCCTTTTCGTATCAAAAACTTTATAAAAGAAGTGATCAACAAAGAGAGCAGAGAGGTGAACCAATTTGATGAGATATCTCGAAGGAGTGCTTCAGATAGCAAATTTATTTCTAGCAGTTGTTGCGGGCTTCATTGGAGTTTCATTGTTTAAAGTATCTCACAGGTTTAAATCCATAAGAGTGTGGAGATTTCTTATTGTAGCGTTCATATTATTATCAATTCAATTAATACTGGGCGTATTAATAGCATTTAAAGTAATAGCGCACCCAAAATTCATAACTCATTTAATTCCAACAATAATACTCATACTAATAATATACTGCGTTTACAGCCAGATCAGGTACCACACAAAAGAAGTTTGTGAGACTAAACCTAAGAAGAAAAAGGTAAAGAAAGTTGTTAAGAAAAAGGTTGTGAAGAAGAAAGCAGTAAAAAGGGCTCCAAAGAAGAAGGTGGCTAAGAAAAAGACAACCAAACGGAGGAAGAAATAATGGCAATTGCCGAATTGTTGCAAACCGTTCTGCCCCGTCTTAATTTGCTTCTTGTTGCGTTTTTAATTGCGTTGTTTTCCATTATGCTTAGCAGAAAACCTGATAGTCAAACTTATACAAAGCCTTGGAAAGTTATGTTTATTGCGTTGATATTATTTGTTGTTGAAGAAGTTATCACAGTTATGCGTCTTGCCGATATTATTTCATATAGACTATTAACAATTCACGGATTCTTAGAAATGGGCATCATATTTTGTGTAATATACATGTTCTTAGAGCAAAAAGAATTCTTGAAAAAACAAGGTTATTTAAAGTCTTAATTGGCTTTTTTTCTTAATCACATACATGTGGGGTAATTTTATGGCTAAAGTAGAAAATGGAGATAAAGTAAAAGTCCATTATACTGGCAAGCTGGATTCTGGCGAGGTTTTTGATAGCTCAGAAGGTAAAGACCCGTTGGAATTTACTGCAGGAGAAAAACAAGTTATCAAAGGTTTTGATGATGCGGTTGTCGGAATGGAAAAGGGAGAAGAGAAAGATATCAAGATCGAATGTGCGGAAGCATATGGTGAACCAAAACAAGAACTTGTTCAATCTGTTCCCAAAGAACACCTACCTGCAAATATTGAAGCAAAAGAAGGAACTTCCTTGTTGATTCAAACACCGCAAGGTCAAAAGTTGCCTGCAAAAGTTGTTGCAGTGGAAAAAGACATAATTAAACTTGACTTAAATCATCCACTCGCGGGAAAGGCTTTGAACTTTAAATTAAAGATTGAAGATATCGAGAAAAAAAGTTAATTCTTTTTTATTTTTATTTACCACAAGAATCTCTTAGTCCTACGAGGGATTGTTCTTCAGTATCAAGATCATCTTGAAACTCAAAAAAATCTTTTACGTCTTGCCATCTCCACCGCTCTGCTTGTTCTATGTCATCCACAATTCTGGTGACTTCAGATTTGGCGGAGGACTCTCCTGATTCATCAATAAGCGCACCAATATAATCTGCACGTGCTTTAGGAAGATCACCGTATAAATTATTTATTTCATTAGTATATTTGTTAACGTCGCTTTTTTTATCATCAAGGTCTTTTTCAACATCTTCAATCTCTTCTTTCAAATCACCAATCTCATCTTGACAGACTTGCGCGGTTTTAGTTGTGACTCTTCCTGCACGTTCTAGGCTACCGCATTCGGCATCAAACTTCTTTTTAATAACATCAACAGCATCTAGAAATCGTTTTACATCCTCTAAATAGTCTTCTGCTTTGTTTTGTTCGCTTTTGGTTTTTCGTTCTCTTAATTCAGCCATATCGATGAATGCTTGAGCAAAAAGTTTGTCCTTGTCTGCAGAATATTTGTCAATATTCTCTTCTGAATAAGTTAATTCATCTTTTGCAGCAGTATATTCTGCTTGTATGAATTCAATGTAAAGTTCATCTTTAATATCATAATCACTCTCCAAAAGATCTGTAAGCATTCTTAATTGAAACAAACCAGAATGACAAACTTGGGGAGTGTACAGTTCCTTTGAAATTATCTCTTGTACATAATTTTGAACATCAGATTCGCAAGCATTCATTGTATCCTTGAATAGTTTTAGTGCGTTTTCTCTTGCTTTATTCTTAGTTGATTCAGTTTCTTTTGTTTGGTCTCTGTCACGTCTCGCATCCCCTAAATCATCTTTCTCGTTTTCAAGATGGTCTTCTGCGGAAGCGATTGAGCTCTCGGATCCATCTTCTTTTATAACATCTAGTTCGTCATCTGCAACTTCAACTTCCACATCTGCGATTAGCACAGCCCACTCTTCTTCAAGAGTTTCTCTCCAAGAGCTTCTATAGTCTTCCCATTTGGTGAACAAGTTAGTTCTTGCAGTTTCAACTCTAGTGCTGCAGTTTAATGCATCAAATATTACTAATTGAGATAGAGAATCTTGTAGTTGTTCTTGATATGTTTCTTGATCAGGAACTGGTTCCGGCTCTGGTTCTTTTACTTCCGGTTCAGGTTCTTCTTCTAAAATTTCTTCAGGTTCTTCTACATCTGGTTCAGACACAGGCGCAACAGGTTCAGGTTCTGGTGTAATCAGCTCATCAGGCACAACTTCTACGGTTTTGTCAACGATTTTCTTATTTCGTATTAGCTGAGTTTGACCATCGTTGCCACAAGCAGTTAAAAGAAAAATGATTAGAATAAAGAAGATCCCTATTCTGAAAATGTTGTTAAACCTCATCTTTTTGAAAGTATTTGTGAAGATATAAAAAATTTGTTAAATAAAAAGAAAATAAGGTATTATAACTAATACCTGGTTTTGCCGTAATTAAATGCAATACTACCCGAGTTGAAGTTTTTAGATCTGCAGTATGATCGGATTGTATCCAATTCATCTTCCATATCTTCTTCGTCATCTTCTGCGTCGTCTAAATCGTCATCCGCATCATCAACGTCATCTTCTTCATCTTCAACGTCATCTTTTGCATTATCAACTGCGCTTTGTAAATAACTTATTTGAGATGCAGTTGCATTTTGAGCTTTAGCAGCAGTAAGTGCATTTTGGGCTTCAGTTAAAATTGCTTGAGCTGTGTTTAGATCGGACTTCTCATCTCTAAGATCGTCTTCAGCATCGTCAACATCGTCTTCAGCATCGTCAACTGCACTTTCAGCTATTCTAATAGCCGCTTGGCAGGAGTTATAGGAATCTAAACCCCCAACATCAAAGTTAGATTTACCATCTTGGCCAGACGCACCATATCTTCTTATGTCTCTACATCTGTCTTTAAGTTCATCTTCTAGATCTTCTAGATCTTCTACAGCATCTTCAGCATCATCAACGTCATCTTCTGCGTCATCTAAGTCGTCTTTTGCATCATCTACATCTCTTCTTGCGGAATCAACAATATTCTGTAATGAAGATAGTTGAGCAGTTGTAGCATTATTTGTTTTTGCCGTTGCAAGATTTTGCTCGGCAGTTGTAAGCGCTTGTTGAGCTATTGCAACTCTTGATTGCTCTTCTCTCAAATCATCTTCATCATCATCCAAGTCATCTTCAGCATCATCTATTTGATCTTCAACCATGTCAAGTTCTCTTTTGCAATCTTCATAAGAAGAATCCATATTATTGAATAAGTCAGATGCGCTTCCTCTTCTTGCAGTTTCACAAGAATTAATTACGTCTCTAAGTTCATCTCTTGCGGCATCTACATCATCTTCAGCATCATCAACATCATCTTCTTCATCATCGACATCATCTTCAGCATCATCAACATCATCTTCAGCACGTTCTACTGTATCTTGTGCAGATGAAATTGCAACAGAATCGCCAGTTGCCTGTGCATCCGTTAATGCAGCTCTTGCTTGATCAAGAATAAGTTTCATGGATCTAAGATTTGTTTCTTCATCTCTAAGATCGTCTTTTTCGTCATCTTCGTCATCTTCAGCATCGTCAACACGATCTCTTGCTTGTCTAATTAATCTGTCGCAATCTTGAGGTGAAAGCTGTGAATAGTCATTTTGATTTGTTGTTTGGGTTTCTTCAGGCTCTACAACAGGTTCCGGCTCGGGCTCGGGTTCTACAATAGGTTCCGGCTCAGGTTCGGGTTCTACAATTGTTTCAACAATGGGTTCTTGTTCCTGCTCGTCTTCTTGTTCAAAATTAAGAAGAGGTTTAGCTGGAAGTTTGAAAAGAACAGGTTCGTCTGTATCTTCAGAACTTAGAATATTTGATATTGAATAAATACCAACTGCAACTACTGCAATTACTAGTATTACAAGAATTGTACTTAAGATTGTTTTTTTAGCCATAAACGTTACCCCCCAACATATTACTAGGTATGAGCCTTTAAAATTGGATTTAGTATATAAAATTTACTATTTCTCGATAGTGATATATTCAGTTTTCCTAGATGTGGCTTCTTAAAACAAGGAATTCGAGCAATGAGCAAAATATGGCGCTAAGGGCCAATAATTGTTACGCCCGATTCATTTATTGTTGGCCCACTAGGCGCAGAAAGTACTTTAGAACCTTCAGATATCTTAATCTTGCTGTTTTGTTCAGAAGTCAGTTCAGAGGGTTGCTCACCAGTTTGCATCGCATCCCCAAATTTGTGATAAATGTATTCAGAAGCAGAGAGATACAATAGAATAACTATCCCGAAGAATACTATGTATAGTAGAAACGATTTGAGAGATTGCCTAAAATGTTTAGAAGTTATGAACTTCAAAATTTTCTTAAGATCCATAACTGAATGTTGATGCTAAAACTATAATAATTTTCCCTTTATATTTTTCTTAAAAGTCTACAGAATGTTGAATTACGAAGCAAGAGCCCGTATCATTAGAAAGGTTTATAAAGCTCTGTTGGCTAACTTAAGTTAAGGCTTTTTGGAGATAAAAAAAGTGGGTGAGGATGTATCTAGAGTCACAATTATTGTTCTTTTACTAGTTACTGTTGCAGTTTCATTAGTAAGTACTTGGACTGTAGTTGATTCTGTTGAAAGTGTAAGACCACCTACTGCAAACGTAATAAGTGAAGAGCCAATTAAAGGTGTTATGCAAGTTGAAGCGCCAGCAGAAATTAAATATGGAGTAAGAATAAAGGTTCAATGATAAAATGACAGGAGTAAACCATAAATTACTTTCGGGATTGTTGATGGTAACAATAATTCTTTCTTTGGGGAGTACCCTGATTAGTCTTAACAAGATCGGAAGTATGAAAGATACTACAGGTATGGTTACCTTTGAAGAAGAAACAATCAACCAGATTTGTTTTGATAAAGAGGCAATCTCAACTGTGGAAGATGAAGAAAACGGTCGCTGTACTATTTACATTAATAAGGAATCAATTGATCCGGACTTTTGTAGGCAAATATGAAACTAAATAATAGAGGCACGGCCACATTGGTAGTGTTTATTGCGGTTGTTTTACTATTGAATGTAGCTGTTCTTTTACACAAATCTAGAGGCCCTATTTTTACTGGACAAGCCACAATTGGTTTGATGGAGTCCGGAGGTAGTGTGGAAGTTAGTGATAATCAAGATAGTGATTGGGAAACTAAAAGCACAGGAAAAATTATGTCTTATAGTGCAAACATACAAGGTTTAAAGTGGATCAATGTTGAAAATTCTCTTGATAGAAAAATAAAGGTCAAAGTTCATTCTTCTGAAAATTATGCAATTCATCTGCCAGTTGATACCGCAGTCATATCTCCTGGAAAAGCAAAGCTATTTTCATTTAACACAAAAAATGCGCATGAAAAAGGTAATGCAGAAGTTCGGGCAGTAATTATTTAGATTCTGATTCTTCGGTAATCGCTTTGTTGATTTCTTCAATCATTTCTTCTGTTGCTTCATCATCCATGCCGTGACCTTTGCATCCTTGTTCAATAGTTTCATGAGCCGCTACATGGCACCCAATACAATGTAGGCCATACTTCATCATCACCATCGCCGCAACGTGGTGCTTTGAAACCGCGTCGCCTATTATGGTGTCTTTAGTTATTTCTTCAGTCATTATAATCACTCCATTACGCCATACCACTTGAGAATTAGTTTTTCTGTGGCCATAACAATTTCTTCATCATTTCCTTGAATAGTAATGCAATTAAGATCAACATCAACTTTAGATTCTTCGCCATGCGTTATAAATATCGTATAAAATTCATCATTAGGACAAGATATAATTGGTCTTTCCTCGCATGCGGATGAAATATTCTTAGAACATGCAGCTATTGGCGTAATGTCTAATGCTCTTGCAAGATTGAGACTCAGCTCCGACACTGCGAGTGCAACAAAGGGAAGATCATTTCCTTCAGGATCGAAAGAGATGTACACCGCGTTAGCTTCTTGTGAATCTACCAATAATCTGGGATCATCTCCTGCGATCTGTATATGTTCCAACTCTTTAGGTCCGTGTCTTAATTGAATTCCATAAACTTGATTAGTTCCTTTTCTCAACACATTAGTGTGCCAGATTCCATCTTTTTTAACAAAAGGAAAGTTTCTGTAGTTATACATGTTTTCAGTCTCTTCTTGGATTGGTCCAGACAATAATGCATCTAGTGTTTGTGGTTGTGGTGTGTAAATATGTTTTAGACTAAACAATACGCCAAAGACAACAATAATGAATATTAATGCGGCAATTAGAAATTTAGCGCTAGTATCGAGCTTTTCTTCTTTTTCTTTAACGGGCTCTTCTTTGTGTTCTTCATATGAATCGACAAACACCGGCTCTACAACTTCAGGTTCTTTAGGCTCAGATTGTATTTTCTTCTTCGCTTTTTTTAACTCAGATAAAATAGGGTCGTCCTTTGGTTTAACGGGCGCTTTTTTTGCCTTTACTGGTTTAGTTGCTTTCTTTGCCATTTTTCTTAAATAATATCTAACATCAAGTATAATAATCTATCCTTGATTCTTAAAAATTCAGTTCCGCTCTTAGCTTTAAAAGTTACGCAATTTGATTCGGATGAAACTGAGGTTTCGTTTCCTTTAGAGAAAAATATAACGGGTACTGATTGTGTTGCATTCTCGCAAGTTATCAAAGGTAATGCATACATAGGATCTTCAGCAGCAATTCCTGAAGAAATGTATTTGTTGAAGTATTCTAAAAACTCCGTGGATAATTCAAATCTCGCTAATTCAAGATCTTCTTTATCTCCTAATTGAGGATCAAATGTGACGTACATCATCGGCGTGCTTTTTATTATTGCTTCAGAGTTGGCATCAATTTCCAGATCAGACACTTGGGATGGTAAAAATCTAAATCTGGGACTATTGTCTATGTCTTCGATTATTACTTTTCTGTCTTCACCAACTTCAAAACTTAGATTCATGTCGGTGATGAAAGAAGATTCTGGCTCATATACGAAGCCAATGATACTTGTGATCATTACAAGAGTGATTAAAAGTGTTAATACCAAAGCAGGATTCCATATGCTTTTCTTCTTTGCTCTGATCCGCGTAGGTTTTTTGTGTTTCTTTACTTTAGCCATATCATTGTTTGAACGAGGGTAGTTTAAAAATCTTTTCAATAATGTTATGGTGAGATTAACATTGTAACTGCGAGATATTAAAGATAAGATTTATATAGGAATATCGCCTCCGATATATCGATGCCGATACTAAAACTTGAAAACATTATTCTCAAGAGCTTAAAAGTAGGTTCTAACTCAGGATATGGGTTGATGAAAGAAATGAAGGAGCGTACAGGGTGGAAGCCTAGTGCAGGTTCTATGTATCCTGCTTTGAAAAAACTAATGATTAGGCGCCTGATCAGCGTGAAACCCGTGGGTAGAGGAAAAATGTATTCTTTAACTGCGTTAGGTAAGCGCGAAATAAGTAAGATCGAAAAACAAGGTTCTGAAGTTCTTGATAGAATGAAAAAACAGCATAGAGTTTTATCTAAAGTTTATGGCATGGGGATGACTGAAAAGGATATGGATGTTGCGGACCAGTATTTAGATGATGTTAAAGAAGGGAAATTACCTTTTGGAATTGCAACAGAAGATACAATGAAAATGAAGAAAATATTATTTGATATATATAAAAGAGGCAAAATCGAAGGAAATGAAAAGAAGATCAAAAAGATTATTGCTGATGCAAATAAAGAATTAAGGAAAATAAAATGAAAAAAGCTCAAAAATCCATAATAAAACTAGAAAACGTCTGGAAAATCTATGAAATGGGTGATGTCAAAGTAGAGGCCTTAAGAGGGTTAAGTCTGGATGTGAAAAAACACGAGTTTGTTGCAATCAAAGGACCTAGCGGTTCCGGTAAAAGTACCGCAGTTAATATGGTGGGTTGCTTAGATATTCCAAGTACGGGAAGAATCTTGTTAGACGGTGAAGATATTTCTTTAATGGGAGAATCAGAATTGGCGCAAATAAGGGGGCGAAAGATTGGTTTTGTCTTTCAAAAGTTCAATCTGATACCCACACTTACAGCAATGGAAAATGTAATGTTACCCATGGTTTTCCAAGGAACCACGACCGAAGATAGACAAAAAAGAGCAAAAGAACTTTTGACACTAGTGGAATTGGGGGATAGGATTGATCACAGACCTTCAGAATTGTCGGGAGGGCAGCAACAGAGAGTTGCTATTGCGCGATCTTTAGCTAATGATCCTGAAGTTATTCTCGCGGATGAACCAACAGGAAACTTAGATAGTAAAACGGGGCAGATGGTTATGTTCTTCTTGAAAAAATTGCATAAGACAGGGAAAACTATTATTATGGTAACTCACGATGATAAGTTGGCAAAGCACGCCGACAGAATAGAACATCTTATTGATGGTAAAATAGAACAAAAAAGGAAAAAAAGAGGTTGATGGAAATGAAAAAAATTGTTACGTTGTTTATTTTGATGTTGGCATGTATGCCTTTTGCTTTTGCGCAGCTTTCAGGTTTTGGGAGTGTTGTGAAGTACAATTATGCGTCATTGGATTTCTCATTAATTAATCAAGATCCTTTGCCTGCATGGGCGGGTCAGTCGGTTGAACTTAACTTCAATATACAAAATACAGGGGTGCAGGGTGCAACCAATGTTGAGATACTTCTTAATCCTGATTTTCCGTTTTCATTGGCAACTGGCGAATCTGGAAGGAGAGTAATTAATGAAATTGCAGCAAGACAAAAGGGTGAAGATTCTGTAACTTTAAGTTTTAATTTGCTAGTTGATCCTGATGCATCTGAAGCTACTTACGATATAGAACTAGAGTATTTGATAGATGGAACTCAATATCAGAGAGTTGATCCTTTTGATATCAATGTTAAAGCAAAGTCTGGAATTTTGATGCTTGAAAGTATAACTTCCACGCCTTCAAGAGTTAGTCCCGGTCAAGAAATGGACATAGCCTTGACATTCGGTGCAACAGGAAATCAAATTTTGCAAGATGTTGTTATCTCTATGGAGACAGACGAGTTGCCCGCATCTATTATTGGATCATCTAATGAAAAAGTTATTAGTCGATTAAATGGGGGGGAGACGAAAAATGTTCTCTTTAAACTAATAGTTGGCCCGGATGCAGAATCAAAAGTATACGATATCCCTGTCGAAGCTACATACTATGAAGTAGGATCTTCAGAATCAAAAATATATGAATCTCACGTATCGTTGGTTGTTGATAGATCTCCCGAGTATATACTAAACTTAGAAGAGAGTGAAGTATTCGTAGGCGGACAAAATGGGGAAGTTATTTTGAGTATGTCTAATGTTGGCCCTAGCGATATAAACTATGTGACTTTAGAAATTCTTCCTTCAACAGAATATGAAGTTATTTCAACAAACAAAGTATATCTAGGTAATTTAGAGAGTGATGATTTCGAGACTACTGAGTTTAATCTTTATGTGGCGAATGATGTTACAGAGTCGTTGGATTTAAAATTCAAAACAACTTTCAAAGATAGCTACAATAAGGATTACGAAGAAGAGATCAGCGTACCATTGAATCTATATTCAACTAGCAAAGCAAAAGAATATGGTTTGATAAGTAACGGCAATTCGAATGTTTGGATCTTTGTGGTTTTGGTGGTTGTTGTTATAGGCGGATATCTTCTGTACCGAAGACGAAAAGCAACAGGCAAAAAGAAATAACTTGGAGGAAATATGCTCTTAGATTATCTTCGCTTTGCGTTAAAAAACCTTAGAAACCGTCAACTTAGAAGTTGGCTTACTGTTTTAGGGATAGTGATAGGTATTGCATCCATTGTGGCGCTTATCACTGTTTCTCAAGGTTTAGAAAATTCTATAGAGGAGCAATTTGAAAAAATAGGTTCTAATCGTATATTCATTAGTGCGGGAGGGGGAGGGGACCCTACTGCGAGAAGCGGACTAACGCAAAAAGATGTTGATAGATTAGAGAAGTTGCCTGATCTAGAATGGGTTACGCCTTATTTGATTGCTGCCGTGCCTGTTGAGTTTGGTCGAGAATCACTGAATGCGAGGATTTCAGGAGTGCCCGCGGATGATATGGATAGGAGATGGGGCGATCTTGATTTAAGTTTGAAGGAAGGTCGTTTTTTAGCGGAAGGTGAAAAGTCTTCCACCATGATAGGAATAAGAGTTTCTGATGATATGTTTGAGAAGAATGTCAGAGTAAATAATAATCTCATGATTAAAGATAAGAAGTTTAAAGTTATAGGTATAATGGATGAGATCGGTAATTCTGATGACGATAACATGATCCTTGTGCCAATTGAAACTGCAAGAGAGTTGGCAGGAACGCCGGATGCAGTGACTATGATTGAAGTTGTTATTAAGAATCCTGCAGAGATGGACAGAGTTGCACAAAAGATTCAAAGAACATTAGAGAAGATAAGAGATGAGGAAAGTTTTGAAGTTCAAACACCTGAGCAAATTCTTAATCAATTAGGAAGTATATTAGATATAATTCAAGTTGTGTTGGTAGGTATAGCTGCTATATCTCTTTTGGTGGGGGGATTGGGTATTATGAATTCTATGTACACTAATGTATTGGAGAGAACAAATGAGATTGGTGTAATGAAATCAATTGGTGCGACCAACTCAGATATTATGTTGATGTTTGTTCTTGAATCAGGCGTGATTGGATTAGTTGGGGGAGTAATTGGTGCTTTGTTTGGTACATTGATAGGTAAAGGAGTCGGACTAGCTGCCGCAGCATCAGGATTTAGCATACTAAAAGTTAGTGTCAGTTTTGGCGTAATCATACTAGGAATATTGTTTTCAGTAGTAGTAGGAATTTTGTCAGGAGCAATGCCTGCAAGACAGGCATCTAAGTTGAAACCAATTGATGCATTGAGGTATGATTGATGATAAAAGAATATCTTAAGTTGATATTAAAAAGTTTTAAAAACCGTCAACTTAGAAGTTGGCTTACTGTTTTAGGTATAATCATCGGCGTTACAGCAATCGTCGCACTCATCTCTATAAGTCAAGGTATGGAGAATGCCATAACTGAGCAATTCCAAAAGATGGGCACGGATTCTCTTAAAATCTTACCCCCAAATCTACGTGGGCCCCCTGCAGGAGATATGTCTCTCCCAGCAGGGGTAGCTGATTACTTAGAAAAATCGCCGTATGTGGAATATATTGATAGAATTATTTTAGAATTTGCAAGCGTTGAGTTTGGAAATGACGCAGAGTATCTGTTCATAAATGCATACGATACTGAACTAGAAAGTAAAGGTTTTGCCGATATGGATCTCGAAATAGAGGACGGCAGGGCGTTTAAAGTAGGAGAGAAAGGTAATGCAATCATAGGGTATAATGTTGCTCACGATACATATGATAAAGACATTCATTTGGGCACAAGTATACTTGTGAATGATCAAAAGTATAAAATTATAGGAATATTTGAAAAAACGGGCGTTGATATTGATAATAGAGTATATATCCCATTAGATGATGCTAAAATATTATTTGGAAGAGAAGACAGGTATAATATTATTTCTGCAAAAATCAGAGCAGGTGTTGATATCGATACCGCGCAGGAAAATATTGAGAAACGACTTACAAGAAAACTGGGCGAAGATGAGTTTGAAATTTATACTCCTGCACAACTACTGGAACAAATTAACTCCATTTTAGGTGCGGTGCAAATGGTTTTAGTGGGTATTGCTTTGATTTCTCTTTTAGTTGGTGCAATTGGCATTATGAATGCCATGTATACTAGCGTACTGGAAAGAACTAGAGAGATTGGTGTTATGAAGGCGATTGGTGCAAGAAATAGCGATATTATGACCATTTTTTTATTAGAATCGGGGATAATGGGTTTAGGCGGGGGCATTGTTGGAGTTATCGTCGGAAGTGTGATTGCGTACATGGTTGAAGTTATTGCGGCCCTTGCTGGGTTTTCGTTGTTGAGTATTTCTATAGATTATCAAGTTGTTTTGTTTGCTTTGGCGTTTGCGTTTGTTATAGGTATTGTCTCTGGAACTTTACCCGCAATAAGAGCATCAAGACTAAAACCCGTTGATGCATTAAGATATGAGTAGTTCTATTTTAGATAATCAGGATAATCTAATCTTAAGAAAATCATCACTTTTTTCTTGAACACCGAAAATACCATAAGAAGTGCAACAATAATAATAACCAGCGCTCCAAGACCTGCCCGGGTAGCTTGTTTCATATCAGGATTGGATTCATCCAATTCTGAAAAATCTAAATAGGCATAGGAGTTGTTTACTAATTCGGTTTCGTCTTCATTTGAAAAATCAATAACATTTGTGTCTGTTGGTTCATCTAAAGGAATATCGAGTTTTAGTTTTGTTAGAATTACGTACAGGTTAGGGGCTTCTGCTTGTAGTTGAATGAGAAATATTTTGGCTTCTGGTTTGTCTTTGTAGAATTCAATTATATTTTCAATCATTCCCGCCTCATTTGCGCTGTTTAATACTTCTAAAACTTCGATAAAGCTTTCGTCAAATACGTTTTCAATTATTCTGGCAAGAGTTTCTATCTGTGATTGTGTAAGGTTGATTTTTTCTACGGGTTCTTCCTTCTTCGGAGGTGGAGGGGGAATAGTTACTGGTTCTGGAGCGGAAGGGGCCGGAATTGATTCAGGTTTTGATATAATCACACCCATATGTTGTCCAGCATCTTTCGCTTCTTCTTCGGTGGCCACCCCTATTTCCTTTTGTGTGCAAGCACCACCCTTGCAACCCTCGCCACAAGTATATGTTATCACTTGAATCTCATTTTTTTCACAATAGTATTCTGATAGAATTTCTCCTGCACAAACATCAGTGAATGAGCCCGAGAGTGCTCCTTGTCCGGATAGTCTAAACCCTGTTGTTCCTAACCTGTAGAAGTTAGGCCCATAATCTGTTTCTACGCAAGTTCCTTCTGCAAAAACAAATAGTGGAAGAACAAGTATAACTAATACTGCAAGTACACCTCTTTTTAACATATTGTATAGAATGTGTTGAATTTATTTTATAAAACTATTCTTTGTTTTGGTTTTTCTTCATTCTAGAAAGATATTTGTCAAGTTTATCTTTGATCTTTAGTTTGAATGTGTCTTCGAAAGGTAGGTTGTTTATTTCGGCATCCCAATCTATCTCTGGCAACTGCGTTATTGTTCCATTAAACTTACGTCCTGCTTTTTCCGCTTGTTTCTCTATTTCTTTTGCAAAAGTAGTTCCAAACCGTTTTAGGGCTGGAAACTTACTTATTGAATTTGCGCCAGCTTCAAGAAGTGTTGAAATTCGGTCTACTCGATCTTCCCAAATGCCGCATTGTATGTTCAACTTAGGTAACGTTGTTCTTGCTTTTGCAATCCACCATGCCTGATATTCTTCAGTTGGTGGTTTGGATGTCTCAAAGACTGTCCCTTTTTGAGGGTTTAAGCCATAAAGATGTACTTTTGAAATTTTGTAAGTAGTGATCATGTTTTTGAAAGCGTCAAAGTCTTCCTCGGATTCTCCAAGACCTAGAATGATTGTTATGGCTCTTTCTAACCCTAGTTTCTCGGCTTCTTTAAACATTTCAAGATAGGGTTCAATTGGTTTTGATGGGCAAACGTTGTTGTGTAGTTTTGAGTTGACGGTTTCTATACTTCCAACAACACCTTTGGTGTATGGTGCGTATTCTTTCAAAGTTTCTTTATTTAATGCGCCAATGTTTAACCAGAACTTTTCTCCAGATAGTTCGTGCATTTTCTTTAATAAATCTGAGAATGCACCTTTTCCAAATGCACCTATTCCCCCAGAAATGAATCCTATGTCCCAACCAAGTTTTTTACAAATTAATAATTCCGCCAATAATGATTCGGCCGATCGTACTGCTTTTGGTTTGGTATCATCAACTTTTTGTGTACTCATAAAACAGTATGCGCAATCTCTTATGTCACAGTGCCAACTAAAGAAAATAGCTCGCTCAAAGCAAGTTTCCAACGGAAAGTTCTCCGCGTATACTTTCTTTGCCTGTTCCATTAATTCATTGTTTTTCATAAAAGCCTCTGGGGAGACTTGAACTCCCGACCTGCCGCTTACGAGGCGGCCGCTATAGCCACTAAGCCACAGAGGCATGATTAGATTGAGGAATGAGTTTATTTAAAAAAGTAACTAGAAGAAGATGTGTGATTTAAAGAGCCTCTAGGATCTTTTCTTTAGAATTTAGCTCTTTTTGACAGTTAGAGCACACAAGGTGCCTTTTTCCCTTTTCATCTTTTACATATGTGCCAATAGGTTTGTTAAGGAATGTCTCATCCAATTTATTCTTACAAATCTCGCATTTCATTGAGTAAAGAAAGAGGGAGGATTATATTTAAAGTTAACTTATTGTGCGCCCTTCAGACAAATGGTTATAGTAGATATCAACCCTTTTATTTTTTTTTGCTTAATGTCCAATTCGTCGCAAGACACCCCGTGCTGTCTTTGAACGTTTAGAATTTTTGATATCTTCGAGTGCAGAGATTCCAGATATTTTAGGTGATCAATCATCGTCGCTTTATTCTTGGCATTCTCGTTTTGATAAATGTCTTTAATCTGTCTAAGGCCATCTAATTCGTGCGGTGCTAGGTGATACTCTTCGAAGTGCATTTTTTGAAGCTGCTCTTCGTATACAGACCAATCCCAACCCCATACATCAACCATTTTCAACACCTCCTTAAGGGACACAGCGTTGTAGCCCATAGTCATGTCTAGTCAACCATTATCTTCCCCACGTAGTCTCGGGCGTCTCAGAACATCGCTCGACTCAGTTGAGTCGCGTAGTTTGGTGATATAAATATCCCTTGTGATATTATATGTGTTTGGCGTATAAAAGATTTTCGAAATGGCGCCGTAGTGGCTTATACAACAGGTACAGGGGCCTTGTTAACCCTGTTATTTGAGAGATAGATTTATAATTGATTTGCGTTTAAGCAATGATATGACTCGAATAGCTATTGTAGAAAAGGATAAGTGCCATCCGATAGAATGTGGTGATTTTCTTTGTTCTAGGCTATGCCCTATAAACAGAACGGGACAAGAGTGTATATCAAAATGTCCTGATGGAAAAGCGCAGGTTGATGAAGTATTGTGTACGGGGTGCGGTATATGCCCGAAAAGATGTCCTTTTGGTGCACTTCACATTATTAATCTCCCCGAAATGGAAAATAAGGAACCTATCCACAGATTTGGAAAAAATGGCTTTCAATTGTTTTCCCTTCCTACGCCCCAGTTTGGAAAAGTTGTAGGCATACTTGGTAGAAATGGTATCGGTAAATCTACTGCAATTAAAATACTGGCAGGCGCACTAAAACCTAATTTAGGCGATTTCGAAAATAAGAGTAAAGAAGATCCTAACGCTCTTGTTGAATATTTCAAAGGAAGCGAGGCACAATCATTTCTAGAGAAACTAAGAGATGGTAAAATCAAGATAGCATACAAGCCTCAATCTATTGACCTCATTGCTAAAAGTGCAAAAGGCACTGTTGGTGAAATGTTGAAAAAGATTGATGAAAAAGATGTTTTTGACGAGATTGTAGAGAAATTAGAGTTAAAGACTATTTTAGATAATGAAATCTCAAAAATTTCTGGTGGAGAGATGCAGAGGGTTGCAATAGCTGCAACAGTTATGAAAGATGCAAATGTGTATTTCTTTGATGAACCTACATCATACTTAGATATAAAACAAAGAATAAAGATGGCTAAATTTATTAGGGATTTGGCAGATGAAAATACCGCAGTAATGGTGATTGAGCACGATCTTATTATTCTAGATTATATGACTGACTTGATTCATTTAATGTATGGTAAGCCTGCTTGTTTTGGTATTGTTAGTCAACCTAAAACTACAAGGGTTGCAATTAATGTATATTTGTCTGGATTTTTGAAAGAAGAGAATGTTAGATTCCGCGATTCTGAAATAAAGTTTTCAGAACGACAGCCTATCGAAAGTCATAATGTTGAAAAATTAACTGGCTGGAAGAGTTTGAAAAACACATTAGGCCATTTCAAACTATCAGCACCGGATGGGGTGATTAATCGTCATGATGTCGTTGGTGTGCTTGGCGAGAACGGAATAGGAAAAACTAGTTTTGTTAAAATTTTAGCGGGTGTCGATAAACCAGAATCGGGAACGGTTGATGATGAAGTTAAGGTTTCGTATAAACCGCAATATATTGATACTGGCTCTGATGAAATTGTCAGAATAGTCTTAGCTGAAGCTTTGGCCAAATATGAAAATCAATTGATTAATCCATTGAGCATAGTTCCTTTGCTTGACAAGAAACTTAATGAGTTAAGTGGTGGTGAGTTGCAAAGGGTGGCAATATGCGATTGTTTGTCGAAAGATGTGTCTTTGCATTTGCTTGATGAACCATCAGCATATTTAGATGTCGAACAAAGGCTTAATATTTCTAAAGTTATCAGAAACTTTATGGAACTCAAAGGTAGATCTGCAATTGTTGTAGATCACGATCTGTTGTTGTTGGATTACTTATCGGATAGATTAATGGTATTTGAAGGTGAGCCTGCAAAGTCTGGTGAAGCTCATGGCCCTTTTAAGATGGGAGAAGGAATGACTAAATTTTTACAGGATTTGGCCATAACTTTTCGAAGAGATCCTGAATGTTTGCGTCCTAGAATTAATAAGCCAGATAGTGTTAAAGACAGAGAGCAGAAGAGTAAAGGTAATTACTATTATAGTGATTGAGATTTCTTTTTTCTAGCTTTTTGCGTGTTACAATAAAAAGGTATTACTTCAAGGAGTCTGGGAGTTCTTACGACAGATTTAAGGAATAGTTTCATTTGATTTTCTCGATCGTTTGATTCTTTGTAAATGTATCTCACTCTAAATAATAAATAGAATGGGTAAAGAGATAATATATCTAACCAACTGAATTTAGAAGTTTTTTGCAAGCATTTGAATACTAAGTCTGCAACTAGAAATAATATAATGATTTTGTCTAAAAAAGATAGGTAGTATTGATGAATAAAGAAGTAAGGTTTGAATCCGAGTTCTAAGATAATTATTGCTAAAAGAACAATTATCGCATAAGGTACACTAGTGTCAAAGAATTTTGCTAATGAATTCCGTTCAGTATTCATAGCTAGAACCATGAAAACTCGTTTTATTAAGGTTTCGGTGAGAAAAAGTGGGGTTCTTTGAGCAGAAGTTCTGAAAACCTTTATATACCCCTGTTTGTTAAATTTTACTATGTCAAAAGAGGTGAACTCGTATCTAGATCATGGTAAGTCCGACATTTCGTTAGCTAAGTTAGTGAAGTATGTCGTTATCTTTATCGTGCCTTTGCTTGTTTCATTTGCGTTATCTATATTTATATCTGGAATGGTTGCGGAGTACTTCGAGGTTTCTGCATTAACCATGGTGCAAATACTTATGATTCCGTTTACACTAATTATTTTCTTATTTATTATTCCTTATGTAAAATCAAGAGAAAATATTCAAGGAATAAGATATTCATTGATGGTGTTTGTGATTGCAGGTGTGGCGATGACACTTCCCGCAGTATTGCAAGGTTACGCAGGAATATTACTTAATCAATTAGTTTATTTGGCTAGTTACATTTTATTGACTTTTATTTATGTTCCAGAAGTATTGGGATTGGGTGTTGATCTATCAGATTGGTTTAAACATCATAAGCAACTTATTTTGTTAGTTGTTTATTTAGCGATTATTTTATTTTATATAATTGGTTTTGGGGCATTGTATCATGATATTTACTATGATCCTGCACACCCTGCGCCATTTAATTTTGGTGATGATGTGGTCAATCCATCTTATGGAACATTCACATATTATAGTTTAGTTACTTTCGCAACTGTAGGTTATGGAGATATCTATCCCGTATCTAGGGCTGCAAGGTTCACTATGGGTTTAGAAGCCATATTTGGAATGGTAATTAATGTCGTTTTCATCGCTATACTGTTGGTCTTCATATCGGGTTCTCAAAGTAGAGAAGTTAAGAAGGAAGAAGCTGTTTTGAAAAGAGAAGGGGCCATGATAAAGAAAGAAGAAGAAGCCGTGGAAGAAGAAAAAGAAATGATTGAAGAACAAAAAGAAGAAATTGAGCAGTTAGAAGACCGGGAAGAAGAAGATATTAAACATCTTCTTAAGAAAATAGAAAGTATTAAGAAATAATTCGTGCTTGTTTTATAGAATGTATGTTAAAGATGTTGTGGTAAGTAAAGAAGAAATCTCTAATTTTAGCGATTTTGTTTTGGCCGCAGATATTGGAGGTACTAATTCTAAATTTGCAGTCTATGGCGATACTGAAAAAAAGATATTTAGCTTTGAAATTAAGAGCAAAGAGATTAAAGATGTTGTTGGCGTGATAAAAGACGTTATAAAGTTTGCAGAAGAAGAGTTTTCTTTAACTATTAACTGCGGATGCATCTCTGCCGCCGGCCCTGTATCCGGTCGAAGAATTAATCTTACAAATTCACCTTTGAGTGTTGATGTTGATCTGATTTTTTCGGAGACAAACCTATCTAGACTTGGGTTGATTAATGATTTTGAAGCAGTAGGTTATGGATTATCATTTGTTGAAGAGTGTGACCTTGAACAGATTAACTCAGTTAAACCTGTTGAAAATGGATCTCAAGCATATATTGGTGCAGGCACAGGATTAGGACAAGGATTGCTTGTGTATAATGGGGAACGACATGTTCCGTTGGCCTCAGAGGGGGGACATTGTAGTTTCTGCGCAATAGATGAGTATGATTGGGACATGAAAACTTTCATTGAGAAACAAGTTAATCATGAAGTTGATTATGATTTGATGGTGTCTGGCAGAGGTTTGGTCCATATGTTTAATTTTGCAGTTTATAATCTGGCAGATAATGGCGAGTATGAGATTCGTGAAGAGATTGAGAATGAAAATAATGACAAGGGGCTGCTTATTACTAAATATGGTGTGAATGGCGAGGATGAATATTGTAAAAAAGCAGTTGATTATTTTGTAAAACATTATGCTCGAGCGATTAGACATTTAGCACTCAGTGTTTTGCCATTCAGTGGATTGTATGTTACTGGAGGAATAGCTCCAAATATGATTGATCGATTAAAGAAAAAAGATTTCCTTGAAGAGTTTGAGAATCACTATGCTCAAAAATCATTGTTGAAAAAAGTACCGTTGTATGTTGTAAAAGACATCAACTTAGGACTTAAAGGTGCGGCGAATGTTGCGTTTAATTTTAGAGAAAAGTTGTTAAAAAAATGATGAAGAAAATTAATTATGAAACATTAGTAAAACAACATCTTAAGATACTTAAATCTCTTCAGACAGAGAAGGGCTTGTTTCTTGCATCTAAGAAGGCAGTCTCCACTGGCTATGATAAAGCTTGGTTAAGAGATAATTTTTATGAATGTTTGGCATTCGAAGTATTGGATGATTGGGAGACCGTTAGGAAAACCTACAGAGCATTACTAGATATTTTTCTTAAACATGAAAAAAAGATAGATCACGCAATTTCTAAAAAACCCGAACACAGGTATCAGTATATTCATGCAAGATTTCATCCCGAAACTTTTAACGAGTTTTGGGAAGAGTGGGGTAATAAGCAGAACGATAGTATTGGGGCTGTGTTATTCAAAATTGGTGAGTTGGAAGAGAGGGGTTGTAAGGTTATTCAATCCCATAAAGATATTAGAATTATTCAAAAATTAGTGGAATATCTTGCAAGTGTGGAATATTGGCATGATCCGGATAGTGGAATATGGGAAGAAAATGAAGAAATACATGCAAGTAGTGTTGGCGCATGTGTTGCGGGGCTTAAGAAAATTAGTTTAATACCTCAAATTAAAGTTCCTAAAGATGTTATAGAGCGAGGAGAAAGGATGCTTCGTAAGATGTTGCCTCGTGAATCGGATAAAAAGTTTGTTGATATGGCTTTGTTAACTTTGATCTACCCGTTTGGTGTTGCAACCCCTAAAGAGAGCGAAGATATTCTAAGAAATGTAGAATATCATTTAGTGAAAGAACGGGGCGTCATTAGGTATCGAGATGATTATTATTATAACAGTAACCCAGATGGTAAAAGCGAAGAAGCAGAATGGACTATGGGGTTTGCTTTTTTGTCAATAATCTATAGTAAACTGGGAGAAAAAGGTAAGGCGCAGTATTACCTTGAGAAGTTAATCGGGGATATTGTAAATGAAGGTTTGCCGGAGCTGTACTTTTCACACTCAAAGAAATATAACGACAATACACCCCTAGGGTGGGCGGAAAGTGTTTTTTTGGTTTCTGCTTATGAATTCAATAAGAAACATATGAAAGGCTTCTTTTCAAGATTAATTGATAAAATAAAGAATTAAGCAATCTTTCTAACAAAAGATAAAAATCCTGAGTGACCTATTCCTGCAGATTTGGGACGGATCTTTCTTTCTTTGAATTCCCAATATCTTTCAATGATTTCCATTGTATGTATGATTAGCAAATTTTCGTTTTTATTTACTTCTTCTAAGAAATCAGATAACGGAGGGACGCAAGGAGAGTAACAAACCATGAATCCGCCTATTTTTAATGCGCCGTATGCGTGTTTTACAACTTGCCACGGTTCTGGTATGTCGATTGTAACAACATCTACGTTCTTCTTACCATAGCCGTTGTAAACATCCTTATGTTTAACTTCAATATTCTTTAATCCTAACTTTTTTGCATTATTTTCTACAAGAGTTGCATTTTCTTCTAATGCGTCAAATGTGTATACCTTCTTTGCAACATGTGCGAGAAATAATGATAATCCACCACTGCCTGCACCAGCATCAACTATTGTTGTGTCTTTACCTATGCCGCAAAATGATATAATTGTGCCGACGTCTTTTAGTGGAATGATCTGCGCAGTACGCTTTATTTTCATGTAAAGATCGATAAAGGAAGGTGAAATAACTGTGTATTTTTCATTTCTGTTGCTAAGAACTTGTTCTCCGTCTTTTGCATTTTCTACATCTTTTCTAGGAATAACTCCAAACTTGGTGTGCACATCCTTGCCGTCTGTTCTTAAAAAACACTTCTGAGGATATTTTTGAGATTTGGGAATGAGTATTCTTTCGATATCTGTCATAATACATCAACGTTTTTTATCTAATTTAGTTCTATGTTTTTTTATTGCAGTGTTACATTTTTTTATCTGCGAATTCAACTCTTTCATCCTCTCTTTAAAACTTTTTTCTTTTGGTTCTGGTGGTGCGGAAACTTCTACAGGCGCGGTTTCGGGCGCTGGAGCTTCTGGCAACTCATCATGAGTTTCTGGTTGAGAAACAACCTCGGGAGCATCCATTTCAGGTAATGGTGGATTCTCCGGCATTTGCGGGAGAGGTACATCACCCTCTACTTTGTTTTTTTTTAGCCAATCAAACATAAAATCACCTCTTTATTTCTTTAAATCGTTAAATAAAATTTCAACCGCTGCTCTGTGCCATCCTTTGTTAACCATTATCTTTCTTATCTTTTCTTCTGTATAGCCTTTATTGAGCAACTTCTTGACGGACTCTGTTGCTGCATCTAAGTCCGTATGAACTTCATGTAATGATTGTTTCTTGAATTCTCCTTCTAGCTTTTCTAGTTTCTTGAATTCTTTGGTTAGTACTTCGGTTGGCCAGCCTGCTCCATTAAGTGCGGTTCTTATTTCATCCTTCTTGAATCCTTTTGCAAGCTCATGATAGATATAAGCCTCTAGCTCTTTTATTTTTCTTGAAGGTTGTCTGGGCACGACGTTTAGTTTTGAATTTAGTAATGATTCAGGCCAACCTTTTTTTATTAAAGTTTGTTTCAGCTTTTGTTTGTCTGCACCTTTTGCAAGTTGTCTGTAAACATATGCTTCAAGCATCTTAACCTTTCTAGCAGGTTGTACAGATTTAGCAATATGTGTATCTGGTTGCATTAACTGTTGTGATTCGATTGATGATTTTGGTTCAATCTTAGGTTGTTCAGGTAATGTTGTTGGTTGCGTCGTCACTACTTTTTGAGGTTGGACCACAACGTGTTTGTGCTTATATACTACAAATCCGCCAATCACAAGCACCACTAATATCATAAACAATACAAAGGCTTGTAAGTATGCTAGTAGATTCAATTCTGTTTGTTCTGCCGGTTCAGAGAATGGTTTTGCCAATGCATCTCGTACTGCGGTTTCAACTTTGCCTTGTGGCTGCTCTAATGTTGAAACTTTTTGTATGATTTCTTTAGGAGTTTCTACTTTAGGAGAATCTGCATCTGCTTCTGGCGCGGGCTTATAACCTGTTGCGCCGATTATGAAGAACGATAGTCCTTCCATCTCTGATTGATAGATATAGCGATCATTTTGTTCTTCTATTATTCTCGTATCTAACTCTTCTATGGATTGAGTTATTCCTTGATGATATCTATAGAGTCTAACTCTGTCAGGCCCTATTCCTTCTCTTTGTAGTGTCTCTTTTAGTACATAGAATGTCATCTTCGTATGCTTAATATCTTCGTAATCTAAATTGTCATATATTATGTTGTAGTAGTCTAACTCCTTAGCATTACTTGGTGCTTCTACTTTCTCAGGTCTTCCAGACATCTTTTCTATTCTCATAGATACCATTCTGGCGTTATTGTTTAGTTCGCACAATACATTCAGGATTGCGAAGTTTTCTTCATTTACGGGGAATTTTAATGGTCTGGATGGACCTAGTATTTCGTATAGCCTTGATACTTTGTCCAGTATTAATGATTCATATTCGTCTTGAGGCATATATAGTTGTCCTCTGTTGGATGAGCCCGAGCCTCCGCTGCTGCCTCCTGGCGATGCAGGGGTTGAAGGTGATGCTGCATTGTCGTCTGTTCTGTTATCTACTAATAAGAATAGTGAGAAGCTATCTGTTGTTGTAGTTATTGTTGTTCCCAGGTCTGTTGCTGTTAAATATGAAACGTTGCTGTAGCTGGTTGTATTAGAAGTAAAGTTATAATCTAACTTCATAATGATTGGATCTTCTATTGAATATGTATCGTTAAATTCTATAGTATATGTTTTGTTTATTTCATCTTCGTTCCCTATTTCAAAAGCATAGGCTTCTCTCACATAGTAATCATAGCTAGTTGTTGGACCAATATCTAGTGATGCGTTCGTAAAGTTTGATGCGGAGAGGTTCTTTGTACTTAGATTTATTGTAGGCGTACTAGATACTTCTATATCTGGTATGTATACTGCAAAGTCTTGAGCTTCTGATGCTATTTTTATTGTATAGTTTGTATCTTGTAGTGATGCGGAATAACTTGAGCTGGTTAAATAGGGTCCGAAGAGTGTTGAATTTGATGATGTGTTTAAGTATGACAAATATACCGGGTCTGCGTTAACAGATAAGGTGAAAAGAGTTAAAACTAGCAAAACCGTGACGATGCTTAGTTTATTTTTGGCTCTCATTTTAGTTAATTATATTCACCACTTGCGTTATCGCGTTGAATGTTGTGAAGTATGATGTTGCGGTTGTTGTATTGCTTTGTGTATCGTTCACGTATAGTGTGACGTTGTGTCTTCCAATTTCAGTTGTGTTTGTAAAAATTGCAATTGTGTTGTTTGATTGTGCGGTTACGTTAGTTAGATCAGGAGTGTTTAGTGTCGCATTCTGAGAGTATCCGCTCGGGAAATCTACTGTTGCATATATTGCAGATAGATTATTGTTGCTAGTTAGTGTTGCGTTTAGTGTTATGTTTGAACTATTGGCTAGCAATACAGGTGTTGAGTTAAAGTAGTGTACAATTATGTAATCAACCATCATCCTGAATGAAATTGAGCTATTGGCTGTGTTGTTGTTTTCAGAGTGATCCATACAAATGACATTTATTGTGTGGTATTCGTCATCTGTGCTTCTCGTTAAGCTGGTGTAAGTATGGGTTAAGTTATCTGTTGATGTTAGGTTGTATGTCGTGTCTGTGCTGTTTAGGTACATTGTACAGTTTGCTTGCTCGTTTGTGGATATGTTTATTGTTAGTGGTGTTGTGTTTGTTGCGGAGTTGTTTGTTGGATTGTTGAAGGTGATCACAGGTCCTGAAAGATCTATTGGTGGCACAAAAGATACTTGGAATGTTTGCTCTACAGTGCTTGCGCCTGTATCGTGTGCAGTACAATTTATCGTGGCGTAGCCTGTGTAATTATTATATCCTGTTATGTTTAAAATCTTAGTTGTGTTGCTCGCGGTTGCAGTCACATTGGATGTATTAGTAATACAAGTCCAGTTTATGTCTGCTACATCATCTTCAACATCCGTTACGTACAGACTTAAATTGTATGTTGATGATGAATTTGCGTTTAATTCTAGACCATTTAGGCTACTAGAGCTTAGATTTATAATTGGTTCATCGTTGACCGCAGTTACATTTACTAATATGTAATCTGTGTCTGTTTCACCTAGCAGATCATATGCAGTACATGTTATGTTAGCATATCCTGTGAAGTTGTATCCTGAAGTTACGGTTAGGAATTTAGTAATATTGCTTGCAGAGATTGTTAAGTTTGTGTTGTTTATTGAACACGCCCAGGTTATGTCTGCGTCAGTAGACTCTGGATCGGATACATAGCTACTTAGATTTGTTGTTGTGTTTGATGAATCCTCTACTACGTTTATTGTTAATGCACTGAAATCTGCGGTTGGTGCATCGTTTATCTCATAGTATTCAAATTTAATGGTTTCAGATGTGGCTGAAACTGTGCCATCCGAGGCCACAAATCTCGCATTAGCACTTCCAATATAATCTTCCGTTGATGTTACAGTCACCAAGCCAGATGTTAGGTTGGCCGTTATGTTAATTGACATGTTATCATTTAATGAGTAGTTGCCATCTCTGTTGTTATAGTATGTTGATACTTCACTCGGTGTTAATGCATAGTCAAAGATTACTAAGTCGTCGTAATATTGTCCTCCGTAATAAATTGCTTGCGAGTTTCCTAAGAAGAATTCATCTGCTCTGGGCGAGACATTGTGTTCCCAGCTAGATGTTAAATTAGCATTCAAATACATACTGACATTTCCTGGTTTCCATGTCAATGTTACTAAATTAAATTCATTTGCATTGACTTGATCGTAGGGCGCTAATCCTCCTGAAGATGTTTCCTCCGTTACAATATGTCCTGAAATGAATCCCCCCCCTGCATTTTGAATCACAATTGATTCTGCAATGTATGCATCAGTTTTAGAATCAAACATTATTCCGCCAGTCACATTAGATAGTTCTTTGAACCAGAATTGAACAGTTCCCTGGTCAGGGTTGTAGTCAGATGGTGCAGGATATGATATGTTCACACCACCTCTGGTAGATTCAGTATATGTTGTAGGATATGATTTATTTTCAAATTGTACTGCATCGACTTTTATGTATGTGTTGTTTAATGAAGTAAGTATAATCTTAGCGCTATTTGCATTTGAAGGTGATGTTACGGTTACATGGTGTCTAGTGTAGTTTTGAGTATCAGTTATTAACGGACATTCTTCTCCATCAATTACAGCACAATTGGACCTATAATTAGTTGAAATAAATGCATCATCGTTGTACCAAATAACTTGTATCAGTGCTCTTCCGCTGCTGGATGAGTTAAGCAACATATACTCACTAAGTGTGTATGTTGTCGATCCGGCTACCGTGATGGTTTGCGAATAGTAATTCACTGTGTTGACCCTTATAGAATCATTTGTATCCATTGCTGTTGAACTATTTGCAGTAACGTACGTTGGTGATGCAGATTTTGTCCAACTTGTTGGATCTGTTGTTCCTGTTTCGAAGCTAGGATTTGATAGAAGATTTGTTGTTGGCCCCTCTACAAGTAGCGCATTTCCAAATTGACCTGTCGTATATGCTGTGTTGTTTATGATTGAATATTCTGACGAATTGTAACTAACTGTTCCGTTGAATAGCTGTACCGTGGTGGAGTTATCTAGACTGTCGTAAAGTATTGTGCCTTGAGGCATTTTCAGTACAGAATAAGCTAAACTGTCATCATCTTGTTCTGTAAACATTCCAGATATATTTATTGTGAATGTTTGATCTTCGGGAATGGATATTTCTTTTACAACAGAGTTCTTATCTACGTAGTCTAATGATCCCTCTAGTAAGAAATATTGTCCATTAAATCCTCTAGGTCTTTTACTGTCTCCCGCATCAGTTAATTTGTAGAATACGTTATCTGAAATGTTGTAATAGTATGTTGTGTAGTTTGTTGTAGAGTTGTAAACTCTCCACATTATTAACCCATTATCCGTTAAAGGGAAATCTAGAACTCTTTGCGTATCGTGTGCGTGTTCGTCAACTAGTGTTGAAGATGAACTTGATAAGTTGTAGTAGTATATTCTGGAAATTGATCCGTTATCGAATAGATAGGACGCATCTGTGCCGGATAGTGATGTCTGTGTCTCATTTGCAGTTGATGTGGCTATTGCTGTTGCGTTTAAGGATGGTATCTCGAATAAGTATGCGTCATAGCTATCTGAAGAATTTGATGTGTTTATCTCGGAGTATGTAAGATAATCTCCAGATACGGATAAGCTCTCGATGTGTGTGTCAGACGATAAATTAATTAGTGTTGTAACGTTTCCTGTTGATGTTTGGAAAATTGATATATTGTTTAATCCCACAAATACGACTTTGTTAAGGAACGTATCGGGGTGTGTGCCTTGTTCTGAGATGGTTATTCTTGTTCCGTTTGATATGTAGTACAAGTATACGTCGCTCTCATTTAGATCATAGTATGTTATTAGGTCGAATGAAATCTTAGGGGAAATTAGATCGTTTGAAGAGTTGTGGACTAACGTGGTTTCGTTACTGGATATGTTGAACATATAAATATCATATGCATTGGTTGTTGCGTTTAATGCGCTGTATACGATTAAGTTTGCATAAATATCAGAACCAAGCGTGTCTGTTGTTAGTAATGCAGTTTCGTCGGCTCCCGAGAATACGGGCGGTCTGTTTTGTACAGTGAATGATTGTATTTCTGATGAATTTGTGTTGTTTGAGAAGTCCGTAGCATAAGATTTCCAGCCAACTACTTCTCCATTTGATAAGGCAGTATCTGTTATCGTTAAACTAAATTGTTCATTTGCTGAGTATACTGTTGTGTTGGCCCAACTTCCCGATGCATTATGCGATATTATTATTGTTTCAAGTTCGTATCTGTTTAATCCTGCAGCAGTTATGAACTCATTTGACCAATTAATATATAATGTTGCGTTAGTGTCATCATATATTGCTGTTGGCGTGTAAGTTTGACCTGAGTATTGCGGAGGTGTTAAATCTATATAGAACGGCATCGTTTCTGTGTCGTTTGATACATAGCTTGAAGCTGTGAAATTTATTGTGAACGCTCCTTCTCCTAATGCCGTAACATTTACTAATTCATAGAATGATTCTATTGCTTGTAATGCTGAGTAGTTTGATGTATTTTGTTGCACACTTGCACCGAGGCTGTTGGTGATCGTATAACTCATATTCACTAATGCTGTGGCTGTTAAGTTTACGAAGAAATTACTATTAAAGAAGTTTGATCCATAATTAGGATTGATGATTGTGGTTGTTGCTTGTGAATTGTTTAATGTAAAGTTTCTATATTCTGAATTGGTGTTTCCTAGCGTGTCTGAAGAATTGATTACTACTGCAACCAAGCCTTCGGTTATATTTGATGTGTTGGTTAAAGAGTATGTATAGTATCCTGCGCTTTCTGTTAGGTTTCCTGAAGTAAATACTATTGAATGGTTGGACGCATTTACTATTTTATATGTGGTGGTGTTTATTGCAGTATTGGCGTCTTCTATTGCGGCTCTTATGTATATTAAACCACCAAGAGTTTCGTTTACTTGGGGATTTGTGATATTAATTGCGGGTCCTGTTCGATCTATTGTAAAGTTTAATACATTTGTCGAATTCGTACAATTAAATGATTGTGAAGAATTGTCACAAGCAGTTACATACCAATACACTGTTTGTTCAGGTAAGTTTGATAAGTTACTTGTCGTGCTATTAAGAACTGCGAACGTCTCATTTGTCGAGTGATTAACTAGTGAAAGGTTTTGTGTAAAGATGGTTGATGAAGCATTTGAGATCCATATGAAGTAGTTTATGCTATCGTTGTCTAGATCAGTTGTCGCATTCCATGTAAAGTTGTACGCTGTGTTTACGTATGTTACATTTGGCGTTAAAATTGTGAACGGATTAGGATTTATGTTTGAAATGTTTATGGTGATGTTTTGAATTGTAGTCCTATTTGTAAGGTCTGTGACTGTGAAAACACAAGTTATGTTATCTCCTCTGTCTCCGTTTCCTGCTTCTGAAAGATCACGAGAGAGGGTTGCAACATTTAAACCATATAAAGAATTAGATCCGTTCGTTTGTAGTTCTATTTGTTTATAATGGATTGTGTTGTTGCCGTCGTTATCCCCATAGGTACCATTACATGTGACTGTTGAATTGGTGAATATTGTTGTTGGAGTGAAGTTTAACGAGTATATTGTTGGAGGTTCTGGCCAATCTATTCCAAATGAAATCCCTAAATTTTGTTCCATTAGTTGTTCGTTGCCTCTACTGTCCCTACATACAATGTATCTGGTGTAATTTCCTTGTTCTGTTAGAGATATGTTACATACCGATACAGGTGTTGCGTTGTAGTTAGTTACATTTATTGTGATGTTATAGTATGTGTCTGGATCTGCTGTTGTGTTAACTACAGTTATGTTTGTAGACACGTTGTAGAAGTTTCCTGCAAATGTGTTTTCACAGGGTGTTCCGAAATCTTCGTCGTAGTCAATATCGTATTGACTCCATAAACATTCTATTACTTCATCCGCATATACTGTTATATTGGTTATGTTATCATTTACTGAATCTACGTATCCGTTACTTAGATTAGTGTCATTATCGAAGCTGTATATTGAAACAGTTGGTATGCTGCCATCAACATAATAGATACCATCAGATGAGTTGAATTCACCAGTTCTACCTGCGCCATTCATAGCTCTGACGTTAATGTAGTACCATGTTCCATCATCAAGCAATAATCCTGTGTGTGTGACGCTTCTTTGTGTTGCATTAACAGTTACTAAAGGTGTTATGACTGAGTCATGAGCTCCTAAAGGCCCCCCTTCTGTTATTATATATTGATATGCGAAGACTTGCGTATCTAAATCTTCTGCCGCAGTCCAATTGGCGAACAGTTGTGTACCCATATCTGTGTAATATCCTGTCGGATTTGTTGTTGCAGGATAGTTTATGTCGCTTACAACTACACTTGAAGGTGGCGTACTATCTACTTTAGCATATTTTACGGGTGACGCCAATTCATAGTCTCTATAGTTGCCCGCATTATCATATACCCTATAGGAGAATTCATAACAAAATCCATCACTTACGTTAACTATATATTCTCTAGTTGCAATTGATGGGGTTGAGATTCCTGTAAGCAATTCAGCGAATTGACATTCACCATCATTTAGCGCATATTTTCTCGCGTCTAATCTTGTGTTGTTTATTCCACTTATCTGGTCAGTACCGCTAAATATGTCTAAAGAAATATTAGTTGAACTGTGAGTTCCGGTTGTGTAATTAATCCAACCTCCGTAAGGTGCTATAGTATCTATTACAATTCCATCAGAACTCATCCAATCACTTTCTAAGAATTGATAGTTTTGGGCTCGTACGCTCCAATAATATGTTTGATTGTCTACAACAGTTAAATTATATTTAGTCAAATTTGCATCTGTTTGAAATCCTGATGCTAAACTATTATATCCTGGCAAGGGGTAAGTTGTTGTACCTAAAGCATAATCATACTTTAGTATTCCTGATTCATTGTCCTCAAAAGTCCAGTATGCATCTAAGATTCCGTTATCAGATTCGAACCCTCCAGCGTATTCTCCTGAATCATATACGCAAGGAGTTCCTCCTGCGCAGGTTGGAGGAGTTAAATCTATGAAAATAATACCATTGCTGGAGTAGGTGTTTGTTATATCATGTCCTGAACTATTTACTCCTTTAATGGATAAATAGTATACACCCATTGGTGTTCTTGTAAAGTTAGTTAGTGTTTCATTTTGAATGAATACGCTGTTGTTTACAGTTAAATTAGTCCATTCTACGTATGCGTTGTATCCATATTGGGGGTAAGGCGCACTACCTAAAGTGTATGAGTAGTTCGATAATGCATACGGATTTCCAATAGACCAGTTGAAGAATAGTCCCTCTGCGTTAAACTCATCTTCTTCGCACCATCCGGATTCGTTACATTGGGTGTCCCACACTCCGAATGTTGAAGGATCTATGTATTGTATTGTTATGTTTGTGTAGTTTATGGTTGACCTTGATGCGGTGTCGAATGCCCATATACCGAGGGTATATTCTCCGTCTTCGATAAATGCTGTAGAAACATGACAGGATACAAACGTTGCATTGCCGGTACATGTTAGGTTGTTTGTTGAATCGTTATATCCTGCGTCAGTCCACCAAGTTATATTTTGCGCAGTATTGTTTGTGAGATGGATAGATAAGTTATCTGTGCTGTTTCCAGTTCCTATTACAATTGTTGAGATATTTATTTCTCCATCATCTGTTACGATGAATGTCAGGTTTGGTTCATATACTATGTATGTTGGTAGGAATTGGCTCGTGTTTACTTCAGGAGATTGGTAGTCTAAATATATTGATTGTTCTGCGGAATCTGCATAATCATCTCCAACTAATCTTGTTGTTCTTGCGAATAAAGTGTTCGTTCCGTTGTACAGTTCTATTGATACGTTAAACCACCCTGTCGGTCCTGAATTGTTCACAACATAAAGAACTCCTTGCGTTATTGGATCAATAGACACATCTTCTTCTAATTCTGGAGATAGAGATACATTATATAATCCGTTCGAAGGTAGGCCGTACTGAGTTACTCCCGTTATTTCATAATATTGTAAGTTTGCTCTATCGTGATCTCTGAATGCTATGTATTCATGCACATGTGCTGATAAATCATCTTCAACAACAATTTGAGAAGATGTTATGTTAGATCTATTTAATGTTGTAGATTGCAGAACTCCAACTGTGGAGAGATTTGTTGTTGAGTTCGATCTATATGTTACTTCATCGCTCATTGTGTATATGCTGAGGTTAACACTTGTTTCATTAGTATACCCAAACACAGTTAGTGTTGAGTTTGTTACTAGAGTTGGTTGTGTAATTATGAACGGCGTGCTTAGTCCTGTGTATATCTCTATCGAGTCTGATGTATTTAATGGCTCAAATGTTGCGTCCGTACAATTTATTGTGTATGTGTAAGTTGCAGCAGTTGCAAATGTTCTGTTGTATTCATATAATTCAGATGATGCGTTGTAAGTCATCGCGTTAAATGTTGATGATGCATCTGAGAAGTTTATTGTACAAGATGCCGTTTCTATGCTTGCGTTGCTTGTTCTGTTAGAATAGTTTGCAAAGAAAGTGGTTTGTTGTCCTGCTTGTCTGTTTAGACTTCCGCCTTCTGCGTCGTTTTCATCGTATACTGTTAGTTGACTGTTTGCACCTGCGGTGTATGTCGTAAAGTGGGATACGTTAAACATTAAGTTATTTGATGTGTACGAAATAATATCACAATGGTCTCCGCAGAGTTGTCCGTCCATTAACGCTATCGGCGTTCTTTGGAATGATAAGTTGTATAATGTTAATATTGCTGATTCGTTTAGTTTATTGCTGGTTGTTGATCTTACATCTATTGAATTGTCTGATATGAATGCTACTTCTGATATGTTTATGTTTGTTAAATTCAAATAGTTTGTTGTGTAGTTGATTAGACCATATCCAGGTAATCCAATTGTTACGTTCGTTACGTTTTCTAGCTCATCCTCGAATAGTAGCGAGAAGTTCGTTGTTAAAGAATTTTCAAATCCTGCGTAGCTCATGTTTCCTGAATTGACTGATACTTGGAAGTTTGTTACGTTTGTTACTGTTGAATTTCCCGCCGTATCCTGTGCCAATATTGTTAGGTTATATATTCCATCATCTAAGCTCAACTCCGCCGAACATCCCTGGTATGTTGAGTTTCCTGTACAAGTAAAGTTGCTTATTGATGTATTAAATCCTATAGCTTCATAGGCAACCAGAGGTAATTCGGTTTCCAAATCATAAACATGGAATGAAACGTTGTCGGTTGTGTTTAATACCCCCAACCCTAGATAGGATAAATCTATTTCTCCGTCATCTTCTAGCACTATGGAAATTGTTGGATTACTTAGTTTTGTTCTGTTTGGGATGTTTGATACATCTATTGTTGGTGCGTCTTGATCTAATAAAGTTGTTTGAGAAACTGAAAGTACTTCATTTCCTTCCGTATCATTTGTTTTTGCGTAAATTAAGTTGTATCCGCTGTGAAGATCTAATGATAAATTATACCAGCCTTTTGGTTGAGAATCGTTGTATGCTTTCACAACTTCTCCAATTCCTACGGGTTCTTCTAATGGTTCTGCAAGGTGCACTTCCCAATACTCAGGCCAAACATTTACTGAAGATACTTCGTAATATTTTAATGTGGTTCTGTTGTGTCCCGAAAATTCTAAATATGTGTTAGTAGACGGATTTATGTCTACATTTACAACTGTAGAAGATATGTTAACGGATGTTGTTAATCCTGAATTTTCTAGGCTTGTATCTGTCAAGATGTCTGTATAATTAGAATATGTGGGTTGTGTTGGTTGTAGCGCAGATACTGTAACGTTTACCCCAGTTTCATTAGTATAACCGTATATTTGTATTGGTGTGGAGGATTGTACGTCCTCTAACTGCATAATCACAGGTGTTGATAGATCGGAGTATATTGTTATGAAATCGGATGCTGATAAATCTTCAAAATTGTCGCTCGTACAATTTATTGTATAGGTGTAAGATGTTGCGGTTGTGAATGATCTGTTATATTCGTATAATTCAGAAGTTACGTTGTATGTCATTGCGTTGAACGTTGTTGCGTTATCTGAGAAGTTTATACTACAAGATGCCCCAATTATTGCTGATCCACTAGTTCTGTTTGTATAGTTAGCAAAGAATTTTGCTTGCTGATTTGCTCTTTTAGTTACTGCGCCGCCCTCTGGGTCGCTTATGTCGAATACAGTTAGATTTGTACCTATTCCTGTTGTGTATGTTGTGAAGTGTGATATATAAAAATATAAATCTCCTGCAGTGTATGTTGTTATATTACAGTCTGGGGGC
>Ga0233431_1001481_pt1 | contig 40464 bp, 10 predicted proteins | sample SI_118_April2016_FD_179867 | JGI IMG/M metagenome (GOLD analysis project Ga0233431, IMG submission 179867) | Seawater microbial communities from Saanich Inlet, British Columbia, Canada - SI_118_April2016_200_MG | ecosystem: Environmental > Aquatic > Marine > Inlet | place: Canada: British... | reverse complement strand
TGACCTTAACTCTCAGTCCCAATCCCACGGTTGAAAGCGATCTGATGCATTTCCTCGACGCCTTACAGAAACAGGCGTAAATTCAAACACACATTTCAAGGGCTTTTTTTGCAACATTAGGGTAAAGAGGCGGCTGGCACCACCGGTCTCTGGAAGATCGACGTTTTTGATCTGGAAACCTCTTCTCTGGAGATGACCATTCAACTCCCAGGGGAAAGGACTTATGCGCCCGATCTGATAGCCGGCCCCCATGGGGATTTCCTCTACGCCGGGAGTTATGAGAAATTGCCCGACGATTGCTGCAACGGTCGTCTGCTGATAACCCGGATCGATCTTTCCACCGGCGCCGTCGATGAGGAAATACCCCTCGATAAACAACAGGTGAAACCAACCATCCCTCGGTTATTCCTGAATCCTTTTGGAAACAAACTGTGGCTCTATTTGACTGGTATCTCTGGAGCCTACTGGGATGGCTTCAGATTGCCCAGTGAAACCGATATCCCCACTGTTTTTTACTCGTTCGATTTGACTTCCTCCCAGGTGGGAGAGGGGAAACCGGCACCCTGGCCCATGACTGTGCTGAATGTGGTCTCTAATCCAGTCGATGAGGGGGTGCTCATGGTGAGCAGCGCCAGCATGTTGTACCGGGCGGTCCAACCCGGAGCTCTTCTGGACGAGGCCATCATGCTGGGCGCTTCTCCGCAGGATATCACGGTGTCCGAAACCAGAAATGAGGTGTATGTGAGTCGGGTGGGAGAGGGAGGGTTTTATATCCTGGACGGTTCGGGGGATATCATCCGGACCGTGGAAGGAGGCGTGAGCCGGAATATTTTCGCGGATGAGATCGCCGACCGCCTGTATGTCTACGAGGAGGAAGGGGTGGAGAAGGTGGAGCCGCAGTTGGGGGTTTTCGAACTGTCCACGCTGCGCCGGCTCCATACCGCCCCTATGCATAAGGACTTTGGCCCCGATGAGACAGGGGTGCAAGAAAATCGAGGGATCAAGCGCGTGCTCTCGGATCCCAAGCGCGGGGTAATATGGGTCATTCCCCAAAAAATAGCATCCGCAAATGCGCTATTCAAGTTGGATTCATCGACGGGAGAAGAACTGAAGGCCTTCAGTGGCTGGGAAATTGGGGGAGGGGCGTCCGCCATCGCCATAGACTCGTACCGGGACAGAGCCTACGTCGGGACCGGGGCCTGGGGAGATAACAACGCATATCTGAAAAGCATAAAGATATTCGACCTGGAAACAGAGATTGTCGTGAAGACCATAGCACTGTCCGATCTCTCCGATAGTTGGAACACCCAGATCGTCGATATGGGCGTGGATGTCGAAAAGCAACGGCTCTATGCAGAAGTGCAAAACGGTGGGGGAATTTCGTGGATAAATTCCTTCCTGATCGTCGATACATCCCAGGACACGGTGGTGGGCAACTTTTCCTTCGACTTTCGCATGGGGGGGGAGATGCTGTTCGACTTCGATCGGGGCAAGGCGTACAAGACGGATGGGGGAGTCATAGATCTGGAGACCTTGTCGGGGAACCAGTCCTATACGGGAGTTTATCTGGATGATTTTATGTTCGATTTTGCTCTGAACAAGATAACCAACACCATTTATTCTCTGAAAAAAGGGGTGGGTTTGGAGGTGTATCTGGGACCAGCCGGCACTGAAATTCCCCCGCCCGTGGCTCCGTCCGAGGTAACGGTTACTGCCGGAGATGAAGAAGTCGAGCTGGCCTGGTCCGCGGTGGACGATCTGAAGCTGGTCGGCTATTTCGTGTACCGGCAGGACCGGCGCGGCGCAGATTTTGTGCGCATTACCCACGGTCCGGTGGTGGGGACGACCTTCCGGGATGAGGATGTGACAAATGGTCAGATCTACGCTTACCGGGTCACCGGCATCGGTCAGAACGCGTTGGAAAGTCTCACGCCTTCGGATCCGGTGTCGGCAACCCCAACGGGCGGGGGCAATTTCCGTCTGCTGGTGCTGCGCAAGAGCGTGAGCGCGGCTCGGGAGGATTCCACCTCCCTGCCGATGAGCGTGGAGTCGCTGGAGGGATTCGGCGCCGAGGTGACGCTGACGGCGGAAGCACCGGAGGGGGTAGAAGTGAGTTTCATCCCCGAGAAGGTGACGCCGACCAAGGTGGTGGAGGTGCGAGTGAAGGCGGCTGCGGATGCGACCACCGGCCGTTTCGAGATTGCGTTGAAGGGGGAAGGGGGGGAGGTGACCAACATTGCACCCCTGGTGGTGGAGGTGACCGAAAAGGTGCTGGAGCAGAGCGTGCTGACACTGGAGCCGGATCAGGAGGAAGTGCCGCTGGACATCCCGCTGCAGGTGAATGGCCGGCTGTTCCCAACGCTGGCGAGCCAGGTGGAGCTGACCTTCACGGCGGAAAAGGCGGACACGGTGATCAGCCTGACGGTGGAGACGGATCGGGAAGGCGGGTATCGCGCGCAGTTCCTGGCGCCGTTCACGGACAGGTGGACCGCGTCGGCCTCGTGGGCGGGGAACGACGACTTCCAGGCGGCGCAGAGCCGCAGCGTGGAGTTCGCCGTGACGTCGGGGAAGACGCGGATCACCTGCACGTCGGACCTGGCGGACGACGCGGATCTGGGCTGGGTGTCGACGGTGAAGGGACGGATCTACCCCAATTCGGGCACGGTGGGGGTGACGCTCAACGTGCGCAAACCGGATGGAACGGAGGAGACGATCGAGGGGATTCTGTCCAGCAGCGAGGGATACTACGGCCACGATCTGCGGATGGATCAGAAGGGACTGTGGGAGCTGTGGACGTCGTGGAAGGGGAACGACCGACTGCTGGGGGCGACAAGTCCGGTGGTCACCGTGCCGGTGGGCACCGATGTGGGACGGGTGGTGATGGTGGCGTGTGGTCAGGACAGCCCGAAGGATCTGTTCTGGTCGACGAGTAACTACCTGGCGAACCTGGCCTATACGACGTTCCAGAAGCGTCGGTTGCTCAAGGAGAAAGTGCTCTATCTGAACGACCGGCAGGCGCAGGACGTGGACCGGGACGGGTTCCAGGAAGACGTGGACGGTGGCGCAACGATGGCGGGGATGAGCGATGCGTGGACGTGGGTAAAGGAGCGAGTGAATGCGGACAACCCGCTATACGTGTATCTGGTGGGCAAGGGGACGCCGTTGGGGCTGGAGGTGAGTGAGGGAGAAGTGCTGACGGCGGCGCAGCTGGGAGAGGATCTGGCGGAGATCGAGACGGCGACGGGCGCGTCGATCACATTGATCGTGGACGCGGCGCATGCCGGCAACTTCATCCGCGATCTGTCGAGCCAGGGAAGGAAGGTGATCGCCAGCACGGGGATGGGATTGGCTTTTTACCAGGCGGAGGGATATCTGTCCTTCTCGCAGTATTTCCTGACCGATCTGTATCAGGGGAAGAGTCTGCAGGAAGCATTCCTGCACACGCACAACATCCTGCGCAACTTGCCGGGCGGATTTAGCGACCAGCGTCCGGGACTGGAAGCGGAGGGGAACGTGATTGCCAACCAGCCGGGCGACTACCTGCAGACGACGGACGCGTTTATCGGTGCGCCGTTCGAGCTGGGGGATCTGTCGCCGCAGATCAAGGCGAGTTCGCTGGCGTCGGTAGCGGGTGGCGTGGGCAAGCGGGTGGTGACGCAGACGGTGCCGATCAGCGAGGATGGATTGGGTCCGCGTCTGAAGCTGGCCAGGCCGGTGGCGGAGCAAGGGGTGGAGATCTCGGCTCGGATCGACGATGCGGAGGGAAACCTGAAGGTGGTGCGGGCGATGATCATTCCTCCGGAGTCGAACTCGCTGACGTCGCTGACGTCGTATCCGGAGGTGGAGTTGACGGATGAAGATGGCGATGGGATGTGGGGGGGGGTGTCGCACGAGTTCCTCGAAGAGGGGGTATATCCGGTGATCATCTATGCGATTGACGGCGCGGGTAACGCGGCGGAGCCATTGCGGACGACGGTATTGGTGGAGCCTCCGCCACCGCTGCCGACGGGAGATTTCAACGGGGATGGATTGGTGGACTTCGCCGACTTCTTTATGTTCGCCGACCAGTTTGGTGGGACCGATCCGGCGTATGATCTGGATCAGAGCGGGACGGTGGACTTCGGGGATTTCTTCTTGTTCGCCGATGCGTTTGGTGGTCCGTTGGGCAAGCTGCTGGAGCTGGCGGAAGAGATGCTGGTGCTGCCGACTGAGTATGCGCTGCGAGCGCCGTATCCGAATCCGTTCAACAGCGAGGTGGTGGTGAAGTATTCGCTGCCGAGGGAAGGAGAGGTGGAACTGGCGGTGTTCAACGCGCTGGGGCAGGTGGTGCGTCGACTGGTGGAGGGTCGTCAGGGGATGGGGCATCATCGGGTGGTATGGGATGGGAGGGACGAGAGGGGGCGTGGGCTGGCGACGGGGACGTATATAGTGCAATTGCGGGCCGGTGAGCGGCGCTCAGACGCTTCGCGTCCGGCGGACTTTCGGTTCCGGCAGGTGCAGAAGGTCGCCTTAATAAAATAGGAAAATAGGGAATCGAGGTGGGATTTTAACCTTAACGTAAGGATAATATATTCAGTAATTTATCTTGACACCCGTAAAAGAGTATCCTATCCATATGGTTGAATTAGGGCAAACTGCGTGAAAACGCAGGACGCAAAGGAACGGGTCCTCATCTGACTAGCTGTGGTTTTGGGGTTAAGGTAAGAGGGATACCGGTCACCTAAGGATAGCCGTACTGCCGAAGAAAAAAGAGGGTAGTACGGCTTTTTTTCAGGAAAATTCCTGTCAACAGGGCATGGGGGATGGAAATGAAGATTGGTATATGGAACTCGCGGGCAGGCTCTATGCTCTGTGCGCTGATGATAGGGATAGGTGTCGAGGGTGGTATGGGATTCGGAGCGAGTGCCGCTTCGCCTCCCAAGATGAACGACCTGAGCGATGCTTACAGCATGGGTGAGTTGACCGAGTCCAGGAGAAAGACCAAAAGGGTTACACTGAGAAACGAGGGAGGTGAGCCCCTCGAAATAGCGCTTTCTCTAGCGGGAGACGATGTCTTCAGCCTTTCTCCGGGAGAAGTGACACTGGAGCCCGGCACCAGGACGCAGTTTACGATTGCTTTTTTCCCGATTACCGGTGGCGACTATTCGACGACGTTGACGGTGAGGAGCAACGATCCGGACAAAGCCAGGGTGACCATTCCGGTCACCGGGAGTTTGGTGGAGAAGTTCCCGAAGATGAACGACTTGAGCCAAGTGGATCTGGGTTTTGGCGACGTGGCCATCTCAGATGAAAAGACTCGAGGGTTCACCTTGAGGAATACGGGGGAAGGGAAGCTCAGTGCGGAGCTCTCTCTGGAAGGGGATGGCGTCTTCGGTCTGTCCCAGGAGTCGGTAGTGTTGAACCCGGGTTCGATAAGTGAGATAATGGTTTCATTTTCGTCGGCGACCCCCGGTGACTACGCGGCGACATTGCGGATTAGCAGCAATGATCCGGACCAGGAGACGAGCGCCATCCAGGTCACCGGAAGGGTGACCGAGCCACCCTGGGAGAGCAGGGCGAAGATCACGACGGTGGTGGGCAATGGGAATAAGGGGTTTTCCGGCGACGGTGGGCGGGCGACCGAAACCAGCCTGAATCGCCCGAATGGGCTTTTTGTGGACGATTCGGGAAATATCTATTTCGCCGATACGGTCAACCACCGGATTCGCAGGGTGGACGGCGAAACGAGCATCATAACGACGGTGGCAGGAGGGGCGGGGGGAGACCAGTATTACCAGGTAGATTTGGCTACCTCCGTCACCCTGGAGGGGCCTGATGGTGTTTTCGTCGATGATTCCGGTAATCTCTTCATCGCTGGTACCAAGGGACAGGTTTTCCGGGTAGACAACCGCACGAACATCATAACGGCGATAGCATCCGGTTTGAAAGAACCTGCTGATGTCCAGGTAGATGCTTCGGGCAATGTCTACGTCGCCGAGCGGTTCGGTCATCGGGTTATCACGATGGACCAGGCGGGCGTCATCAGGACGGTAGCGGGCGATGGGAATCAGGGGTATAGGGGTGACGGCGGACCAGCTGCCAGTGCAGGTCTGGACATGCCTACTGGTCTGCACGTGGATGCTTTCGGCAATACCTATATCGCCGAGTTCGGGGGCAATCGGATTCGCAAGGTAGATGGTGAAACGGGCATCATCACGACGGTGGCGGGCAATGGGGGCGCTGGCTTTTCCGGTGATGGAGGAACGGCTACCAGTGCCAGTATTGGGGGACCGAGGAATGTTTTTGTGGAGGGGGCTGGTACGGTCTATATCGCGGATTTTTCCAGCAATCAGTTGCGCCGGGAAGATCGCGTGGGAGAACTCTACATCGCCGCTGCGTTCAATAATCGGATTCGCAAGGTAGATATCGAAACGGGTATTATCACAACGGTGGCGGGCAGTGATAACGATGGTTTTGCCGGCGACGGTGGCAAAGCAATAAACGCGAGTTTGTCTCAACCGACCGCCGTCTTTGTAGACGGCAACGGCGCTATTTATATCTCCGATTCGGGCAACGATCGGATCCGTATGGTAGAGGGTGATCCGTTGAGGGGAGCATCTGACGAAGGCGGGATTGAATTGAACCGGAAGGAGATCGGGTTTGCCGATGTCCAGGCAGGGGATGATAAGGTAGAAACACTCACCATCACCAATATGAACAGCTCTCCCTTTGAATTGGCGCTTTCTCTGGAAGGGGATGGCTCCTTTGGGCTGTCCACGGAAGAATTGTCTCTGGCTCCGGGAGCCAGCCAAGAGATCGGATTGACCTTCGCTCCTACGGCCGCAGGGGAATTTGCGGCCACGTTGAAGGTGACGCGTGGGAATTCGATGAATGAATGGGTGAGTGTATCCCTAAAGGGAAAAGGGACCAAAATACCCGAGATGGAGATCGGCAAAGAAAGGGTACTATTCTTCGATCTTCTGGTAGGGAGTGAAACGATCGAGGAGTTTTTCTTCAGCAATGAAGGGACTTTCTCATTCGACCTGATACTCACCCTTGAAGGAGACGGCGCCTTCAAGCTGGCTGCGGAAGAGTTGTCGCTGGCTCCGGGAGTTACCGACAACGTCAAGATCGCGTTTGCGCCCTCTTCCTTGGGCGAGCATTCAGCCACCCTGAAGATCGAGTACAGGGATCTGGACGCCGAACCGATAACCGTTCCTCTGAGGGGAAGGGGAATCGAGCCATTTACGGTAATCGGCCCGGACAGCCCTGCCGGGCCGATAGATGACCCTCTGTCCGGGGCCGGTGACTTCGTTCGTTCGGGAACTTGGAAACTGGCGCGCAAGGTCAACCTGGGACCGCAGGCCGGCAATAACTTGCGCCCAAGCCATTTCTTCGTGGACCTACGAAGAAACCGGGGCTTTGTATTCGGCTATACGGCATGGTATGGCGGCGAGACCCCAGCGTTCTCGGTCGTGGATCTTCAGGTCAACGCCGTTGCCGATCTCATTACCCGCGAGGAACTGGGCATCCACTGGGAGAGCTGGACCTACCCGGCGATCAATGGGAGTCGCGACGAGCTGTACACTATGGGCACCAGTGAGTTCCTGCAGGTGATCGACCTGAATACCGTCACTCTGAAGAAGAAAATCGACCTGGGAAGCGATGCCCGACAAGCGGAATGGGCTCCCCGGATCCTGGCGGTGGACGAGTGGGAGGATCGGCTGTACCTGACCGATGGCATCATGCCGACCGATTACCAGCAGGTGGAGGTCCCCGAGAAGGTCGCAACGCACGTCTTCGTCGTCGACCTGTCGAGCGGACAGGTGGTGAAAAAGATCCCCGTGAATTCCCCGATGGTCATGGCGCTGGATCGCGGCGGTCAGGGCCTGTATCTGGGCAATGGCCAGGACAGGACCATAGAGATACTGGATCTGGAAGACTCACGGATACGGGACACCATTCAACTGGGGCTGGTGCCTTACGCTCTGCAGGCCGATCCCCAGGAACCGTATCTCTACGTCTTTGCACGGGAGCCCATACCGGAAAGCTGGCAAACCGATTTCGGTAAATTGCTGCGGATCGACCTGAGGACCAACACGGTGGACGGCGAGATAACCGTCTTTCCCTTAGATCCGCACATGGTGGTGGATGCGGCGAACCGCACTCTGTGGCTGATTTCAACCAAATGGGGAGGCAGCGCCCGTTATAAGGTCGGTCTGGAGGACTTCGGACTCCTCTATACTCATGAGAGTAGCATGTACCGGATGACGGGCCTGGGAATCAACCCTGGCGACGGGGACGTACTGGCATTGGAAGTCATGACCGGTCTGGTATACCGGATGGATCCAGTCGATGGCCGGGTGAAATCGCGGATCGAGCTCGGGGTAAATCCGGTGGGTGTCAGTGTTTCAGAAGTGCAAAACCAGGTTTTCATACCTCGTGGGGGTCACGGTGGTTTCTTCGTCCTGGATGAGAGAGGCGACCTGATCAACACCATCGAGAGCGACTGGAGCACAGGTCTGCTAGTAGACGAGTACGCTGACAGGCTGTTCGTAAGCGAGAAGAACGAGGCACGAGACCTGGATTCGGGCAGCATCGCTGCGGATCGGCTGGTCGTGTACGAGCTGTCGACCCTGCGACTGGTCAACCGGACGGATATGGTGGGAGGGTGGATCTCTTCAATGAAACCGGACCACGAACGCGGAGTGCTGTGGGTCCTCGCCTCATATGACTGGTCCGATCTGTATAAGCTGGATCTACTGAGCGGAGAAGTTCTGGAAAGGCATCGCTTCGGCGGCTTCGGCGCCACTTTTGGCACGATGGAACTGGCAGCGGATACGAGCAAGGCCTATGTGACGGTAGGAGGTGATACAGCAGACAAGGGCAAGTTGCGTATCCTCGATCTGGTCGATCAGACCATTGTGGGCACCATCGATCTCAAGCCTCATTTGACGGTTGAAGAAGGCTATGGAACAGGTATTCTGGATATCCTGGGCATGGACACCCGACGGAACCGGCTCTACGTGAGCACGTTTGGCGATGACGAACACGTGGCCGTGATCGATACGGAACGGGATGAGGTCATCGAGGTGCTGGATCTGCCGGGTTTCAACGACCGCAGGGGATATTTCTTCGATTTCGAGGGAAACACGGTGATTCACCCCTATGGTCGGATCATAGATCTGGAGACTCTGGAGGAAGAGAGTCTCGACATACCAAATAGTTACTTGATAGCACAAAACCGCATAACCAACACGATCTACACGGTTAGCTCTCATACGGGGGAATTGGCGATCACCCTGGGACCGTCCGGCACCGAGGTCTCGCCACCCCCGGTACCAGATGAAGTGACGGCAGAAGCTGGGGATGAGGAGGTGGTGCTATCGTGGACGGCGGTGGATGATTCTACGCTGGTGGGGTACCACGTCTATCGCAGGGATCGGACGGACAGCGACTTTACTCGCATCACGCGTCTGCCGCTGAAGGATACGTCTTATACTGATTTGGATCTGACCAACGAGCGGACCTATACCTATCGGCTCTCCAGCATCGGCAAGTTCGCGCTGGAGAGCCTCGAGCGCACGGAGCCGGTGGCGGCTATGCCCGTGGGTGGAGACAATTTCGACATGCTGGTGCTGCGCAAGAGCGTGTCCGTGACGCGAGAGGATTCGGTATCGCTGCCCATGAGCATCGAATCCCTGGAAGGGTTCGACGAGGAAGTGAAGCTGTCGGCTGAAGCACCGGAGGGGATAGAGGTGGTTTTCAGTCCGGAGAAAATCGTGCCGCCTCGCATTGTGGAAGTGAAGGTGCGCGCGGGGGCGAATGCGTCGCTGGGACGGTTCGAGCTGACCCTTCAGGGGGAGAGCGCCGGCAAGTCGAACACGGCGGGACTCGTCGTGGAGGTGACGGCGAAGGTGCTGGAGCAGAGCGTGTTGACGCTGGACCTGGATCAGGAGGAAGTGCCGCTGGGCATTCCGCTGAGCGTCAGTGGCCGCCTGTTTCCGGGGTCGTCGACGCAGGTGCAGCTGGACTTCCGGGCGGAGCGTGCCGATACGCTGATCAGTCTGACTGTGGACACGGATAGAGAGGGGGGGTATGGAACGCTGTTCCAGGCGCCGTTCACAGACCAATGGAGCGTCACGGCGTCGTGGGCGGGGGATGTGGATTTCGAGGGGGCGCAGAGCCGGGCGGTGGAGTTTGCGGTGACGTCGGGCGAGACGCGGATCACGGCCACGTCGGATCTGGACGACAATGCGGACCTGGGGTGGACCGCCACGGTCAAGGGACGGATCTACCCCAACCCGGGTACGGTGGCCGTTACGCTCAATGTGCGCAAGCCGGACGGGACGGAGGAGCGGATCGATGGTTTGCTGGCGAGTGAGGAAGGGTTCTACGGCCACGATCTGCGGATGGACCAGCAGGGATTGTGGGAGGTCTGGACGTCGTGGAAGGGGAACGATCGACTGCTGGGTGCGGCCAGTTCGGTGATGACGATTCCGGTGGCCGCCGATGTGGGACGGGTGCTGCTGGTGGCCTGCGGTCAGGACAGCCCGCGCGACATCTTCTGGCCGACGAGCAACTACCTGGCGAACCTGGCGTACACGACTTTCAAGCAGAGAAGGCTGCTGAAGGAGAAGATCGTCTACCTGAACGACCGGCAGGCGCAGGACGTGGACCGGGACGGGTTCCAGGAGGATGTGGATGGCAGCGCGACGATGGCCGAAATGGGCACGGCGTGGAATTGGGTGAAGGAACGAGTGAGTGCGGACAACCCACTGTACGTGTATCTGGTAGGCAAGGGGATACCGATGGGGTTGGAGGTGAGTCCGGGAGAAGTGCTGACGGCGAGGCAACTGGGAGAATGGCTAGATGAGGTGGAGTCGTCGACGGGAACGCAAGCGACGCTGATTGTGGAAGCGGCGCACGCGGGGAACTTCATCCGCGATCTGTCGAGTCAGGGACGCAAGGTGATCGGCAGCACGGGCCCCGGACTGGCGTTCTACCAGGCCGAAGGGTATCTGTCGTTCTCGCAGTATTTCCTGACCGACTTGCGTCAGGGGAAGAGCCTGCAGGAAGCATTTCTGCACACGCACAACATCCTGCGGAATTTGCCGGGAGGATTCCGCGACCAGCGTCCGGGATTGGAAGCGGAGGGGAACGTGATCGCCAACCAGCCGGGCGACTATTTGCTGACGATGGACGCGTTCATCGGTGCGCCGTTCGAGCTGGGGGATCTGTCACCGCAGATTCGCTCGACATCGCTGGCATCGGCGACCGGAGGGGCGGGAAAGCAGGTGGTGACGCAGACGGCGCCGGTGAGTAAGGACGGGTTCGGTCCGCGACTGAAGCTGGCCAGGCCGGTGGCAGCGCGGGGAGTGGAGATCAGCGCGCGGATAGACGACGCGGAGGGAAACCTGAAGGTGGTGCGGGCGATGATCATTCCACCGGAGGCGGACTCGCTGTCGTCGTTGACGGCGTACCCGGAAGTGGAGCTGACGTCGGACGGAGAGGGTGAGTGGTCGGGGGTGTATGCCGGTTTCCTGGAGGAGGGGGTGTATCCGGTGATCATCTATGCGATCGACGGGGCGGGTAACGCGGCGGAGCCTTTGCGGACGACGGTGCTGGTGGAGCCTCCGCCGCCGCTGCCGACGGGGGATTTCAACGGGGACGGACTGGTGGACTTCGCCGACTTTTTCATGTTCGCGGATGCGTTCGGGAGCGAGAATCCGGCGTATGACCTGGATGGGAGCGGGACGGTGGACTTCGGGGATTTCTTCCTGTTCGCGGATGCATTCGGTGGTCCGTTGGGCAAGTTGCTGGAGCTGGCGGAAGAGATGCTGGTGCTGCCGACGGAGTATGCTTTGCGGGCGCCGTATCCGAATCCGTTCAACAGCGAGGTGGTGGTGAAGTACAGCCTGCCGAGGGAAGGAGAGGTGGAACTGGTGGTGTACAACGCGCTGGGACAGGTGGTGCGTCGATTGGCGGAGGGGTATCGCGGGATGGGACATCACCGGGTGGTGTGGGATGGGATGGATGATGCAGGTCGTGGTCTGGCGACGGGGATTTACGTGGTGCGGCTGCGGGCTGGAGATTTTGCTCAGGTGCGCAAAGTTTTGTTCCTGAAGTGAAGAACAGGGGCTTTTACAGATTTTTTTGAGGGGTCCTCATCAACCGTACTGTACAAAGATTGTACAAAAACCACTGATAAAAAACTTAACACCTTTAACTCTTTTAAATACATAATTTTAGGGGAATGCCTATCTCAATCTTCCTCGTTTTTGATAGATCTCTAGTCAGTTATCGAAGAAAATGGAAAATGAAATTTTTTCGGCCTTAATATTTGGGACGGAAGACCTTATGTCCATTTGACCGACGATCCGGCGTTCCTGGCACGGCTCTTGCCCTTATGGGGGCAGGAATAGATCCTGTCTATAAAAAAGCTGTAAAAAAACCATCTGCAGGGAATCGTGAAACGCCCGGTCTTCGGCTTCGCAGGCAAGTTTTTTTGACTGATCCAGAAATGAAAGGAGGGCTCTGTCCATCGATGTATCAAGCTCAACCTCACTCACAAAAGGAGATAACGATGAAGGATAAAATGGCTGTTTCTCGAATGCTGGTCATGGTCGCCCTGCTTGTGGGCTGCGCCATTCCGGCTTTCGCTCAGCTGACTATCGACCAGATCCTCCCGGCAAACCTGCCCACCATCGACGGGGATATCTCGGAGTGGACCAGTCTGGGGGATCCCGACTTGACGCAGGCTCAGTTTTCCAGCACGACGGGGGCGATTTCGGGACCGGTTCCGGAAGATGACCAGAAGGTAGAAGTATGGCTGGGGTGGAGCGCCGAGGAGGATCTGCTCTACGTCGCCGCACGGGTGACCGATAATTCCCACCTCCCCTCGTCCAATCCCAGCTCGCCGTGGAACGGTGACGCTATTGAGGTGTACATCGACGCGGACAACAGCGGTGGGATGTACGACGGCTCGAACCCCCATGCGCAGCAGATAGGACTGGCTGCCGATCCGGCTGCCACTGCAGCGATAGTGCCCGCCGCTGTGATCGAGGTGCAGTCGGCCGTCAAGGTGGAGGGTGGCGTTTATATTTACGAGCTGGCAATCCCCGCCTGGGACGTGGTGGAGGGAGCGGGCGCAGCGCACGATTTCGAGCTGGATCAGGTGATCGGTTTAGCGATTGTTTTTGACGATTTCGACGTCGGTGTGAGCGGACACAACGCCTTCAACGGCCTCAATGGTCCGATAGGTGCCTGGCAGGATTCCGATCAGCTCACGGATTTCCAGCTCATCGGCCCTGCAGAGCCCCCGGTCATCGCGCCGCCGGTAGCACCGCCAACGGTGACGGGCGGATTCTACAACCAATTGCGCGTTATGACATCCAGCGCTCCGCGTCGAGGCTTTGCGATGTCGTCGGGGCCGGTTGGGGGTCGTGCGGAGCTGACCAGCCGCAGCAAGCCGACCACGCTCCAGCTGAAATCGTGGGGTGAGATCAAAGCGCAGATAGAAGAACGCGAATAGCCGCGCCGATCGCCCTGGAGTCTGCTGATCCAGCCAGCATCCACGTCGCGCCCTGCGAGAGAATGACGGAAGCCAACCGGCGACGGGGGCATTCGTCCGGGTGCGCGGGGTGGAGCTGGGAAAATGAGATGGGATTCAGACTTTTTTGATGGCGCGAGTTTTGAGAGAGAGGTGGGATTTCTCCGGAAATCCCACCTCTTCTTTCTGATGCGGTTCCCGTTTGAGGAGTGCATAGGTAAGTCTTTGTTTTTGAAAAATTCGAAAAAAAAGGGGAGGGAATTATGAGGCGCCTGGTTTCCGGTTTTCTTTCTGCCCTGTTAGGGATAGGAGGCGTTGGTCTACTGGTCGGTCTTTCGATCTGCACGGGATCGTCGCCAGTCGATGCTCAGGTGGTCGATCCACGTCGGGGGGATGACTGGACGCATCTGCGGACGGTCAACCTGGGACCCAAGGCGGGCAACGGGATCTGGGGGAACAACGCGGTGGTGGAGGAGAAGGGCAACCGGGCGTTCATAGGCAACCTGGGGAGTATCTCGGTGGTCGATCTGCAGCTGAACGTGGTCACTGGAACGATCGGAGAATTCAGATCTGGTACGGAATCGTCCGGTATTCAAGGAATGAGTTCCGTATCGCTGGGACTCAGCGAGAAGCGCGGCGAACTCTACGCCCGATCGATTAATCGTAAGCTGGGTACCATCGTGAGTGTCATCGATCTGGCGACGCTGGAGTCGGCCGGAGAGATCGCGCTGGGACGGGAAGCCCAGGAGTACGACAATAGAAACATATCTATCTCCGAGTATCCCAGGCCGATGGTGGTCGATGAGGAGAGGAATCGGCTCTACGTGGGCAATCCGATCGCGATCAGCGTCGTCGACCTGGAAAACAGGAGCGTGTTGGAGCATATCTCGTTCGACGGGGAGAACAAGGAGATCTGCTGGCGGCTGATACCGGTACCGGCCCTGATCATGGATCTGGCGCCGGATTGGGAGAATCGGCAGCTCTACGTGGCGGATGTGGTCAATAACGCCGTGGTGGTCGTGGGACTCGATGATCTGCAGAAGAAGAGGACCATCGAACTGGAGCTGAGTCCGATGCAACTGGCCCTCGATCCCGAAGGGAGATATCTGTACGTCCTCGCCCGGGAAGAGCTCGAAGATCCGTGCTATTTTTTCTCTTCGCCCAGCCAGTACGCCGACAACAATTTTCGCGTTTTGAAGATCGATCTCTCGGGGGATGCGGTGGTAGGGGAGGTGGCCATCGAGGCCATGGCGACAAAGTGGGAGTGCTGCGACTCTCAGGGAAAGCTGATGGTGGAAAGTGTCACCAATCAGAACGCCGCTCCCTTGATGGCGTTGGACGCAACCAGGGGAAAGCTGTGGGTGACTTCGGCGACGGGCTGGCATCCGATGAACGGAGCGGAAGACATATCCCAAGCGGTGCTGGCGGGGATCTCGGTGTACCCGTCGAAGCTGTTTGTCATAGACGCGGAGAGTCTACAGATCGAACGGGAAGAGGTGCATGAGAGCATTGTGCAGGGATTGGAGCTGAACAGTAAGGACGACGAACTGCTGGTGCTGGACGTGTTCCAGCGCATGGCGCGGGTGGATCTGGAGGAGGGGAAGGAGGTTGTGGCGGTGGAAATCGGGGCCAACCCGCAGGACTTCGCGATCTCGGTTGAACACAACCAGGTGTACGTGGCGCGCGGTGGACATGGAGGCTTCGCCGTGCTGAACGGAGAGGGAGAGATCATCAACACGATACCTGGACCGTCCACACTCGGTATCCATGTGGAGGATGCGGCGGATCGGTTGTACGTGCTGGAGACAACAGCGATGGCTCTGGACGCGCCTCTGCGATCGGACGATCCCAATGAACTCGACAACCGGCAGAAGCCGCTCCGGGAGATGAATCTGGGAGTGTACGAGCTGTCGTCCCTGCGCCGACTGCATACGACTCCTTATCCGGTGCGAGAGTCGCTGATCGGCCGTATGAGGGGAGATTACGTGCGGGGCGTGCTGTGGTTGACGGGGAGCCATGTGGGCGGTCTTTTCAAGATGGACCTGCTGACGGGGGAGTTGCTTGAGATGATATCGCAGCCATACAACATGCCTATGGCAATCGATTATGAGGCCGGGAAGGCCTATATAGCTCAAGGAAACGGAGTGGTGATCTTCGATCTGAACAAGCAAGAGGAAGAGGGAAGCATCGGTTACTCCACCTTTGCAGATGATGCGTCGATAATGGGTGCCGGGGTAGATCCCCAGAAGAAACGGCTCTATGTCTACGCCTGGATCTGGGGTGGTAATGATCCGTCGAACCAACTGGTCATCGTAATTGACACGGAGCGCAAAGAAGCGATCGATTCTTTCGAATTCGGGGAAACCCAGCTCAGTCCGATGGGAACGCAGACGGTATTCGATATCGAGCACGAGAAGTTCTACACGGTCGAAGGGCGGATCGTCGATCCGGTGACGCAGGATGGTTCGCAGGATTTCACAGGGATGCCCGAACTCCTGCAACAAAGGCAGTCCCCACAGTTTTTGCCCTTCGACATAGGGGTCAATCCGGTTACCAATACGATCTATACTTTGCACGAGGAGGAGGGTTTCAAGGTGTACCTGGGTCCGTCGGGCACGGAGACTCCGTCGCCGCCGGCGCCTGCCGGGGTGGCAGCCGGAGCAGGGGACGAGGAAGTGACACTGTCGTGGAATGCCGTCGACGACACGACGCTGGTCGGCTACCACGTGTACCGGCAGGATCGACCGGAAGCCGACTTCGTGCGCATCACCCATAATCCGTTAGTCGAGACGACGTATGCCGACGAGGATCTGACCAACGAGCAGACCTACACCTATCGGGCGACCAGCCTGGGACGGTTTGCGCTGGAGAGCGTGGTGCCGTCGGATACGGCGTCGGCCACGCCCAAGGGAGGACGCAACTTCCGCGTGCGACTCCTGCGTCAGACTGCGAGCGTGGTGCGCGGAGACTCGGTGTCGCTGCCGATGAGCATTGAGTCGCTGGAGGGATTCGATGCCGAGGTGGAGCTGATGGCGGAAGCACCGGAGGGGATCAGCGTGACGTTTCTGCCGGAGAAGGTGACGCCGACGTGGATCGCCGCGGCGCAGGTGAAGGCGGCAGCGGATGCGCCGACGGGTCGGTTCGAGATCGCGCTGAAGGGAGAGGGAGGGGGCAAGGAGAACAGTGTGACTCTGACCGTGGAAGTGACGGCGCAGGCGCTGGATGAGAGTGTGCTGACGCTGGAGCTGGATCAGGAGGAGGTGCCGCTGGACATCCCGTTAACGGTTAATGGTCGGCTGTTCCCGCGGAAAGTGACCACGGTGCAGCTGGATTTTGTGGCGGAAAAGGCGGACACGACGATCACTCAGACGGTGGAGACGGACCGGTTCGGGGAATACCGGGCGTCGTTCCAGGCGCCGTTCACGGATAAGTGGACGGTGACGGCGTCGTGGGCGGGGGACGACAGTTTTGGGACCTCGCAGAGCCGGGCGGTGGCGTTCGCGGTGACGTCGGGAAAGACGCGGATCACGGCCACGTCGGACCTGGCAGATGATGGGGATCTGGGATGGGTGGCCACCATCAAGGGACGGATCTATCCCAGTCCGGGCACGGTGGGCGTGACGCTCAGTGTGCGCAAACCGGATGGCACCGAGGAGACAATCGAGGGAATCCTGTCCAGTAGCGAGGGATACTACGGCCACGATCTGCGGATGGATCAGCAGGGGTTGTGGGAGCTGTGGACGTCGTGGCAGGGGAACGACCGATTGCTGGGAGCTGCCAGTCCGGTGGTGACCGTGCCGGTGGGTGCCGACGTCGGACGGGTATTGCTGGTCGCCTGTGGACAGGATAGTCCACAGGATCTGTTCTGGTCGACGAGTAACTACCTGGGTAATCTCGCCTACACCACCTTTCAGAAACGTCGGTTGCTCAAGGAGAAGGTGTTCTATCTGAATGACCGTCAGGAGCAGGATGTGGATCGGGACGGCTTCCAGGAGGACGTGGACGGGGGTGCGACGATGGCGGGGATGAGCGATGCGATGGCGTGGGTGAAGGAACGGGTGAATGCAGACAATCCGCTGTATGTGTATCTGGTGGGCAAGGGGACACCCCTGGGTCTGGAAGTGAGTGAAGGGGAAGTGCTTACGGCGGCGCAGTTGGGAGCGGATCTGGCGGAGATCGAGTCGTCGACAGGGGCGTCGGTGACGCTGATCGTGGATGCGGCCCATGCGGGGAACTTCATCCGCGACCTGTCGAGTCAGGGACGCAAGGTGATCGCCAGCACGGGTCTGGGATTGGCGTTCTACCAGGCGGAAGGGTATCTGTCCTTCTCGCAGTATTTCCTAACGGATCTGTATCAGGGGAAGAGCCTGCAGGAAGCGTTCGTGCACACCGACAAGATCCTGCGCAATCTGCCGGGTGGATTCCGGGATCAGCGTCCTGGATTGGAAGCGGAGGGGAATGTGATCGCCAACCAGCCGGGGGATTACCTGCAGATGCTGGACGCGTTTATCGGGGCGCCGTTCGAACTGGGGGATCTGTCGCCGCAGATCAAGACCAGTTCGCTGGCGTCGGTGGCGGGAGGAGCCGGCAAGCGGGTGGTGACGCAGACGCTGCCGATCAGCGAGGATGGGTTTGGTCCACGGCTGAAGCTGGCAAAGCCGATCGCGGAACAGGGAGTGGAGATCAGCGCGCGGATCGACGATGCGGAGGGAAACCTGAAGGTGGTGCGGGCGATGATCATCCCACCGGAGTCGGACTCGCTGGAATCGCTGACGTCGTATCCGGAGGTGGAGCTGTCGGATGGGGACGGCGACGGGATATGGACGGGGACGTCGGATGCGTTTCTGGAGGAAGGGGTGTATCCGGTGATCATCTACGCGATCGACGGGGCGGGTAACGCTGCGGAGCCATTGCGGACGACGGTGCTGGTGGAGCCTCCGCCTCCGCTGCCGACGGGGGATTTCAATGGGGACGGACTGGTGGACTTTGCCGACTTCTTCATGTTTGCCGACCAGTTTGGCGGGAGTGATCCGGCGTATGATCTGGATCAGAGCGGGACGGTGGACTTCGGGGATTTCTTCCTGTTTGCGGATGCGTTCGGTGGACCGCTGGGGAAGTTGCTGGAGTTGGCCGAGGAGATGCTGGTGCTGCCGACGGAGTATGCTTTGGCGGCGCCGTATCCGAATCCGTTCAACAGCGAAGTGGTGGTGAAGTATTCGCTGCCGGCGGAGAGCGCGGTGGAGCTGGTGGTGCACAACGAACTGGGACAGGTGGTGCGCCGGCTGGTTGAGGGGTATCGGGGCATGGGGCATCACCGGGTGACGTGGGATGGCAGAGATGAAGATGGAAGACGGGTGGCGACGGGGGTGTATGTAGTGCGGATGCAGACGGATGAGTTTTCCCAGATGCGGAAGATCTCTCTGGTGAAATAGGTAGTGTAATCGAAAGGCGTTATTCGATCTCGGCCATGGCGCGGGCAATGATCTGTTCATCGATCCCATGGCGACGGAGGCTTTTGATAGAGGGAGGGAATTATGAAACGGCTGATTTCCGGTTTGATCGCTGGTCTGCTGATCTGTATGGGATCCGGGTCGCTTGGTGCCCAGGTGGTCGATCCGCGTCGAGGGGATGACTGGACGCATCTGCGGACGGTTAACCTGGGACCCAAGGCGGGTAACGGTGTCTTGGGGAACAACGTGGTATTGGAGGAGAAGGGCAACCGGGCATTCATAGGCAACGTGGGTAACATCTCGGTGGTCGATTTGCAGCTGAACGTGGTCACCGGGACGATCGGGGAATTCAGGATTTCCGAGTCAGATATGTTCTACTCCGGGTTGAGTTCCATGGCACTGGGGATCAGTGAGAAACGCGGGGAACTCTACGCTCGATGGAGTTCGGGAGGGAGGAAGGTAAGCGCCATCGACCTGGCGACGCTGGAGTCGGTTGGAGAGATCGAGCTGGATTGGAAGACCACGGAATTCGACAATCCCTACGTATCCATCCCCGAGTACCCCAGGCCGATGGTGGTCGACGAGGAGAGGGACCGGCTCTACGTGGGCAATCCGATCACGATCAGCGTCATCGATCTGGAAGACAGGAGCGTGTTGGAAGATATCTCGTTCGACGGGGAGAAGAAGGAGATATGCAGGACACAGATTCCGTCTCTGATCATGGACCTGGCGCCGGACTGGGAGGATCAGCAGCTCTACGTGGCGGATGCAGTCAACAACGCCGTGGCGGTCGTGGGGCTCGACGATCTGCAGAAGAAAAAGACGATTCAGCTGGAGCTGAGTCCGACGCAGCTGGCTCTCGGTCCCGAGGGGAAATACCTGTATGTCCTCGCTCGAGAAGAGCTGGAAGATCCGTGCTATTTTTTCAACTCGCCCGGCCAGTACGCCGACAACAATTTCCGCGTTTTGAAGATCGATCTTTCGGAGGGCGCGGTGGTAGGGGAGGTCGCGACTGAAAATATGGCGGTCCTGGGGAAACTGGCGGGAGACCGGACCACCAATCAGAACGCCGCTCCCTTGATGGTGTTGGACGCGAAGAGAGGGAAACTGTGGGTGACCACGGCGCCGGGTTGGCATCCGCTGAATGGAGCGGAGGATATATCCCGGGCCGTGCTGGCAGGGATGTATCACGGAGGGTATCTGTATCCGTCGAAGCTGTTCGTCATCGACGCGGAGAGCCTGCAGATCGAACGAGAAGAGGCGTACGATAGCATCGTGCAGGGATTGGAACTGAACAGTAAGGACGACGAACTGCTGGTGCTGGACGTGTTCCAGCGCATGGTGCGGGTGGGTCTGGAGGAGGGGAAGGAGACTGCGGCCGTGGAGATCGGGGCTAATCCACAGGACTTTGCAGTTTCGGTCGAACACAACCAGGTGTACGTGGCGCGCGGCGGCCACGGGGGCTTCGCCGTGCTGAACGGAGAGGGTGAGATCATCAACACGGTGCCGGGAGCGTCCACACTCGGCGTCCACGTGGAGGATGCGGCTGATCGGCTGTACGTGCTGGAGACGTCGGCGATGGATTTGAACGCACCTCTGCGGTCGGATGACCCTGAAGCACTCGACAATCGGGTGAAGCCACCCCGGGATATGAACCTGGGGGTATACGAGCTGTCGTCTCTGCGCCGATTGTATACGACACCTTATCCGGCGGGGGAGGCACTAATCGGAAATATGCGAGCGGACTACGAGGGGGCTTCACTGTGGCTGCCAGGGATCAATGTGCAGGGCTTAATCAAGATGGACCTGCTGACGGGAGCTTTCCAGGAAAATATAGGGTTCTACAACACACCTATGGCGATCGATGTGGCTACCCGCAAGGCTTATATACCGGATAATTCCCAGTTAGTAATCTTTGATTTAGTCAGAGGAAGAGAAGAGAAAAGAATTGATTATTCGGCGTTCACTGGAGGAGCGACGATTAATGGAGTGGCAGTGGATTCGCAGGGAAGTCGGCTTTATATCTGGGCCTGGATCATGGAGCAGGGAGAACCCAAGCAGCGCATTATCATCTTCGATACGGAGCGAGAGGAAGAGGTGGATTTTTTCGACTTGGGTGAGACTCAGTTTCATCCGGGGAGAGCACAGATAGCTTTCGATATGAAAAATATGAAAGCTTACACGGCCGAAGGACGGGTCGTCGATCTGATCGCACAGGATGGATCCAGGAGCTTTTCGGGGAAACCCGAGCTTCTGAAGCAGATGCTGAGCTACAACATCATCCCCTTCGACATAGGGGTCAATCCCGTGACGAATACGGTCTACACTCTGCACAAGGAGGAGGATTTCAAGGTGTACCTGGGTCCGTCTGGCACGGAGACTCCGTCGCCGCCGGCGCCTGCCGGAGTGGCAGCCGGAGCGGGAGACGAGGAAGTGACACTGTCGTGGAATGCCGTCGACGACACGACGCTGGTCGGCTACCACGTGTACCGGCAGGACCGGCCGGAAGCCGACTTTGTGCGCATCACCCATAATCCGTTGGTCGAGACGACGTATGCCGACGAGGATCTGACCAACGAGCAGACCTACACCTACCGGGCGACCAGCCTGGGACGGTTTGCGCTGGAGAGCGTGGTGCCGTCCGACACGGCGTCGGCCACGCCCAAGGGAGGACGCAACTTCCGCGTGCGGCTTCTGCGTCAGACTGCGAGCGTGGTGCGCGGGGATTCGGTGTCTCTGCCGATGAGCATTGAGTCGCTGGAGGGATTCGATGCGGAAGTGGAGCTGATGGCGGAAGCACCGGAGGGGATCAGTGTGACGTTTCTGCCGGCGAAGGTGACGCCGACGTGGATCGCCGCGGCGCAGGTAAAAGCGGCAGCGGATGCGCCGACGGGTCGGTTCGAGATCGTGCTTAAGGGAGAGGGGGGTGGCAAGGAGAACAGCGTGACTCTGACCGTGGAAGTGACGGCGCAGGCGCTGGATGAGAGTGTGCTGACGCTGGAGTTGGATCAGGAGGAGGTGCCGCTGGACATCCCGTTAACGGTTAATGGCCGACTGTTCCCGCGGAAGGTGACATCGATCGAACTGGATTTCGTGGCGGAGAAGGCGGACACGACGATCACTCAGACGGTGGAGACGGACCGGTACGGAGAATACCGGGCGTCGTTCCAGGCGCCATTCACCGACAAGTGGACGGTGACGGCGTCGTGGGGAGGAGACGACAGTTTCGGGACCTCGCAGAGCCGGGTGGTGGCGTTCGCGGTGACGTCGGGGAAGACGCGGATCACGGCGACGTCGGATCTGGACGACGATGGGGATCTGGGATGGGTGGCGACGGTCAAGGGACGGATCTACCCCAGTCCGGGCACGGTGGGCGTGACGCTCAGTGTGCGCAAACCGGACGGCACCGAGGAGACGATCGAGGGGATTCTTTCCAGCAGTGAGGGATTCTACGGTCACGATCTGCGGATGGACCAGCAGGGACTGTGGGAGCTGTGGACGTCGTGGAAGGGGAACGACCGATTGCTGGGTGCCGCCAGTCCGGTGGTGACCGTGCCGGTGGGCGCCGACGTGGGACGAGTGCTGCTGATGGCCTGCGGACAGGACAGTCCGAGAGACCTGTTCTGGTCGACGAGTAACTATCTGGGCAACCTGGCCTACACGACGTTCCAGAAGCGTCGGTTACTCAAGGAGAAGGTGTTCTACCTGAACGACCGTCAGGAGCAGGACGTGGACCGGGACGGGTTCCAGGAGGACGTGGACGGGGGTGCGACGATGGCGGGGATGAGCGATGCGATGGCGTGGGTGAAGGAACGGGTGAATGCAGACAACCCGCTGTATGTGTATCTGGTGGGCAAGGGAACGCCGATGGGCCTGGAAGTGAGTGAGGGAGAAGTGCTGACGGCGACGCAACTGGGGGAATGGCTGGATGATGTAGAGTCGTCGACAGGGGCGTCGGTGACGCTGATCGTGGACGCAGCCCATGCGGGGAACTTCATCCGCGACCTGTCGAGTCAGGGACGCAAGGTGGTCGCCAGCACGGGTCTGGGATTGGCGTTCTACCAGGCGGAGGGATACCTGTCCTTCTCGCAGTATTTCCTGACGGATCTGTATCAGGGGAAGAGTCTGCAGGAAGCATTTGTGCACACCGATAAGATCCTGCGGAATCTGCCGGGTGGGTTCCGGGATCAGCGTCCGGGACTGGAAGCGGAGGGGAATGTGATCGCCAACCAGCCGGGGGACTATCTGCAGACGCTGGACGCGTTTATCGGTGCGCCGTTCGAGCTGGGGGATCTGTCGCCGCAGATCAAGACCAGTTCGCTGGCATCGGTGGCCGAGGGTGCGGGTAAGCGGGTGGTGACGCAGACACTGCCGATCAGCGAGGATGGGTTTGGTCCACGGCTGAAGCTGGCGAAGCCGATCGCGGAGCAGGGGGTGGAGATCTCGGCGCGGATCGACGATGCGGAGGGAAACCTGAAGGTGGTGCGGGCGATGATCATTCCACCGGAGTCGGATTCGCTGGAGTCGCTGACGTCGTATCCGGAGGTGGAGCTGGCGGATGCAGACGGTGATGGGGTGTGGACGGGGACGTCGGATGCGTTCCTGGAAGAAGGGGTCTATCCGGTGATCATCTACGCGATCGACGGGGCGGGTAACGCGGCGGAGCCTTTGCGGACGACGGTGCTGGTGGAGCCTCCGCCGCCGCTGCCGACGGGGGATTTCAACGGGGATGGACTGGTCGATTTTGCGGACTTCTTCATGTTTGCCGATCAGTTTGGCGGGACCGATCCGGCGTATGATCTGGATCAGAGCGGGACGGTTGACTTCGGTGATTTCTTCCTGTTCGCCGATGCGTTTGGCGGCCCTCTGGGGAAGCTGCTGGAGTTGGCCGAGGAGATGCTGGTGCTGCCGACTGCGTATGAATTGGGCGTGCCGTATCCGAATCCGTTCAACAGCGAGGTGGCGGTGCGGTATACGCTGCCGGCGGAGAGCGCGGTGGAGCTGGTGGTGTACAACGAACTGGGACAGGTGGTGCGCCGTCTGGTGGAGGGGCATCAGCAGACGGGGCACCATCGGGTGGTATGGGATGGACGAGATAAAGAGGGGTGTAGGCTGGCGACGGGGATGTACTTGGTGCGGATGCAGGCCGGAGAGTTTCGGCAGGTGCGGAAGGTCGCATTCGTCAAGTAGTGTAGTTTGCAGCAGAGCATGGAGGATGAAGATGCAGAAAAGAAGATGGGGTTTTCAGGCGGGCCCTTTACTCTGTGTGCTGATGGTGGGGGTGATTGACGCACAGACGGGTAGTGATCCGCGGCGAGAAGATTCCTGGCAATTGCTGCGGACCGCCAATCTGGGGCCCAAGGTCGGGAATGGGAGATTTGGGACCAACATCGTCGTAGAGCAGAAAAGGGACCGGGCTTTTATCGGCAACCTGGGCAATATCTCGGTGGTGGATCTGCAGTTGAATGTGGTCACCGGGGTTATCGCCAGCTTTGAGGGGAGTGATCTTGCGGGTAAGCGTCTTTCCCTGGCAATCAACGAGAGACGCGATGAACTGTACGTCAGGTCCAGGAATCCGGTCATAGTAACGGTCCTGGATTTGAACAGCCTGGAGCCTGTCCGCTCGATTTCCTTAGAGGCGGCAGACAGATACGAGCACATTTCGATTCCAGAATATCCGCGTCCCATGCTGGTGGATGAGGAGGCAGACCGACTCTATGTAGGCAATGCCAGTTCAGTGAGCGTCATAAACCTGAGCACGGGAGAGGTGTTTGCCGATATCGATCTGGCCAGGCCCGAGAGAACCCTCTGTGGGATTCCATATCCGTCTTTGATCATGGACCTGGCGATGGATCCCGAAACCCGGCGACTCTATGCTGCGGACCTGGTGCACGGATCAATCGAGGTGGTGGATCTTGGAAACCTCCAGATTGTGAACAGCATTCAACTGGATCGAAATCCCGTACAACTCGTGCGCGATCCTGCAGGGAGGTATCTCTACGTGCTGGCAAGGGAGGAACCAGAGGATCCCTGTGACTACTTCGGGAGGACGGCCCATCTCGGGTACAGTTGCGAAGCCCTTCGCCTGGACCTGCAGACCAGCACGGTTGATAGGCGAGTTCTCCTCCCGGTGCCGGTAGAGCAGTGGAGGTGCTGCAAGAGCATCAAAGAACTCAGGTTCGATGGTGTGTTCGACCAGAATCAAGCTCCCAAGATGGTGCTGGATTCGGCCACGGGAAAGCTGTGGGTGGCTTCAGCCCCTGGGTGGCACCCTCATCATATCCATTCCAACTCGATTTCGTCAGATTTGCTCGAGGGCATCTACCTCCAAGCCGAGGGTATTTTCTTTCGAGCGCAGCTCTTCCCTTCCAGGCTGTTTGCTATCGATGTGAACGATTTCGGACTGGACAGAGATGAGCTGTTTCCGAGCATCGTCCAGAGCCTGCAACTGGACCCCAAGAACGAAGGGATGCTGGCTCTGGATGTGTCCCAGGGACTGTCCCGCTTGACGCGGGAGGGGGTGGTAACTGGGGTGATTCAGGTGGCGGGGGACCATCAAGCTATGGCGGTATCCGGGACCAATAACCGGGTTTACATCACCCGCGGAGGGCAGGGGGGGGTTGTGGCACTGGATGAGGAGGGGAATGTCGTTAGCACTATAGAGGGGGAACCTACTTCGGATATCCTGGTGGATGACAAAGTGGATCGGCTGTTCGTGCTGGAGTCTAGTCCACTGGATCATCTGCTGGCTACTTTTCGTTCGGATGACGGAGACGACCCCAACAATAAGGAGTCTGGACCGAGAATAAGGCAACTGGGAGTATACGAGCTGTCGACCCTGCGCCGACTCGACACCACGCCGTACCAAGCCTCTGTCCACATTTCCCAGATGAGGCCGGATTACGAGCGGGGAGTATGGAGGTCGCCAGGGGGGGGGACGTTTGATCTGCTTACAGGGGCGCAGTTAACCGCAATACCTGGGTACAGTGTAGTAAGCGACCAACTACCCCAGGGAGTCATTGATGCAGCGGCAGACAGGGCCTACCTGCCCATCACCTGGGGAGATCCCCAAATGGGCCAGGATGTGGTAGCCACTGTCAAGATCTACGATCTACTCACGGACGCAATCGTTGGCTATATCGACTTGTTGCCAGCCACCGGGGGAGTGCCTGCCCAAGTGGAGGTTTTTGATTTCGATCCTCAGAGAAAACGCCTCTATGTCTGGGTCACTCTACATCAGGAGGATCACCGGCAGCGCATGATTGTGGTGGACATGGCACAGTACCAGGTCATCGATTCCTTTGATGTGGGAGGAACTGGATTGGGAGGGGGGGATGTTTCCTCCAGCATTCCCGTGGTTTTCGATCCGGTGCGCCAGCAATTCTACACCATCCGGGGGCAGATCGTCGATCTTGAGGCCCGCGATGGGTCACGGAATTTCAGCGAGGAACCCGAAGATCCTGAAAACCCCTTCGCCATGGGTTTCAATCCCCTCACCAACACCCTCTACACCCTGGGCAGGGAAGGGATATTGCAGGTTTTCCTGGGTCCGTCCGGCACTGAGGTGGCGCCACCGGCGACGCCCTCCGGGTTGAGCGCGAGGCCCGGGGATGGGGAGGTGCTGCTGTCGTGGGGGGCGGTGGACGATCCCACGCTGATGGGATATCACGTGTACCGCAGGGACCGGGTCGACGCTGGCTTCACCCGTATCACCAATCAGCCCCGGCCACTGCTACGCCTGGAGGAGGAAGGGGGTGAGGAAGATGTGCAGAAGGAGGTGACCAGGCCAGAGCCAGACATGGTGCTGGTGCCGGAAGGACCGTTTGCCATGGGGCAAGTCGGGATCACGATGGGGGGACCGGAACACACGGTCTTTCTGGATTCCTTTTACATCGACAGGTACGAGGTAACGGCCGGGCAGTACGTGGACTTCCTCAACAGCCGGGGCGAAAATGCCGACGACCAGGGAAATCCGCTATTGGCCAACACCTACAGCGTAATCCACAGTGATGCGCAGATCAGGCAAATAGTTGACATCTTTGAGCTGACGGCTCCGGACCTGGTCAACCGGCCGGTGGTGAGCGTCTCCTGGTACGGGGCGGAGGCCTATTGCGAGTGGATGGAGGGACGTCTGCCCACCGAGGCGGAGTGGGAGATGGCCGCGCGGGGGACGGATGGACGCTCCTATCCCTGGGGAGAGGGGCTCGATCACAGCAAAGCGAATTACAACGGTGTGCCCGGGTGGCCAACGGATGTGGGCAGCTATTCTGAGGATGTTTCTCCGTACGGCGCCTACGACATGGGCGGCAATGTGAGGGAATGGGTATCGGACTGGTTTAGTGACGATGCTTCCTACCTATTTGAAAATCCGCAATACAATCCACCGGGACCGGAGAGCGGACACGCCAAGGTGGTTAAGGGCGGTTCTTGGGTCGAGGATCGGTACGAGCCGGACAAGGTGGGTTCCGCGGCGCGGAATGGGAACCCGTTGGAGTTGCGGATAGAAGGATGGCTAGTCCAAACCATCAACTACGGACAGGGATTCCGCTGCGCCCGGGACAGCGATCCATACGAGGCGGCGGTCATCGGCGATGAAGAGACGGTGGGGGGTGACCTGCCGGCGGAGGATGACCCACCGGGGGAGGACGAAGACTCCGAGCCGGCGGGAGACGCGGGAACACCGGGGCTGCAGGAGACCACTTTCGTGGACGCTGGCCTGGTCAACCAGCGGACCTATACCTACCGGGTCACGAGTATCGGTCGCGGTTTTCTGGAAAGCGAGCCAGCGGAACCGGTCAGTGCGGTGCCCGAGGGCGGGGGGAATTTCCGCCTGGTGGTGTTGCGGGCGAGTGCGGCCCTGGCCCAGGAGGATTCGGTGTCGCTACCGCTGGGTATCGAGGTGGTGGAAGGCTTTGAGGAGGAAGTGATATTTACAACGGCTGCCCCGGAGGGTGTGGAGGTGGTGTTTGAACCGGCGCAGGTAGTGCCGCCGTGGGTCGTGGAATTGCGGGTGCGGGTGGCCAGGAATGCTCCTCTGGGCCGGCATGAACTCGTGATTCAGGGGAGGGGAGGGGAGCGGACGCAGACCGCTACCCTGGTCATAGAAGTCACCGAAAGGGTGCTGAGACAGAGCGTGCTGACCCTGGAACTGGACCAGGAGAGCATGCCCCTGGATATTCCCCTGCAACTGCGGGGTCGGTTGTTCCCGGGGATACGGAGCTGGATCGACCTGGAATTCAAGGCCGTGAAAGGGGACACTCTGGTCTCCCTGGCCGTAGAGACGGACGAGGAGGGGGAATACCGGGCCGAGTTCCTGGCGCCCTTCACCGACCGATGGACCATGACAGCTGCGTGGGAAGGGAACGACGACTTCATGGGGACGCAGAGCCGGTCAGTGGGATTTTCGGTGACGCCGAACAACACGCGGATCACCTGCACTTCGGATCTGGCCGACGATGCTGATCTAGGCTGGCTCGCCACCCTCAAGGGACGGATCTTTCCCAGTCCGGGGATGGTGGGTGTGACCGTGCACGTGCGCCGACCGGACAAGACCGAGGAGCGGATCGAAGGAGTGCTGTCCGGGGCAGAGGGATTCTACGGGTACGATCTGCGCATGGACCAGGCCGGCCTGTGGGAGATATGGGCCTCATGGCCGGGAAACAACCGGCTCCTGGGGGCGGTCAGCCCGGTGGTCATCGTGCCGGTGAAGACGGACGTGGGCAGGGTGATTCTCGTGGCCGGGGGCAAGGACAGTGTGCGGGACATTTTCTGGCCGACGGCCAACTATCTGGGAAACCTGGCCTATACCACCTTCCAGAGACGTCGGTTCTCCAAGGAGAAGATCTTCTACCTGAACGACCGGCAGGAGCAGGACGTGAGCCGGGACGGATTTACGGAAGATGTGGACACGAACGCGACCTTTGCAGGGGTGGAAGCGGCGTGGGCATGGGCCCGGGAGCGAGTGAACCCGGACAACCCGCTCTATGTGTACCTGGTGGGTCGGGGTCACCCAGATGGTCTGGAGGTGGGCGAGGGAGAGATTCTCAGCGCGGTGCAGTTGGTGCAGGATCTGGAAGCCCTGGAAACTGAGACCGGGGCCCGAGTCACGGTGATGGTGGAGGCGGCCCACGCCGGCAACTTCGTGCGCGAGCTGTCGCGGGGGGGACGGCACGTGATCGCCTGCACCGGACCGGGGCTGGCGTACTACCAGGCCCAGGGGTACATGTCCTTTTCCCAGTACTTCCTGACCGATCTCCGCCAGGGCAAGAGCCTGCAGGAGGCTTTCCTGCACACCAGCAGTATCCTGCGGAACCTGCCCGGGAATTTCGGGCAGCAGCGTCCGGGTCTGGAGGCCGAAGGGAATATCATCACCAATCAGCCAGGAGATTACCTGGCCACGATCGATGCTTTTTTCGGAGCGCCGTTCGAGCTAGGGGATATGGCCCCGCAGATCCGTTCGAGTTCGCTGGCGGCGGCAACAGGCGGCGTGGCGCGCAAAGTGGTGACGCAAACGCTGCCGGTCAGCGAGGGCGGGGTAGGTCCCCGCCTGAAGCTGGCCAAGCTGCTGGCCGAGAAGGGAGTGGAGATTTCCGCGCGAATCGACGATCCGGAGGGAACCCTGAAGGTGGTGCGGGCCATGGTGATGCCGCCGCAGGCGGATCCGGTGAGTGCCCTGACCACCTATCCGGAAGTGGTGCTGCAGGACCAGGACGGCGACGGCAAGTGGGTGGGGATCTACCGCGAGTTCTTGGAGGGGGGGGTGTACCCGGTGATTATCTACGCGGTGGATGAGGCGGGCAATGCTGCCGAACCCATGCGGACGACCGTGTTGGTAGAGGCAGAACAGGAGGTGCGGGGCCCGGTGTTTGCCGGGGATTTCAACAGGGACAATCGGGTTGATCTGGAGGATTTCTTCCTGTTCGCCGGGGCGTATGGCACGACAGATCCGCGGTTCGATATGAACGAGGATGGGCGGGTGGATTCCCGGGATTTCTTCCTGTTTGCGGGGGTATTCCAGGGACCGTTGGCCAAGCTGCTAACCCTGGCCGAGCAGTGGCTTCAACTGCCCCGGGCGTATGCGCTGGCAGCGCCGTACCCGAACCCGTTCAACCACGAAGTAGTCCTGAAATACGCCCTCCCCGAGCCGGCTGAGGTGGAGCTGCTGGTCTACGACGCCCTGGGACAGGTGGTGCGCCGGCTGGTGGCCGGGTTCGAGGGAGCAGGTTTTCACCGAGTGGTGTGGGATGGTCGAGATGAGGAAGGGAAGCTGGTGGCCACGGGTGCGTACATCGCCCGTCTGCAGGCCGGGGAGTTCGCCCAGATGCAGAAGATGACCCTGGTGAAGTGAGGGGAAACGCAGCCATTCAATCGGATGTGATTGTTGACGTCAAGGAGTAATGATATGTCCCGGGGGATGATCCTTTTCTGGGGGCTGATTTCGATAGTTGGGTTGACGACAGGAGGAGAGGCCCAGTCAATCTCTACGGTAGCGGGGAGTGGGTGGGATGGTATCCATGAGGGTCCAGGTGCCGTCGCCCAATTAAATGGGCCAAAGGGGATATTCATGGATGGGTCGGGCAATCTCTACATTGCCGATAGCAACAGCCATCGGATTGGCAAGGTGGATCCATCGGGAATCATTACCACGGTGGCTGGGAGTGGGGGTTATGGTTTTTCTGGTGATGGGGAGCAGGCCACGAGTGCGAGTTTCAAAGGACCGTGGGGCCTTGCCGTGGATGGATCGGGCAATCTCTACATTGCCGATAGCAACAACCATCGGATTCGTAAAGTAGATCTATCGGGGACCATTACCACGGTGGCTGGCAACGGGATGGCGGGTTATTCCGGAGACGGGGGTGCGGCTATACAGGCCCAGTTGAATGCACCTGCAGGCATCTTCATTGACGGGTTGGGCAATCTCTACATCGCCGATAGCGAGAACCATCGGATTCGCAAGGTGGACACGTCAGGCACGATTTCAACAGTGGCAGGCAATAAGACGTGGCCCTCTTTTTTCCCCGGGGACGGAGGTCCAGCCACCCGTGCCAGTTTGGCCAGGCCTGTCGGCGTCTTCGTGGACGAATCGGGGAATATCTACATCGCAGATAGAAGCAATCACCGCATCCGCAAGGTGGATACAACGGGAAATATCTCCACGGTGGCAGGCAATGGAGAAATGGGTTATTCCGGAGATGGAGGAGAGGCGATTAGTGCCAGTTTAGCTGACCCTGCCGGCGTCTTCGTGGACGAATCAGGGAACATTTACCTTGCAGATACAGGCAATCACCGCATCCGCAAGGTGGATACCTCGGGCAGGATCTCAACGGTGGTAGGCAATGGAGAAATGGGTTATTCCGGAGATGGAGGAGAGGCGATTAGTGCCAGTTTGGCTGAGCCTGTCGACGTCTTCGTGGGTGCGCCGGGAGATATCTACATCGTAGACAAGCTGAATGGCCGTGTGCGCAAAGTGGACTCGTCGGGCATCATCTCCACGGTGGCAGGCGGCTCCGGCGACGGGGGTCAAGCCATCCATGCCAGTCTTGATCCCATAGACGTGTTCGTGGACGGGTCGGGAAATATCTATGTCGCAGATGGCAGTGGCCGTGTCCGCAAGGTGGACCCGTCGGGTATTATTTCAACGGTAGCGGGTAATGGGATATGGGGTTCTGGGGGGGATGGAGGTCCGGCCACCAGTGCCCAATTGACTCAACCTGTAGGGATGTTCCTGGATGGCGCTGGGAATATCTATATCGCAGACCGATACAATCACCGCATCCGTAAGGTGGACATCTCGGGCACGATCTCGACGGTAGCAGGCAATGGAGAAAGGGGTTTTTCCGGGGACGGGGAAGTGGCCACCAGCGCCAGCCTGGCTTGGCCTGTCGGCGTATTCATGGACGAATCAGGGGATCTCTACATCGTAGACATGGACAACCACCGCATCCGTAAGGTGGATACCTCGGGCACGATCTCGACGGTAGCAGGCAATGGGGAAGCGGGCTTTTCCGGGGATGGGGGTGCGGCCACCAGCGCCAGCTTGAATAATCCCCAAAGTGTACATGTGGACGGAGAAGGCAATTTCTTTATCGCCGACGGGGACAACTACCGCATCCGCAAGGTGGATACGTCGGGGGTTATTACTACGGTGGCGGGGAACGGCAACCAGGACTATTCGGGAGATGGGGGTCCGGCTACCGAGGTTGGTCTGGCCTTTGCCCGGGACGTGTTCGTGGCCGGATCGGGGAATATCTATATCGCAGACGCATGGAGTCACCGCATCCGTAAGGTGGATACATCGGGTATCATATCTACCGTAGCGGGTAATGGCGATCGGGAGTTTTCCGGAGATGGGGGCCCGGCTACCGGGGCCAGTCTCAGGTCCCCCAGGGGGGTGTTTGTGGACAGGTGGGGAGATCTCTACATCGCAGACACAGACAACCGGCGGATCCGCAAGGTGGAGGCTGCTGAAGAGCCGGCCGACCTGATAGAAGATGACCGGATTGAGCTGAGAGTGGAAGATCCCGATGTACCGGCAGCAATGGACCGGAATCGAAGCGTCTCCATCGACGGATCAGTAGATCCTGGCGATGGTCCCGAGATCGTCCGAATGGTGTGGGACTGGGGGGATGGCACTATTGGAGAAGGTTTTTTCCCGGGGACCCACACCTACGCAGATTTCGGCACGTACGCGGTTACGGTCACGGCGTTCAACGACGAGAGAGGCTGGCAGGAGGCGACGGTGACGGTCCATGGTGAAGGGCCGATCATCACGACCGTGGCGGGTAATGGTACGGAGGGTTTTTCCGGGGATGGTGACCTGGCTGTCAACACCAGTCTGTTCAATCCGCAGGGGGTTTTCGTGGACAGGTGGGGGGATCTCTTCATCGCAGACACGTGGAATAACCGCATCCGCAAGGTGGATACATCGGGCAGGATTTTCACGATAGCGGGCAATGGTGACTTGGGTTTTTCGGGGGATGGAGGCCCGGCTACCAGCGCCAGCCTGAATGGTCCCACCAGCGTATTCGTGGATGGAGAAGGCAATATCTATTTCACGGATTTCAGCAATGTGCGGGTGCGCAAGGTGGATACTGCGGGGATCATCACCACGGTGGCGGGGAATGGTGACTTGGGTTTTTCGGGGGATGGGGGTCCGGCTACCAGCGCCAGCCTGCATCAGATCAACGACCTTGCGGTGGACGGGGCAGGCAATATCTACATCATGGACACGGTCAATGGGCGGATTCGCAAGGTGGATGCTGCGGGGATCATCACCACGGTGGCGGGGAATGGTGACTTGGGTTTTTCGGGGGATGGGGGTCCGGCTACCAGCGCTAGCCTTCGAGACGCCAGAAGCGTATGGGTGGATGAGTCGGGCAATCTGTACATTGCAGATGGTGGCAATCATCGGATTCGCAAGGTGGATACATCGGGGATCATCACCACGGTGGCTGGGAGTGGCATGAGGGGTTTTTCGGGAGATGGAGGTCCGGCCATCAGCGCCCGTTTGGCCGGTGTTTTAAGGATATCCATGGACAGGGAGGGCAATCTGTACATTGCCGAGGAAGGCAATCATCGGATTCGCAAGGTGGATACGTCGGGGATCATTTTCACGGTGGCCGGGAATGGCACGCAGGGATTCTCCGGGGATGACGGACAGGCCACGCAGGCGAGTTTGAATCTGCCTATGGATGTGTCCGTGGATTGGGCCGGCGATATCTACATCGCAGACACAGACAATCATCGGATTCGCAAGGTGGCGGTTGCTGAAGAGCCGGCCGACCTGATAGAAGATGAGCGGATTGAGCTGAGAGTGGAAGCTCCCGATGTGCCGGCCGAAATGGATCGGAATCGAAGCGTCTCCATCGACGGATCAGTAGATCCTGGCGATGGTCCCGAGATCGTGCGGATGGTGTGGGACTGGGGGGATGGCACTATTGGAGAAGGTTTTTTTCCGGGGATCCACACCTACGCAGATTTTGGCACGTATGCGGTTACGGTCACGGCGTTCAACGACGAGAGAGGCTGGCAGGAGGCGACGGTGACGGTCCACGGTGAAGGGCCGATCATCACGACCGTGGCGGGTGATGGTACGGAGGATTTTTCCGGGGATGGTGACCTGGCTGTCAACACCAGTCTGTTCAATCCGCAGGGGGTTTTCGTGGACAGGTGGGGGGATCTCTTCATCGCAGACACGTGGAATAATCGCATCCGCAAGGTGGATACGTCGGGCAGGATTTCCACGATAGCGGGCAATGGTGACTTGGGTTTTTCGGGGGATGGGGGTCCGGCTACCAGCGCCAGCCTGAATGGTCCCACCAGCGTATTCGTGGATGGAGAAGGCAATGTCTATTTCACGGATTTCAGCAATGTGCGGGTGCGCAAGGTGGATACTGCGGGGATCATCACCACGGTGGCGGGGAATGGTGACTTGGGTTTTTCGGGGGATGGGGGTCCGGCTACCAGCGCCAGCCTGCATCAGATCAACGACCTTGCGGTGGACGGGGCAGGCAATATCTACATCATGGACACGGTCAATGGGCGGATTCGCAAGGTGGATGCTGCGGGGATCATCACCACGGTGGCGGGGAATGGTGACTTGGGTTTTTCGGGGGATGGGGGTCCGGCTACCAGCGCTAGCCTTCGAGACGCCAGAAGCGTATGGGTGGATGAGTCGGGCAATCTGTACATTGCAGATGGTGGCAATCATCGGATTCGCAAGGTGGATACATCGGGGATCATCACCACGGTGGCTGGGAGTGGCATGAGGGGTTTTTCGGGAGATGGAGGTCCGGCCATCAGCGCCCGTTTGGCCGGTGTTTTAAGGATATCCATGGACAGGGAGGGCAATCTGTACATTGCCGAGGAAGGCAATCATCGGATTCGCAAGGTGGATACGTCGGGGATCATTTTCACGGTGGCCGGGAATGGCACGCAGGGATTCTCCGGGGATGACGGACAGGCCACGCAGGCGAGTTTGAATCTGCCTATGGATGTGTCCGTGGATTGGGCCGGCGATATCTACATCGCAGACACAGACAATCATCGGATTCGCAAGGTGGCGGTTGCTGAAGAGCCGGCCGACCTGATAGAAGATGAGCGGATTGAGCTGAGAGTGGAAGCTCCCGATGTGCCGGCCGAAATGGATCGGAATCGAAGCGTCTCCATCGACGGATCAGTAGATCCTGGCGATGGTCCCGAGATCGTGCGGATGGTGTGGGACTGGGGGGATGGCACTATTGGAGAAGGTTTTTTTCCGGGGATCCACACCTACGCAGATTTTGGCACGTATGCGGTTACGGTCACGGCGTTCAACGATGAGAGAGGCTGGCAGGAGGCGACGGTGACGGTCCACGGTGAAGAGCCCATCATCACTATCACGACAGTGGCGGGCAACGGGGTGGCGGCCTTTTCCGGGGACGGAGGGCTGGCGACCCGTGCCAGTTTGAATGGCCCTACGGGCGTATGCGTGGATGGATCGGGCAATGTGTACATCGCGGATGCCCACAATCATCGGATCCGCAAGGTGGACACATCGGGGATGATCTCTACGGTAGCAGGCAATGGGGAGTGGATCTTTTCCGGGGACGGAGGCCTGGCCACCAGCACCAGTCTGGCTCTTCCTACGGGCCTGTTCGTGGACGGGTCGGACAATATCTACATCGTGGATGCCGGCAACAATCGCATCCGCAAGGTGGACAGGGCGGGTATGATCACCACGATGGCAGGAAGTAGCAACATCCCCGGTTTTTCGGGGGATGGAGGCCCGGCCACCAGTGCCCGTCTGAACATTTCCAGCCCTGTGGGCATATTCGTAAATGAGTCGGGGGATATCTTTTTTCCGGATACGGGGAATGATCGGATCCGCAAGGTGGATACATCGGGCATGATTTCCACGGTGGCCGGTGGAGGGGAGTCGGAAAGCTTCGACGCTGAGATCGCGGCGACCGATGTGGAGATAAATGGCCCTGCCGATGTTTTTGGGGACAGGTCCGGGGAGATCTATATCGCGCAAGGGGCTTACATCCGCAAGCTGGACAACTCCGGGATGGTCTCCACGGTGGCAGGGGGTGGTCATTGGTGGCCAGGCATTGGTGTCTGGGGATATTCTGGGGATGGCGAACCGGCTAAGAAGGCTAACTTCGATGGCGCAATTGGGGTGTTTGTGGATAGGGACAATATATATATCGCCGACAAGAACAATCATCGCATCCGCTGGGTGACCAGTTCGGGCATGATTTCCACGGTGGTCGGTAATGGCAAGGGGGGCTTTTCCGGGGATGGAGGTTCGGCTGTCCTGGCCAACTTGAACGGGCCTGTGGATGTATTCGCGGATGGAGCAGGGGATCTGTACATCGCCGATTGTGCCAACCATCGAATCCGCAAGGTAGTGTTCGACCGTGCCCCGTTCCTGGTCCCAATGGGAGACAGGACAGTGACAGAAGGGGATACTCTGCGGGTGGTGTTGTCGGCCACAGATCCGGACGGGGACTCAATCGTGTTCTCGATGTCGGGGAACCCACCTGGTTCGCGGCTAGTGGGTGACATCTTTACCTGGAGGCCGGATTTGGATCAGGCCGGCGGTTACACCCTCTCATTCACCGCTGACGATGGCCGCTGGGGGACTGATTCCGACACCCTTACGATCACGGTGAAAGATAGGGTCTTCGCCAGCTCCATTTCCATGGATTTCGACCTGGCCGGCGGAGATCAAGAGCAGCGGATACTCACCGATGCCGTTCCAGATGAGATCTACGAGCTTCAACTCCACGTGCAGGACGCTCCTGAGATCACTGGATGGGGGGTCACCATAGAATACGACCAGGCCCGGGTTCAGTACGTGAGCGGAAGTTTTCACGCAAGTGATTTCATTCCCGGACTGCGGGTGCTAGAGGAGGAGACGGAAGGGCGCATCGAGATCGCCGGGGTGTTGCTGGGGCTGGGAGCCGGAAAGATGGGTGACGGAGTACTGGGAACCGTGCGTTTTGAGATCACAAAGGGATTTGCTGACAGCACGGATCTGGTAGTCTCGGAGATCAGTTTCCTGGGGACGGACGGAGAAGTCGATGAACAGACGGTTCGGTCAGTAGCTACGATTATCGGTGGTTTCGTCCCGGCGGCATTGCCTGGTGATTTTGACGATAGCGGAGCGGTGGATTTCGGTGACTTCTTCTTGTTCGCCGATGCCTTCGGGGGAAGTGATCCAACGTATGACCTGGACGGAAGCGGTCAGGTGGACTTCGGCGATTTCTTCATGTTTGCGGATGCGTTCGGTGGTCCGTTAGGGAAGCTGCTGGAGCTGGCCGAGGAGATGCTGGTGCTACCGACGGATTACAAGCTCTCAGCGCCATATCCGAACCCGTTCAACAGCAAGGTCGTAGTGAAGTATTCGCTGCCGGAGGAGGGGGAGGTGGATCTGGTGGTGCACAACGAACTGGGTCAGGTGGTGCGTCGGCTGGTGGGAGGTCATCAGGGCATGGGGCATCATCGGGTGATGTGGGATGGTCGCGATGAAGATGGGATACGGGTAGCGACCGGAATGTACATCGTTCGGATGCAGGCCGATGGATTTTCTCAGGTGCGGAAAATAGCCCTGGTCAAATAGATACTTCTTACAAGCGATGTCATTCGATTTCGGCCATGGCCCGGGCTATGACTTGTTCGCCGACTCCATGGCGACGGAGGCTTTCGATAAAAGGATTCAGATCATGGGCGCTTTCCAGGCGAGCCAGATCCTGACGCAATCCCTGCCCTACATAGGCTCGAATCAAAGGTTGATAACCCGAAAAGCCCAATTCTGGCGCAACCCGTTTCAGGTCTTCCACGACATCCTGGGGCATGCGGATGTTTACTGGAATCATCGGACGATTTTTCTGTAAGCGCTTTTTCAGGTCATTGGTTTTCATAATAGCGCCTTTCTTCCGGTGTGGCGGGCCGGGCTGAGATGATGCGAAAGATATCGCCTCGACGGAGGGTGTAGATGACGCAAAGGATGTTCCACTGGAGCGTCATCCCGATAAGGGTTTCTCGGAGTTCGTCGCCATATTGCTCTTCTTCCAAGGCAAGGACGAATGGATCGAAAAAAGTCTCGCAGGCAGTTTCGAAATCAACACTATGCTTTGCGAGGTTGCTCTCAGCTTTCGTGCTGTCCCATTCGAACTGAATGTCCTGGAAGGTATGACGAATGTCCATGAACCGAATATATCATTTTTGTATATACATTGTCAATACAAGGTGTGGAGAGAGAATCATGGAACGCCTGATTTCCGGTTTGGTCGCTGGTCTGCTGATCTGTGTGGGATCCTGGCCGCTCGATGCGCAGGTGGTCGACCCGCGGCGGGGGGAGGGCTGGACGCAACTGCGGACGGTCAACCTTGGACCCAAGGCGGGGAATGGGATCTGGGGTAACAACATCGTGGTCGAGGAAGGGCGGAACCGGGCTTTTGTAGGGAATTTGGGCAGTGTCTCGGTGGTGGATCTGCAGTTGGGCGTCGTCACCAATGTCATCGAGGGGTTTGGTGAAAAGAATGTTCTCATCCCATCAGTATCGCTTGGTTTGAGCGAATCCCGGGATGAACTCTACGTGAAAACTATCTACCCGATAAAAATAACCATCATCGATCTGAAGACCCTGGCCGTCAAGGAGGAGGTTAAGCTAAGTGGTAACAGCGACGAACGGTGGGGTGTTCCAAGCGTTTTTCTGGAATATCCGCGTCCGATGATCGTCGATGAGGAGGAAGGGCGATTATTCGTTGGCAATTACCTCTCTATCAGTGTCCTGGATTTAGATACAGATAGAACGGTGAAAGACATTCCACTCACTGGCCCAGAAAAGGATATCTGTGGATGGAGTCAGTTTTTTTCTCTGGTCATGGATATGGCGCTGGATAAGGACGCCAACCGGCTCTATATAGCGGATATGGCTAATTCATCGGTCAGAGTGTTGGATCTGAACGATTTCCAACTGCTCGATCCCATTCCTATCGATCAAGATCCGGTTCAACTGATCCGCGATCCCTCTCAAGACTTTTTGTATATCCTGGCTCGAAATAAACCGGAAGACCCCTGTCGTTATTTCGAGTTACCGGCTTACATGGGATTTGGCGCGAAATTGGTGAAGTACAATCTGGTAACCCGCACCATCGAAGGAGAGATCCCAATCGATGTTATTGTAGACGAATGGGGATGGGATGAGAATGCAGCTGATGACCCAAATGCGATAATCGGGGAGGATGGGTTTGCTCTTTTCAAAACAAACCAGAATGCCACCCCGAAGATGGCCTTAGATCCGGTTCGGAGAAAGCTGTGGATTTCTTCATCTCCGATATGGCATCCCAGGGGAGCTGCTTTTATTTCTCTGGCTCTGCTCAACGGGATGTACCACGATCGGCCATTGAGACCATCCAAGCTGTTTCTCGTCGATCTGGATCAGTTTCAACTCGAGAAGGAGTGGGGGTACCCGGGAATCATTCAGACCATGCAAGTGGATACGCCCAACAAAGAGATGCTGGTCCTTGATGTGTTCCAGCAGATCTTACGATTGGATCTCGAGGAGGCTGCGATAAAAGAAGAGAGAATCGAAATCGGGGCTGATCCATCACAGATGGCGGTCTCTGTAGACAAAAACAGGATTTACATTCTCCGTGGAGGAGTCGGGGGGTTCTGGGTATTGGACGGCGAAGGGAACGTGCTTCGAACTGTTCAAGGCAATCCTGGCAAAGAGATAGTGGTTGATGATGTAGTGGATCGTCTATATGTGCTAGAAACGGCTCATCTGGAGGAATGGGCTTCTATAGAGAGAGAGGAGCAGCCTATCTTCCATCCATGGAGGGTACAGGTTGAAGTGCAGTTAGGGGTGTATGAGTTATCGACCTTGCGACGGCTCTACACCATGCCGCATGCCCACGGATTCGGAAGTGTCTTCGCTCCGATTTTCCCCTCTTTTGCGCCGGATTATGGACGCGGGGTATTTCATTTCATGTATGACGAGAATCGAAAATTTAAAATCGATTTACTCACTGGCGAATCGGTCGACACTCCGGACCCATCGGGCAAGACGCTCCCCACTCCTCCGTCTTCTCCTTTCATCATAAACGCAAGCCTGGACAGGGCCTATTTGTTCGATGGGGAAAAGATCCTCAAAACATATGATCTGGAAAAGGAGGAACTGGTCGACACGTTCGATATGAAAACCAGCACAGCTATTGACGAAGGATTTCACTATATAGCTGTCAAAATGGATAAGGAGGGAAACAAATTCTACATCTGGGGTGAATCCTTCGATGAGGATGTCCAGGGGACAAAGCAGCAGATTGTGGTGGTAGATGCAGATAGGAATGAAATAGTCGAAGCCTTCGATGTGGGAATATTCCATGTCTTCACTTATGTCTTCGCCAATGAAGCCATCTTCGATCTGGAACGCAAGAAGGTCTATACCAAGGAGGGTCGTATCGTCGATCTGGTGACCCGCGATGTATCGAAGAG